>WBZR01001012.1_pt2 | contig 20645 bp, 21 predicted proteins | sample 5204231 | NCBI WGS metagenome assembly WBZR01 (sample SAMN12412403, study PRJNA552823) | activated sludge metagenome | isolation source: activated sludge from anammox sidestream of wastewater treatment plant... | place: USA: Virginia | collected 2017-08 | reverse complement strand
CCTCCAGCTCCCGGCAGCCCTTCACCAGGTAGGGCTCGAAAGCAGGCCGGCTGACCACGGAGTGGTTCGAGGCATCGGCCTCGATGAGGCTCGAATCCACAAAGAGCTTCGTGCCGTCCACCAGGCTCTCGTCCCAAACGTGGTGCAGGTTGGTCCCCTTCTTGAACCACTGGACCTGGAAGGAATTGCCGCCACGGTCATCACCCTTGCCCACGTGCAGCGGTTGGTGCAGGTCGCCCACCAGGTGGATGAGCACCTTCAGGCAAAAGGCTTGGTGAGCGGGGGTCAGCGTGTCGCTCTTCAAGGCTTCCACCATCCGCTCAATGGCCTCCACCACATCGCCGTTCGGGTTCTTTTCCGCCGTGGCATACGTACTGCCGTCAGGTATGGTCACCCAATGCCAGTCGCGCATGTGGTCATAGGCGTGGTCGCTCTTGATGTCGTCCATCCATGTGGACACCATGGCCATGGAAGCGGGGCCCAGGATGCGTTGCACGGCCTTGCGGGCTTTCCTGGACAGGTGCTGCGCGGCGATCTCGCCCACCACCCGGTGCCCGGTCTGTCCCCATCCCAATACCGTGGCCGGTTGGAGCAAGAGGGCGACAGCGAGGATCTTCAGCGGTTTCATGATGCAAGGTTAGGGACTTCGCGGCGGGAATGGCATCGTAAGGGGACGGACATGGTGGGCCCGGATGATCCGTCCTTCCGGATCATCGCGGACGGCCTGTCCGCCAACTGCCCGACCTGCCCAGGAGGCACGGGTGACGGTTGCCTCCGGTGCCGGTCCTTATCATCCGTGGACACCCAATGTCGCAGGGATGACGTAACTTAAGCCTGTGGCAGGGGAGGTGGCAATGGCCGGGGCGTGGTATTGGAGGCCTTGCGGCCATTGCGGCATGTTCTTGGGGGAGGATGGCAAATGAATTGAATGCAACTGCATCATGGCCAACGAGCAGGACAAGTCGATCAGCGCGGAAAACAGGGGGGGCGATGCGGCCAATGAACCGGGCAGGGGAGGCGGTGCACAGTTGCGGAAATGGCTGTTGCGGGCACAGGCCATCGTGGGGGTGCGCACCCCCGGCGTGGGCAGGCGGCACGGCATGAGCGAGGCGGCGGAGCGGAAGGCTCGCCGTGAGATGAATGCGGACGTGCCACCGGTGGAAGCAGCCGATGAGGGGTCGTCCGAAGGAACGCCCGAGGCCGGGACGGACCCCGGCAAGGCTCAGTCGTAATCGCCTTCTTCCGGGTTGCGGACGGGAGCCTCGGGCTCGGGGCGCGGCTCGGGCCGTTGGTTCTTCGCCTCCACGGTCAAGGTGGCATGCGGCACCAGGCGGAGCCGTTCCTTGGGGATCAATTGCCCGGTCATGCGGCACACGCCGTATTCGCCGGTACGGATCCGGCCCAAGGCCGCCTTCAACTGGCTGATGAACTTTTCCTGGCGTACCACCGAACGGGTCAGGTCCTCGCGTTCCATGATCGTGGTGGCATCCTCGATGTCGTCATGCACGGAGTAGGTGTCGTCCGTGGTGTTGGCCGAAAGGCGTTGCAACGAGTCCCGGTTCAGCCGAAGCGTTTCCTCCGCCTGCGCCAGTTTCGCATGGATCAACTCCTCAAATTCCTTCAGGTCCTCTGCCGAATAACGCGGCTTGTCGGTGTTCGTGGTGATCGTTCCCATTACGGTGCAAAGGAACGAAGCATTTCGGCGATGCGGTGCCCCTGGACCGGAGGGAAGGAAGGCGGAAGGAATCGGCCGCCCGTTGCCTTCGTATGGTCCGGCCATGTGCATTTCGTGTCCGCCCGTCGGGTTGGATCGTAGCACAAATTCCACGGTGGTGATGACCGCCCGGCAGACAAGGAAGGCCCGTCGGCAAGGCGGCACCTGGCCTTTCGCGCCCCCGGCGCGATTATGGATGGCGGGCCGTCAAACTCCGGAAAATGCGTCGCAATGATCCCATCAAGGCGGTCCGGGAGATCCGGAACCTCCTGGCGGATGGCCGGCGGAACTACCTCGCCATGGCACATCGCGTGAATGATGAAAAAGCGAGGACCTTGCTGAAGGAGATCGGCAACGGGCACGACCTGCTCGAACACGAGCTCGAACGCAGCACGGGCGGTTTGGGCGGCACGAACAAGGCAACCAAGGCAACCGTGTACGGCACGATGGAGCGGATCTGGTTGACCGTGAGGGATGTGGTGAACAACACCGATGAACTGACGGTCCTGGCCGATTGCGAATACCAGGAACGGAACCTGATGAACCGCTACGTGGAGTTGCTGGGATCCATGTCGTTGGACGAACGGATCCGTGCGATCTTGATGCGGCAGTACGGCGAGTTGGAGGAGAACGTGCTTCGCGTGCGGTCCATTCGCGCCGGCATGGAGAACCTGGCCTAGGCCTCCACCTCGGTGAAGAGCAGGCACGCAAACGTTAAGCGGCATACGTAGGCCTTCCGGTGATGAACGCGTCGGACCGGCTGGTCAATCCAACAGGTCCGTGTGCACATCGATGGCCCCGGTCAAGGTGCGGTGGATGGGGCAACGGTTGGCGATGTAAAGGAGGCGTTCACGCTGCTCCGCCGTTAGGTTGCCCGTGAAGCGCACCGTACGCTTGATATGGGTTACATCGAACGAATCACCGTGCTCGATGCTCACGTGGGTGTCGATGGCTTCCAGCGGCCAGCCTTTGCGGTCCGCATACATGCGCACCGTGGCGTTGGTGCATCCGCCAAGGGCCGCCGCCAGCAATTCATGCGGGCTGAAGCCCATGCCCTCGCCACCGTTGTCGGTAGGCTCATCGGCGATGATCAGGTTGGTCGCTGTGCGGATCTCGGTGCGGTAATGTTCGCGCCCGATGTGCGCGTTGATCGAAACGTTCATGATCGATGATGGATGGGATGTTCCACGAGCAGTAAGGACCCGAATGGCCCGTACGTCCGAATTACAAGGTAGCGCATGGTGATGATACCTCCGTCGGCCGGTGTCCAATTGCTCCATGGCTGCCGGGTTCGACTAGACAATGCGCGCGCCGGGAAAAGGTTCGCGGTCATGGGGATGGAAGGGCTGTTGCCCATGTTATCGAAGCTGGTCCCGTAGGCATCGTTGGGTCGGCGGATCCCCGCGCATGCCTGCATTGTGCTGCATCAGGGGTTGTGTGCACGGTCATTGGACCGCGGCCGTGCGCACGGAGGGGGATCAGAATTTCACCCTCAGCTCCAGCTTCAGGTCGCTCTTGTTGGCCCCGTAGATCTCATCCAGGCCCGAACCGATGGAATTGCGATCGGTGTATGCGGTGCTGCCGTAGCGGGCCCACAGGTCCAGGTTGCGCCGCACGCGCCAGCGCACCATGGCATACCATTTCATGCCCCGGCCGTAAATGGGCGGAAGGCTGAACACGCCCGGGATATCGGATTCGAAGGCATAGATGCGCGCATCGTAGCTGTCCGTGGCGAAGAGCATGATGCGCCCGGTGAACTGGAGTGGCCCGCGCATGGGCCGGTGGATCAGGTCCTGGTAGAGTAGGAAGCCATGCTGGACCTTTTGGTCGCCGCGCCGGTAGTCCACATGTTCCACCCGCGTGCGCAAGGTGACGCCGCGCGACACCTTGTAGCTGGCGTTGAAGCGGTAGTTGTCCTGGCGGGTGTCGACCAGGGGCAACACGCCGGGCAGCGATTCACCGGTGTTCCTCGGCTTCACCTGCCTGCGGTACTTCACATAAAGCTGCGTTCCGCGCGAAGGGGTCCAGGTGAGCTGTCCGAGGGTTTCAAGGCCATGGCTGGGCGCGTTGGTCTGGAATCGCAGCCAAGGGAAGGAGAATTGGTCGAAATAGGCGTTGAACACCCATTGCCTGTTGGGCTTCACCTCGATGCCCGTATACAGCCCCTGCTCATTCCAGGGGTTGGTTCCCTCGGAGAAGGCGCTGCTGTACAGGCCATGGAAGTCGCGCTGCAGGTTGCGGTACAGCAGGGCCAGCGAGAGGCGCTTGTCCAGCGCCACCAGCACGCCGCTGAGTCCGGCCAGGCCACCGTTCGCGCTGCGTGCGGCCTCGCCGAACCAGATGACATTGCGGAAGGGCACGTTCCAGTCGAGGCCGTAGGTGGTGTTGCCCTTGCCTTGGAAGTCGAATTGGTTGTACGGATATATCCTGGTCTTCAGCAGTTCATGCCCGAAGCTGACCTGCGCCGCGGTGGCCCCCACCGTCCATCCTTGGCCCCGGTAGGTGAGGTGGCCGCCGTAGATGAATTCGTCCAGGATGTTCTTCTTGTCCAATTCGCGGAAGGTGCGGTGGTATCCGTCCTCCTGGAAGGAGCTGAAGGTGACCAGGTCCGCATCGCCGCCGAAAGCGGTATCGGTGCCGGCCACCACGTTGGCATCGTATTTCTTCTTGCTGATGAAGGCCGTTCCCTCCAGGCGCTTGCCGAGGTCCATGGTGACGCCCGCCCCGCGCAGGAACTGGTTTTCGTTCACGCTGGTGTATGGCGCCAGGCCCTGCGCATTCTTGGTGATGTTCATGGTGTACGCCGACTTGCGGGCGAAGCTCAACCCGCTGGAGAAGGTGAGGCCTTGGCCGAACTGGGCCTGGAAATCGCCGAGTGCCACGGCCTTGAACGGCCCAATGTCGCGCAGGAAGAGATGGGCGGAATAGAAGTCGAACCCCTGCTTCTGGGTGCCCTTGAAGAACTCCTCGCCCTCATCCTTCTCCGCCGTGATGCCGAAGCTGAGGTTACGCCGATATTGGAAGCGGTATCGCGTATACACCTTCCACGGGCTGCCGAGGTACACTTTATTGTTCTTCCGCAAGGAATCCATCACGGCGGGGTCGCCCACATCCGGTAGCGGGTTGCCATTGGGATAGTGGTAAGGGCTGTTGAACGGGTCGCGGCCGAGGAAGCCTCGCTGCTGCTGGATCTTGATCTGTGTGCGGGCAAACCATTCGCTCTTCCCCTGTTTCAGCATGATGCCCAGCTTGATGGGCGAGCGGCCCTCGCCGCTGATGGTGACGAAGGGCCGGATGAGCTCCAAGGTGGCCAGGTCCAGCCCGTTCACGGTCTGCAGTTCGTAGATGCTGATGAATTTCCCGTACTTCTTGATGTGCTGGAGGATGGCATTGATCTCGATGTCGGAGAGCAGGTGCAGTGAGCCGAGCTCGGTGGCATTGGTCCGGTTCAGGTCGATCGGGTCATCCAGCCGGTCCATGAGCTGGTCCGCCAATTCGGCGAGGTCCACATCGCTGTCGTCGCCCAGTTGTTCGGCAACGGTGGCGATGCGCTGCTCGATCATGTCGCGCAGCTCGGGCGAAATCTCCTGTGCCCGCAGGCGTAAGACCCCTGCGATGCACAGCAGGAACGCGAGCAGGAGGAAACGCCTCATTTGAAGCGGTAGTTCAGGTTCACCATCGGCGTCAGGCCCAGTTGGCTGCGCATCACCGCAGCCAGGTCCAGGTCCAGTTGGCCCATCACGAGGCCCACGCCGAAATGCGCCTTGGCGGGTCCGCTGCTCACGCCGGTGCGCAGGAACAGCGCCTTGGCCGGCCGGTATTCCACGCCTGCATGGTATTGCTCGGGCCGGTCGATGTCCTTGGTCACCTCCCCGGTCAGCACCACGTGCTCATTGAAGGTGTATCCCAGGCCGCCGCCGAGCACGGTGGGCATGCGCTCCTCGTAGGGCCCGCCCAGCTTGGCGCGGTTGGGGTTGTACAGATGTGCCCCGATCCATAGCTTCTCGGTCAGCCGCGCCTGCACGCCCAGCTCGGCGCTGATGGCGCCGGTACTGCCGTAATCCTCCCCCAGGCGGATGTTGAAGTAGTCGAGCTGGATGCCTGCGCGCAGCCCTTCGCCGAGCTCCATGGCGTATGCCAGCCCGAAGGTGCGCTGCGCATACAGGCTGCCGCCGAAGGAGCTTGCGCTGACCGCGAATACGCCCTTGCCCATGGGCAGCGCCGCCGCCAACCCCTGCATGGCCAGGTCGGGTGCCAGCCAATGCTGTTGGTAGAAGGCGCCGACCACCGGGTGCTCCAGCCCGGCCAGCCCGGCCTGGTTGCCGTTCACGCACCAGAGGTCCACCAGGGTGGTGCCGGCCTGGCCCATGCCCGCAAAACGGGCACCACCGGCCACGGGTCCGTCGCCGGCCCATGCCATTGCTGGAAGAAGGACCGCGGCGAGGAGGATGATCGGTTTGCGCATCGGCCCGAAAGTAGCGTAGTGCGGGGAATGTTAGCCTTGCGGCCAAACAGTCCCGGATCGGGAGAACGGCGCGTGCGCTCTACCTTCGACCCCTCACCATGGCCATGGTCACATTGCACGACAAACGGTTTGAGCCGTTCATAACGGCGCAGGAGCTGGATAAAGCCATTGATGCGGTCGCGGCCAAGGTGACCGCGCGGTATGCCGGCAAGGTGCCCCTGTTCCTGGGGGTGCTCAACGGCAGTTACTTTTTCGCCTCGGAACTGATGAGGCGCCTGGACTTCAACTGCGAGATCTCCTTCGTGAAGGTGGCCAGCTACCATGGTACGGTGAGCAGCGGCACGGTGCGCGAGCTGATCGGCCTGCAGGAACGCATCACCGGGAGGGAGGTGGTGCTGGTGGAGGATATCGTGGATACCGGCAACACCATCGCGCATGCGATGGATGCATTGCAGGAGAAAAGCCCCGGCAGCCTCGCCGTTGCCAGCATGCTGATGAAGCCCGACGTCTATAAGAAGGACATCCCGGTGGATTACGTGGCCATGAAGATCCCCAACGTGTTCGTGGTGGGCTCCGGCCTCGACCATGACGGGTTGGGCCGTAACCTGCCGGGCATATATCGGATCGTGGAAAACTGAACCAATAACGGCGCCCGAGGGCGCATCGTCATGAGCAAAAGGAACATCGTATTGTTCGGCCCCCCGGGTGCCGGCAAGGGTACGCAGAGCGCATTCCTGGTGAAGCGGTACGGACTGGTGCATCTCAGCACCGGCGACCTGCTGCGTGCGGAGATCCAGGCGGAGACCCCCCTTGGATTGCAGGCGCAGGAGGTGATGAGCTCCGGCGAGCTGGTGCCCGACGAGGTGGTGGTGGGCATGATCAAGAACCGCATCGATGCCTCGCCGGAGGCCCAGGGCTTCATCTTCGACGGGTTCCCCCGCACCCTGGCCCAGGCGGAAGCCTTGGACAACATGCTGCAGAAGATCGGCAAGCCCATCTCGGTGATGCTCTCCCTGGAGGTGGAGGAGCAGGAACTGGTCAAGCGCCTGTTGAACCGTGGGGCCACCAGCGGCCGAACGGACGACCGCAGCGAGGAGGTGGTACGAAAACGCATCGCGGAATACCGGGCCAAGACCGAGCCGTTGAAGTCCTATTATGAAGGCCAGGGCAAGCTCAGGAAGATCGACGGGGTCGGTACCATTGAGGACATCACCCGGCGGCTGACCAAGGCCATCGACGGCTGACCGGCCGCAACCACGGATCGCCCTTCGATGTCCTCGGCCAACTTCATCGACCAGATCCGCATCCAGTGCCGTTCCGGCAAGGGTGGGGCGGGCAGCAGGCACCTGCGGCGCGAGAAGTACATGCCCAAGGGCGGCCCCGACGGCGGCGACGGCGGACGGGGCGGCCATGTGATCATGCGGGCCAACCCGCAGCTATGGACCCTGTTGCACCTGCGCTACACCAAGCATGTGATCGCACAGGATGGCGAAGGCGGAAGCCGGAACAACTGCACGGGCCGCGAGGGGGAGGACCGCATCGTGGAAGTGCCCTTGGGCACCGTGGCCCGGGATGCCGACAGCGGCGAAGTGATCGCCGAGGTCACGCAGGCGGGCCAGGAAGTGATGTTGTTGAAGGGCGGGCGGGGCGGCCTGGGCAACCAGCATTTCCACAGTTCCACCTTCCAAACGCCGCGCTTTGCCCAGCCGGGCGAACCGGGCCAGGAGCGCTGGTTCATCCTGGAGCTGAAGGTGCTGGCGGACGTGGGCCTGGTGGGCTTCCCCAATGCGGGCAAGAGCACCCTCTTGTCCGTGGTCAGCGCCGCCAAGCCCAAGATCGCGGACTATCCCTTCACCACGTTGGTGCCCAACCTGGGCATCGTTCCCTACCGGGACGGCGCCAGCTTCGTGATGGCGGACATCCCCGGCATCATCGAGGGGGCGCACGAAGGCAAGGGGATCGGCCTGCGCTTCCTGCGGCACATCGAGCGCAACAGCGTGTTGCTGTTCATGGTGGCCGCCGACAGTCCGGACATCAAGGCGGAGTATGGGGTGCTGCTCAACGAGCTCAGGGAGTATTCGCCCGAACTGCTGCACAAGGACCGCATCCTGGCGATCACCAAGAGCGACCTGCTGGATGGTGAGCTCATGGAGTCCATCCGGAAGGAGCTGCCCGCCGATGTGGACCATGTGTTCATCAGCTCCGTGGCCCACCAAGGGTTGGAAAAGCTGAAGGACCTCATCTGGGCGAAGCTGCAGGCACCGGTGGCCGCCGCACCCAAGGCCGATCCCGCGTAATGGCATGGACGGAGGCCCTATTGGCCGCTGACCGTGCGGCTTTCCTGGCGGTGAACGGCGCCCACAATGCCACCGCGGACCAATGGATGGGCATGCTGAGCGAACCCTTGGCATGGGCCCCGCTCTATGCCATCTTCCTGGGCCTGGTCAAATGGCGCTGGGGCTGGCGTGGCCTATGGCTGTCGCTCCCGGTGATAGCCCTGATGATCCTCTGCAGCGACACGGGGTCCGTGGTCCTGTTCAAGAACACCGTGCAGCGGCTCAGGCCATGCCATGCGCCCGACCTTCAAGGCTTGGTACACTTGGTGGACGGGCATTGCGGCGGACGGTACGGGTTCATCTCCTCCCATGCATCCAACCATTTCGCCGTGGCCGTTTTCATGATCGGTGCCTTGCGCCGAAGGCCGTGGTGGGTGGTGCCTGTCCTTTTGGCCTGGGCCGGGGTGGTGGCCTATAGCCGCATCTACCTCGGGGTACATTACCCCGGCGATGTGATCGTGGGCGCGATCTATGGTTCACTGGTCGGAAGCTTGGCCTATGTGTTGTTCCGGGTGGTCCATCAACGGTTCATGGAGCGATGAACATCTGGGGTGCGGTATTCCTGGGCGGGGGCATCGGCAGCCTGTTGCGCTACGGTCTTACCCGGCTGCTGTTGGCGCTGGACCTGCGGGGCGCCTTTCCGTGGGCCACCTTCGCCGCCAACCTGTTGGCCTCGGTGATATTGGCCATCGTGTTGCTGCGCATGCCCGCGCATTTCCATCAGCGGCCCGCGCTTGCGGCCTTCATCACCGTGGGCGTTTGTGGCGGATTCAGCACCTTCAGTACATTCAGCTACGAGAATTTCCTGCTCTTCCGCGAGGGCCTGCCCGGCCTGGCGGTGGCCAATATCCTCCTCAACATCCTCGCATGCTTGGCTGGTTTCTTCCTGATCGCGCGCTACGCTTGAAGGCGTTGCCGGTGTGGTTCGCATCGCTGCTTCCCGCTTTCCTCAGCGCGCAGCCCGTGTGGCAGCATCCGCCGAAGTTGGTGGTGGGCATCGTCGTGGACCAGATGCGGGTGGATTACCTCTACCGCTATTGGGACAACTTCGGGCCGGGCGGCTTTCGGCGCATGATCAACGAGGGATCCTTCCAACGGGATGCCCACTACGATTATGTGCCCACCTACACGGCCCCGGGCCATGCCAGCATCTACACCGGCACCACGCCGGCACGGCACGGCATCGTCACCAATTACCCGTACAGGCGCGAACTCAAGGGCACCTATTACATCGCGAAGGACACCACCGTGGCCCCCGTGGGGACCGACGATCCGGCGGCACGGCGCTCCCCGTACCAATTGTTGGCCTCCACCTTGGCCGATGAGCTGGAGTTGCGCACGGACCATCGTTCCATCACCATCGGGCTGGCGCTTAAGGACCGGTCGGCCATCATGCCCGTGGGGCGCACCGGCGATGCTGCCTATTGGTATGTGGGCGGCGATGAAGGCCGTTTCGTCACCAGCAGCTGGTATCGCGGACAGCTGCCCGGGTGGTTGACCAGCTTCAACGACCGGCATTTGCCGGCCCAATACCTGGACCAAACCTGGGACTTGCTGCTGCCGCGCGAACGGTACCATACCCCATTGCCCGACGACAATCCGTACGAACTGCCCATCGCCAAAGGGATCGCCCCCACCTTGCCCATCGATCTTTCCACCCTGCGCAAGGCGGGGAATGACCTGGGCCTGTTGGCCTGCACACCGTGGGGAAACACCTTGACCACGGACCTGGCCATGGCTGCGGTGGAAGGGGAGGGCATGGGCCGGGATGATGTGACGGACCTGCTCGCAGTGAGCTATAGCAGCACCGATGAGCTCGGGCACCTGACGGGGCCCCGGGCATTGGAAGTGGAGGACATGTACATCCGGCTGGACCGCGAGGTGGAACGCCTGCTCGGCTTCCTGGACAAGGTGGTGGGTATAGGAGAATACACCGTCTTCCTCACGGCGGACCATGGCGGCGCGGATGTGCCGGCCTATCTGAGGGACCTGAAGGGCGGCGCGGGATACACATCGCTTGAAAGCCTGCGACGATGGATGGAGGCACGGGGTTTTGCGGAGGTGATCGACAAGGTGCGGTCCGGGCAGGTCTTCCTGAAGCCCGATGCGCCGCAAGGGACCGATGCGGCCGTGGCCGATGCCTTATCGCAGCATCCGGAGGTCGCTTGCGCGGTGGCGGGTAGCCGGCTGCGCTCCATGGATGAAGACGGGGGGCTGGCCCGTTTCCTGGCGCGGGGCTACATGCCGCAGCGATGCGGGGACGTGCTCTTCCTGCTGAGGCCCGGCTTCCTTGTGGAGGAAGACGGCGGCGGGGGCAAGGGCACCAGCCACGGTACCGCATGGAACTACGATACCCAGGTGCCGGTACTTTTCTTCGGAAAAGGGATCGCCAAGGGTGAGGTGCTGCAAAGGACTTCAATCACGGACATGGCCCCCACGGTGAGCGCGCTGCTGGGCATGGCGATGCCCAACGCAGCGGACGGACGGGTCGTGCCGGAGGTGTTGTCCAAGTGAGCGGCCGCCCTGCAGGTGGCGGACAAAGGCCCGCGAGGTGGCGCGGCGTTCCATGGTTCTCTAAGTTCGCGGCAGCAATGCCCGTCCACGTGCCCTTCCGGTGGCTTTCCCTTCTCCCAGGGCTCGGATTCCTTCACCTGCTGCAGGCCCAGCCTGCCTTGTCCATGCTCGGCGAGGGCCTGCCGGATTCGGTGCAGGTGGTGGGCTATGCCGGCGCACCGGAAGAAGGCCCGGTGGTCTTTCGGGCCTTGTGGACCGGCATGGATGGGCGCACCGCGGATTTTGCCATGCATTGGATGCGCCGGCCGGAACCCGGCCAAGAGGTGGAATTGGTGGATCTGATCATGGCCGGGGTGGACCAATACCTGGACGAGCGCATCCATTTCAACCGCAACGGGGTGACCACCTCGATGCCTGTGCCCCACATGGCCGAAGGAATCGACCGCATGATCGCGTCCACGGCCTCCGTGATCGGCGCGGCCCCCGTGGCGCTCTCGGAACCCACGCGGAGGCAATTGGCGCGGGTGTGCGGCATCGATTGGAGCCAGGCCCGCTTCGGCGTGGACGGGGGCGAGGACCAGGAGAAGTACATGGCCATCTACTATTACGTCCGCGCCCAACGGCTGGAGTTGGAACGGAACCTGCACAATGACCTCGCCCCGCTGTTGGGGCTGCGGCTCATGCCGGCCGGCGAGGTGGCAGGGGTCGATCCTTCCCGGGATGTGCCGGTGCCCACCATTTGCACCAGCGTGGTCGATGACGACAACTACCTCTGTGCATTGGACCTGCAGGTGGACAGCACCAGCCAATTGGCCGATGTGCGCCTGACCGACACCATGCTGCAGGAAATTGCGGACAAGGCCAATGCCGCTGACCCCGCGGAAGCCGCCCCCCGGCTGCGCAAGCGCGACCGGTGGCTGAAGGCCGAGCTGGATGCGATCAACCAGCGGCTGGACCGGACGGACCAACGCAAGGAGCTGTGGGCCTTGCGCGACCGGATGGATGACATCGAGGGCCGCTTGGACGACCTGGGCCTGCAGGTGGATGAATTGGCGCGCGAAAGGGAGCGGGAAAAAACACCGGCGATGGAGAATGCCATGGCGGCGCTGAGCAAGCTCGCCGGCCGGAACGTGCAGGTCCATTTCTCCCTGGGCTCCGCGGAGATCCAGCGGGACGGGCGCGCGCTGCTGGACGAGGTGGTGCGGACCATGGCCCTTTCCCCCGGCGACCGGCTGTTGATCACCGGCCACGCCGACCGCAGCGGGGACCCCGTGGCGAACCTGGCGTTGAGCGAGAGGCGGGCGAAGGCGGTGCGCAGCTATTTGCTGGCCCGTGGCATCGGGGCGGAACGCCTGCTGTTGAATTACTTCGGGTCCGAGCAGGGTACGGGCACGGGCCCGGCGGGGCGATTGGTGGACCTCGAGTGGGTGCGCTGAGCCGGGCCTACAGCCGCTGGCCCGCCCTGAAGGTCATCTCCACCTGGGTCCCTCCGTTGATGGAGACGGTAGAGCCGCCTTCCAGCTGGCCGGCCAAGGCTTCCACCACTTGCAGTCCCAGATTGTGGGCCTTGATGGCGTTGGGGTCGAAGCCTTGGCCGTTGTCCTTCACGGTGAGCTTGAACAGGTCCGTCTCCAGGCGTTCCACCTTGATCATGATGTGCCCGCCGATGGGCGACGGGAAGGCGTGCTGGTAACAATTGGCCAACAACTCGCACACGACCATGCCCAGTTGGATGCTGGTATCGGCATCGCAGCGGATACCGTTGGCCACTACCGTGTGTGCCACAGGGCGGCTGTCGGGCTCGAACATGGCGGCCATGGCCTTCGCGATATCGTCCAGGAACAGGCCAAGGTCGATGGCGGATAGGTCGTGCTGGCGGTATAGCTTGTGGTGGACCAGGGCCATGGAATCGATGCGGCGCTTGCCGCGCAGGAATTCGTTGCGTGCCTCCTCCCCGGGTATGCTTCGTGCCTGCAAGCTTAACAGGCTGCTGACCACTTGCAGGTTGTTCTTCACCCGGTGATGCACCTCGCGGTCCAGCACCTCGCGCTGCTCGATGGCCTGGGCCAGGTGGCGGGCCTGCTGGCTGGAGCGGTGCGCCTGCCGCCGGGCCTTGCGGTCGGCGCTGCGGCTTTGGATGAACACCAAGGCCAGAAGCACGCTGAGCAGCAGCAACAACAACAGGATGGACCACAGGCCAATGTGGCGCGAACCTTCCCAGGGGATGAAAACCCCCATGCCGACGGCCACGCCGGAATACAAGGTGGTGCCGTTGAAGAACAGCGGCTTGAACTGGTAATACCACGTGTCATTGCCGGACCTGAATTCAACGGGCGGCCTTGCGGGGTTCGGCGGTCGGGAAGCGATGGTCGCCATCCAGGCCCGGCCCATGTGCGCCGTATCCGTGATGGCCATCGGCTCCCAATTGGAGTTCAAGACCATGCCCGGCACCCCTGGGTTCCATTCGGTCTCGTTGGCCAACATCGTTTCCGGGTCCAGCTGGAAGCCGAGGACCCTCAGCGCCGTGTTGCCTGCCCCGCCCCGGATCACCTGCGACAGATAGAGCCTCTGACCACCATTGTTTGCTTCCGTCCATACGGGCATGCTGCCTTGGCTTTCCAGTGCGCGGCTGAACCAAATGTGGGTCCTCGGGTCGGCTTGGCCTTGGAGCGTATCGGCAGATCGGAGGCGACCCGCTTCCACGTCTTGGATCAGGGCCACGAACCCGGATCCCAGTTTCGAGGTGATCGTGTAGGTCCAATGGTTCCCCAGGTGATCCAGCATCCATGCTTGCCCTTGGTCGTCCACGATACTGATGGAGCGTATGGCCGGACGGAATTGCATGATGGGCTCCCACCGGGCCATGAGCGTGGAGTCGGACACCCGTCCGCCATTCCCGAACCGGGTGGCCTCTTCCTGCAGTTTCCAGGCATAGGTGTTGGTGATCACGCGGATGCGCTGGTTCTGGATGGCCAGGGCCCGGTCCAGCAAGTTTCCGGCAAGCTCATCCTCGTGCTTGTCGTTCACACTGATCACCTTGGCTAAAAGGGCCAGGGTGGCCAGCATCAACAAGGCGATGCCGATGATCAACCACCGCTGGACGGCCATGTCATTCCTCTTCATCGGTGGATGGAACAATGGTCATGGGCATCCGTCCATGCGCTCCGTGTCGAACACGGAGAGCTGCACCTGTGTATCCGGGCTTGCGGCCTGTTCAGGTGTGAGGTTCCGGGGAATGAAGTAAATGCCGTTGAGCTTTCCATTGAACACCCGGCCTGCCGGGATGCAGGTATCGGCCGAGAGCTCCTCCACCGTGAAGGTTTGGAAGGAGACCTCCAGGCCCAGTTTCACATGCTGCGCGTATCCGCTGGCGTTCGCGATCTTCAGCAGCAGTTCGCTGGGATATCCGGGCCTGTGGCTCCACCGGTAGCTCACGGTCACTCCGTCCTTGGTGCCTTCCTGGATGAAGGCGGGCACCTTGCAGCCGGGAATGGCCAGGAGCATCAACAGGGGGATCCATGCGTTCTTCATCCAGGCAGGGATTGCAGGCAGGCGCCCACCTTGGCCACATCCTCATCCCGGATGTCCAGATGGGTGACGAAGCGGACGGACCATGGCCCCACCGGAGAAGCGAGGATCCGGCGGCTTTTGAGATGTGCGAGGAATTCTTCCGGGCGGTAGGCGGGCCGCAGGCGGAAGATCACGATGTTGGTTTCCACCGGCAGGATTTGTTCCACCCATGCACAGGCAGCCAAGGATGCTCCCAGTTCCATGGCCCTCCGATGGTCGTCGCCCAGGCGCTGCACATGGTGGTCCAAGGCGTAAAGGCCCGCGGCCGCGAGGAATCCCGCTTGCCGCATGCCGCCGCCGATGCGCTTGCGCACGCGCCGGGCCTGGGCGATGAAGGCGGTGCTTCCCACCAGCACGGAGCCCACGGGTGCACCGAGCCCTTTGCTCAGGCACACCGAGATCGAGGTGAACAGGCGCCCGCGCTCTTCCGGCCGCTCCCCGGTGACGGCCAAGGCATTGAAGAGCCGGGCCCCGTCCAGGTGCATGGCCAAACCGTGCCCCATGCACAATTCGCGGATCCCGGCAATGGCCTCGCGCCGCCAAATGGCACCTCCTCCCCGGTTGCATGTATCCTCCACGCAGACCAGCCGTGTCCGCGGAAAATGGGGATTGCCCGGGTCATTCAAGGCTTCTTCCACTTGTGCGGCGGTGAATCGGCCCCGATCCCCCTGGAGCAGCTTCACACTGCAACCGCTGGTGGCCATAAGGCCCCCGCCCTCGTACCGGTAGATGTGTGCGCCTTCATCGCAGATCACCTCGTCGCCGGGTTGCGTGTGCACCTTGATCGCGACCTGGTTGGCCATGGTTCCGCTCGCGCAGAACAGCGCTGCCTCATGGCCGAACATCCCGGCCATGCGCTCTTCCAGCGCATTCACCGCCGGGTCCTCGCCATAAACATCATCGCCCACCCGGGCATCGAACATGGCCTCACGCATGGCCGTTGTGGGCAAGGTGACGGTATCGGAGCGCAGATCGATCATGGATGGTGCCGCCAAGATAGGATTTGGCGTACGGTAGGTCGGCTACATGCAGGACATGCACGGCAATGCACACCACGTGGCAAGGGCCGCTTTTCATGCAGTGGCCAACCTTGGGGCCGTCATTCGCGTAGGAAGGCCATCGGATCAAAACCGGACTTGAACATGATACGTGAATATGCATTGGCGATCTCGGCCATGTTGGCCACGGCCTCCATGGCGCAATGGCAGCATGTCGGACTTGCGGACAGGACCTGTACCACCGGCGGTGTGCAGGCCATTGGGAGCGACCTTTATTTCCATGTGAAGAATGACGGAGGGGCGGTCTTCCATTCCCCGGATGGTGGCATCAATTGGGACCTTGTGCAGTACGGGCCTTCCGGTGATTCATGGAACTACGCGCGCCGCGGGGATTTTGAATACGTCAACTTCGGCCAGGGCTCGGGAAAGCCTGAATGGTTTACGCACCGGCAGCCTGGCGGCGCGGAATGGGTGGTGCAGGAGGGAGCCGTGGCCGATTTCATCCTGTTGGACGGCGGCACCATCGTCAGCTTGGTGATGTCAGGCGGCCAAAGCGTGATCCGCACGTCGGCACTGGACGGGAGCGGGGCTGCCACGTCGTTCCAGCCGGCTGATGGCCTGCGGGTCCGTTTGGTGGGCCTCGATGGCCAAGGACGCCTGCTTGCCCAGGTATATGGTGCGGCGGGCATGGAGGATCCCGCGATCGGCCTATACCGCACGGCGGACCATGGGCAAAGCTGGGAGCAGATCAGCAACATCGCATACGACCTCACCTGGGCCACGGCCGCATCGGACCATTCCCTCTTTGCCTCCAACGGGCTCCGCGTGCTGAGCAGCATGGATGACGGCGCCACCTGGGAGGTGCTTTCCGTTAGTTTCCCCTATGCCACCCTCAGCGGGTCGCGCATGTTCAACCTGGGAGGCGGCCATGTTTACTTCATGTGCTTCGAGCCTGGCAACACCAACAAGCACAACCTTTACGAAAGCTTCGACCACGGCAAGTCTTGGCATTCCGTGCCGGACCCCGTGTCGGACCAGCTCGTGTTCAACATGGCCCGCGATGCCTCGGGCAACCTGTATGCTGCCACGGACAACGGCGTCTACCGACTGGATGCCGCTGCGGTCACCTCGGTACAAGAAGGAGGCGCGGCCCTGCGGGTCCATGCCTTCCCTATCCCAGCCTGCGACCAAGTGGTCGTGAATGCGGGCGGGGAGATCATCAAGGCCCTTCAAGTTTTCGATGCCGCCGGCAGGCAAGTGGAGGACCGGCCCAATGTGGGCATGCCCGCCGATCGTCTCAACGTGGAACAATGGCCGGGTGGTGCCTACCTGTTGAAGGTTTGGACCAGCAAGGGAATGGCCACTACGCGCATTGTGGTGCAGTAAGCCCCGGCCTGGTCAGATGGACGGGCGGTCTCCGGCAAGGGACCGCCCGCCGTCGTTTCCGGCCGTAGCGCCCGGATGGGGCCGGAACACGTGGCCGCATTGAAGGCAGCGCATGGAACGGTCGATGGCCAACGGATACACCATGAACAGCGTGGCTATCGCCAGGTGGAGGATCCCTCCCACCGTGCGGGGTTGCTGGAAATCATTGGATAGCTGGGCCGACCCGCAATTCGGACAGGCCATCGGCCGACCTTGGTCGTCCATGTACGGCCGTTGTTCCGTGAGGTCCAGGATACGCAAAGCTTCCATTTTGTCCACCTGCTTCACCTTCAGCTTGACACCGCCCACGGCATAGCTGAGCATCCGGTTCAGGCCAACGATGTTCTCGTCGTGGACGAAGGCTGCGATGCCCTCATTCTCCAAGAGGCACCGCGCCAGATGCGCTTCCAACGGGTCGTCGTAGAAGCGAATGGGCACCAGGTCGTGGTCGAACGGCATGGCTACTTTTTCCGGGCCACCAGAAGGCCGTCACGCAGGGGGACCAGCACCGGCTGCACGCGGGGGTCGGCATGCAGGCGTTGCGCATACTCGACCAATGCGGCGGTATCGGCATCGAAGGTGCCCTTGTTGCCCAGCACCTTGCCGCTCCACAACAGGTTGTCCGCGATGATCAGGCCTCCCGGGCGCACCTTGTCCACCACCCGGTCGAAATAGTTCGGGTAGTTCTTCTTGTCCGCGTCGATGAACACCAGGTCATACGGCGCGGGCATCGACTTCAGCAGGAAGAGCGCCGGTCCGCTGTGCAGCACGATGCGGTCCTGCATGCCGGCCTTGCGGATGTAGCGTTCCCGCATGGCGTTCAGGTCCTTGTTCACGTCGATGGTGTGCAGCTTGCCGCCCGGTGCCAGGCCTTCCGCCAAGCACAGCGTGCTGTATGCCGTGTACGTGCCGATCTCGATGATGATCCCGGGCTTCACCAAGTGGCTCAGCAAGGAAAGGAAACGCCCCTGTAGATGGCCGCTGAGCATCTGGGGGTCCGCCACTTTCTCCCTGGTCTCTGCCGCCAGTTCCTTCAGGTAGGCGGGCTCAAAGCCGCTGTGCGCCTCACAGTAGGCATCCAATGCGGGATCGAGGATTTGCATCAGTGGAGTATGGTCAGGATGCCGCGCAGCCGTGCTGACCCGTGTTCAACCACCACAAGGTAACGGCCTGCGAACAAATGCCCAACGCTGACAGGCATGCCCTTGTTCACCTGCTCCCGGCGGATGGTCCGGCCCATGGCATCCGATACTTCGACCCATGCCGTCGGCCAGGGATCCGGCCAGGTCACCGTCACGGTGCTGCTTGCGGGATTGGGGAAAAGGCCGATCCGTGATCCGTGCCCTTCCTCGATCCCCACAGGAAAGTCCAGACGCCACCAATCCTTGTGGCGCGTCAGGCCCTGGTCCAGGCCAAGCCCGAAGAAGAAGGTGTTGCTCCAGAAGTTGGGCGCATCGATCCCCGCGCCCACACCGCCGCGCCGTGGACCTCCCGGGAATGGCGGAAGCGCGGTCCAGGAACCGGTCGAGCCATTCCACGCATCATCGTGGAAAGTGGTGTCGCTGTCCGCGCCGCCCACCAGCACCATCACGTAGTTCGTGCCGCCCTTCATCTCATACCGGGGTTCGGGCAGCGGAGCATGTGGGTAGTAATCGCCGGTCTCGAACCAGACGGGATAGCTCCATGCATCGCTGAGTGCGGTGCCGGTGGAATCAGCCCCGCCAACGATCAGCATGCCGCCGCCATCCTGAATGGCAGCGGCGCGATGCCGGGACGGGCCAGGCACGGGATTGATCTGCTCCCAAGTGTCGGTGGCCGGATGGTACTTCCAGGCTTCCTTGGTGGGTACGCCGCTGGCCAGCATCCCGGTGGCCACGATGCCGTAGTCCCAGCCTTCCACAGCGGCTGCAGCATAGCGGGCTTCGGCGGGCATGGAGTTCTTCTGCACCCATTGGTCGGTCTGGGGGTAATAGGCCCACAATTCCGCCAGGGCCCCGTTCGCATCGATGCCCCCGAAGACATAGCCCGTGTCGTTCACGGTGAACGCTGCACAGTACTGGCGGGGCGTGGCGGGCATGCTCGCGATGGCCTGCCAGCTGCCGGCCTGCGTGTCGAAGCACCACCAATCGTTGGTGAGGCCCCAGCCCACCTCCATGCCGGTGCCCACGTAGATCTTGTTGTCGATGCTGAACGCCGCGGCATCATCGCGGGCCGTGCCGGGGAAATCGGGAAGCTGCTGCCAGCTTTGGGCGTGAAGGGTGGTGCCAAATGCCACCAGGAAGGGAAGGAGAGGGCGCATCCGCGTTCACTTCAGTTTCATGAACCGGCAGGTCCTGAATCCTTCCTGGTCAAGCACGGTCAGGACATACGGACCGGCCTGGAGCGGACGCACGTCAACCGTGTGGTCGCCGTTCAAATGCCCATTGAGCACGCGGCGCCCGGACAGGTCTTGCACGGTATACGAAGCATCTCCGCTCCACCCCGGAAGCGTCACCCGGATCCATTCCTGTGCAGGATTCGGGTGGACCCGGATGGCCGTTGTTGTCGTTTCCTCCACAGCGGACACATCATCCACGTGGAAGAGCGCGGGCGGAGTGGTAATGGGGGTATTGAAATCGAAAACGATGTTGGCCACGTTGACGATGTCCGTCCCGGGTGCCAGGTCGGTCTCGGGCAGGATGCGGAAGCGGAAGAAACCGTGGCTGTTGGCCTCGTCGCTGGTGCTGTCCGGCAGGTTGATGTCCTGGAAGATCACGTAGAGCACGCCATGGTCCACATACCAATGATGGGCATGGCTGCTGGCGAGCTCCTGGATACTGGCTATTTGCAGGCCGTCGGGAAGCGAGTCCACGATCACCACGCGATCGGCCAAGTACGTGCCGGTGTTCTGGAAGCGTATGGTGTAGGTGATGGGCTGTTCTCCCGACTGCGCTTCATCCGGGGTCAGGGAAGGCGGTTCCACCAGCTTGTCGTTCGGGTCGAAGCTGCCGACCACACTGTCGTTTACCAGGACCACGTTGTTGCCGGGCGTTTCGTCGCTCGAATCCGGCAAGGCGGAAAGTTGGAGGGACAACGGGGTGCCCAAGGGGGTGCTCGCATCCGTGAAGAGGTCCACGGTCAGTTGCACGGTTTGCCCCAATGCCAAGGTGTCCAGGTTCCAGGTGGCCGTATTCCCGACGTGTGAATCGGGAGGGATGGAACTCCCCACCCAGCTTTGGTCGGCGTCATAGTTCAGCACGAGTTGGGCCTCCATCGGCTCGGTGCCGTAGTTGCGGCAGGCGAGGAAAAGGTGGTTGTTGAAGCCCGGACGGGCAGGCTGGGCGACAAGGTGGGCCTGTAGGTCATGGATCCCCGGGATCAACGTTGCAGCAAAATCGTTCAGGGTGTCCACATCGCCCATCTGCGGAAGATCTGCAGAATGTGAGGGGGGATTGATGGCTTGATAGTAGGGGTAGCTGCTGCTGCCGGGGGTGATCGTATAATTGCCGGGAAGCACGCCCACTTCCCATGTGCCGTCAGGCTCGCAACCCACCACATATCCGTTGGGCTGTATCAATACGGTGGCCTGTGGGAGTGGAGGTTCCCCGGGGGAGTACTGTCCGTCCGCGTCGGCATCCATGAAC
>WBZR01002237.1_pt1 | contig 20654 bp, 13 predicted proteins | sample 5204231 | NCBI WGS metagenome assembly WBZR01 (sample SAMN12412403, study PRJNA552823) | activated sludge metagenome | isolation source: activated sludge from anammox sidestream of wastewater treatment plant... | place: USA: Virginia | collected 2017-08 | reverse complement strand
TGTTGCCAGCGCCGGGCGGTACTACTGCAAGGTCACCGGCCTCTGCGGTGAAACGCTAAGTGCACCGGCGACGATTTCAGTTAATGCCGGCGGGCTCTCCTTCGTGGACCCGCAGGGCTACGCGATCATTCGAATACAAGGGAATGACCGCTACGTGCCGGGCAATGACCCGCCGGGCACCGGCGATCCACCGCCGCCGTGCGTGCTTTTGAAGGACGGCGATCCGGGCTCGCACTGCACGGTTGCCTACCGCGCCGGAATGCCGCCCACTCAGAGGTCGGGGTTCTTCCTGGATCAGGTCGTGCCGCGCCAGGTGGAGTTCGAGACCCCCATGTCCGTCGGCACCTATCTCGCGGTCGTGCGGATTTACTTCCAGGACGAAGAGCTGCCCGTGGGAACCGACCTGACAAACCTGCGAATGCACAGCTTCGATGGACGCGAGAACAAATGGAAACTCGCAGGGGGCCGTTTCGCCTTCATCCCAGGCTCACCTCCCGAAGATCCAACTCAGCGGCAACTCGGATGGCATGGATTTGATCCGGTGGACAACTTTGCCTGGGTCGTTACAGACCAGAAGGGGCTGTTCACAGTCGGCGTTCCGGAGGACCCTGCCGACTTATTCTCCGGCGAGGTCCCGGCGCCTTCGCCGTTGTCGGCGCTGGGAATGTGCGGAACCTGCGCACAAGGCATGGTGCCGATGCTCTTGGTCAGCGGAATACTCGGCATCGGGCTGGTGGCCCGTCGCACATCACGTTGGGTTCGCCGTCGGCGTGGTCGCTAACGTCCGGCTTCGACAATGGCACCTGAGCTCCTAGCGCCGAATCAGTTCCTCTGCTTCCTTCAACAGCGCCCGATCCACCGGAGGCGGAGGCGGTTTCGACCCGATTCGCTCTTCGGCTCCCTGTAACATCTGTTCTGCCTTCTTGGTGTCGCCTGACTTGGAATAGGCCAGTGCCGCAATCAGCAGGCCCTTTGCTTCGTGGCAGCCGGATCGGTTAAGTGTCTTTTCAATCGTCTCGATAGCCATATCAATCTGACCGTTGCGAAAGTAGGCCAGTGCAAGGGTGTTCCGATTGCTGGCATCCTCTTGGTCTGTCGATTCGCTCGCAAGCGTCGCCAAACTGAGCGCCTCCTTGTAATTCTGGAACTCTGTGAACGGGACAGTCAAGTAAAACCAGGCGAATGCATTCGCTACTTCTGCGTCATCAGACGCAGTATCTCGAAGGACCTCATACCACTTCGCTGTCGTCTCAAAAAGGTCCTGAGCTTGTTCGAGCATTCCACGTTGGTATGCAAGAAATGCTAGTGCCTCATGGGACATCGTCGCAAGGCGCAACGCACGAGCGCGTTCGGCAGGGCTGTGCATGCCTTGCCTTAGAAACTCCCTTGCATGCGTCGCAACTTCGAGCATCTGTGACTTCTGCTCATTGTCAGCTTTTGAACAGTATTGGGCTATTCGAAATTGAGCCGCCGCGAGCTTATAGTCTGAACCGAGACCTTCTCCATTGTTTGCGCGCTGAGATTGTCGGATTCTGAGACAGTCGCGGTAATCTTCGCAAGCGCCAATGACATCTCCGAGCTTACGCTTGAGATCGCCCATGACTTCAAATCGAACCGCGATGCGATCAGAAATGTCCGCCGAGAACTCACCGAGATTATCCAGGTCAGCCCTCACTTGTCTTAGGGATTCCATGGAGTTTAAGCAGAGTGCGAGCGCCTCCTGACAACGACCCCGCCGATGGAGTGTCTGCACTCGCAGGTCTTGAGCGCTCCAAAGTCGCAGCCAGTCGTCGAGATCTGGCTGGCCGACAAAAACTCGATCTGGAGGAACTAGCACCTCTGCCGCCAAAAGGGCTGCCGTGGAGTCGGCCTCAGCCCTGTCCATTTGCCCATCGCGAAGACGCGCGTTTCCGAGTCGGACCAAAAGGCTGACCCGGGAGCCGAGAACCTCCTTGGAATCGACGCCTGCGAGACTCGATTGCCTGTGATAGGTTTTGAGGGCCTTCTCCCATAAATCCAAGAAGCTTAAGTCGAGCGCCGTTCCAACCCTGCCCGATAAATCGAAAGCTATGTTGATCTGTTTTCGAAGGCGGCCTTGTTGCATTGAGGCGAGAGTATCGTACCTTTCTAGTGCATTCCGGAGCCGAAATACGCTCCTCCCCACTGCTTGCTCCGCAACGTCTTTGACAGATTCTTTCCAAGCGCTGTTTCCGAGGTCAACGTACTTTTGAATTCCTTCAATCGGGTCATTGCTATAAACACCAGAAGCCCATCGACCATCGAGTTCTTTGATTTCCCTCGCGAAGTCCAGTTGGACTTTAGTCGAAGGTGCTGCAGGAGTACGCAACGCGAGAGTTATCAAATCCATCTCCCCCTGTATTGCCTCCAGCTGCGATTTGAATTCTTCGTCTTTGGTCTTGAAGTCTCTCTGCGCTTTTTGAGCCTCTCGCTGATATGAAAAAGCAATTGTGCCCACCGCGCCGGCAAAAAGTGTGAGGCTAGCTATCGAGATCTGGGTTTTTCGTCGCCGCAAGCCCTTCTTGAAGAGATACCACCCGCTGTCCTTCTTGGCCTCGATCGGCTCGTTGCGAAGATAACGATCGATGTCGGCCGCCAGGTCGCCCGCACTCTGATAGCGCCGCTCCCGCTCCTTCGCCAGGCTCCGCAGGACGATCGTCTGAACTTCGTCGTTGATCGGGCAGGTGTCGGCGCGGAAACGGCGGGTGAGGCGGGCGCTGATGCCGGAGTCTTTCTTCCAGATGCGGGATGGCGGCGTCGGCGGGGTTTCGGCGATGTGACGAAGGACATCCGCGATCTGTCCGACGACCGGATAGGGGTATTGGCCGGTGAGGACCTCGTAGAGGATCACGCCAAGGCTGTACACGTCTGCCCGGATGTCAATCTCGTCCGGATTGCCTCGGGCCTGCTCCGGACTCATGTACGGCAGCGTTCCGACGACCTGCCCGGTGACGGAGACGAGCGATGCCTCGGGATCCGCGAGTTGTTTGGCCAGACCGAAATCGAGAACCTTTGGGTTGCCTTGGCTGTCGACAAGGATGTTGCTCGGCTTGAGGTCCCGGTGGATTACGCCGCGATGGTGCGCGTAGCTGATGGCGTCGCAGACCTTGGAGAACAACCGCAGGGCCGCATCCAGCGGAAGTTTTTTCTCGCGAACAAACAGGTCCAGGGGCGTCCCGCGGACGTAGTCCATGACGCAGTACTGACGCCCGTCGCCTGTATGACCGGAGTGGAAGACTTCGACGATGTTGGGATGCTTGAGCTGCGCGATTAGCTCAATCTCGCGTTCGAATCTCCGCTTCGCGGCTTTGCCGGCGAAAACACCTTCCAGTAGCACCTTGATTGCGACTTTGCGCTTGGTGCCTTTTTGGATCGCCTGGTAAACCACGCCCTGTCCACCTCGGTGAAGCTCGCGGACGACTTCGTAGCCTTCAATGATATCTTTCGGAAAGCGCGAGGACTTCAGGAATTGTTTCAACGTCGCTTCATCGTCTGATTCAGGAGGGAGCTTGTCCGAAGAGGAGCCACTACCGGGCTGGGACTCAGCGGGACTCGGTGCGTCGCGCGGCGGCTCCGCGGGACTGACCGGCGGCACCGGAGATTCCATGAATCCTCCCGCAGCCTGCTCATGGTGGAGGAGCAGCGACTCGACCTCGCGGCGAAGCTCTTCGTCTCTGCCGCATTCTCGCTCGAGGAATTTTGGACGATCCGCCGCCGGAAGCGACCGAGCGGCTTCAAAGAGCGGCTGAACCCTGTCCCAGGAAATGGGCATGATGAAATCCGAGACGCTGCCGGTCAGTCATGCTGCCAGCCAAGGTGCGGACCATGATAAACGGGGGAATCCGGGTTAGGCAATTCGGATGTCAGTATCGTCGTCCTCGCTGCCCGCGACGGGAAGCGCTCGCTTGCAAGCAGGTCGAACCAGTTTTGGCCACAACGAACCGAATTGTTGTCCTTGGGCAGAAGTTCGCCGGGTATTCGACAAATGGAATCCACCGTTGCATGACAACCGACCGGAAGCCGCCGCACGAGGCTTCATGAGAGAGCAGTGGTGGTTACCGACCCTGCGTCAGAGCTTCATTCTGCTGCCTGAGTTTGATTATCTCCCGCTGAAGCTGGTAGTCCCGGTTTGCGCGCTGGGTGTCGATGGCTTGTTCCTGGCGGATCCGCTCCTTGTTCTGTGAGTCGCGAATCGCTGCATTAATGCCGATCAGCGCCAGATCGACGCAACCAGTTGTGGGAAAAAAGGCACGCAGCCAATACTCAGAGCAATACAGAATGGGTTCGGCGGCGTTTATTAAGAGCGCTCATCTTGTCCTCCACTTTGCTGAACACGATTCAACGTGGGCACATTTTTCTCGCCGATCGAGGGATTCAAGCGAGCCTCTCGTCTTGGCTGATCAAACGGCGGCAGACTCGGGCGGCATGAACCGCGTGCTGTCATGAGCCGCCTGTCTCGGTGGCGGCGAGCATCGCAACTCGCTTTTCTCCCTTTTGTTCTCGAGAGGGATCGACGCGGGGCCAAACCAAGTCCAGCGTATTCGCGAGGGTCCTGACATTTCGGTCCGTGCGCCCGAGGTCCGGCCCCACCTGCCCATGGGCCTTGCTGTCGATGAACACCTCAGTGGTAACCGGATCGATTCTCTTTACCTTCACAATGACTTCATCCCCCGCGACCATGTTGATAAGGGACCCTGTGAAGAGCTGATCAATGATGCGATGGGTGTTGAACACGATGAGACCGGCCTGGGGCATGCTCTTCTTCACCGACATCCCGTGCTGCTTGGCCTCCTTCGGTAGTCGCTCGAACACTTCCCGGTAGGTTGCGTCGTAGCGACACGTCTTCTGTGTCCAGGAGTGACTCGTGCACCCTGTCGTAGCGAACAGGCAAAACACCGCTGAGATGAAGATCCTAACCATGACATCAGCCCTCGTTTCGATTCAGTGAACAACGGTCTCGACCCGAGCGGGCGACAATCAGCTGATCACGAGAGTCGTCGGTCGGGACGTAGTACCAGGTCTGCCGAAACCGCACTAGCTCGCAATCATCCTCTCCGTAAAACTTCAGTGTGACCGTGTGCTCTCCGGGAGAGACCTTGCCCGACCAGATGTGAATCTGGTCGGGAAGCAGGGCCCACGATCGCATGTCGCCGGTTACGTCCCAGGCAACGCCGAGAATGTTTATGTACGGAAGGGCCTGGACGACCGCTTTCACAACGGCCTTGCTCTGCTGGAGTTCCTCCTCCTCCGAAACGCCCTGCCGCGAGATCTGGTCCCACAGGTCGGCAATGCATGCCGCGGTCCCCACCGGCTGATCATCGATCAGGATCTCGCAAACGCGCTCCGGATACGCGCATTGCTCGTACTTCGTGACCTGCCAGTCTGCTCCCTTGGGCACGCGACACGCGCCGGTCCCTAATTGGACAACAACAGTCAGATTCGAGTTCTCAATCAGTTCCTGCGAAAAGAGGGGTTTGCCGCCCTCCGGCACGGGGCTGGTGGTTCCTTTCTCACAGGAAACTCGAAGATTGTCGTGATCCCCGAGTCGGGCGTAGGTTTTTCCCACCCAATAGTGGATCAGGCCGAAGCGTCCCCGCTCGGCGTCGGCGGGTTTGCCCTCGTCGGCTCGGAGAGCCCGAAAAAACTCTCGCCGTGCATCCTCGAAGTCTCCGCGGGAATAGGCAATCAGCCCCAAGTAGAAATGAACCATGGTCCGCTCATAGGCGTCGCCCTTGTAGATCTTTACGTCCCCCCTTCCAAACAAGGCCTGCGTCTCACGGTCGGTGTCCGACGCGTCTTCCATCCAGTACACAGCTTTGCGAAAGTGCGCCTGCGCCGTCCCGTACATTCCGGCTTCGAATGCCACGCTGCCGGCCAGTAAGTGGCGCAGCGCCGCATCGGGTTCGTCACTGACTGTAAGTTCCTTGAAGCTCGCGTAGTCCGCCCGGAGTACGACATCGACCCGGCTGGTGAAGTCCTGACCTGATCGCAGAAACTCATACCACGTCGTTGCCGGTACCGGCTGCTCGTCCAGAAATGCCGACTGCATGTCGTCGGTTGCCGAGGCGATCATCCCGGTCCATTCGGAATCCGTGGAGTCGCCGCGCAGCCCGTAAGCCGACGTGACTTCTTCGAAAGTCCGGGCGGACGACGGCGCCACCGCCGGTTTGGGTATGAACTCCACTATCCGAGGCTCGGGGGGTTTCTGGCACCCTGCTCCGCCCATCATCAGAATCGCGGAAACTACAGCTCCAAACCGCGCTCTCCCGAATACGTGCCTTCCGTTTCGCATCGGCCGAACCTCCTGATCAGTGCCTCAGGGTTGCTGCTTATCCCACGAACCGGAAACCAGAACGTCGCCGCGCCGGATTTCCTGACCTCCCACGATCCGTGTTACCCGGGCCACGCCGTAGGAATCCTCGACTTCGGTGATCTTGATCTCTGCAACCTTTTCACCGTCCCATGCGCCCGGAAGAGAGGCCGCGTCCGGCCCCGGGCGCCGGTTGACGAGGAATTGATCTCCCTTATGGATCCCCCCTTTTGCGCCTCCATCGACATACACCGTTTCGCCCTGCACGCCGGCAACCACCGGTCGGGTGTCCAGATTCCCCATTTCGAGGGCCAGCTCATCCACGGCCTCTTCGAGCGCAGACTTGAGGTCCTGGCCGAATCCAAGCACCGTTGCGGCCACTTGGCCGGTATGTGCGTCGTACAGGCTGAGGTAACAGGCGATCACCGGGCACGGCGGTTTTGAACGAGGCCTTCGTTTGACTTCCAGCGCTCTCAGCGACCCGAAGCGCTCCGACGCGTCGTCGGCGGCCCCAAAAACGTTGCCGGCGAACCCCGGGCAGAATCCGGTGGCGGCTTGATGGTCACCGTACTCGCTCAGTCGCGTTTCCACCGTGAGAAACCCCTCGACGAGGTACCGCGCGGACAGGATCGCGCCGTCCGGGGACTTGGTGGCCGGATCCACGTAACCGGTCTTACCGAAATTGACTTCCCGGAGGATCTCGAGAATGCGCTCCCTCTCGACGACCAGAAAGGAACCGCTCTCCACCATGACGTGGCGAAGGAGTGCCCGTGCAGAGGCATTCAAATGGGGGATGGGAGGGGCCGCTCGACGGCCACCTGCGGAACTCTCTATCCATATCCCGACGCTGCCGTCTCCGTCCACGGTCTGCGAGTCCTGGTGCGTCTCGCCAAACGGAACATCCTCCACTTCACGTGTATCCCCTACCCGTAGTATGGCGACAGCATGTCGCCGTGCCGGGAGAGTCCGGAGCTCGTGGCGGTAACTGAAGCGGCGCGTCGTTTCTTTTCCCCGTTGCGCCGGGGGAGGCGGTTCCCCGGCATGGTCGTAGGTCATGTTCGTACACCCCGTCAGGAGTGTCGCGACCAGAACGATGCAGGCGTTTTGACGCAATTCTGGCATGGGTCACACCTCCCTCAACCGCCCTAGGGTAGGTCACGCGAACTCTTATCCGGCTTCCGAAGAATGATCTGGTAGTCCGCAGCCGCCGCCCCGAGGGACCGGCATGAGTATTCCGTCACGGTCCGTGCATCGAGCTGCACCGGCTGCCAGTTGGTCTTTTCGAGAACGTGTCCCTTGGCGTCCAAAAACGTCGTGCGGACATCCAACCAGAGGGGGGATTTTGCCTTGTTGCGCAAGGTCGCAACGATTTCCAGCAACCCGCCCGGGTTCCGTCCCGAGTCGATCCGTACGACGTCGACGAGGAAGGGCGTCGTGCCGCTTTCAAACTGGATTCTGCCTTCCCTCAGATATGGGTCTGACTCGGAATGATCCTGAGCGGGCGTTGTGTGCGCGGCACAGCCCGCGAAGGGCAGGCTCATCAGCAGACACGGAAGCGACACCGCGAATCTCGCCAACCATCGCACGGATTGGATTCTAGTCTTGTACAAGAAACTCGATTGGGTATTCATGTCACTTACCTGTAAACAAGTCCGAGCACGGAGTGCTTCTTAATCTCGTAGGAATGCTCCCATGCAATGACCGAATCGGCTGCGTCGGTCAGGCGAAAGGCGAACCGCAAATAGGTCGTATGGCCCTCATCCGCGCGTCGATCTAGGGAGTCAATCACTCCGGTGAGGAAAAAATCCGCGCCCGAGATGGGACGCTCATCGGAGGCCGTCCGTTTTCCGAGCCGTTTGTCACGGTTCTCACGTTCTATCCGCTCGATAATCTCGCGATCCAGGAACTGCAGGCGGCCCTCCGCGTGTTCAATGAGAAGCGTCCGCATCTGGCGAAGGACCATGTCCCCATCGATGTACTCGTTGGACTTGTTGGCAACCTGGACAAAGGCGATGCGCGGCGGGTTTTCCGAGTTTTGAATCTGCGGAAGCGCGATGATGCTCCGCGCCATCCGCTGTGCCACGGAACGCAGATCCTTGCTGCTTGGCCCCGTCCCGAGTTCGCCCCGATCATCATCGACATCGATCCGCTTCGTCTGGCTCGTGCACCCCACCAGCACGGAGCACGTCAGAATGGTGACCAATCCCCCCCTCAGATTTCGACGACGGCGACCGGTTGGCACAGCGGCCGGGTGGAGATTCTCGGTGATCATGAGCGCACACCTCCAATTGTTCATGCGGCACGACGCCGTCGAGAGCGCAGAGATTCTGGTTTTTTCGATCGGACGCATTCCCGGTGACATGGCGGATGCCCGGGCCTGCGACCCTTCCCCGAGGGCAATAGGGGCGAGTGCCCGCAGGGGACATGGACCGATGCCCCCCAACGCCAATCGGAACTGCATGTAAGACACTGAATCAGAATTGCTTAGCGAAGCGCAGGCGTCGGCCCCCATGGGCAGTTTCAGGTTTCTCCGGTTTATTCACTGCGCTCGTCGTGAGAGGACGGCGCATGAGGAAATGATTGCCGATCCGTCTGCCCGGCTAATCCGGAGGGCATGCCCATGCCTGATTCATTGAGGACAGATTCAAGGCCGCAACTGTGGCTCCGCAGATCGCCGACGTGCATCCGTTTGGCCATACCATTGCTCCTGTGTCTCGTGGCAGTTTCAGGCTGCGAGGCCGGCCAGGGTCTCTTGACGCTCATTCAGTCCTTGGCCGCCGCTGGAACCAATCAGGCCACCTCACCGGTGTCGCCCGGCACGACCACTTTGATTCCGTAGCTCGTGACGCGCATTGACTTCAATCAACTTCACAATGCCTAGCGATCGAATGCGTTGCCGCCGGGCCATCCAAACATCGGGCGCGGCGATTCCGAGGAGTCACACAATGAAGGCGCTACTGCAAACCTTTCAGTGTCACGCGGCAAGACGCGTCAGGAGGGTCGGCCAAGGCCGACGGGCCCTACTGCTCTTCCCCGCGCTCCTCCTGATGAACGGTTGCGCTGGGTGGCAGGAATTCGAGACCGGTAGCCGACTCGCCGAACGGGGCGATCTGGACGGTGCAGTGAATTCCTTAAACCAGGCCGTCAATGCTGATCCACGGAACGCCCGCTTCGTGATGGCCCTTCATGAAACGAGGATCAAGGCTGCCCAGGCACATCTTCTCAACGCTCGGGCAATGATGGAGCAGAATGATGCCACCGCGGCCCAGGCGGAGATTGCCAAGGCCTTTGAGTGTTATCCTGAACTGACGGAATCCGTCGAATTGGCCCGCGATGCCGAAGAGCTTACGCGCCAAGCAGAAACCACCAGCGAAGCGTCGAGCCAAGCCCTTGAGCAGGCGAAGTGGGATAAGGCGGTCAGGCTTGCGCGGCAGGCCCTGGCAATCGACCGGGGTAGTCTCGCTGCGCTGACCGCCTCACACAAAGCGATCCAAGCCGCTTGTGTCTTCCACATTCAGTGTGCTGACGAACTCCTTGAAGCCGGAAACTGGCTGGGTTGTCTGGCGGCCTGCCAAATCCTCGAGGATCTGGATGCGGCGCGATCGGAATACGATGTCGTCCGCCGCCAGGCCCTTAATCGCCGTGAAGCCGAGATTCGCTGCCGCGAGGCCGCGGAGCTTGCGTCGGTCACCGGTTTTGCGGCGGCGCTTGAATTGTCAGAGAGCGCAGTTGCCCTCTGGCCGGAAAACCCGCGTCTGGTGGTGTTCCATGATGAGATCAAGGAATCAGCATTGTGCTGGTTCGAATCAGAGGCCGAACAGGCAACGGCCCGGTCGGATTATCCGGGGGCCATCACCCTTCTCGACGAGGCCGCGTCGCTCTACAGCTCGTGCGGCGAGGTCTACGCCCGGGCTCGTCAAGTTTCAGATCGGTGGGCCGACTTGCTGCTCGATCAATGTGACACCTTGCAAAAGGAGAGCGACTGGTCGGCGCTCTGGCAGCATGCTATCCTGGCGATGACCCTGTCTGCCGCACGCCGTGATAAGGCCTTGGACTACTGTGGCCTGGCCGAGAAAGAGATTCTCGATGATCTTCGATGCAGATTAATTGTCCGCCCCATCTCCTCTTCCTCAAGCGATCTCACCCTTGTTGCGCCGGTCCTTGAACGCGTAACGAAAGCGCTGCGAAAGGCGGCGCCGGCCCATTTCGAGATCGCCACGGAGGGCGCTGTCTCCTCCAATGCGCAATCCCCTCGTGACGGTCAGGTCATCGAACTGAGAATCTTTCTTGAATTCGACGAGCAGGAGGATCAGCAGATTACCCGGTATGACGTTTCTCGTTATTTGGCGGGAAGGAGGGAGGCGCGCAACCCGCGGTTTGACGAGCTGCTCCGAAGAAAATCGCAGTTGGAAAACGACAAATGGGGCGGACGTGCAGCCCAGTATGGTGGGGATGCGCTGGGTAAGGGCTTAGCGCAGGCGGCCAATGCGGCACCCTTGGGCGGTGCGCTGGTGGGGCTCCTATTCAGCATGCCCGGACGAGTGGCGAAGGAGAACGCCAATCAGCAACTCGCCCAGGTCAACAATGAACTGGCCTCCACGAGCCAGACCCAATGGGTCGAGGACTGGCGGGAGCACCAGTACCCCGTCTACCTTGCCTCGCGCACGATTCAATGTCGGACGAGTTTTGCGATGACCGAGTTGGGCGAGCAGAAGGTGTTTTGGGAGGATCATTCTCTTTCAGCCACGAGCCAGGACCGCGACGAGTACGTCGAGCCGGACTCCTTGCACCAGGTGCCCGGCGATTCGCGGAACCTCAAGCCCGGCTACACCCTGCGAAGGGAGGCGGTTGAGCAGATTGTGCCGGCGCTCGACTCCTATTCGCCTTTCATTCTCCGCGCCCGGCCGATGTCGTACATCGATGACAATGACCCCTCCGACGATCTGCAGGACGCCGTCTGGCATCTATTCGACTGCGCTTGGGAACCTTCGGACGCGAATCTCAGACCCGCGCTGGAATACATCTTCGGGGACCCGACGTTTGAAGTTCGCAAGCCCGAGGCGATGTTTGCAGCCTTCGGCCGAATCCGGCCGCAGCGTGACGAGATCACCTACCAGAATCTGATCAACGGACACCACGCTACGCCGATGACCCCTCCCGCCCCCTCGACAACTCACGACGAACGCACCGCGACGTCCTCATCGTCTCGGAGGCCGCCCCCTGTAGATCCCCCAGACTCACTCGTCGTGGAAGGCACGATCAGTCATGAAGACGATTCACTATCCGAGGAGCTTGTCGCACCGTCCGGAATCCGCATCGTCATCAAGGACACGGACGGCAATCCAATGGATGCCGATCTCAAAGTATACTTCGGCTCTGAAACGGTAGAAGTGAAGGATATCGGAATCAATCAATTCGCAGATCTCGCCGCGCCTGACGGTGAACTCTACCGCCTAACCATCACGGACATTCAGCACGACCAGGAAACGGTGAGTCTCGTCCTCCGGCGCAGGGCACGATAGGGGCCGGACGACTCGGCAAAGCCATCAGCCTTTCAAGATCTCCTCGGTGAGCGACATGATCCAATCCTCGAGGCGGACCGCCTGTTCGGCGGAGAGCTCTCGGAATGACTCGGTCACTTGACCATTCCCCGTGTTGAGCAGGCCCATCCTTAGCGTCACACCTCCGCCCACTTGGAGGACCTCGCCATAGATCAATCGCGGCACACTCAGCTGAGCACCTTTCGTTCGGGCACAGTCGGCATCATCACAGGCACATGGCAAGGTCAGATCCGAATGCCCAAACAGACGGAGCATGCGCTCCCGGGGCATGGGTGCATAGCCGTGATGTGACGCTACAATTCCCCGGCAGAGTGCTGCAAAGGCGACGCTCCGAGCGCTCGCGTCTGATCCGTCGCAGGAGAAGTCAAGTACTGCCACTTTCAGTTTCTCGTAAGGTTCGGCGGTTGAAATCCCATTTGTTTGCAGAGCCGAAGATCCACTTGACACTTCGGCGGGTGATTCCGCCTCAAAATGGCTCGACGTCAGCTCAGTTGTTCTTGACGGGCCCTCAGGGGAATCCTGATGCCTTTGGTCCAACGGCGTCACCCCCATTTTCTTCGCGAAGTAAGCCGCGGCCGGTGCCGAAAGCCGATTGTCCCACGCGATTCCATCGATGACCTCTCCTTCCAACTGACTGAATCGGCTGTTTGCATACCATTTGAGTGCCAACTGGCTCTCTCGCCGGGCAGCCTCACTGGCGTAAGCGGAAGCGTACATCGCGGTCGGCACGCGATCACAATAAGCGGGAAGGGTGGATTCGGTGAGGAGCTCCGGGGCGAAATGAGCGGACCGCCCAACCATACAGAAAAAACGATCGGGAAAGCGATTTACCATGTAATGCATGAGGTACCCGCCGACCCCGGTGCCGGTGCACAGGACACGATGGGGATCCGCCAGCGTCGTCGCAAGAACATGATCGAGAATGGCGATAATATTCCGCTTGTCTTCGAGGACGTAGTTTCGCTCGTGCCGCAGTGGAAGTTCCATGAATGAGTCCGGGGTCTGAAGCTGCGGCGCGCAGACGATGAAACCGTAGCTGTCGGCCAGCTGTTCCCATTCGCGCTCCTGGGATCGCGCGTCGTCCCAAGGCTTCAAGTCGTGAAGTGTCAAAACCAACGGCCACCTGCGATGGTCGGGATCAGTATGCCTTTCATTTTCTCGTTTGTAGGTCTTGGGCAGGTACAGCTCATACTTTGCGCCGGTTGCAGGTTCACGGACAGTTTGCACGATGCCACCCCCGCGAGATTGCATGCCGCAACCGACCAACAGTGGCAACGAAAGCAAAACAATTACATGGTTTTGCCTTCCGAAACCCAAAATCGGCTGCGATTTCCCGGCCGCACCATAGTGCCGAATCAATCTGCCTATCACCTTCACTTGATCATCGCCTCCGCCTCAAGAAGCAGCAGGTCCTTGGCCATGTCCTGCTGTTCAGATCTGGGCCGGTCTCCGAACGCACGCGCCTTGGCTTGATCACTTTCTCGCAGCCGATCGCGCATGGCTTCGAAGATCGACTGCGCCTGGGCCAACACTCTCCTTGCTTCGTGCGCTTCTCCAATCCTCTGAAGGGCCATGGCATTAAAGGACAGTAATTTGATCAGGAAGTTTCCGCGCAATGTCGATTGAAGCGGTTCCAGTTTCGCGATCGCCTCCCGGTAGGCTTCCGTCCGGTAGAGGAGTCCGCCAACTGCGAGAGAGAGGTACGCGTCCTTGCGCGAAAGACTCAGGCCGACGCGCGCATGTCGCAATGCGTGTACGTATTCTTCGACTGTTCGATTGGGATCATTCAAGCACGCGTCCGACCAGACCTGCCACCACCCGGGGTGCGGGATCAAGATATCAAAATGCTCTAGAGCCCAGGCCCGAATCTCGGGCGAAAACCTCTCGTCTCCTGCAATACGCTGCTTCGTCCACATGTCAGGCCAGACATCCGGAGACTGAAACAATTCACGGACGAAGTTCTGCAAGTTCCTGTATTCAGCTCGCATGATTCGTGATTCTGGGGTCGCCTGCGATTCCCATAGTCTCACGACATTGTCGCTCCCCTGGCAACCGTTTGATGCTGAGATCAATCGGCCGTGGACGGAATCGAAAGTCAGATCGACGACTGCCCCGACATGGCCGTGCAGACTGGCAACTTCGTGGCGCGTCTCGAGCTCCCATACCTTGATGGAATGATCACCCTCGGAGGAACCGGAAAAGAGCCGCCGGCCGCCCCGCTCGAATGCGAGGCTCCAGACGGCAACGGTATGGCCCTCCAGGCGGTCGATCTGCTTGAGTTGGGGGCCTTCCGATCCCCATTCCACTGCAAAAATGCGAATTGACCCGTCATCGTGTCCGCTTGCAAGGAGCGATTGTTCACTCGAAAACGCGACAGCCGCTACGTCGGCGGCAGTGCTCATGAGCCTCGTCCTGACTTGTCCGGACCTCACTGAAACTAAGCTCAATGCATCTGATCTCTCGGTACGATCGATTTTGAAAATATCGTCTTCGGATCGATTGCCGACGATGAGCCAATCACCTGCCTCGTCCAGGAATTCGAGGCCGATACAGCTTCCCCCAAAGGGAGTTGTCGTCCGGATCAGTACGGGATCACCGAGATTCGTGACATCCCATATCTGAACTCCACCGACATTGTCTCCGGCAGCGATGCGGCGCCCCGAGAGGCTACAGGCAACTCTTCTGTAACCCACCGTCGGCTTGTTCTGACCGACCAAGACAGGATTGGCCATGCTCGAATCGCCTTCAGAAATCTCCATCAGGCTGAGCGAGCTGGGCTGGTTCGTATCGGAAGGTCCGTCACTGACAAACACAATGGCGGGAGGATCCCGCTGAGGAATGAAGGCGAGATCCCTGACACCGGCACGGGCGTCCGTCATGATGCGCCAACTGGGTACGCCTCGATCCGAATCCCATCCAATGACGGCACCATCCCCTCCGCCAGAAACGATGTAACGACCCGATGAATCGACAGCCACTGTGTTCACGCTTGAAAAATGGCCTTCCAGGGCATCGACATCCGTGGCCGACGGTACCCATTCGAGGATGCGTCCATCTCGGCCTGACGAAAGGATGTGGCCATCCCTGAGCCACGCCACTGCGGTAACCTGCCCGCTATGCCCCCGAAGGACGGAGATCGGTTCCTTCTTGGAAATACGGTAGCCGTTGAACCGACTGGAATCCGCTAGTGAAACGTTGGAGCGAACATCCCATACCCGAACCGTATGGTCCGCGCTGCCCGAAGCGAGAAGCTCTCCGCGTGAATCAAATTCGACGTCTAGAATAGCCTGCTCGTGACCGGTCAGAACCGCAAGCTGAGCAGTGATCACGGCGCCAGAGTCCTGTCCATCTCCTCGCTGTCGATACTGGTCAATCGCCTCCTTGACATCCCAGAGCCGAATCGTTCGGTCGATCGAGGCGGATGCAAGGCGAAGGCCATCCGGGCTGAAGTCGATGGCCTTTACGTGATCGGTGTGGCCGACAAATTGAGCGATCATTCCGTCACTCCCGCGGGCAAGCAACGTCTCCACGTCCCACAGGCGAATCATCCGGTCGATCGAAGCGGTGGCGAGAGTTTTTCCGTCAGGGCTGAAGGCGATGTTGGACACGACTCGGAGTGCGGCCGCCCAGTCTAGCAACCGCTTCGGAGCCGATGGTCTGTTTGGCCAAGACGTCGAAAGTGCTCCGGAAATATCCCAAAGGGAAACCCGTGTGTCGATGATCGAAGCCAGGATGGGTTCAGTCGGATGAAATGCCACCCCAATAAGGTCTCTGTCACCCTCCCAACGGAGCCAGGGCGAGTCGAAATCTTGCGCATTTAGATGATAGAAAAAAAATGACGATTCCGAGCAGGTGGCCAGAAGATCGCCGCGAGGACTGAACGCAACACCAGTCGAATTCCCCTGTTGAGGCAGGAGCCATTCCCGACCCGTCACTTGATCGATCAGCCTGGGGTGAAAGTTATCGATCATGACGCACACGAGAGATCGATGCGGATTCACGCGCACCGTCCCCGGAATCTCGCCCGGTGGAAACTCCTTCCACACTCTTAGGTCTTGAGAAACGCGTGCCTGGAGGTGCTTCCACTCCCACGGCATCTGAGCCTCTGTCGTGTCCGGCATGAACTCCTTCTTTGCACGCTTGAGCGCGGACTTTGCATCCGCCACATTGTTGCTCATGATGGCAGATTCCGCTGCGATCATGCGCGAGCCGTAATCAGCGATCTTGAGTGAAGCGCTGAGTTTGGCCTCGGTTCTCCATGCCCCCAAGATGAGTGTGAAACTGACCGTCAGCACCGAGATGAGGATTCCGGCCGCCCAAGTTGCCGCCTGCCAGGGACGGCGCCTGACATACTTGATGAATCGTTCACCTGCACCGGCATAGCGGGCCTCAAGTGTCTCATTAGCCAGATAGTGTTCAATATCACGGGCTAGGGACTCTGCGGACTGATAGCGTCCGGCAGGTTCCTTTTCCAAGGCCTTAAGGACAATGATCTCGAGATCGCCTCTCAGTCTTCGATCAATTGTGCTTGGTCGAGGTGGAAGCGATTCGTTAACGATGCGCGCCGCCTGATGAATCGGCGAGTGGGCGACTTCATAAGGCGGTTTACCACACACAAGCTCGTAAAGAATGACGCCGAGGGAATACACGTCGCTGCGCACGTCGATGGCTGCGGGGTCGGCATCACACTGTTCGGGGCTCATGTATTGAAGCGTCCCGATCAAATGCCCCACCTCGGTCCGTATCGTCGTAACGGCAATATCGGAGTCCGTCGCCCGGGCTACGCCGAAGTCGATGATCTTCACCTGTCCATCGGCACTGACCAGGATGTTTGCGGGCTTCAGATCCCGATGGATAACGCCGCGCTGGTGCCCGTGATGGACTGCTTCGCAGACGGTCGCCATGAGCCGAAGTCGCGCCTTGGTGTCCAATTCCCCCTGGGCCGCATATTGGGTAAGGGGCATCGCATCAGGGATGTATTCCATGATGAAATAAGGAACGACATTCGCAGCCCCATCTCCAAGCTTGGCGGTTCCCGCCTGAAATACCTGCGCGATATTGGGATGACGCAGTCGGGCAAGAATCTCCGATTCATGCTCGAAGCGCCTGAGCACTGATCGCGAGACGAGTCCCGGGTGCATGACCTTTAGGGCAACTTCCCGGTGTGGAATGTGCTGTTCGGCAAGATAAACCGTCCCCATGCCCCCGCGATCGATCAGTCGTTTAACGGTGCAGGGCCCGATCGTCTTGCCAATGAGTGGGTCGGGCCCATCGCCATCGAAGAGCTTTGAAATGCGCGGATCAGGTGGCGGGGGCCGCATGAATGTGTCGTCGACGACGTTGTCATGTTCCAGCAGTGAACTGACTTCGAAGAGTATTTCAGGGTCGTCGGCGCACTCCCGCTGGAGGAATGATGGCCGTTCTTCGGGTGCCAGTGCCAGCGCCGCCTCAAAAATATCCGAGATGCGCTGCCACTGGATTGCGCTCATAGGTGCTTCTTAGAAATGGTCAGGTGTCACACCCGGCAAGTCGCCGATGCAGCCAAGCCTTGGCCAATCGCCACTCGCTATCAACCGTGCGTGACGAAATGCCAAGAATGTCCGCAGTCTGATCGACCGTCAGCCCCACGAAATAGCGAAGATCAATGATCTGCGCCATTCGCGGGTGCTCCTGTTCGAGTTGCTCGAGAACCTCATCCGTTGCCATCACTTCGGCTGGATCCTGATCAAAAACTGCGGGATCCTCGAAGCTTCGCCGTGAGACGAATGCGCTATCGCTTTCCGGCCCGCCGGCGAGATTCGTCCGATTCTCCAGGCTCCCACATGAGCCATCCATTCCCAAGCCCGGCCCGCCGCGTTTTATTCTTCTCCTTCTACGTGCGTCATCCACCCTGATGCGGCGCATGGATTTTGCCGCGGCGGCGAAGAAATGTCGGCGATTCTCGAAATGACCGTTGTTTCCCGCAACGAGGCGCATGTACGCCTCGTGAACCAGTGCGGTGGGCTGCAACGTGACGGCCCCATGTTCCTGGCGAAGCTGGGCCTGGGCCATCTGATGCAGTTCGGTGTAAACAAGTTCCCACAGTCGATCATGCGCCCCGGGCGTACCCTGATCGATCGCATCGAGGATTTGGGTCACAAGATGTGTGGATTCACACGACATGGCCGGCCCGTTGCCCATAAAGGCCTCCTATCCGACTAGCTCAGTATATCAGAAACCCTGCCATTTCAGACAGGGGGAGTTGCCTGGAAATGCAAGTGGTCTGACTCTTGGTACGCGAAAGCCTGATGGAGGTTTCAAGAACATCGTAAGTCAGTCAGGGACAAACACTTGGCACGCGGCATCGGGCCTTGATCTGGGAACCGCTCTGCCCGTTCTGAGGCAAAAAGGGCCATGCGGGTTTCTCCCAATGAACCATCCATAAGGATGGGTTCCGGTAGGCGTCTGAAAAAATACCTGAAATCAACAATATGCGCGAGCAGAGCTTTTGCGGCGCGACTTTTTTTGCGTCTATGAGACGGACGTGACGCATGGGGAAACAGAGAGCACGGAGTGTGGAAGCGCATTCCGACCCACTTCCTGACATTCTTGCAGGGCGAAGAAATGCCGAAAAGGAGCTTTACATGCACTTCCTCGTTTTCTTGGCAATCGACTGGCTATTAGCACCGTATTTGTTTGTCGTTGGGCTCCTTCGAGGGCTTTGGGGGTAACGTAAGGAGGTCAGGCATGACTTCGGGCAATTGGTCAAGATCTACTGCTTCCCACCGCTTGATACTGTTGTCATTACCGTGCTTACTGAGCGGCTGTGGTGTCTTCGCGTTCTTTACGGGTTTGGGCTGGGGTGATTCCCTTCGCCAATCGCAGGATAGTAACCAGTTTGAGAATACGTCCCGTCAACAGGGTTCCGTTGGGAGTTCCGGTACCTACAATCTTGAGTTCTTTAATAACGCAGGTCTGGCCCAAAAGCAGATTACTGACGGAGCTATCCCTAATGTGATAGAAAACTTGGGGAATGTTTTGGTTCTTGACCTGACTTCATGGCCCCCAGGCTGGGATGTCGGCAAGATCATTGTCGTAAGAACGCTTAACGGCAATGTAGAGTATCGGCGGCTCCTCGTCCGCTTCCAGTTATCCGATGAACGATTCGCCATTGGCGTACGCGACGTTAGCTTGTTGGAGGTGCTCGCCGCAGGCGAGCTTGCGATCGAGGGTGATCTTGCTGCGACAGAAAGTTTATCTAATGGCGGAAACAGCGCAGGGAGGCTGATTACTGTGGTGGACGTCGTCGATGCAAGGACGTTTAACGTGATCAACAGACAAAACGTCAGCCTGTACAGCTATCATCAGGGCGTCGTGGGAGTGGACGTCGGGTTTCCGGAACTGCGTTTGACAGTAGCTCCCACGATTAAACTAAAGCTAGTCATTGACAAGCCCGTTGGCTTGTCAGATGCATGGGGAGCCTTTGTCGGATTCATAGCTGGGGTTACCGAACGAGTCGGCGAGTTAGTCGACGCAGTAGGCGGCGTGATCGTGGAAGACGGAAGCGGAAACATCGTTGTGGAGGTTTCGAAAGGGGATGCAAACTCCGTAGTTGAAGCGTTACTTGCGACCAGGGAGATCGCCGACAAGATCGCAGCAGTCACAAGCATATTGGGGGACCGACGACGTCTCAAGGAAGGTCTTGCGTCCATCGAAGGAGACATCACGGGACTGGTGACCTTGGCGGTTAGCGCTTCGGCACAGTTCGAAAAGGAATGGGAGCAGGAGTTGGGGACGGTTCTTATCCCGATTAGCGGCCCGATTCCCATCTTTTTGCAATTCGATATTGTTGGGGTCGGGTCTCTCGATTTCGCGGCGAACGCGCTTGTTACAACAGGCGCGGACGTAAACATTCCATTTTACGCTGGAGTCGCAGTTCGCGATGGCAATCTCCTTCAGCCCCAGCGCCCCAACCGTGCGCCAACGTTTCAGTTCCAAACGCCAAGTTTTGGTGATGGTGGCGATACACAAGCCAAACTCGAGCTGGCTGCTGGAGTACAAGTCGAGGCTGGAGTAACGCTCGCCAAGCTTCTCTCTGCTACGGTAGACCCGACAGCAGAGATGGTATTTGAGACCAGCGCCCAGGTGACCGGCAATGTTGGCGCGGGATGCGTCGATCTTGACTGGGATCTTTATGCTCGTCTAACTGCGGAGTTGGAAGCTGAACTTTCGATCCCGTTCGTTAATACTTGGGATATTGCGTGGGACTTACCCTGGGAGTACACATTATTCAAGGACACAGTTCCGAATGGCAGATATCAGGGCTGCTGGGGACCTGCATGCGGCAACGGCATTTGTGATGCTGGCGAAAACCACGGGAATTGCCCAAGTGATTGTCAGGCGGAGTTTAGTGACGGCACGATGACGGGGGTCAACGGCTGGGACGTAGCGGCAACGATTGACGTTGAGCCAAACGTGGGCCCAGAGGATACTCCCGTAACGATTACCGTGACTTTTACTATGGGTGCGGAGAACGTGGACAGTATTGAGATTGAACAGTACGTAGGCGTCGACTGCCACTTATCGCCCTCCGGAACGCTAATAGGAGCCTTCGGGCCGCAAAGTGCGACTGTGTGGGTAAACACTGAACCGCTGGTCTTGACGGGAAATGCTGGTGTGTAGTGTTTCACGCCAAATGAGACAGTCGGCACTTCCGGTATAGTGATGGATGCTCCGAGTCCCCTGAGGGAGAACCAGCTTCGCAGGTTCCCCCTCAGACTCCCCCT
>WBZR01002236.1_pt1 | contig 20664 bp, 24 predicted proteins | sample 5204231 | NCBI WGS metagenome assembly WBZR01 (sample SAMN12412403, study PRJNA552823) | activated sludge metagenome | isolation source: activated sludge from anammox sidestream of wastewater treatment plant... | place: USA: Virginia | collected 2017-08 | reverse complement strand
AGCGGGTTGCCGCCGCGCCGCCTTGCGCTGGTCACGGCTCGCGACGCCCAGCTCACGATCGCCGACCGGGCCGTGCGCCAGAGCATCTTCGGCGTGCTCTCCGGGCGGGGTCGGGCCATCACCGGCACCAACCGCGCCGGTCCGCCGGCCGCTCGGTAGCATCTCCCGCCATGTCACGAGACCGAGACGACTCCGAGCGGACCGGCCCCGACGGACGCGGCGTGAACGTGAGCCCCAAGGCCGTGGTGTCGGGCGTGGCGCTCGTGATCCTGCTGATCTTCGCGTTCCAGAACACGCGGAGCGTGCCCGTCGACCTGGTCGTGACCAGCAGGGAGGTCCGGCTGATCTACGTGATCGTGGGTTCGGCGGTGCTGGGCGCGATCATCGACCGCTTCCTGTCGTGGCGGCGCCGGCGGGGCGACTGACCGGCACCGCCGGGTTCTCGGCCGCGGGGCCGCGGCCGGCCCGGGTCACGACCCGGCTCGCCAGGTAGCCGAGCCCGAGGATCGCGAAGCCGCCCACCGCGTCGAGGAAGTAGTGGTTGGCGGTCAGGACGATCACCACGACCGTCGCCGCCGGGTAGAGGCCGGCCAGGACCTTGGCCCAGGTGGCACGCACCCTCGGCACGAACACGCACGCGCAGAACAGGGCCCACGCGCAGTGGACGCTGGGCATCGCCGCGTACTGGTTCGACAGCTTGGCGACCGCCCCCGAGTTGAACGACCAGAACGTGGGGTAGCGGGCCAGCGTGTCGACGTAGCCGTAGGAGTCGGGCAGCAGGCGGGGCGGCATGAGGGGCCAGTACCGGAAGCCGATGAGGGCCAGCGCGGTGGCGATGGCGAGGGTGTTGCGCCAGAACGGGTAGTCGTCGCTCCAGCGCGCGAACAGGTAGACGCCGGCACCGATCGTCACCACGAAGTGCAGGGATCCGTAGAAGTAGTTCATGGCCACGATCAGGGGCGTGAAGTGCAGCGCCCAGCCTTGGAGGAGCTGTTCGTGGTACAGCCGCAGCGCCCGCTCGAGGTCGACGATCTTGACGGCGTTGTGGAAGGCCTGGGTGGTGTGCTCCGCGTCGGCGTTCCGGATCGCGCTGTACACGAAGTAGAAGGCGAGGATCGCGACGACCTCCGCCCACCAGTAGATGCGGCGACCGTCGCGGAGGGTCCGCCCGCCGGGCAGCGACCGCCAGCGGGTGCGCCAGGCCGTGAGCCGAGCTGCCAGCCGATCTGTCATCGGGCCGGCGGGTGGTGCGGTGCCGGCTGCTCGTAGCCCAGGGCGAAGGCCGGCGCGCCGAGCAGGCTGGCGATGAGGACCATGGCGTACCACGCCACGCCGATCCCGAACGCCTTGCCGCTGGGGACTCCCAGCGGGCCCAGCAGCAGGACGAGCATGCCCTCGCGCACCCCGAATCCCCCCACCGACACCGGTACCACCTGGGCCATGGCGACGGCCGGCGCGTATGCGATCACCGCCGCGGTCGGGATCGAGACCCCGAGGGTGCGCACGGCGAACCAGACCATCAGGACCGTCGACGCCTGGTAGACGAAGGTGGCGCCCACGACGTCGAGCGCGGCGCGGCGGCGCCGGCGCAGGCGGTCGACGCCCACGTGCACGGCGCCGATGAAGCGCATCCAGTTCTCGTGCTCGGTGAACCGGCCGGCCACCTTCGGGGCGCCCGCGGCCACGAGGATCGCGACGAGCGCCACCAGCGTGACGGAACTGATCACGAGCGCGATCCACGCCCGGCGCTCGGAGAGGAGCGACGGGTCGAGCAGGAACCCCAGGTAGCAGATGAGCGGGAGGACGAGGAACCCGGTGAGCCGCTCGAGCGCCACCGACGCGAACGCGACCGGGCCGGAACCGACCGACCGGGAGGCTCGACTGACCCGCAGGACGTCGCCGCCGATCGTCGACGGCAGGACGTTGCCCACGAACTGCCCGGCGAAGTAGTGGGACGTGAGGGTGCGCAGGGGGACGGGGGCGTCGAAGACGGCGAGGACCCGCTGCCACCGCCACGCCGAGAGCACGATGCCGAGGGCCGCGACCATCACGCCACCGGCGAACCAGGCCAGGGTGGCGAGCGGGTGCTGGCGGGGGAAGACCTTGTCGAGGTGGATCTTCGAGACCAGCACCGCGACGAGCGCGCCGCTGATCACGAGGCGCGCCACGAGCTTCCACCGCCGGCCCCGGCGGCTCGCGGTCTCCTCGGCCGTGGGGGTCGACGGCATCGCCGTCAGACTACGGCGATCCGGGAGCGATCCCGGCGCGATCGGCCCGGCGGGCCGGGTCGGGGCTCCGGTGATGCGTCGCCATTCCGGCGACGCATCACCCAGAGTGGGGGTTCTCGCTCAGCAGGCAGGGTCGCCAGTCGCCGTCCTCCTTGACGACGAGCGTCTGGTACTCCCGGCGCCCCGAGTCCTCGAAGCGGATCCAGTACCGGACCGTCGCCTCGGAACCGCCGTGCAGGTCGGCGCTGCTCACCCCGGTGTCGTCGATCGCGCCGTGACGGCGGGTCAGGCTCCGCATCGCCGCCTCGAACTCGCGCTCGGTGAAGGTGGCCCGCTCGGCGGAGCACGACGCGTCGTAGGCGGCCTGGTAGCGGCGGTCTTCGAGGTGCTCGAGGACGTGGCTGGTCGCGTTCATCGGGGCGAACATCCGGAAGAAGAAGAGCCCGAGGAACACCGCCGCGGTGATCGCCCCGGCCCAGAGCAGGCCGAGCACGATCGCGAGCCATCCCAGGCGCCGCTTCCTGGGCGGGGTGGGTGTCCACGCTCCCGACGGGCCGGTGGGTGCACCCCAGCCGGCGGCGCCCCAGCCCCCGGACCCGGCCGTAGGTGGAGGCGACGCCGGGGGTGGTACCCCCCAGCCGCCTGCGCCGGCCGCGTGGCGGGGTCCGCCGGGCGGTGGTGTGGGCGGCGGAGGTGGTGTGGGCGGCGGAGTGGGGCCGGCCGGCGGGGGGCCGGGATCCCAGGGCGGGTGGCCGGAACCGGGACCGTCGTCGTTGGGGTTCACGCGCCCTCCTCCGTCGTGCCTCCCGGCGCCGGTGCCCGGCCTCAGGATCCGGCCGCCCTCTCGAGGAAGCGATCGGTGTCGACCACGACCCGTGTTATGCGTCCGGCGGCCACCAGACCGCGCCCGTCGGTGATCAGTACCCGGAAGGTGAGGCGGCGGCCCTCGGCCGCGGTGAGCGTCGCCTCGGCCCGGACCTTACCGCCCACCGGAACCGGAGCCAGGTGATCGATCTGGACGCGGTAGCCCACCGTGGTCGTCCCCTCGGGGAGCGCGCCGGCCACGGCGGCGACCACCGCCTCCTCAGCGAGGCCCACGACGCGGGGGGTGCTCAGCACCAGAACGTCGCCGCTGCGCATCGCCCGGGCCGTATCGGCGTCGGTGACGGAGAGGTCGCACGCCGCGGAGAGGCCGACGTCGAGGGGCATGCGCCGTACCATACGCAGCGGCCACGGCTCCCGGCACCTTGCGGAGCAGCCGACGCTCAGGACGCATCCGGCGCTTCCGTCCTCGCCGCCTCCGGAGGGGCCAGCGCGACCGCCAGGGAGCCGACCGCCGACGCGTACGCCAGCCGTGCGGCGTCCTCCTCGCGGATCAGCACCGTGATACCGGTGCGCCCGGCGTCGAGTCGGTCGGCCCCGATCACCGTGACGCCGGCCGCGACGGTGACCGCCGGGTCGGGATCGATCGTGACGAAGACGTCGACGACGTCGCCGGGAGCGGGTTCGAGCCCGCCCTCGGTGACGAAGCGCATGGCCCGGCGGCCGGGAGGCACCACCGCGCCGGGCCCGCGACGCCCGCGCGCCGCGAGGTGCCGGTGGGTGACGGGCGCGCCCCGGAGCACCGGGACGGCGATCACCCGGCCCACCGCGTCCGAGGGGTCGGCGAGTGGCGGGCCGGCCCCCGCTTCGCCGCGGACGCGGCGCACCGAGAGGTCGGAGGCCTGCACGGTGGCCCCGAGCTGGAGGTCGTGGGCGGCCACGACGACGGTGTGGAGCCGGCCGAAGGCCTGGTCCTGGCGCCGCAGCGACGACATCGAACCGGCCACCGACGCGGTGGTGGCGATCGCCGTGGCCGCGGCGGCGAGCCACAACAGGACCGAGCGAGGGCTGCGGCGGAACATGGGACCCCTTCCGGGCGCGGACGTGCGCCGTGAGGCGCGTCGGGCGGGAAGGGGGAAGAGGGTGGGAGGCTAGCTCGTACCGCCGGAACCGGCGGTCGGGGCCGGCTTGTCCTTGGCGGACTTCCTCTCGGTGGACGGCTTGGCGGCGCCGGAGCCCTCCGAGCCGTTCGGCGAGTCGGAGCCCGATCGCGACGAGCCGTTGGACGCCCGGGTCCGGGAGCCGCTGCGGTTGTCGGTCCGGTAGAAGCCCGGACCCTTGAGGACGATGCCCACGGAACCGAAGACCTTCTGGAGCTTGCCGCCGCAGCCCGAGTGCCGGGTGAGAGGCTTGTCGGAGAACGACTGGAACCGCTCGATCTCCTCGCCGCACTTCGAGCACTGGTACCGGTAGGTGGGCATGAGCAAACCTCGGTGTTGCCGGACGTGGCCGCCCTCCCGGGGCGCGCCCTGCGACCACCGGCGCACTCGCCGGCGACCGGCTTGGCACTCTCGTGAGGAGACTGCTAAATGGTACCCGATGGCGGTGACACCGGCATGATCGCCGTGGCGGCCCTGGTCCCCGTGGCCTACCTGCTGGGCACGTTCCCCAGCGCCGGTATGGTCGCCCGGGCCGGCGGCCACGACATCCTCCTCGAGGGGTCCGGCAATCCGGGGGCGTCGAACGTCGTGCGCGTCATGGGGTGGCGGGCCGGGCTCCTCGTGATGGTCCTCGACTTCTCCAAGGGCGCCCTGGCCGCCGCCGCCGGGCTCGGGCTGTGGGGGCGCGGGGGTGCATGGGTCCTCGGCGTCGCGGCGGTGCTCGGGCACGTGTGGCCCGCGACGCGCCGGTTCCGGGGCGGCAAGGGCGTGGCCACCGCGGGCGGGGCGCTGGTCGTCCTCTACCCCTGGGTGGTCGCGGTCCTGGCCGTCGAGTGGCTGGTCGTCGCCCGGGTGCTCAAGCGGGCCTCGGTGGCGTCGCTCGTCGCGGTCGTCGCCTTCCCGGTGATCGTCGGGGTCGTCGGCTACCCGTGGCCGGAGGTCGCCGCCCTGTCGGCGCTGGCCCTGCTGGTGGTGGCCCGCCACGGCGCCAACCTGCGCCGGTTGATGCACGGCGACGAGCCCACCCTCCGCACTCCGCCACCCGACGGCTGACCGGCCCGCCTGGCAGGCATTACCGTTTGGGGTCGACCAGCTTGGAACCAGGGCGGAGATCGGCGTCGGACGGATGACAGGGGTACGCAAGGCGGTGATCCCCGCCGCCGGGCTCGGCACGAGATTCCTACCGGCCACCAAGAGCCAGCCCAAGGAGATGCTCCCCATAGTCGACAAGCCGTCGATCCAGTACGTGGTCGAGGAGGCGGTGGCGGCCGGGCTCGACGACATCCTGGTGATCACGGGTCGCGGCAAGCAGTCGATCGAGGACCACTTCGACCGCAACTTCGAGCTCGAGCACCGCCTGCTGGAGGCAGGAAAGCACGACCTCCTCAAGGAGGTGCAGAGCTCGAGCGACATCGCGGAGATCCACTACGTGCGCCAGCGCGATCCCCTCGGCCTCGGCCACGCGGTCTCGGTGGCCCGACGGCACGTGGGCGACGAGCCGTTCGCCGTGCTGCTCGGCGACGACGTCATGGTCGACGACGCCGCCCTCCTGCGGTCGATGCTCGACGCGTTCTCCGACCACGACACGTCGGTGATCGCCCTGATGGAGGTGGCGCCCGAGGAGATCTCCTCGTACGGGTGCGCCGAGGCCGAACCGATCGCCCCCGACCTGGTGCGGGTCCGGTCGCTGGTGGAGAAGCCGCCGGTCGCCGAGGCGCCGTCGAACCTCGCCGTGATCGGCCGGTACGTCTTCACGCCGGCGATCTTCGACGCGCTCGAGGGTCTGGAGCCGGGCGCGGGCGGCGAGCTCCAGCTCACCGACGCCATCGCGGCGCTGATCGAAACCGACGGCGTCCTGGGCCGTACCTTCGAGGAGGGCCGCTACGACGTGGGCAACAAGGTCGACTTCCTGCGGGCCAACCTCGAGTTGGCGCTCGACCGTCCGGAGCTCTCGACCGAAGTCGCCGCGATGCTGGTGGACACGGCCCGCCGCCGGGGCCTCATCGGCTGACGCTCGGCGAGCCTGGCTAGCTTGGCCGGCATGGAGCCGCACGACGCCGTCCAGGCCGAGATCCTCCGGGCCGTGGGCGTGCTCGGGTCCGAGCGCGTGCGCGCCGCCGACGCGCGGGGCCGGGTGACCGCGGCCTCGGTGGTGGCCGGCGAGGACGTCCCTCCGTTCGCCAACTCCGCGATGGACGGCTACGCGCTGCGCGCCGCCGACACCGCGGGCGCCCACCCCGACTCCCCGGTGCACCTGGCGGTGTCGGGCGAGCTCGCGGCCGGGCGGGCGCCCACCGTCGCGGTCGCCGCCGGGCACGCGATCCGGATCATGACCGGCGCTCCGATACCGGAGGGCGCCGACGCCGTGGTGATGGTCGAGCACACCGACTCCCCGGGCCGGCCGGTGGAAGGCGCGACCGAGGTCGCCGTGCACCGACCGGCACGCGTCGGCGACCACATCCGGCCGGCCGCAGGCGACCTCGCGCGGGGCGACGAGGCCCTCGCCCCGGGTACGTGGCTCCGGCCGGCCCACCTCGGGGTGCTGGCCAGCCTGGCCGTGACCGAGGTCGAGGTGCACCGCCGCCCCCGGGTCGCGGTGATGTCGACCGGCGACGAGCTCCGTGACGATCACGGGCCGCTCGCGCCGGGCCAGATCCGCGACTCGAACCGGCCGATGCTCTGCGCCCTGGTGGCCGAGGCCGGCGGGGTGCCCGAGGACCTGGGCCACGCCCCCGACGACGAGGCCGAGGTGGTGGCACGTCTGGAGCGCGCCACCTCGGACTGCGACGCGGTCATCACCAGCGGCGGGGTGAGCGTCGGCGACTACGACGTCGTCAAGGCGGTGCTCGACCGGATGGGCGTGCTCCGGTGGTGGCAGATCGCCATCAAGCCCGCCAAGCCCCTGGCGTTCGGGATGCTCGGAGCGGTCCCGGTCTTCGGGCTGCCCGGCAACCCCGTCAGCTCGCACGTGAGCTTCGAGCTCTTCGCCCGCCCGGCGCTGCTGCACATGGGTGGGCACCGCCGGATCCACCGGCTCGCCGTCGAGGCGGTCGCCGGCGAGGCCTTTCGTCGACGCCCCGACGGGCGGATCCACTTCGTGCGCGTGGCGCTCGAGCAGAGCCCCGGCGGCGCGGTGGCGCGCTCGGCGGGCGGCCAGGGGAGCAACGTGCTCTCCGCGATGGCCGGCGCCGACGGCCTGGCGGTCCTGCCGGACGGCCCGGGAGTCGACGAGGGCGGGCGCCTGGTGGTCCTGCTCCTCGACGGCCCGCCGGCCTGACCGCGGGTCGCGACTGCGCCGTCCGGGCGCGCATGCGCCCGGGGAGCCCCCCGGTCCCCGGGCGCCGCCGCGCCTCCCCGCGCGATCGGTGGTGGTCTGGGATCAGGGAGCGGTCGGGGCCGCTCCACCGGAGAAGTCGTCGACGAGGCCGACCGCGGTCACGCCACCTGTGATGGTCGCCCGGACGCCGGTGAGGGCGCCGGCCGGGTCGTGGACGGGAGTACCGCCGCTCACCGAGCGCAGTGTGGTCGCGTCGGGCTGCGTCACCGTGCAGACGGATCCCGGCGTCAGGTCGTCCACCGTCGCCGTGCCCGGTGCCCCGGGCGCGGCGGTCACCGGGTGGCGGGACGCGGTGGCGGCCGAGATGGTGATCCCCGCGCCGTCCTCGGCCGGAGCCTCGCACTGCACCAGCAGCACGGTGGCGCCGGTGCCGGCGGTCGAGGTCACGGCGGCGCGCAGCTCCGCCGTGGCGGGGGCCGCTCGATCACGCCCGACGTCGGCCGCGGAGCGGCTGGTGCCGGCGGCGCCGGAGAGGAGGACGCCGCCCATGAGCAGGGCTGCGCCGATGACGACCTGCGGTCGCTTCATGTCGTGTACCTCGTGTCGGTTGCCAGAACGCACGAAGACCGGCCCCTGGTGGGGCCGGTTTCGCTCTGGCTCCCCGCAGGCTCGAAGCGACCAATCAAACGCCTGCGGATCGACGCCTCCCCGAGGTGTGACCCGTCTTCAGTTGTGGTCCGGCCGTCCGCCTCCCAAGGAACGACTGAACGTGTCGATCCAAACACGGAGAGTGGTCGTTGTCAAGCCCCTGTCGCGGATGGGAGACTCGCCCGATGGCAGTGTCGGCCCTCGGGAGGCCCTATGGGCGTCTCTGGGGGGCTACGGCCGTCTCGAACCTCGGTGACGGGATCATCCTGGGGGCCGGCCCGCTGCTCGCCACGAGCGTGACGCGCAACCCGGTGGCGGTGGCGGGTCTGACGGCGGCCGCGACGCTGCCGTGGCTGGTGTTCTCCCTCCCGGCGGGGGCATGGGTCGATCGCACCGACCGGCGCCGGCTGATGGTCCGGGTCGACGCCGGCCGGGCTCTCCTGCTCGTGATCCTGGCCGTGGGGGTGTGCCTCGAGTCGTTCCGGCTCGCTGCCCTCTACCTGGTGCTCTTCCTCGTCGGGGTCGGGGAGACGGCCGTCGACAACGCGGCGCAGTCGCTGGTCCCCGACCTGGTCGAGCCCGGGTTGCTCGACCGGGCCAACGGGCGCCTCCTGGCCGCCGAGCGGGCCACCAACGAGCTCGCCGGGCCGCCTCTCGGCGCCGCGCTGTTCGGGGTGGCGGCCGCGGTCCCCTTCGCCGTCGACGCCGCGTCGTTCGCCGCCTCGGCCGCGCTGCTCGCGACCATCCGGAGCGGGCGCGCCTCCACCCGGCTCCGCCGGGCCGAGATCCGCGAACCGGAGGTGGCGACGGTGGGAGCGGTCCCGCTCCCCGGTACCGGGGCGGCCGGGGCCGAGCCCGGGCCCGGAACCGCGGCGGCCCCGCCCGAGCCCCGCCTCCGCGACTCCATCGCCGAGGGGCTGCGGTGGGTGCGGGGCGAGAGGGCGATCCTGAGGCTGACCGCCATCGCGGCGGTCGCCAACCTGGCGGCGGGCGGCGTGCTCGGGATCCTGGTGCTCTTCGCCAAGGAGCACCTGGGCGTCAGCAGCCTCGGGTTCGGACTCCTCCTGGGGGCCGCCTCCACGGGTGGGCTCCTGGGTGGCCTCGCCGCGTCGAGGATCGTGACGGCGGCCGGTCAGGGTTCGGTGCTGGTGGGGATGCTCTTCATCGAGGCCGTCACCGACGTGGCGGTCGCCCTCAGCGGGAACGTGGTGCTGGCCACCGTGTTCCTCGGGGCGGGGGCGTTCTGCGCCGCGGTGTGGGCCGTCGTGTCGATCTCGTTGCGCCAGACGATCGTGCCCCGGGCGCTGCTCGGTCGGGTCAACAGCGTCTACCGGCTGGCCGGCATGGGGGCGCTCCCGCTCGGCGCCGTCGCGGGTGGGGTGCTGGCGAGCGTGTTCGGCCTCACGGCGCCGTTCTGGGCCTCGGCCACCGCGCTCGCGCTCCTCGGCCTCGTCGCCCTGCCCCTGCGTCACGACGCCGTCGCCGCCCTGGCCCGGGCGCGCGGCCGGTAGTCCGGCCGGTCGGGACAGAGGTCGGGATAGAGAAGGCGGGTACGCACCACTAGCCTGGTGGCGTGCCGGTGACCCCTCTCCTCGACCGCTTCGGGCGCCGGGCCTCCGACCTTCGGATCTCGATCACCGACCGGTGCAACTTCCGGTGCACGTACTGCATGCCGGAGGAGGGCATGCACTGGCTGGAGCGCCGCGAGGTCCTCACCTACGAGGAGATCGCCCGGGTGGCGGCAGTCTGCGTCGAGCGCTTCGGCTTCGACTCGCTGCGCCTGACCGGTGGCGAGCCCACCGTCCGGGCCCACCTCCCCCGCCTCGTCGCGATGCTGGCGCCGCTCGGTGCCGACCTCGCCATGACCACGAACGGCGTCCTGCTCGCCGGGATGGCCCACGACCTGGCCGAGGCCGGCCTGCGACGGGTGAACGTGTCGCTCGACAGCCTGCGTCCCGAGACCTTCCGGGCCCTGACCCGGCGCGATCGCCTCGTCGACGTGATCACGGGCATCGACGCCGCCGTCGAGGCGGGCCTCACGCCGCTGAAGGTCAACTGCGTGGTGATGCGGGGCGTCAACGACGACGAGGTCGTCGACCTGGCGGCGTTCGGCCGCGACCGGGGGATCGGCGTGCGCTTCATCGAGTTCATGCCGCTCGACGCCGAGGGCGACTGGAGCCGCGACCACGTGGTGCCGGCGGCCGAGATCCTGGCCCGCATCGACGCCGCGTTCCCCCTCGAGCGCTCCGACCGGGGCGTCGGCGACCCCTCCGAGCCGGCCCGCCGCTACCGCTACGCCGACGGGCGGGGCGACGTGGGCGTCATCGCCAGCGTCACCGAGCCGTTCTGCGACGCCTGCGACCGGGTGCGCCTCACCGCCGAAGGGCGGTTCCGGAGCTGCCTCTTCGCGCTCGAGGAGTTCGACCTGCGTGCCGTCCTGCGCGGCGGGGGCTCCGACGACGACCTGGCCGACGTGATCCGGTCCGCGGTGGCCACCAAGTGGGCGGGGCACCGCATCGGGCAGGTGAACTTCATCCGTCCCGACCGGTCGATGAGCCAGATCGGCGGCTGAGGCCGGATGCGAGGGTGCCGCCGTGTGCCGGCGGCCCCCCGTCAGGCGGCCCGGGTCCGGGAGATGTCGGCGCAGTCGGGGCAGGCCTCCGGCGAGGCGATCCCGGCCCGTACCAGCAGCGCATGGATGCGGCAGCCGATGCAGTAGCCGGCGCCGGCCTCCAGGCTCGCGGCGCCCACGATCATCGCGACGAGGGTCGCCGCCACCGCCGGGTGCCCGAGCGCGTGGGCGGTGGCCGCCGCCACCGACAACGTCGCCCCGATGCCCTGGGCGAAGCGCTTCGGGGGGCCGGCCACCGTGCGGGCGCCGGGCGCCACCCGGGGGGTGATCAAACGGGTCACGAGCTGGGCCAGCGGGCTGAACGTGGGCCCGGCCGCCACCCGGGCGACGAACCCGTACGCGAGCAGGGCCACCGGCCACGCCGACCCGGTGAGCAGGTAGAGCAGGCCGAGGATCACGACGCCCGTGGCCACGAGGCGGGCCGAGGCCTCGTTGACCCGGTCGGGGAAGTGCAGCCACTCGCGCCGCGGGCGGGAGCGGAGGTCGGGGGGCACGGGGACGTCGGGACCGTTCACGCCTCTATACCAGCAAAAGGAGATCGGCTTAGTCAAGTTTCGGCGGAGGGGGCCGGACGCCGGCGGTCCTAGACTCCGGCCATGGCCTCCGAGTTCACGCACCTCGACCCGCTCGGGCGGGCCCGCATGGTCGACGTCACGGCCAAGGAGCCGACCCACCGGCGGGCCGTCGCCCGGTGCCGGGTCGACATGCAGCCCGAGACGGCCTCGAGGATCGCTTCGGGCCACATCTCCAAGGGCGACGTGCTCGCGGTGGCCCGGGTGGCCGGGATCCAGGCCGCCAAGCAGACGTCGCACCTCCTGCCGCTCTGCCACCCGTTGCTCGTGGGGTCCGTGTTCGTGAACTTCCGCATCGAAGACGGCCACGTGATGGTGGAGGCGCAGGTCGACACCGTCGACCGCACCGGCGTGGAGATGGAGGCGCTGACCGCCTGCGCCGTCGCGGGCCTGACCATCTACGACATGTGCAAGTCGATCGACCGCTCCATGACGATCACCGAGGTCGCCCTCTGGGAGAAGACGGGCGGCCGCTCCGGCACGTACCGGCGCCCCGGGCCCGGCGGCGACGGCGCCGGCTTCACCCGCTGACTCGGGCCGGCCCGCGGCACCGGCTTGGCCGCCGCCCGCTCCGCATGGTTACAGTCCGCGTCCGGCGGGTATCGAAATCCACCACCTCGCCGCTTCGCACCGGTAGCGTTCGCCACACAGAAAGCGTCTAGGAGCTTTGGCCATCCCGATTCTCGTGATCCTGGCCGTGCTCTGGGCCGCGGTGCTACTACCGCCGCTGTTCCGGAGTCGCAGCGAACGCCGGAGGGGCAACTCGATCCGGCTCTTCTCCTCGCAGCTCTCCACCATCAGCCGCACCGGCGGCTTTCCGGGGCGTTCGTCCCATTCGGTGACGGTTCTCCACCCGCCTGCCGGCGCCCGCCACCCCGTCGCCGGCGCGCCGTCCCCCGGGTCTCCGGGCCCGGCCCCGCGGGTGTCGAGTCCGGGCCCGGCCGCGCGGCGTCGCCGCCGCGACGTGATCTCCGTGCTCGCCATCAGCACGCTCGGGTCGGTCCTCCTGGCCGCCGTGGCCGGCATCCCGTCGTTGTGGGCGCTGCCCGCCCTGGGTGTGCTGCTCCTCGGCGCCTATCTCGTGCTGCTGGGCCGGATCACCGCGGCCGCCGGTGAACGCCGGGCCAAGGTCCACTATCTGGAGCCTCGCACCCGCGCCCGTCTCGGGCGCCTGCCGGCATCCGGATACGCCCTGCGCGAGACGGCCTCCTCGTAGGCGGGCCGGGCTCCCGCCTTGGCCGACCCCTCGCCGGAGCTCGCAGCCCTGGGCGAAGCCGCCCGCCGGGAGCTGGAGGCCAAGCACGGGGCCCGCGAGCTGACCCTCGGTGCCTGCCGGCGCGCCGTCCAGCGCTGCGCGGCCGCCATCCGGGCCGTCCACCGCGGGGAGTTCGAGCGGGCCGAGGAGCTGCTCTCCGAGGCCGCCGGCCTCCTCGGCGAGGCCGACGCCGCCGTGGCCGGCCACCCCGACGTCCGCCACGGCGGCTACCTCCACGACGCCAAGAAGGAGTACGCCGAGGGGCGGATCACGCTGGCCTTCGTACGGGGCGACCCGGTGCCCGAGCCCGGGTCCCTGGGGGTCGACGCGCCGGCCTTCCTGAACGGCTTGGCCGAGGCGGCGAGCGAGCTGCGGCGCTCGGCCCTCGACCGCCTCCGGGCCGGTGAGATCGCCCGGGCCGAGGAGCTGCTCGCGATCATGGACGCCGTCTACGGCGTGCTCGCGACCGTCGACTACCCCGACGCCGTGACGGGCGGCCTGCGCCGCAGCACCGACGCGCTGCGCGCCGTGGTGGAGCGAACCCGCGGCGACGTGACCACCGCGCTGGTCGCCGAGCGGCTCCGCAGGGTCGTGGAGCAGATCACCGGCGATGGTAGATTCGTTGCTCCTCCGGGGGTGTAGCTCAGTCCGGTAGAGCGCTACGTTCGCAACGTAGAAGTCGTGGGTTCAAGTCCCATCACCTCCACCATTGTGGTGTCGCGCGACACCGTTCACAGGTGTCTCGGGCCAGCCTTCACGTCTTGGGTCGTGGTCGGTAGTCGCGGCTGAGGTCGTCCTGGAGGTCTCCGAGGACCTGGCCGGCGTCGTCTCGTTCCCGTGTGAGACCACCCGCGCTCGCCGGTCCTCGCAACACCGTTCTTCCCAGGGGCCCGTCGATCGTCGCGGTCAGCGCCCATCGGTCGGCGCCGGCAGCGCCGACCGGCGAACCCATGGCGCGTAAGGCGCGCCCGACTCCGTCGGGCTCAGGGTCTTCGACCCTGAGCGACACCAGCTCGAGGCCCGCGGGTGCTGTGTGGCCCGGGTGCTCGCAAGCGCCCCAGTCGATCAGGAACGGGATCGATCCCCCCATGAGGGCGTTGATGGTGAGCCGCCACCGCAAGGCCGTGCCGTCGGGCGTCGTGCGGTGGACGGCGACCGGATCGCCCGGGTCGTAGCCGGCGGCGCGGGCGCGTGCGATCGCAAGGTCGATGTCCGTGGTACCCAACGCCCACCCGACGAGGCCCGCCCGGTCGACGGCGTCCAGGCAGAAGGGCCGTCCGAACGGTGGCGCCTCCAAGGTCGGGTCGGGGGCGATGATCTCGAGGTAGCAGCGCGGGCCCAGCCCGACCAGCGCGTTGTGTGTTCCAAGATCGGGGTGCTGGCCGCCGGTGGCCGCTCGTATCCCGAGCTTCGCCTCGAGCTCGTCGACGGCGTCGTCGAGGACGGGCGCGCCGTAGACGAGGTGGTCGACGACGAGCACCTCCCCGTCCGGGTCCCGATGACCGGCAGACGTGGTCGGTGTCACGAGACCACTCCGCCGGCGCCGGTAGCCGACCGGTGCTGTGCATCCCACCGGTTCACATGGGCCGGCCGGTTCGCCGTCGTCCCACTCGGCCGGCGAAAGGAAGGCACGAGGCGAAGGACCCGCCCAACAGGCGACCCCGCCCCGCCGACCCGCGTCACGGACCGTCCTCCGCTGCCCGCGACACCGCTCCCCGACGTGCTGAACAGGAACACATCCACCTCCACCCTCCCGCGGTGGCGCGCTCACGCGGGTTTCCACGGCCGTTCACCTCGGGTTCACCGGATGGCGGCCGAGGAGTTCACCTTCACTTCCTAGCCTCGGGCGCGTGATCCCCACCGGACGCCCGAGCCGGCCTCGGAGCAGGAACCGCTGGACCGCCCGTACCCTCGGCCTCTCGCTGCTCGCCGTGGGCGCCGTGGCCTGCGCGGGGCCGGGCTCGGCACCTGATGGCCATGGGAACCGGCCGACGCCGACCGACCCCGCGCTCACGTTCGACCTGGCTCGTCACGCCGGCCTGACCGCCTCCCTGACGGGATCCGGGTCGACCTTCCAGCGGAACTACATCAACGCCGCCATCGGCGTCCTCGCGTCCCCCCTGCCGGGTCTGAAGATCGACTACGCGGGGGGCGGGTCCGGGCAGGGCAAGTCCGACCTCGCCGACGGCACCGTCGACTTCGCGGGCACCGACTCCGCCATCGGGGCCGCTGACCGGTCTCGGTTCCGGGGCCGGGTGCTCCACTTCCCGACGGTGGTAGCGCCGATCACCGTCTCGTACAACCTCGACGGCGCGGACGGTCTGAACCTCGACGGGCCGGCCCTGGCCCGGATCTTCAGCGGTGAGGTGGCCACCTGGGACGACCCGGCGATCCAGGCCCTGAACCCGGCGTATCGGCTCCCGTCGACACCGGTCAACGTGTGCCGCCGATCCGATGCTTCCGGGACGACCATGAACTTCTCGAGGTTCCTCACCTCGGCGGGTGGCGCGGCCTGGACGCTCGGCGTCGGCGACGCCCTCGTGTGGCCACCGGGGACGCAGGGTGCCGCCGGCAACGGGGGGGTGGCGCAGTGCATCAAGGGCAAGGACGGTTCGATCGGCTACGTCGACCTCTCCGACGCCCGGAGCCAGGGGCTCACCTCGGCCGCGATCAGGAACGAGGCCGGCGAGTTCGTCGCTCCGACGCCGGCCGGCGCCTCGGCCGCGGCGGCTCACGCCGAGGTGGCCGACGACCTCACCTACGACCCCATCGACACCGGTGGTCGGGGCGTGTACCCGATCACCTCGCCCACCTGGATCGTCGTCCGGGCCCAGCAGCCCGACCGGGCGACAGGCACCGCGATCAAGGCGTTCCTCGAGTTCATCCTCACCGACGGCCAGGACCCGTCGTTCACGGCCAGCGTGAGCTACGCCCCGTTGCCCGAGGGCCTGGCGCGCCGGGCGCTCACGCAGCTCGCCGAGGTCCGGGTGCCGTGAGTGGGCCGCCGAACGGGAGACCCGGCGAAGCGCCCACGCAGCGCCGCCGACCCGACGGGTTCGGCCGCCGGGCTGACCGGGCCTTCTCGGGGCTCAGCCTCGCGGCGGGCCTGGTGGTCCTGGCCGTCATGGGCCTCATCGCGGTCGCCACGACCGTCTACGCCTGGCCCGCCTTCCACCGGGGCGGCCTCGGTTACCTCACCGGCCGGACGTGGTCGTCGGCGTCCGACACCTACGGAGCCCTCCCGCTCGTCGTCGGCACGCTGGTCACGTCGGCGATCGCGCTCGTGATCAGCGTGCCAGTCAGCGTCGGGCTCGCGCTGTTCGTGACCGAGGTCTGCCCCCGCCGGATCAGGGGCGTGCTCACGGGGCTGGTCGACCTCCTCGCGGCGGTGCCGTCGGTGGTGTTCGGACTCGTCGGTCTCCTGGCCTTCCACGGGCTTCTCCAAGCGGCATTCCAGGCGGTCGCCGGTCCTACCGCGAGCGGCTCGAGCTCCATGACGGCCGGGATCGTCGTGGCCTTCATGATCCTCCCCATCATCACGTCGGTGACCAGGGAGGTCGTCGAGACCGTGCCCCGGGCCGACAAGGACGCGCTCTACGCGCTGGGAGCCACCCGCTGGGAGGTGGTGCGCGGCGCGGTGCTGCCGGGTAGCGCCGGCGGGATCACGGGGGCCGTCATGCTCGGCCTCGGAAGAGCGCTCGGCGAGACGGTCGCCGTCGCGCTGGTGATCGGTAGCTCGGTGGAGCTGACCGGCAACGTGTTCCGGCCCGGCTACACGATGGCGTCGATCATCGCCAACACCTTCAACGGTGAGGGTAACCGGCTGAACCAGCAGGCGCTCATGGGGCTCGGCGTGGTGCTGTTCGGCATCACCGTCGCGGTCAACGTGGTGGCGCGCCAGGTGGTGGCGCGAGCGGCGCGGTCCCGGCTGGGAGCCGTGTGACCGCCGTGATTGGAGACGGCGGCCGGTCGGTCGTCGGGCTCGCCCCGCTGCTCGATCCCGCGGCCCGCACCGACGTGCGGGTCCGGACGATCTCGGCTCGGCGCCGCCGTAGCGATCGGGCGGTCACGCTGGCTCTGTGGGCGGCGGCCGGGATCGCGGTCGTCCCCCTCGTCTCGGTGGTGGTGGTCCTGGTGGCCAAGGGCGGCCACCTGCTCGACGGGCGCTTCCTCACCGGCGACATCCCCCTGCTCACCGGCCGGGCCCCCGCGGCCTGCCGGAGCATCTCCGAGGCCTTCCGGGCGAAGTACGACCTCGACTGCGCCCCGCCGGTCCCGGGGGTGGGCCCGGCTGTGGTCGGGACCCTGCTCTCCACGGCCATCGGAGCGCTGCTCGCCGTGCCGCTCGGCGTCCTGGGCGCGATCTACCTGAACGAGATCGGGGGCTCGGGCCGGATCGCCCGGGTGATCCGGTTCTCCGCCGACGTGATGACCGGCGTGCCGTCGATCGTGATGGGCATGTTCGTCTACACGGCGTGGGTGGTGCGCTTCGGGACCGCGGGGCGCTCGGCGTTTGCGGCCGGCCTGGCCCTTGCCTGCCTGATGCTGCCGGTGGTCGTGCGTACCTCGGAGGAGATGCTGTGCCTGGTGCCCGACCACCTGCGTCACGCCAACCAGGCACTCGGTGGTCGCCGTTGGCAGGGGGCGGTCCGGGTCGTGATCCCGGCCGCGCTGCCGGGGTTGACGACCGGAGCGATGCTGGCGGTGGCCCGGGCGGCGGGCGAGACGGCACCGGTGCTCTTCACCATCGGGGTGACCCTGCGGACCAACGTGAGTCCTTCCGGCGGCAACACGACTCTCGCCCAGCAGATCTACGACGGCGCCCGGTCCGGCGACCCGCTCGCCAACCAGATGGCGTGGGGCGCGGCGATCACCCTCGTTCTTCTCGTCTTCCTCCTCACCGCGCTGGCCCGCCTCGTGAGCTCCCGATTCTCGACTCGACTGGACGGCTGACCATGAACACCTCGACCGTTCACGCCCCGATCGCCCCGACCGCCCCGACCGCCCTGACCATGCGCCGAGGGGACCCGCCGGTCGAGGCGGCGATCGGCGGCACCCGACACGCCGGGACGCCGGAGGTCGTGCTCGACGTCCGGGGCCTGAGCGTCTCCTACGGTGACCGGGTCGCGGTACGTGGCGTCGACCTCCGCATCGCGCGCAACCAGGTCACCGCCGTCATCGGCCCGTCGGGGTGCGGGAAGAGCACGTTCCTGCGGAGCCTCAACCGGATGAACGACCTGGTCCCGGCCTGCCGGGTCGACGGCTCGGTCACGTTCCACGGGATCGACCTCTACGATCCGGGCGTGGATCCGGTCGAGGTCCGTCGCCGCATCGGGATGGTCTTCCAGAAGCCGAACCCGTTCCCCAAGTCCATCTACCGCAACGTGGCCTACGGCCTGAAGCTGGCCGGGATCCGTGACGACCTCGACGGTCGCGTCGAGCGGGCGCTCAGGCAGGCCGGCCTCTGGGACGAGGTCGCCCACCGTCTCGGCGCCTCGGCGCTGAGCCTGTCGGGCGGGCAGCAGCAGCGGCTGTGCATCGCCCGCGCCCTGGCGGTGGAGCCCGAGGTGCTCCTGATGGACGAGCCGTGCTCCGCGCTCGACCCGATCGCCACCGCCCACATCGAGGAGCTGATGTCGGAGTTGGCCCGCCGTCTCACCATCGTGATCGTCACCCACAACATGCAGCAGGCGGCCCGCGCGAGCGACCGCACGGCCTTCTTCACCACCGAGGTCGGCGCCGACGGCCTGCGCACCGGGGTGCTCGTCGAGGTCGACGCTACCGACCACGTCTTCGGGAACCCCGCCGACGAGCGGACCATGCACTACGTCACCGGGAGGTTCGGGTGACGGGGCCCCGCACCCGGACGGCGTTGGGGGAGCAGCTCGACGGGGTGCACGATGCCGTCGTCCGGTTGGGAGACCTGGTCTGCGACACGATCCCCGAGGCCACCCGGACGCTGCTCGAGAGCGACCTCGACGGGGCCCGCCGCCTGATCGACGGCGACGACGTGATCGACTTCCTCACCGTCGAGATCGAGGACCGCTGCTTCCAGATCCTCGTCCTTCAGAGCCCGATGGCCGGCGACCTCCGGATGGTGATCAGCGCGCTGCGCTGCGCCTCGGAGATCGAGCGCTGCGGTGACCTGGCCTCCAACATCGCCAAGACGGCCCGGCGGCTGTACCACGTCGAGATCGACCCGAAGTTGCGGGGGATGATCGACCGCATGAGCACCACCGCGGCACGCCAGCTCCGCTTCGCCATCGGGGCCTACGCGGATGCCGACGAGAGCCGGGCCGCGGCGCTCGATGATCTCGACGACGAGCTCGACGACCTCCACCGGGCGTTCGTGGAGGCCATCTTCCAGTCGCAACAGGCCGAGGCCGTCGATCTGCCCACCGGGGTGCAGCTCGCTCTGCTGGGCCGGTTCTACGAGCGCCTGGGCGATCACGCGGTGAACATCGGCGAGCGGGTCCGCTACGAGGTGAGCGGTTGGAAGCCCGAGCGCCACGGCGCGGGGCGCGTCGAGGTGCGCCGGGCTGCCCGTCCGGGTTCACCGCGGCCGGGCGGCCCTCCCGTCGTCGACCGTGGGGTCGTGGTGGCCGACGAGGCTGAGCGGCGCAGGGTCGAGGCCCTCCGGCGCGACTTCGTCGCCAACATCGGCCACGAGCTGCGCACACCCGTCGGGGCGCTGGCCGTCCTGGCCGAGACGTTGCGCAGCGAGGTGGAGCACATCGAGGGGATCGAGGCGTCGCCGACGGTACGGCGCCTGAGCGAGCGCCTCACCTACGAGGCCGGTCGCCTGGGACGCACGATCGACGACCTCCTCGAGCTGAGCCGCATCGAAGCCGGCGAGGAGCTCGTGCGTGCCGTGCTCCCGGTGGGCGAGGTCGTTGCCGACGCCCTGGAGCGGACCGCACCCGCGGCCGAGCTGACCGGGGTGCGGGTCGACGTGCGGACCCCCGCCGAGCCCGAGGTGGTGGCCGGCGACCGCCGCCAGCTCGTGTCCGCGCTGGGGAACCTCGTCGACAACGCGATCAAGTACTCGGAGCCGGGAGGGGTGGTGGAGGTGTCGGTCGACGCGCTCGAGGGTGCGGTGCGCTTCGTCGTACGTGACCACGGGATCGGCATCCCCGGCTCCGAGCACGTGCGGATCTTCGAGCGCTTCCACCGGGTGGACCGGGCCCGGCGGCGGGACACCGGGGGGACCGGCCTGGGTCTCTCGATCGTGCGGCACGTGGCTCTGAACCACGGAGGCACGGTCGAGGTCAGCTCCACCGAAGGCGAGGGCGCCACGTTCACGCTGACCGTCCCTCAGGATCCGTCGTGACGGTGCGGGCGCCGACGGTCCTGGTGGTGGAGGACGAGGAGTCCTTCGTGGAGGCGCTCACGATCGGGCTCGGCCACGAGGGGTTTCGCGTCGAGGTCGCCCGCGACGGCGCCGAGGCGCTGCTGCGCTTCGCCGACGTCGGCCCCGACCTGATCCTCCTCGACCTCATGCTGCCCAAGGTCTCGGGGATCGACGTCTGCCGGGAGATCCGGACCGTGTCGCAGGTTCCGATCATCATGGTCACCGCCAAGGGCGACGAGATCGACACCGTGGTGGGTCTCGAGGTCGGCGCCGACGACTACGTCGTAAAGCCTTACCGCATGCGCGAGCTGGTGGCCCGGATGCGAGCCGTGCTGCGTCGCCGCGAGGAGCCGCGCCCGGGCGGTGGGGTGGCTCGGTCCGGCGACGGTCCCGACGACGAGGTCTACGAGGTCGGTGATGTCCGCCTCGACGTGACCCGTCACCGGGTGACGGTCCGCGGTGAGCCGGTCGACCTGCCTCTCAAGGAGTTCGACCTCCTCGCCGTCCTGCTGGAGCGGGCCGGCCGCGTCGTGTCGCGCGACCGGTTGATCGAGCGGGTGTGGGGTTACGACTACGTGGGCGACACCAAGACCCTCGACGTGCACGTGAAGCGGTTGCGGGCCAAGCTCGAGGAGGACCCTTCTACCCCGACGCGCGTCGTGACCGTGCGGGGCGTCGGCTACCGGTTCGAGGAGCCTCCGGGTCGGGAGGCGTAGCGC
>WBZR01002234.1_pt1 | contig 20689 bp, 19 predicted proteins | sample 5204231 | NCBI WGS metagenome assembly WBZR01 (sample SAMN12412403, study PRJNA552823) | activated sludge metagenome | isolation source: activated sludge from anammox sidestream of wastewater treatment plant... | place: USA: Virginia | collected 2017-08 | reverse complement strand
ATCGTTCCCAGTCGCAACGAGAAAGACCGGTTGGGTCTTCTCCTGCATCCAAGTCAGGAACGTCGAGAAGACCCGCGCCGTCGTCCCGCTGTCACTGATCCCGCTCCCGCTCATCCCCGCGAACCCCTTCTCGAGCTCGTCAATCCACAACACGCAGGGCGAGAGGCTTTCGGCGATCCGGATCGCACGTCTCATGTTCTCCTCGCTCTGGCCCACGAGGCTGCCGAAGATCCGGCCAACGTCCATCTTCAGCATCGGCAAGCTGTAGGCCGATGCAATCGCTTTCGCGACGAGCGACTTCCCACAACCCTGGACCCCGATGAGCAGCACTCCCTTGGGATATGGGATTCCGAACTCGCGAGCCGCATCCGTGAAGCTCCGCCGTCGCTTTTGCAGCCAGTCCTTGAGCAGGTCCTGGCCCCCGACGTCCTCGAATCCGTACTCGGCCGGATAGAAGCTCAGCATCCCGGTCTTTCGTACGATCTGCTTCTTCTCCTCGATGATCTGGTCCACGCTCAGCCGCTTCGCCTCCACCAAACTTCGGGCAAGGGCGGACTCGATCTCGTCCGCCGTGAGGCCCTGGGCAGACTTCACGATGAGCTCCCGCTCCTCGGGCGAGACGGCAGCGTCCACTCCCTTCATGCCCTTGACGCTCTCCAGAACGACCTCTACTTGCTGGGAGATCTCCTCGGGGCCTGGGAGGGGGTACTCGACGACCGAAATGTCCTTCTCGAGCTCCACAGGGAGGTTCAGGCTCGGGGCCAGCAGATAGAGGGTCTGGCTTCGGCCCCGGAGTCGCGAGGCCAAGTCGCGCAAGAGGCGTACGACCCTTGGATCCTTCAAGTAGGGGTGAAAGTCCTTGAGCAGGAAGAGGGTGAACTCGGGAGCTTCGTGAATCTGGGCGAGCGCTTCCAACTCGGGCGGAAGGCTGGTCTTGACCCCGCTCCCCAGCTTCGGCCTCATGCCTTGGGTGACACTCCAGGTGTGGAGCTTGCGGTCGAGCTTCCCCCCGATCTCGGCGAGAACGCCCTCCACCCGCCGCTCCTCCCAACTCACGACGTAGACGATCGGGTACTTCGCCCGGGCCAATACCTCGAGCTCGCGTGCGGCGTCCATCCGGATGAGTATGGCCGAGGAAGTTCGCCGAGGCACCGTCCATCCTCAGGGTGTGGATTCGCACCTGGAAGAGCGTTGCGCCTTCGGTCCTAGCTGACTGTCAATCCCAGGGGTCGGCACCCACGTCACCGGCGGATCGGGCTCGTCGTCGGCAGGCCAAGGCCATAAATGTGCACCCTGCTGCTGAGCGACGCGACATAGACCTTCCCTGCGGCAACCGTCGGCACGTTGAACTTGACGTAGTTCCCGATCTCGTCGGATGGCAATCGGTCGCTGTTCCAGATCTCCTTCGTGAGGTCGTTCGCGTCATAGGCGCGAAGCACGGCGAGCCAGTTCGACTTCTTCTGTAGGGCCCAAAGGATGCCGTTCTTCGTCCCGTTCGAGGACACTGCGAACGAAGTGCCTGGCCAGGTGCCCGTGCTGGCACCCACGGACACCGGGGTCGTTTCGAGCCCGGCACTGCTCACTCGATAGGCGCGGACGACATCGCCCTTCCCTCCCAGGTAGACGAGTGGGCCGAACCTCGGGCTATCGAAGTAAGCCGCGGCTGTGGTCATTCCATTGGCCGTAGCGTCGAACTGTTGCCTCACGTGATTCTGGGTTGGTGAGTAGCCGCCCAGGTTCGACCTGTCCAAGGCGAAAAAGTCCCGCGTCTTTCCTCCCCCGATTGCTATGTCGGTGCCCGGCACGAGCATCACGCCGGAAGTCCCTAGGTCGTAGTTGGCGGCGTTCCATGAATCGTTCTCCTTGGGGGAGAACCTCGACGCAATCGAATAGCTCTGGCCGTCGAAGACGACTTTGACGAAGCTTTCCCCGATCTGTCGCGGCTCGGCATCCTTCGAGTAGCCGCCGTTCGCGGTCGAGAAGTAGATCGCCCCTGCCTCGTCGCAAGCCGGCGCCTGCCCCGTCATCCAGATCCCCCCACCTCCCGAGGGGATCGAGGAGCCAGGGTTTCCGTCCGGAGTGGTACAGAGCATATCGAGCCGTTCGAGGGACTGGGCGTCGTAGGCGAACAACCAACCGTGGTACGGATCGTTTCCACCGTGCCCACCGGCTGCGATGTGGAGCACTCCGTCCCGCAACAAAAGGCCTGGGCGGGTCATGTGGCGGAGTGGGGAGAACCACAGGGCCTCGTTGACGGCGTCGGGTGCCTTGCCGCGCACGGCGCCTTCGATCTCGGCGGGGCTGTTGGCATGGGGCTCGCCGGTTCGCACGTCCAGCGCGTGTAGGCGGAGATGGTAGGAGGGATTTCCCGAGCCGTCCACGTCCTTGCTCTTTGCCGTCACCCACACCGTCCCGCTGTCCCGGTCAATCACGGGAGTGGAGATGATGCCGATCTCCGGCTCGATGTCCTGCGTCTCGACATCTTGCCAAGGCACGCTGGCGCCGAGGTTCCTCCGCCAAAGCTGCACAGGCGTCTTCGGACGGGTGTCGAAGCAATAGACTGAATTGTGGGCAGTGGCGATGATGCAAAGGTCTCGCACCACGGGGCCGTTCGCCTCGTCGCACGTGAGGCCGACCAAGACGAGCGGCTGGGCATAGACCTGGCCGTCCACAGCCATCGTTGCGAGCCTGCGAAACGCCTTGGAGCCCACGGTCGCAGGGGTCAGCACGGTTTCGCTCCGCACCCACCCTGTACGAGCCTGGTCAACGTGTCGAGTAACCACATCCTGGCTCGCGGAAGCTAAGGCGAGTACGGCAAAGGAAGCAACTGAAATAGTCATATTCTCTCCAAATAGAGAGCAACATACGGATTATAGCAATCTCCCATGAATGCCCCCTGCAAAGTCCGTGCCGATCCCCATTTCGCTGGACTTCCACGACCCGTGCCAAGGAGATTTCCTCGATCACCCGGTCTCCGGTAGACTCCAAGCCATGCCCTATAGCCGCGACGAACTCGCCCAGCGAGCCGCTAAAGAACTTCGCGACGGCTTCTACGTGAACCTAGGGATCGGCATCCCGACGCTGGTCGCGAACTTCATCCCTCAAGGCATGCACGTCGTTCTCCAGAGCGAGAACGGGATGCTCGGAATGGGACCTTTCCCGTGGGAAGGGGAGGCCGACCCGGACTTGATCAACGCCGGCAAGCAGACGATCACCGAGATTCCAGGCACGAGCTACTTCTCGAGCGCGGACAGCTTCGGCATGATCCGCGGTGGACATATTGACCTCTCGATCCTGGGCGCGATGGAAGTAAGCGCCAAAGGTGACCTGGCGAACTGGATGATCCCCGGCAAGATGGTGAAAGGCATGGGCGGGGCCATGGACCTCGTCGCGGGCGTGAAGCGGGTCGTGGTCGTCATGGAGCATACGAACAAGCATGGCGAGAGCAAGATCCTCCCCCAGTGCACCCTCCCCCTCACGGGCAAAGAGTGCGTAGACCTCGTCATCACCGACCTTTGTGTCTTCGAGGTCGAACGGGGGCAGGGCCTGAGGCTCATCGAGCTTGCGCCTGGAGTCACGGAGGAGCAGGTTCGAGCCAGCACCGCGGCTGAGTTCAGCACTGCCTTCACAGGTTCCGGAGCCTGACCGACTTCCTTCCCGAGGCAACCTTGGCGAAGCGGTACCCTTGATGGCGATGTCGCTTCCCATCCGCCCCAACGTCTTGCGGATGGCCCCATATTCGCCGGGCAAGCCGATCGAGGAGGTCAAACGAGAGTTGGGCCTAACCGAAGTCGTCAAGCTCGCGAGCAACGAGAATCCCTTCGGGGCCTCGCCACGGGCCCTAGAAGCGATCCAGAGGGCCGCCGCCGAGAGCCATCTCTATCCCGACGCCTCCGCTACGGATCTCATCGAGGTACTGGCCCGCCACCATCGGGTGTCGCGCGACCATGTCGCGGTGGGGAACGGAAGCGACAATCTGATCCAGCTCATCGGCCACGTGATGCTGGGCTCGCGCTCGGACACGGTGGTGGTCGGCGCCCCGTCCTTCGTTCGGTACGGCTCGGTTGCGCAACTCAGTGGGTGCCGCTTGCGGGAGGTTCCAGCGCGAGCCGACTGGTCGCTGGACACCGAGGCCATGGCCGCCTCGGCGGATAGCGAGACAAGACTGGCATTTCTCGCCAACCCGAACAACCCGACCGGCTCCTGTTCCACCGTGACCGAGGTCCAACCGCTCCGGGAAGCGATCGCGAAGTCCGGTCTGCTCGTCTTCGATGAGGCCTATCACGAGTTTGCAGCCGAAAGAGCAGACTTTCCCCCCACGCTCGACTGGGTGCGTTCCGGGGAGCCAATCGCCGTCCTCCGTACCTTCAGCAAGGCCTACGGCCTGGCAGGAATGCGGATCGGGTACATGATCGGCCCGCCCGAACTGGTGGACGCGATGAACCGTGCGCGGGAGCCCTTCAACGTGAACCGAATCGCACAAGCGGCGGCGATCGCCGCGCTCGGAGACACCGAGCACATCGCGCACACCGTGCTCGGCACCCGAGAGTCGCTCACAAGGATCGAAGAAGCGTGCAGCAAGCTTGGCGTCCCGACCTTGCCGACATCGGCGAACTTCGTTTGCGTTCATGTGGGAGGCGACGACGCGTATGTGGCACGGGAATTGCTGAGACAAGGGGTGATCGTCCGGCCAGGGAGCGTGCTCGGCATGCCAGGGTTCCTCCGCGTGAGCGCGGGCACTCCAGGTGAAACGTCCGCATTCTTGGAGGCCCTCGCCCACGCCCTCGCCGAACGACTGGAGCCTTCGCTATGATCGTCGTCCTCCGGCACGGGTGTGCGCCCAGTTCCGTCATGCAAGTCACCGAGCGGCTTCAAGAACTCGGATACGAGGTCCGACCCATTATCGGTGTCGAGAAGACCGTGGTCGCCGCCGTGGGAGGCGACGAGCACCGGAACGTGGACATCGTAGAGCAGTTCCGCTCGTACCAAGACGTCGAGGATGTGATCCTCATCACCCGCTCCTACAAGTACACCGCGCTGGAGACCCACCCTGAGCGCACCAAGATTGACTTAGGCGACGGGGTCGTCGTGGGAGGACGCGAGGTCGTCATGATGGCAGGCCCCTGCACCGTGGAGAGCGAGGAGCAGACGTTTTGCACTGCCGACGTGGTGGCGCGGGCCGGAGCGACCGTGCTGCGAGGAGGCGCGTTCAAGCCGTCCACCTCGCCATACTCGTTCCAGGGCCTGGGCGTCGAAGGGCTCCGCATCCTGCGCGCCGCCGCCGACCAGTATGGTTTGAAGGTCGTCACCGAAGTCATGGACCCGCGCAAGGTCGAGATCGTCTCGGAGTACGCCGACGTCCTCCAAGTCGGCACGCGCAACATGCAGAACTACGATCTCCTGAAGGAGGTCGGGCTCTCGCGCCGGGCGATCCTGCTCAAACGCGGCATGAGCGCAAAGTACGAAGAATTATTGCTCGCTGCCGAGTACATCGCGACGGCCGGGAACGAGCGGGTCATGCTCTGCGAAAGGGGAATCCGAACGTTCGAGACCTACACGAGGAACACCTTGGACATCGGAGCCGTGCCCGTGCTCAAATCTCTCTCCCACCTCCCCGTCGTGGTGGACCCTTCACAGGGCACGGGTCGGCGCGACCTGGTCGAGCCTCTCTCGCTCGCTGCGGTCGCGGCCGGGGCAGATGCACTCATCATCGAGGTCCATCCCAATCCGGACCAGGCGATCAAGGACGGGCCGCAGAGCCTGACGTTCGACGGTTTCAACCAAATGGTGCCCCGAATCGCGAGGGTCGCCGACGCGGTCGGTCGGCCCATGGGCACGCCCGCAGGCACATAGTTAGGGCTCTGGGTGCCCCGCCTATGTGCCGACAATCGGTGCTGGAGAACCTCTGTGTCAACCCCGAACGAAACGATGCCCACGAGGGCGGAGGTCTTGTCCGCACTGAGCTATGCCCTCGACCTCGTCGAAGGTCAGCCCACGGGCCATGCCGCGAGGACCTGCCTCATCGCGCTCGAGCTCGGAAAGCTCCTGGGCCTGGACCGGCACGACATGCAGAGCCTCTACTTCGCGGCGATCCTCAAGGACAGCGGGTGTAGCAACAATTCCGCACGAATCCACAAGATCTTCGGCGGGGACGAACTCCTGACAAAGCGGAACGTGAAGTTCATTGACTGGAGCCGTGCCGTGGAGTGCGTCCGGTTCGGTGCCGCAAACACCTTGCCCGAGGGAAGCGCCCTGGCCCGGTTTCGCAAGTTCCTGAACAACCTCGGCCCCCCGGCCAAGGTGATGAACGAGGTCACCTTGGCGAGGTGCCACCGAGGCGCGGCCATCGCAAGCGCCCTCGGTCTCGGTAGGTCCACTGCCGAAGCGATCCGGTCTCTTGACGAGCATTGGGACGGCAAGGGGGCCCCGACCGGTTTGCAAGGAGACTCGATCCCCGTTCTCTCACGGGTCCTTTCCCTCGCTCAGACCTTGGAGATTTTCGCGTGGACGTTCGGCCCTCACCAAGCGCTGGACGTTCTCAAGCGGCGGCGTGGCCGGTGGTTCGACCCAGAGGTCTTCTCGGCCGCGATCGCCACCGAGAGCGATGTCGCGTTCTGGGCAAGGGTCCATGCCTCGGGCCATGCAGAGGCGGCGGCCGCAGAGCCTTACCCGGACCACGCCCCGCTGAAGCCGATCGAGATGGACGCGATCTGTGGCACCTTCGCCATGATCGTGGACGCAAAATCGCCCTACACGCTCGGTCACTCTCGGCGGGTCTCCGAGCTCGCAGTAGGGATCGGAAAGACCCTCGACATGCCGACCGACCTCGTCTCCGATCTTGGGCGCGCCGGACTACTCCACGACCTTGGCAAACTCGGTGTGCCCAATTCCATCCTAGACAAGCCGGATCGCTTGACTGAACCGGAGATGGTCCGAGTCCGAGAACACCCTCGCCAATCGTTCGCCATCCTCGCTGCAATGCCCAGGTTCTCTCGTATCGCCGACATTGCCAGCACCCATCACGAGCGGCTCGATGGCAGAGGGTATTGGCAAGGACTGGGACGAGAAGACCTGGGACTCGAGTCCTGTGTTATGACGGTGGCCGACGTGTTCGATGCGCTCACATCGGACCGGCCCTACCGAAAAGGGCTCGACCCAGACACCGCGATCTCCACGCTTTGGAGCGAGGCCGAGACCGCCTTCGACCCTGTGTGCATCGAGGCACTGTCCGCTCACCTCGGACGCTCTCAGACCGAGTTGGCAGCCTAGGCCGATCCTCGCCAAGGTAACTTGGGGCATGGTCGCCACTTCGATCGCCACGACCGAGCTCGCCTTTCTCACTGACTTCCGGAGGGATCTACACGCCCACCCGGAGCTGATGTACGAGGAGCACAGGACTTCGTCGAGAGTCTCGGAGGAACTGTCAAGGGTCGGGATCGAGCACCGGACGGGACTGGCAGGTGGCACAGGGATCCTTGGCCGCATCCCAGCGACCCGGCCCGGAGGCTCGACCGTCGCCCTCCGGGCCGACATGGACGCGTTGCCCATCCTCGAAGAGACCGGGCTGCCCTATGCAAGCCAGAGCCCCGGCGTGATGCACGCATGTGGACACGACGGGCACACCGCGATCCTCCTCGGGGCTGCCCGTGCTCTCCACCAAATGGCGGAACGACCCAATGAGACCCTGCTTCTCTTCCAACCCGCCGAGGAGGGCGGCGCAGGGGCGAAGAGGATGTGCGACGATGGGTGCCTCGCGGGGCGGGTGCTGGGGGCAGCGCCAGGGGCGATCTTCGGGCTCCACGGGAATCCGATTATCGAGGAAGGGGTCTTCACCGTTCGCGAAGGGCCCATGCTCGCCGCGACAGACGAGTTCCGGGTCACGGTCACCGGGAAGGGCGGGCATGCGGCGATGCCGCACCTCGGCGTGGACCCGGTCGTGGCCGTGGTTCAAACCGTATCGGCCCTCCAGACCATCGCCTCGCGCAACGTCTCCCCGCTCGACAGCATCGTGTTCTCTGTCACGATCCTTGGGGCAGGGCACGCTCACAACGTGATCCCGGACGCAGCGCAATTCGCAGGCACGATGCGGACGTTGCTCCCCGAGACCAGGGAGATGGGTCGGGAGCGTTTCCACCACTTGGTGAATAGCGTCGCCTCCGCGATGGGATGCCGTGCCGAGATCGATTGGAGGGTCGGCTATCCCGTGACGATGAACGAGCCGTGGGCGACGCGGCACTTCCGAGCGGTCGCCCAAGGCGTCATCGGCGGCGAGCGCCTCCGCGAGGAAGCGCATCCGACGATGGGTGGCGAGGACTTCAGCTTCTATGGAGAGCATGCTCCCGCGTGTTTCTTCTTCGTAGGGCTCAAGCGACCCGACGATGCCTCTCCCGCCCTGCTCCATACTCCCAGGTTCGACTTCAACGATGCTGTAATCCCGGACGCGGTGGCCACGATGGTCGCGCTGGCGCTTTCGGACGTGAATCGTTAGCAAGTGCGAGCCACCCTTGCCGTCGTTGTGGGGCTGATGGTTTCGATTTCCTGCAGGCCGATCTCGCCGAGACCCCAACCGCGCTTGAGTACGCAGGCGGAGGCGAGCGGGTCGTTCCTTTACCTCCGCGCCATCAAAGACGAGAGGGTTCTCGAAGCTTGGGTCTCCGAAGAGGCCGGGGGACCGTTCACGCTCTTGGACACGTGGCCGGTGGCGGCGATGTCGGGTGCGCTCGGCCCCAAACGCAAGGAAGGTGACCGACAAGTACCGGAGGGGCTCTACGTGATTGATCGCTTCAACCCTAGGAGCCAGTACCACCTTTCCCTCGGGCTCAACTATCCGAACGCGAGCGACACGATCCTAGGTGACCCGCGCTCGCCAGGGAGCGACATCTTCATTCACGGATCGAACAAGAGCATAGGATGCCTGGCCATGACCGACCCGGTGATCGAGCAGATCTACGCCCTGGCCGAGCGCGCCCACTCAGCGGGGCAGCGTGCAATTCGTGTGGACATTTTTCCTTTCCGCATGTCCGAGGCCCGAGTGGAGGAGATGGGTCGGGAACACCCGGAGCACGCCAAGTTTTGGCGCGGGCTCGCCCCATTCTTCGTGAATTCGGACGAGATCGCGTCGCCCGTCCCGTTCGAGGTTCGAGAGGACGGGAGCTATGTCCGCAACTAGGGCGCTCGAGGGCTGACAAGGCTACGCCTTGGATCGTTCGGTAAGCCGCTCGATGCGCTTTTCATACGCCTGACCTTGGACGATCCGGTCCACGAAGATGCCAGGCGTTTGAACCTGGTTGGGATCGAGGTCGCCGACTTTGACCAGTTCCTCGACCTCTGCGACCGTCACCTTCCCTGCCGTCGCCATCATCGGGTTGAAGTTGCGAGCGGTCTTACGGTAGACAAGATTGCCCTCCTCGTCCCCGCGCCAAGCCTTTACGATGGAAAGATCGGACACTAGGCCCGTCTCCATCACATAGTGCGCCCCGTCAAAGTCCCTTGTCTCCTTCCCTTCGGCAACGAGGGTGCCATAACCCGTCTTCGTGTAGAAGGCCGGGATGCCGGCTCCGCCCGCTCGAATCCGCTCGGCCAGCGTGCCTTGCGGATTGAACTCGAGTTCGAGTTCACCGCTGAGGAACTGCCTTTCGAACTCCGCGTTCTCGCCCACATAGCTCGATATCATCTTCTTGATCTGCCGCGTCTGGAGCAGGAGACCGAGCCCGAAGTCGTCCACGCCGCAGTTGTTACTAATGACAGTGATCTCGCGGACGCCCGAGTCGCGCAACGCCGCAATGAGGCACTCCGGGATCCCGCACAGGCCAAACCCGCCGCTCATGACGGTCATCCCGTCGAACGTCAATCCCTCTAGGGCTGACCTCGCGTCGGCAAACACCTTCTGCACAGGGTTCAAGGTACCTCAGCGCGGCTCGCGTCAGCGCCCATCGCCCGCTCCAGGATGTCGCCCAGTTTGTGGGTCAGCTCACGGTTCGTCACGGTGAGGTCGGCACCTGAGCTTCGCCCATGGTCGAGGAGCGTTCTCTCCTTGTGCCCAGCGTGGGCGACCACCCTCGCCCCGCCTTCCCTCAGCCGTGGAATCCACTCCGCAGCCGGGAACGCCTGGGAGGCAAGGTTCACGATGGCGATCTCCGCCGTCGGTTCGCTCCCCGGCCCATGCAGGACGACGCACTCGTGACCCAAGGCCACCGCCCCCAGCCGCAGGCGCTCGCTCCAGACTAGGTTTTCGTCCAAGATGAGGACACGCACGGGGCTACGGTACTCTCTCGCGGTGTCGGTTCGCTCGCTCCGATGGGACGGAGACGCCCTGCTCTTGCTCGACCAGCGGGAGCTGCCCCACCGTGAGGTGTGGTTGCGGATACAGGATTGGCAAGGCGTCGCAGAGGCGATACGCGAGATGGCGGTCCGGGGCGCGCCCGCGATTGGGATCGCGGCGGCTTACGGCATGGCGCTCGCGGATGGGGATTGGGACGCGGCTCGCGAAGGGCTTGCCTCCACCCGACCCACCGCGGTGAACCTCGCCTGGGCCCTGGATCGAATCTCCGCCCTTCCCACGAAGAGCCCTAGCTCGATCCTCGCCGAAGCCGAGACCATCGAGCAGGAGGACCGGGAGTTGAACCAGCGGATCGGTAGTTTCGGGGCCGACCTCGTCCCGCGATCGGCCAACGTGCTGACGATTTGCAACACCGGGTCCCTAGCGACCGGCGGGCACGGGACCGCCCTAGGGATCATTCGCACGGCGCACGCCCAAGGCAAGGTCGCCAAAGTGTGGTCGTGCGAGACCCGGCCAAGGCTCCAAGGTCTCCGCCTCACGGCATGGGAGCTCATGCAGGACGGGATCGCCTTCGCGAGCATCGTGGACTCTGCCGCAGCCTCGCTCATGCGGGCAGGCGAAGTGGACATCGTGATCGTGGGGGCGGACCGTATCGCCGCGAACGGCGACACTGCGAACAAAATTGGGACCTACATGCTCGCCGTACTCGCGCGTTTCCACCAGGTCCCGTTCATAGTTGCCGCCCCCACCTCCACCCTCGATCCCGCGATCGCTGACGGTTCCGACATCCCGATCGAGGAACGTGAGGGTCGAGAGCTGACCGAGATTGGCGGCGAGAGCGTCGCACCGGAGAACTGTCCCGTCTTCAACCCAGCGTTCGACATGACGCCGGGAGATCTCATCACCGCCATCGTGACCGAAAACGGGGTGTTCCTTGCCCCGTACGCTTTCGCCAAGGCCCCATTGGCACTTCCATAATCGGGCCATGCACACGAAGGAGGTCATCGAAGCCAAGCGTGACGGAGGCACGAACTCCTTGGAGCAGCTCCGCCACATTGCAAGCGGAGCGGCGGACGGCTCGATCTCTGACCACTTGCTCAGCGCCTGGCTCATGGCGTGCTTTCTGAAAGGGCTCGCGCCCAGGGAGGCGGCGGATCTCACCCTCGCGATGGCGGAGAGCGGGGAGAGGCTCGACCTCCATGGGATCCCCCGGCCCTGGTTGGACAAGCACTCCACGGGCGGGGTCGGGGACAAGACCACCCTGGTCGTGCTCCCGATCCTCGCAGCGTGCGGCATCACCGTGGTGAAGATGAGTGGCCGGGGCCTGGGCATCACCGGGGGCACGGTGGACAAGTTGGAGAGCGTGCCTGGTTTCAGGGTGGATCTGAGCCCCCAGGAGATGCTCGCACAAGCGGGCCGCATCGGCATCGCCCTCACCGGGCAAACCCCGAGGCTCGCCCCCGCTGACAAGACGCTCTACCGGCTCCGCGACGAGACGGCGACCGTGGAGAGCGTCCCTTTGATCACCGCCAGCATTCTGAGCAAGAAGATCGCGGGAGGGGCGGAAGCCGTCGTCTTCGACGTCAAGTGCGGCTCCGGAGCGTTCATGAAGACCGAGCATGACGCCAGAGAACTCGCGACCCTCTTGCGCCAAGTGGGCGAGATCGCGGGCCTTCGAGTGCAGACCCTCGTGACCGATATGGATCAGCCCTTGGGCCGCATGGTGGGCAACCTTCTCGAAGTCCAAGAAGCGGTGCGGGTTCTCAGCGGTGGTGGCGATCCTCGGTTCATCGAGCTATGTACGGAGTTGGCGGGTGCGGGGCTCGCGCTCGTGGAACGGGGAGGCACCCAGGAGGCCAAACACGCCTTGGAATCCGGGGCGGCCCTGGCCAAGTGCGAGGAGTGGTTCCTCGCCCAAGGTGCCGATTGGGATACATTCATGGACGGAAAGGTTCCCTTGGCTCCGGAAGTCAAGGTCGTGACCGCTCCGCGCTCAGGTTGGGTCGCACGCCTCGACGCTGGGATCGTGGGGGAGGCCGCCCTGGCCCTGGGAGCAGGGCGCGTGAGCCCAGGAGCGGCGATTGACCCCGGAGTTGGGATCGAGATTCTAGCCCCGGTGGGAACCGAGGTCGCAGAGGGCGACGCTCTCTTTCGCGTGTTCTCTCGGCAACGCGACAAGGCCATCGAGAACTCGCTTCTCACCGCGGTCGAGATCCAAGAGACCGCAGTCGAGGCGAGTGCCGTGATCCTCAGCCCGACCTGATCTCGCCTAGCACCTCACGCAAGCGCTCGAGCGGAAGTCCGATGACGTTGGACTCACTCCCGACGACTCCCGCCACTAGGTTCGCACCGGCACCTTGGTAGCTATAGGCACCGGCCTTGTCCATCGCCTCCCCAGTCGCGACGAACGCCCAGGCCACCGACTCGTCGAAGTCGCGAAAGGTGACCCGACTCTCCACAACGAAGGATCTCTCCCCCTCGGGCCAAACCAGGGCGACCCCGGTGAACACAGAGTGCTCCTTGCCAGAAAGCGCCATGAGCGCACGCACCGCCTCCTCCTCGTCGAGCGGTTTGCCCAGAAAGCCCAAGCCTGGAAGCCACACCACTGTGTCCCCTCCGATCACCAATGAGCCCGGCCTCATCGTCAATCCCTTCCGCGCTTTGCACAAGGCGAGCCGCTCGGCACATTCGGCGGGGGACTCTTCGAGCGCGGCCTCGTCCACATCGGGCGTCACGGACTCAAAATCGGCGACCAGGTGCCGCAAGAGCTCGCGCCTTCGGGGCGAGGCACTGGCGAGCACGACCGGGAGGGTGCGAGTGGGCACCGCCGATTCTGCCACGCTGCGCTCTGCCAGAATAGGGTCACGATGCGCGTGCCGTTCCTCGACCTTGAAGCCCAGTACAGCGAGACCCGAGAGGCGACCGATTCGGCGGTGTCAGAGATTCTTGCGACAGGTCGCTATGTTCTCGGAAAGCACAATCAGGCTCTCGAGAGTCGGCTTGCCGAGATGCACGGGGTTCGGCACGGAATCGCGGTGAACAGTGGGACGGACGCGCTGCGCATCGCCCTTCAAGCGGCAGGGATCGGGCCTGGCGATGAGGTGATCACGACCGCGTTCACGTTCGTGGCGAGTGTCGAGGTCATCGTCCAACTGGGCGCCACCCCGGTCTTCGTGGACATAGACCCGAGCACCTTCCAGTTGGACCCTGAGCAGCTCTTCCCTGCGCTCACCTCGCGTACCAAGGGCGTCCTTCCCATCCATCTCTTTGGCCAACTCGCGCCCATGGAGCCGATCGCTCGATTCGCCGCCGACCACGCCTTGACACTTTTCGAGGACGCGGCCCAAGCGGTGGCCTCCCATTGCAAGGGGGATTTCGCCGGCAGCTGGGGCAAGGCCTCGGGGCTGAGCTTCTACGTCACCAAGAACCTGGGTGCAGCAGGGGACGGCGGGATGGTTCTGACCGACGACGACGAGGTCGCCGAGAAATGCCGCTCGCTCCGCGTCCACGGGATGGGCCGAGAGCGCTACTTTTACGACGATATCGGATACACGAGCAGGATGGCAGAAATCCAGGCCGCGGTTCTGTGCGCCAAACTTGACCGGCTCGACGAATGGACCCAGAAGCGCCGTGAACTCGCTGCCATCTACCTCGATGAGCTTCGTGAGGCACCGGTTGTCACCCCGGCCACGCTCGAAGGCAACCATCACACTTTTCACCAGTTCACCATTCGGTGCAACGACCGCGATGCCGTGATGGCGCACCTCAAGGCCCATGAAGTGGACAGTGCGATCTACTACCCGGTTCCGATTCACCTTCACCAACCTTACGAGGCGTTCGGGCACGGCGCAGGCAGCCTTCCGATTACCGAGGAGGTATGCCAAACCTGCCTCTCGCTCCCCATCCATCCCCACCTTTCGGTGGAGCAGGTTCGCTTCGCCGCCGCGAAGGTCCGCGAAGCGGCATCGAACCCCGCAGGGATCGCGTGAGGCGTCGGATGATCCTCGGACTCCTGGCCCTACTCGGTTGCACACCGCCCGGCAAGATCACGCTTCCCAAGGAGGATCCCGCTGCGGCGATCGCCCCCGGCAGGACAGACGCCTCGCGAGTGTTCGTCGTGATCAATAGGAGAAGTGCCGAGAGCCTGGAAATCGGTGAGTACTACATTCAGAAGCGGGGGATTCCGGAAGCGAACGTCGTCAAAGTGGACTGCGTGAGCACCGACACGATCTCCAACGAGGATTTTGAGGCCAAGCTCAGGAACCCGGTCCGGCAGGCCATTGACAAGTGCCCGAACCACATTGACTTCCTGGTCACCACGAAGGGGGTCCCGCTTCGGATCGGCGACGACGGTGGACACAGCGTGGACGCGCACTTGGCAGGGCTCCGGCTCAAGTTTCGGCCGATCGAACGGCCTGAGCCCGAACAGATTCAGCGTGCAGTGAACCCCTACTTCAACCAGCGAGAGCCGTTCGACAGCAAGAAGTACGGCTTCTATCTGGCGACCCGCCTCGACGGATACACGGTGGCCGCCGTGCGCAAGCTGGTGGACAACTCTCTGGCGGCCAAGGCCTCCCAGGGCCCTTTCCTTTTCGACCAAGCCGCGAACCGAAGCGAAGGTGGCTATGCAGACCTACAGGCTGCGCTCAAGAAGGCGGCAGACGGGCTCAAGAAGGCAGGGTACACCGTGGTCTTGGACTCTGGCCCTCAGTTCGCGGCTCCGAAGACTCCCCTGGCGGGCTACGCCGGTTGGGGCTCGAACGACGCAAACTTCTCACTGGAAGCCTACCGGTCCCTCACCTTCCAGCCCGGTGCGCTCGCGGAGACGTTCGTCTCCACGAGCGGCCGCACGTTCCGACCCGTGGAGGGTGGTCAGTCGCTGATCGGCGATCTCATCGCACAAGGGGTCACCGGGGTCAAGGGCTACGTGAGCGAGCCGTTCACCTTCGCGCTGGCACGACCCGAGGTCCTCTTCGACCGATATACGTCGGGATACAACCTGGCCGAGTCGTTCTCCATGGCCTCCCCCATCCTCAAGTGGAAGGACGTCGTGATCGGCGATCCCTTGTGCGCACCTTACGCGAAGCCCTAGCGCGGGACGCTAGCGCGCAGGAGGGCGAAGAGCATCGGAGCGCCCAAGATCGCGGTCACCGCACCCAGCGGGAGCTCACCGAACGGCAGGGCGCGTTGGGCCACGATGTCCGCCAAGAGCAAGATCGTCGCACCGACGCACGCCGAGGCAGGGAGCGCGTGCCGCTCGTCGTGCCCGACCAGGCCCCGCGCGATGTGGGGAGCGGCAAGCCCGACAAAGCCCACGATCCCTGCGGCCCCAACCGCGAGGGAGACCGTCGTCCCCGCGATGACGACCACCGCACGAGTCGTCCTGGGAACGGCCACACCTACCCGTTCAGCCCCGGTCTCGCCCAGTTTGAGCGCGTTGAGATCGCCAGACCGAAGCCAGAGGAAGAAGGTCCCCAGCACACCTGCCGCCACCGCCGTGAGGCACCGTGCATAGTCCATGGGCGTAGTGGACCCTAGCAGCCACCGCAGGACCTGGTTCGAGTCCTGGCCCGCCGCGACCAGGTTCACCGTAAGCAGACCGGAGAGCGCGGACGCGATCACGACACCAGCGACCACGATCCGGCTTCCCGTCCGTGCGACCGAGAGCACCAGGGCGATCGTGGCGATCCCGCCTGCCACAGACCCCGACATCACCGCGAGAGAGGTGCCGAGCCCAAGCAAGATCGCGAGTGTCCCGCCGAACGCGGCTCCTGAAGACACGCCGACGACGTAGGGGTCCGCCAACGGGTTGCGGAACAGTGCCTGGAAAGCGGCACCGGCCGATCCGAGCACGAGACCGACCCCGAGGGCAGCAAGGGCCCTGGGGAGCCGGATCTGTTGCACGATCGTCACCAAGGAATCGGGCGCGTTGCCCAAGAGCGCGGAGACGACACCGCCCGGCGAGATCCACAAGCTCCCCGCCAGGACCAGGTGTGCAAGGAGGGCAAGGCCCGCGATCACGGCCGTCACGACGATCCGCTTCGCCCGGCCTTCCACTAGGGCATGATTGCACACGCAGGTATGCTCGTCGTCTCGATGACCCTCAAGCTGGCCGCACGCACCCGCGCGTTGCGCCCATCCCCCACGCTCGCTATGGGGGCCAAGGCGAGGAAGATGCGGGAGGCGGGCAGGAGCGTCGTGTCCTTCGCCGCGGGCGAGCCGGACTTCGGTACGCCCCCGGAGGTTTGCGACGAGGCGATCCGCGCCCTACGGGCCGGGGAGACCAAGTACACGCCTTCCTCGGGTACCGCACAGCTCCGCAAAGCGATCGCCGAGAAGTTCATACGCGAGAATGGGCTCGACGCCACACCGGAGGACGTCATGGCGACCTGCGGCGCAAAGCAGGCGCTTTACAATGCCTTCAACGTTCTGCTCGATCCCGGCGAAGAGGCCATCGTGCTCGCTCCCTGCTGGCCCACGTACCTCGACCAGTTGGTCGTGTCCGGAGCGGTCCCGGTGCCCGTCCGAGGTTGCGATGCCGAAACCCTGGAGGGCGCAGTCTCTCCACGGACCCGCGCAATTGTCGTGAACTCCCCTTGCAACCCCACCGGAGGCACCCTCGACGCTGAGAGTCTCGCCGAGATTGGTCGGTTTGCGGACCGGCACGGACTTTGGGTCGTCAGCGACGAGATCTATGAGCGGCTTCAGTACGAAGGAGAGCACCTCTCCACGGCGAAGTTCTGTGAACCGCAGCGCTGCATCACGATCTCTGGCTGTAGCAAGACCTACGCAATGACGGGTTGGAGAATCGGATTCGCACACGGGCCGACCGAGGTCGTTCGCGCCATGGGATGCCTCCAGGATCAGGTAACAAGCAACCCGACGACCTTCGCCCAAGCGGGTGCGATCGCTGCGCTTCAGTTGCCAAACCAAAAGGTGGAGGAGATGCGCGAAACGTTTCGACGCAGGCGCGACTTGATCGTTTCCGAGCTCCAGGTGCGCCTCGGGATCGCGGTCCCCTCGCCCAAGGGAGCCTTTTACGTGATGCTGGGCCTCGCCCAGTTCCTCCGTCCAGAAGAAACGGACGTCGAGTTCGCTGACGCGCTCCTTGAGGCAGTCGGGGTGGCGACCGTGCCTGGCTCGTTCTTCCTTGCCGAGGACAGCTTGCGGTTGAGCTACGCGACGAGCGAGGAGGATATCATAGACGGGGTGGGCCGCTTGGCCGAGTTCGTGCAGGGGAGAAGGCAGTGATCCCTTCCATCCTCCCCCTCAAGGACGAGACCCTGTTTCGCCTTGCGATGCGGCACTCCTCGGCTGCGCGGGACGTGGTCCGGGACAGCTACGAGCGCCTCGAGTTCTTCGGGGACAGCGTGCTAGGCATCATCGTCGCGCAGTACCTCTACGAGCACCACCCGGACTGGGATCAAGGCATGATGAGCAAGGCGCGGTCGAGCGTCGTGCAGGAAGGCCCCCTGGCAGAGGTCGCGCTTCGGCTAGGTTTGGAATCGCACCTTGAGCTGAGCCAGAGCGAGGAGAACTCGGGGGCTCGGCACCGTCCCGCCGTGCTGTGCGACATCTTCGAGGCCGTGGTGGGCGCGATCTATGTGGAGGGAGGCTTGGAGAAGGCGCGCTGGTTCGTTCTCGAACAGCTTCAACCGTTCTTGGAACAAGTGAGTGGGGGCGATGTCAGCCCACACGACCATAAGTCCCGGTTGCAGGAGTTCGCACAGTCCATGTGGCGCATGACTCCGCAGTACCGGGTCGCCAAGGAGGGGGGCGCCTCCCATGAAAGGCGATTTACGGTCGAGGTCCTCTTTGACCAGGAGCTGTTCGGCGAAGGGGTCGGCCGCTCGAAGCGCGAGGCGGAGCAAGCCGCGGCCAAGGATGCGCTCGAAACGATTGACAGGGCCCTCCAAAGGAAGGGCGAAGCCACAAGCCCCACGTTCGATTCAACGAAGTCCCGCTCGTAATCCTGCTAGAGAATGCGAGATTCGGAACCGTGGCACGCTCCTTGCGGTCTATAATCAATGCGTAGCCCGTGGTTCTCCGACCTTGGGGGTGCTCGGTCTATCTCTTCCGAGAGGTGCAATACTATGAATCCTGTTCGAATCTGGCTCCTTGTTGCGACATTGGCCACAACTGTGATCGCCAGTGCAAGTACGGAACCTCACTCGTTCCTCCTTTACCCTGCGCCCAACCATGCCTCGCTCATGCGACAGGCGCGCAACGAACCGGTCCTCATGAACCGGTTCACACGCCACTTCGGCATGGATCGGGACGAAGTCCTTTCCATGTTGGAAGGGTTGCGACTCGGGAGGTTGGAGTCCGACGGCATGTACCTCATCTACAACGTCCCGGAGTCGGAGGAACTGCGCTCGCGCGTCATCTTCTACCGCAAGGGAACCCTGGTTTGGGTGAACCAGAGCGGCCAGCCTGTCCTCAAGGCCTCGTGCGCAAACCCGATGGTGCGAGGCACCGACATCGCGCTCGCCTACGTCGCCCCGCCCAAGATGAGCATGACCAGTTCCATGTCCATGCGGGACTTCGAGGCCGTCACACCGCCTGAGACCGCGATGGTCTTGAACCCCATGACCACGATCGAACCGACCGTGATCGAGAACAGTGCCCAGGCGCTCTTGCCGCAGCCTCCCGAAATCCCGACGATCAGCAACCAGCCGATCGGTGCCCCGTGGTGGATCCTTCCGGCTGCCGGCGCTTTCTTGATCCGCACGGGTGACGATCCGCCTCCGATCCCAGAGCCGTTCACCATCGTAAGCTTCGGCGCTGGTATGGCCGCCCTCATCGCTCGCCGAAGAGCGAAGAAGAACTAGCCCGCGAACTACCCGAACGGGATGAGCCTCAACTCCGAAGCAGGATCGGAGTTGAGGCTTTCATGTCCGTCCTGCGTGACCGTAACGATGTTCTCGATCCGAACCCCGAATTCGCCGGGGACGTAGACCCCCGGCTCGATGCTGAAGCAGTCGTGCTCCAAGAGCGCCACGTCGCTCCCGCCTACGATGAAAGGCTCCTCGTGAATGCGAAGCCCGATCCCATGCCCGGTCCGGTGGACAAAATACTGGCCCAGCCCAGCTTGGGCTATCACCTCGCGTGCTGCGTGGTCCACCGAGCCACAGGTCGCACCGGGCCGGATCGCGCTTCTCGCCGCATAGTGCGCTTTGGCGACCGTGGCATAGGCCTCTCTCTGCGCGTCCGAGGCGGTTCCGAGGCCTACCGTGCGCGTCGTGTCGCTCAAGTATCCATCCACCGTACAGCCGTAATCCATGATGAGCAGGTGGCCTCGCTCCAGCTTGGACGCCCCGGTCTCGTGATGGGGCTCGGCCCCATGGGGTCCAGTCGCGACGATCCCGAAGTGCGGGTGGCCGCCGCGCTTACGCATTTCGTCGGAAAGCATGTGGGCCACGTCCGCCTCCGTCATTCCGGGCCGGATTGACGCGAGCACAGGCTCCATGGCCTCGTCGGCGATCTTAGCTGCTCGACGCAGCGCATCAAGCTCGGTATCGTCTTTCTGACGCACGAGTCGTGAGATGAGGTCCCTGCCGGGAACGAACTTCGTGTCCGCCATAAGCCCCTGAAGGTGGAGGAGGTGATCGGCCCGAGTCTCGTTGTCCACGGCGACCGTGTGGCCCGCCAAGCCCCAATCGGCGGCAAGCTCGCGGAGCAGCCCGTCCGGCCCTGGGCCGTCGTCCCACGGCCGTACGTCGCGGATGCCCGCTCGCCTCGCCTGGTTCGCCGAGAGGGACGGACCGATGAACCGAACGTCGCCCTGGGAGCTAAAGGCGCACGCGAGGAGGCGCATTCCTCCTTCCTCCGCCAGGCCGGTGAGATAGCGCATCGTGGGGGCGGCGGTCGCGAGGAAGGCGGTGACGCCCGATTCGGCAAGGGTGTCGGCAAGGCGATTGGCTCGACGCATGCCCTCAGAATGGCCGCGAGCCCAGCCCGGCTCGTGGGACCTATGCAAGAATCTACGCTGACCATGCGCCGATCTCATTGTCTTTCCGGGCGAGCCCCGCTCCTCGCGGCCGCCCTCCTTTTCGCATGCGGCGTCGCTGTGCCCGCTCCGGGCGGTGCGTTGCGCCGCGATCCGGTGACCCTGCGCCTCCAAGGCGAGGTGGACCAGGTCGCGCGATACAAGACCACGGTCAACCTTAAGTTCTCCGTGGAGGGCCAAGGCCTCGAACTCAAGGTCGAGCAGGTCGAGAGAGCCAAGGTGACCGCGGTCGGTGAGGACGGCACGATCACGCTCGAGCGGACGGTGGAATCGAGCAAGCAGAGCATGGACGGGCAGGAACTCCCCACCGAAGAACCGTCCGGGCCTTCCACCCTCGTGCTGAACCCGAACGGAACCTTGGTGAGATACGACTCGGACGAGGACAAGGCGACCAAGGAGTT
>WBZR01000842.1_pt2 | contig 20694 bp, 16 predicted proteins | sample 5204231 | NCBI WGS metagenome assembly WBZR01 (sample SAMN12412403, study PRJNA552823) | activated sludge metagenome | isolation source: activated sludge from anammox sidestream of wastewater treatment plant... | place: USA: Virginia | collected 2017-08 | reverse complement strand
GAGCTGCGGAAACAGATTGGTTATTTGAAAGGACTTGGCGATTCCGATGTGCGCGAAGCGAGACTGCTCCAAGCCGGTAATGTCTTTCTGCTCGAAATAGACGGCGCCGATCGATGGCGGAAAGGCGCCGGAGATCACGTTGAAGAAGGTGCTCTTGCCGGCGCCGTTCGGGCCGATAATGGATGTCAGTTGATCGGCGAAGAAATCCACGCTGATATCGGACAGCGCCGTGAACCGCCCGAAGAATTTGCTGACGCTTTCGCAGCGGAGAATCGGGATCGACGTCATCGTTCGGACCAATGGATGAGCGAACCCCAGATTCCCCGCGGGAAAAAGAGGATCAGGAACACGAAAAGACCGCCCACGAAGAGCTGCCAATGAACGGTGATCACCGTGATGACGTCGGCGAGCAGCAAATACGTGAACGCGCCGACAAATGGGCCAAAGAAGGTCCCCATGCCGCCGAGCAGCGTCATCATCAACACGGTGGCCGACGTGAAGTAATGCAGGGTCTCTGTCGGAACGACGGAGAGATGGATCGCATAGAGCGCGCCGGCCAGTCCGGAAAAGACGCCGGAGAGCGTGAACGCCAGCAAACGCACGACGCGCACATTATAGCCGCAGGCCGCCGCCCGCCTTTCGTTCTCGCGAACGGCCTCGAGCACGGCGCCGAAAGGCGACCGAAGCATGCGCGAGAAAACCCAGAGCGCCAGGGCGACGATGAAGAGAATGGCGTAATACTTGGTGCGGGGATCAAGCAGGTTCAGACGGAAGCCGAGCAGATTGATGGCGCCGACATTCACTCCGCGCAGGCCGTCTTCTCCGCCGGTCATCGAGACCCACTGAAACGCGATGTAGTAAACGACTTGCGCTGCGGCGAGCGTCACCATGGCGAAATAGATGCCGCGGGTGCGCGTCGCAAACCAGCCGATGATGGCCGCGCCTAATCCCGCAACGAGCATGCCGAGCCCGATCGCGGGCAGAAAGTGCCAGCCGAACTTGGCGATCGGAATGCCGGCTCCATAGGCCCCGAGCCCGAACAGCGCCGCATGCCCGAACGAGAGCATTCCCGTATAGCCGTAGACCAAATTGTAGCCCACCGCGAACAGGCCGAATACGAGGATGTTCACGGCGAGCGCTTCGTAGGGGGCGAACCACGGAAAAGCGATCAGAAAGGCGACGGCAAGGAGCACGCGGTGGTCGCTGCTGAAATCCAGCAAGGTTCTCAGACGGCTGCGCGCAGGAGCTAGGATTTTCGTGGGCTCGTCGAGGCTGGCGGATTTCACGGACGAGTGCATTGACTTAACCCAGCAGTCCGGCGCGCCCGAACAGGCCGCGGGGCCGCACGATGAGCACAAGCCCCATGAGAATGAACATTGAAACTTGCGCCATTTGGGGGAAGTAAAAGGCCGTGAAGCTGTAGGTGACGCCGACCAGCAATCCTGCGACCACGGCGCCGACGAGCGATCCCATTCCGCCCACCACCGTGACCACGAACGCCTCGACAAGCACGGGAATGCCCATTTCCGGAAAAACGCCGCGCATCGGAGCGGCCAGCAGTCCGGCGAGGCCGGCTATGCCGATCCCGAGGCCGAATACGAGGAGCCAAACGCGCGAAATGTCCACGCCGAGGATTTGCACGATCTCGGAATCGCGCGCCCCCGCGCGAATGATCAGGCCGTACGACGTCTTTTCCAGGAACAGCCACAAGGCGATCAGAAGGACGGCCGTCACCACGATCAGGAACAGCCGATATTTGGGAAAGAAAAAGAATCCGAGGTCGACCGCGCCCGTGAGCCCGCTCGGCGTGTCGAATGGCACGCCTTCCGTGCCGGCGACCATGCTGACGGCTTCCAGCAACATCAGGCCGAGTCCGAACGTGAGGAGTAGCGGATAGTCTATTCCGCGCCCGTAAAGCGGGCGTATCAAGACGCGTTCGCACAGCATTCCGAACGCGCCGACAATGATCGGCACGGCGACGAACGCGACCCAGAAGTTTCCGGTTCGGGCCAGAATGAAGGCGCCCGCATAGGCGCCGAGCATGAAGAACTGCCCGTGCGCGAAGTTGACCACCGTAAGCAGGCCGAAGATGAGCGATAGGCCGAGCGCTACGAGTACGAAGATCGAGCCTAACGCCAGTCCGGTGAAGAATTGCAGCAGAAACAAATCTAAGGTCACGGCCCACCCTTGTTGCTCGAAGACGAGAACCTCCCTGCGGCGCAGGGAGGCTCCGATTCAAACGTCAAGGGCCTCAGCCGTGACCGAGATCCTTGCAGGAACGCAGCCGATCCTCGCCGCCCTTCTCGGTCGTCAGGATGTTGAAAATGTCGACCTTTTGCTTGACCTGCGCATCGGGCTTGGATTCGAGGACAAGAACGGACTGCACGGCCTGATGGTCGCATTTCCGGAAATGCTGTTCGCCCTTGTATGCGTCGTACTTTATGGTCTCGAGCGCCGCGATCACCGCATCGGTGTCGGTCGTGCCGGCTTTCTTGACGCCCTCGAGCAAACCATAGATGCCGGCAAAGCCGTAGGCGGCATAGTCGGAGGGAACGGTATTGTGCTTCTTGCGGTAGGCGTCATTCAGCCGTTTAGCGGAGGGGACCGTGTTCTCGAGCTCCCAGTAATAATTGGCGCCGCCGATGACGCCGCCGAAGGGCTGTCCGCCGCCGGCGAGCCGCTGGATGTACAGCAGGACCGGAACGGCGATTCTCATCTGCTGCTTCAGCCCGAAGTCGGTCGCCTGCTTCACCGTGTTCAATTGGTCGCGGCCGAAATTCGAGACGAACAGGATATCGGGCCTTGCCGCCTGAATGCGCGGGAAAAAGGCGGAATAGTCGGGCTGTCCGATCGGATGCTTGATTTCGATGACGTCTTCGACGCCGAATTGCTCTCCGGCGCGCTTGAAGCCTTTGACCATTTCCCAGCCGAAGGCGTAATCGGCGGTGAGGAATGCGACCTTTTTGCCGAACTTCGGAATGACATAGCGCGCGACGGCGCCCGCCGTGATGTGCGGGTTCATCGCTTCGTGGAAGGTGTATTTGCTGAAATCCGAGGCCTCATTGATCGAGTCGGACTGACTGATCGAATTGTAGATGACCCCGCGAGCCTTGGCCACGTTGTTGACGGCGAGCTGCACCGAGGCGGATAGCGAGCCGCACAAGAAATTGACCTTGTCCGACTCGATCAATTCCTGGGCGCGTGTCGCCGCCTCGCCCGGATTGAGCTTGTCGTCGCGCACCAGCAACTCGGCCATGCGGCCCTTGAGGCCTCCGGCTTCGTTGAACATGTCGACCGCGATCTGAGCGCAACGCGCCTGGTCCTGCGCCTCGCTGCTATAGGGTCCCGACAAGGGGACCGGAAAGCCGATCTTGATCGGTCCCGTTTGCGCGCGCGCATGTCGCAGGAAATATGGGCCGCTCGCCGCTGCGGCCGCCATCGCCGCCGCGCTCTTCAGCACGCTCCGGCGGGAGATGCGAGCACGTTTTTGGCCGTTCACATAGGTCGTCATGGTATCCCCCCTGTCCAGGTCTTCGGGTTGCCTGCTGGTGTTTCCTCGATATCGCGCCCTTATCCGGGTCTCTATTGGTCTGTCTGGTTGTCAGGTCTGTCTTATGGCGCGTTCCTCGTTGCGGCCGATCTAGGTAAGGCGATCAGATCTTTCCAAGCGCTTTGAGAATCCGATCCGGCGTGAAGGGCATGGCGGTCAGCTGCGCATCGAACGGCGACAATGCATCGTTGATCGCGTTCATGATCACGGCTGGCGCTCCGGCCGTGCCCGCTTCGCCGGTGCCCTTGGCGCCGAGCTCGGATTCTCCGGTGGGAGTGGCGACGTGCCCGACCTCGATGTCCGGCATCTCGGCGGCCATGGGCACGAGGTAATCCGCCATATTCCCGTTCACCATCTGGCCTTGCGCATCATAGATGCAGTGCTCGAACAGAGCGGGGCCGATGCCTTGCACCACGCCGCCGCGCGTTTGCTCGTCGACAAGCTGCGGATTGATCACGGTGCCGCAGTCTTCGACCACCCAATGGCGTAATAGTTTCACAAAACCGGTATTGATGTCGATCTCAAGATAACTCGCTTGATGCCCGTTCGTGAACGCGAACGGATACTTTTTGGGAACGAAGTGGCGCGTCACGACGAGTTCCGCCTGCAAGCCGGGCGGCAGCGTATCGGCGCGATAATAGGCCACGCGGGCCACTTCTTCGAGCGGCAAACGTTCCCGGCCGGAATCCTTGTCGACAATGACGGCGTTGGAAATGTCGAGGTTTCCGGCTTCAGTTTGCAGCATCGCGCCGGCGACCGCGAGCACGTTGGCGCGCAGCGCCTTTCCCGCCTGCCAAGCAGCTTCGCCGCCGATCCCCGTCGCTCGCGAGGCCCAAGTGCCGCCTCCGTAAGGGGTGTTGTCGGTATCCCCCATGCTGACGCGCACCATGTCGATGGGCACGCCAAAGGAGGTGGCGACGATTTGGGCCATGGCGGCCTCGGCGCCCTGGCCTTGTTCGGACACGCCGATATGGCAAAACACGGCGCCCTTGACGTCAAGTCGAAGCGTCGCGCCGTCCTGCGCCGAAATCGGCGCGCCGCCGACGCCATAAAACGCGGCGCTCGGATTGGTCACTTCGATGAACGTCGAAAAGCCGATCCCGCGATACACGCCTTCCGAGCGCAACCGCGCTTGCTCGCGCCGCAACGCGTCGTATTCCATCATCTGCACGAGCTTGTCGAGACAGGCATGATGCGACAGGCGCTCGAAGATCAGTCCCGAGGGCGCCGTCCACGGGTAGGAATCGTCAGCCACCAGATTCTTCCGGCGCATCTCAACGGGGTCTATGCCGAGCCGCCGGGCCGCCGTTTCCAGGAGACCTTCCGTGACGCCGAAAGCGACCGGTTGACCGACCGCCCGGTACTGGCACATCACGTTCTTGTTCGTGAAGACGACGCGGGTGCGCGCGCGGTAGTTCTTGCAGGAGTAGGCGCTTGCAGCCAGATTGACCACCTGGTTGGCTTCGATTCCGCTGGTGCGCGGATAGACCGAATACGGCCCGATGCCCGTCAAATCGTCGATTTCCCAGGCCGTGATGCTGCCGTCCTTCTTGACCCCGATTTTCGCCTTCACCCGATGGTCGCGCGCATGAATGTCGGTGACGAAGCTTTCGATTCGATCGGCGACATATTTGATCGGGCGCTTTAGGATTTTCGATATGGCCGCGACGGCCATATCGTCTCCATAGACGTGGATCTTGATCCCGAACGAACCGCCGACGTCCTTGCAAACGACCCGGACCTGGTGCTCCGCAAGCCCGAGATGCTTCGCAAAAATCGCCTTCATCATGTGCGGCGCTTGCGTGCCGTGATAGACCGTGAGCCGCTCCTCGCCCGCGTTCCAATCGGCCACCATGGCGCGCGGCTCAAGCGTCACGCCTGTATGGCGGTTGAAATGGAATGTGGACTCGACCACGAGGTCGGCGTCCTTGAAACCCTCATCGGCCTCGCCCGCATTCACAATGCGCTCGAACGCGAGATTGTCCCCGAGGTCCGGATGAATGACGGGCGTCTTCGGATCGAGCGCGGTTTCGGCGTCAACGACGGGCGTGAGCTCCTCGTAATCGACGCTCACCAGCTCGGCGGCGTCTTCGGCGAGCGCGCGCGTGCGCGCCACGATGGCGCAAACGGCTTCTCCCTGCCAGCACGCCCGCTCCAGCGCCAGCGGATATTGCAGCCCTGATTTCAACCCCTTGAGATGCGAAAGCACGCCGACCCACGGCGTGCAGACTTTCGCCAGGTCATGGCCGGTAAAGACGGCGTAGACGCCGGGCGCAGTTTTCGCGGCGGCCGTATCGATCGCCCTTATACGCGCATGGGCATGCGGCGAACGCACAAACGCCGCGTAGGCCATGCGCGGCAGCGTGACGTCGCTGACGAATTGAGCGCGCCCTTGAGCGAGACGCGCGAGGTTCGGCCGCGGCACCGAGCGGCCGATATAGGAGTTGGGCCGATCGAGCGGCGTCAGGCCAGACCCGCCGCGCGCCCCGCTCACGCATTCCTCCCGGCGCGCGCCTGCGCGGTCATCTCGATCGCGTCAACGATGGCGTGATAACCTGTGCAGCGGCAGTAATTGCCCGAAATGAAATCGCGGATTTGGTCGCGGGTGGGCAGGTCTTTGTGCGTGAGAAGTTCTTGCGCCGTCAACAAAAAACCAGGCGTGCAATAGCCGCATTGCAGTCCGTTGCGGGCCACAAAATTCGCCTGCAGGTCCTTGATCTCTCCGGAATCGGAGACGCCCTCGATCGTCTCCACCCGCTTGCCGTCGCATTGCACGGCAAGCGTCAGGCAGCCGCGCGCGATCTCTCCATCGACCCGCACCGTACAGGCGCCGCACACGCCGTGTTCGCAACCCACGTGAGTGCCGGTCAGACCGACATCCTCGCGCAGGAAATCGACAAGGCTCTTGCGCGCCTCGACGCTCTCGCGAATCTCCTCGCCGTTGACGGTGATCCTGATATCGATCTTCTGCGCGCTCATGGGGCGGATTCCGAAAGTTGCTTGACGACTCGTTGCAGGAGGACTCCGGCGAGATGCCTCCTCGCCGCTTTGCTCGCCTGCACGTCTTCAGGCGGATCGAGGTCTTCCGCGAGGGCCGCAATCGCGTTCGTCACTCGGGCCTCATCAAGCGGACCACCCTCGATTCGTGCTTCGGCCTTGCGCGCGCGCACCGGCTTCAGGCCCACGCCGAAGAAGACCAGGCGGACGTCTGCAAGCCCGTCGCGGCTCGCCCGAGCGGCCGCGCATAGACCAGCCAAGGCGTAATCGCCCTTGCGGCGCGCAAGCTCGGCGAAGCCGTAGCGGCTTGCCGTCGTCGCCGCCGGGACGCGGATCGCCACGATCAGTTCGCCGGGTTCGAGATCGGTTTCATAAAGACCCTTGAAAAACTCTTCGGCGAGCACGCGGCGGCGGCCCTTTGAGCCTGCGATTTCGATTTCGCCTCCGAGAGCCACCAGGCAGGCGGGCAATTCCGCCGCCGGATCGGCAAGCGCGATTGATCCGCCGATCGTGCCGCGATTGCGAATAGCCGGATGCGCGACATGCGACAGCGCAGACGCGATAAGCGGGGCGTGCTCGGCCACGATCGGCGAGCGTTCGGCGGCTGACTGGCGGACGAGTGCGCCGAAAGCGACGCAAACGCCTTCCAACGCGATCCCATCAAGATCGGGGACGCCGTTAATGTCGACAAGCAGTTCAGGATTCGAAAGCCGCAGATTCAAGGACGCGATCAGGCTTTGTCCGCCAGCCAGCACGCGCGCCTCGCCGTTTCCCTGCTCAAGGAGTTCGAACGCATGCTCGAGTGAACGGGCCTTGGCATAGGCGAAAGGGGCTGGTTTCATGCTTCAACAGCCTCGAGCAATGTATCGTCCGCCTTGCGGTCCAGAGCCCACGATAACACGGTGACGCAACAAGGTCTGGACGCAGCCGCTTGGTGCCCCCCGCGCGACTGCACAATCGGATGTCATAAATACTAGAAAAGAGCTGTTGCTCCCGGAACCAGTTTTTTCTTATGGTCGCTATTAGGCGATCTTATTATGTGCGCCAAAATCCGCGTGCCAGCATGGGAACGGACAAAGAGGCGGATGGCGAAATCGATGTTGCGGACGGACCAGCCTTTGTTCGTATTCGGCGGCTGTTACAGCAATTTGCAAGCGACTCGCGAGGCGCTCGGCATAGCCAAACAGCTAGGCTTCGCCCCCTCCCACATTATCTGCACCGGCGACGTCGTCGCTTATTGCGGAGATCCGCGGGAAACGGTCGATCTCATTCGCGGGTCAGGAATTCACGTCGTTATGGGCAATTGCGAAGAGTCGCTTGCCGCCGGCGCCGACGATTGCGGCTGCGGCTTCGAGGCCGGCAGCATGTGCGATCGTCTGTCGTCGGAATGGTACGCGTTCGCCAACGCCCGTCTCGATGAGGATGCGCGCGCCTGGATGCGCAGTCTGCCCCGCCAATTGGAGATCGAAATGTGCGGCCGCAGGCTCGTTGCGATCCACGGCGGCGCTCGGCAGATCAATCGATTCATTTATGAATCGACGCCGATGTCGATCAAAGAAGAGGAGTTCATGCACCTGAAGTGCGACGGCGTGATCGCAGGTCACTGCGGCTTGCCGTTCACTCAGCTCATCCATGGGCGGCTTTGGCACAATTCCGGCGCGATCGGAATGCCGGCGAATGACGGCACGCCGCGCACATGGTACAGCACCCTTCGTCCCATCGCCGACGAGATCGTGGTCGAGCCGCGTCCTCTGTCCTATTCCGCCGAACAAGCAGCCGCCAGGATGCGCGCACAGGGGCTGAAAGGCGGCTATGACGCGGCGCTCCTCTCGGGCCTTTGGCCCAGCATGGACGCGTTGCCCGCCGCGGAGCAAAAGCGGCGCGGCGCGCCTCTCACGCCCCGTTTCGTGCAATGGCCGATGCTGTTCAGTGAAGGACGTGAGCGCGGGCGGACCCTCAACGCATGATCCCCAGCATCAGTTTTCGACAATTGCAATATTTCATCGCCGTTTGCGAAGAAGGCAGCATCAGCAAAGCCGCCAATCGGGAGCACTGCACCCAACCCGCATTGAGCACGCAAATTCGCAATCTCGAAGAGGTGATCGGTTCGACGCTGTTCGACCGTTCGGTCGTCGGAGTGCTCCCGACAGCCGCAGGCAAGCGCTTTTACCGGCACGCCGTGGCGATCATGCGCTCGCTCAGGAACGCCGAGCACGAGATGGCGAAGGGAAACGACCAGATCGTGGGCAAGGTCCGGGCGGGCCTGATCCCGTCGGTGATCCGCGGCATTCTCCCCTCGTTTCTCCCGCAATTCGTCGAACGGCATCCGGCCATAGACCTGTGCATCACAGAATCCTTCAGCGGCACTCTCGCGAACTGGCTGCTCGCGCGCGAGCTGGATCTCGCGGTCGTGGTCGAGCCTCCTGCGCATGACGGCCTGGAGATTGAGCCGCTGGCGGAAGGCCCCGCCATTCTCATCACGGGCAAGGCGACGGGTCTTAGGCCCGGACCGGCGCGTCTTGCGGATTTGCCGCCGCTAAAAATGGTGCTTCCCGGTCAGCGTCACGGCCTGCGCGCGATTATCGAACGCAGCATTTGGGCGCGCTCGCTCAAGGTCACCCGGATTGTTGAAATGGATTCGGTGCCCGGGATGATCGCCTTCGTTCGCGCATCGGATTGGGCCACCATTCTCCCATCGGCTGCCGTGATGCGCGACCTCAACGATCCCGAACTGGTGCTTAACCCGATTACGGATCCGCAGTTCGAAGGCAATCTGTACATCGCGCATTTGACGCAATTTCCGTTGAGTCCGGCCGCCCAGCATTTCGTCGAAGCGCTGCGAAGCGAGGCGGAACGCGTGCTGTCTCTGCTGAAGCCGGGCGGCGGCGCGTCGGTTGCTCCGCCTTTGCCGCCAAGCAATATGTCCAGAACTTAAGGACCAGACATGCGGTTGGCGTGCGATACGGGCGGGACGTTCACGGATCTGATCGTGGAGGAGAATAACGGCGTTCTCCGAATGTACAAATCGCCGACCACGCCGGACGATCCCGTAAGGGCTGTGCTCAATGCCTTGAACTTGGCCGCAGCCGACAAGAATCTGCCATTGGCGGATTTTCTCGCGCAATGCGACCTGTTCATCCACGGCACGACGCACGCCATCAACGCGATCGTCACCGGCAGAACGGCGCGGACCGCTTTCCTCACGACACAGGGCCATCCCGACATCCTCGTGTTGCGCGAGGGCGGCCGCCTCGAACCGTTCAACTTTCTTGCGCCCTATCCGGATCCGTACGTTCCCCGGGCGCTGACGTTCGAAATCCCAGAGCGGATCGACGCAGCCGGCCAGGTCGTTGTCCGGCTCGATGAGGCCGAGGTCGTCCGGGTGATCGAGGACCTGCGACGGCTCAAGGTCGAGGCGGTTGCGGTGTGTCTGTTATGGGCGATCGCCAATCCGGTTCATGAAAACAGAATTGGCGAACTTCTCGCCGAACATATGCCGGGCGTGCCGTTCACGCTGGCGCACCGTCTCAATCCCGTCTTGCGCGAATACCGCCGCGCGTCCTCGGCGGCGATCGATGCTTCGCTCAAGCCGCTGATGCAAACCTATCTCGGACGCCTGTCCGCTCGATTGGCCGACGCCGGCTTCGCCGGCCGCACGCTTGTGGTGACGTCGCAAGGCGGGGTGATGGACGCCGCGGAGTTGGCCGAACAGCCGATTCAGGTCATCAATTCCGGGCCGGCAATGGCGCCGATCGCGGGCCGGCATTATGCCGGGCTCGAGACCGGGGCGCGCACCGCGATCATCGCCGACACCGGCGGCACGACCTACGACGTCAGCCTTGTTCGGCGCGGGCACATCCCCAAGACGCGCGAAACGTGGATCGGACCGCCGTTTCGCGGCCACATGACCGGATTTCCCTCGATCGACATCAAGAGCGTCGGCGCGGGCGGCGGATCGATAGCGTTTCTCGATTCCGGCGGCGTGCTCCATGTCGGTCCGAAAAGCGCGGGCGCAGCGCCGGGTCCGGTATGTTATGGCGCCGGCGGCTGCGAGCCGACTCTCACCGACGCCTGTCTGGTCTTGGGCTATCTCGATCAAGATTTCTTCCTCGGCGGAGCGATCAAGCTCGATCCCGACGCGGCGCGGCGCGCCATTGCCGAGAACATCGCGGCTCCGATGCGCATCGACGTGATGAGCGCAGCCGCCGCGATCGTCGCCGTCGCCACGGAAAACATGGTGCAGGCGATCGAGGAGATCACGGTCAATCAGGGAACTGACCCTGCCGAAGCGATTCTGCTGGGCGGCGGCGGCGCGGCCGGCCTGAACTCGGTCTTCGTCGCACGCCGATTAGGATGCCCCATGCTCCTGATTCCGGAAACCGGAGCGGCGTTGAGCGCTGCGGGCGCTTTGATGTCGGATTTGCGGGCCGAGTTCCGCGAGATGCATTTCGTCAGTTCGGATCGGTGGGATGCAAGCGGCGTGACGGCGGTCCTCGACCGGCTCGAGCGCCGTTGCCGCGATTTCGCGAACCGGGTGAACCAAAACGGCGGCGAAGCCTACATCGATTTCAGCGTGGAAGCCCGCTACGCCAGTCAAGTGTGGGAAATCGAAGTTCCGCTGCCGGAAGGACGCGAACGTTGCGATCTGACGCGCTTGGTGGATCGATTCCATGCCGCGCATGAGGACGTATTCGCGGTGCGCGATGTCGGTTCGGCCGTCGAGTTCGTCGGGTGGAACGCGGCCGCCACCTGTCCGGTGCGGCAGAGCGAATTGGGCCGCTTGCGCGAGATGGACATCGCTGGAAAAGTCGAGGGCGCTCGCCAAGTCTATTTCGAGGACGCCGGGCTGGTCGAGGCGCCCGTCCTCACGCTGCGGTCATTGCCGCTGGAAGAAACCCGCAACGGCCCGGCCATCATCGAAACCCCCTTCACCACAATGGTGATCGATCCGCGGGCGAGCTTTCGGCTCGCCAAGACCGGCAACCTCATCATCATGCCTTGAGCCATGGACAATTCCGCCGATTCTCAAATTCATCTCGATGGCGCAAAGCTTTCGATCTTGGCCAATCGCTTTGGCGGCATTTGCCGCAAGATGGGAAACACGCTCCTTCGGACGGGGCGCTCCGGCGTGCTCAATCGGGCGAAGGATTTCTCGTGCTGCATCGTGACGCGCGATTGCGAGCTGCTGAGCGCCGAAGAGAGCCTGCCGATCCACGTCCTGTCGGGTCCGGATTTGATGGCGCGCTGCATGGCCGATTTTCATCCGCACCTGCGTCGCGGCGAGGCGTTCCTGCATAACTCGCCCTATCACGGCAACTCGCATCCGGCCGACCACACTCTCTTGATGCCGGTGATCGATGAAGCGGGAGAGCACCATTTCACCGTTCTCGCCAAGGCGCATCAGGCCGACATCGGCAATTCGATTCCGACCACGTATCACGGGACCGCGCGGGACGTTTACGAGGAAGGCGCGTTGATCTTTCCGGCCGTGAAAGTGGTGGAGAACTACGCCATCAATGAAGATATCGTGCGCATGTGCCGTATGCGCATTCGCGTTCCTGAACAATGGTATGGCGATTTTCTCGCCATGCTCGGTGCGGCGTTGATCGGCGAGCGCGAAATCCAGGCGCTTGGAGACGAAATCGGCTGGTCCACTCTTCGCGCCTTCTCGCGACAGTGGCTCGATTACTCCGAACGGCGCATGATCGAAGCAGTGCGGGCGATGCCGGGAGGAACGGCGACGGCCCGCTCCGCTCATGATCCGATCCCGGGCACGCCGCCGGACGGAATCGAGATCGCCTCGACGGTCACGATCGACCCGGGCGCGGCCACGATCACCGTCGATCTGCGCGACAATCCCGATCAGATGGCCTGCGGGCTGAACGTCTCGGAGGCATGCACCCGGACGTCGGCCATGATCGGCGTGTTCAATTCCGTCGATCCGGCGGTGCCGAAGAACGCCGGGGCGTTCCGCCGGGTCCAAATCAGGCTTAAGGAGCGTGGCGTCGTCGGCATCCCGCGGCATCCGATCAGCTGCTCCGCCGCAACGACCAACCTCGCGGATCGCGTTCAAAACGCGACGCAACTCGCTCTCGCGCAAATCGGGAGCGGAATCGGCATGGGCGAGATCGGCTGTTTTTGTCCGCCGTCCACCTCGGTCGTCTCCGGGATCGATCCCAGGACGAAAGCGGCCTATGTGAATCAGCTCTTCCTTGGCCACACCGCCGGCGCCGGCTCACCCTGGCAGGACGCCTGGATGACCATGCTGCACGCAGGCAATGGAGGAATGTGCTTTATCGACAGCATCGAGCTCGACGAAATGTACACCCCGATCCTTGTGCGCGTGCGCCGCCTGATTCAAGACAGCGAAGGCGCGGGCCGGTTCCGCGGCGCGCCCGGCATTCTCGTAGAGCTTGGCCCGGTCGGTTGTTCGATGGAGGCGGTGTTCGTCGCCGACGGAAATTTGAACAACCCGAAGGGCGCGCGCGGCGGCCTGCCGGCGGCGCCCTCCGCGCAGTGGCTCGTGAAACAAGACGGAAGCCGCGAACCGCTCCCACAATTCTCGCAGCTTAAAATCGAAGCGGGCGAATGGCTCGTTTCGGTCGCGTGCGGCGGAGGCGGCTACGGCGATCCGAAGACGAGGGATGTGGAGCGGGTGGTCAGGGACGTCTCTGAGGGGCTCATTTCGCGCAAGCGAGCTGAAGAGGTCTACGGCGTCGCGATGACGTCCGAGCTCAAACCCGATCATGAGCGCATCAAAGCGTTGCGCGCGATTTAGAGCGGAGGGGGCATCGAGCATGCGTTTACGGGACCAAGTGGCGCTGATCACGGGCGCATCGCAGGGCATTGGGGAAGCCATCGCCAGACGCTTCGCCAAAGAAGGCGCCAAGGTTGCGGTCAACTACTCCAAAAGCGCTGACAAAGCGCAGAACGTCGTCAAGGCCATCGAAAAGGAAGGCGGCGCAGCCAAGGCTTTCCAAGCCGACTGCAGCAAGGTCGCGGAGATCGAGAGGCTTGTAGGCGAAGTGGTCGATGCCTTTGGCAAGATCGATATTCTGGTCAACAATGCCGGCCTATTTCGCACTGTCCCCGTGGCGGAGACGACGGAAGAGATCTGGGACGAGCAACTTGACCTCAATCTCAAAGGCACGTTTTTTGCGGTGCGGGCCGCGCTGCCTCATTTCCGACGGCAGGGCCGGGGGAAGGTCATCAATATCTCGTCGATCTTCGGAACGGGCGCAGGACCGAATTGTCCCGCCTACTGCGCTTCGAAAGGCGGAGTGGTGAACTTAACCAGAGCGCTTGCGACCGAACTTGGCCGGGAAAACATCAACGTCAACTCTTTGGCGCCAGGCAATATCGCGACGCCGCTGAACGCGCATCTGCGCGGGCCCGGACAAGAGCAATACATGGCGCTGATGCGCACCCTGACGCCGACGGGGCGTGACTTTCTCGATCCGGAGGAACTCACGGGAACCGCAGTCTATCTCGCATCTCGAGATTCCGACGCCGTCCATGGCGCGACCATTCTGGTCGACGCTGGATGGTCGGCGTGGTGAGCGCGCGCACACGCAATGACGCCGGTCGCCGGATGATCCTCGCGCGCTGACAACATCTCTTATCGATCCGGAAATGCATAAGAACAATCGGTAATGGCCGATATAAAATAAAACGATTGGATCGCGTCGACGCGATATCGATATCCTCTCCCCCGGACCGCAAGCGGCGCTTGCGACGCTCGACCTTTGTAGAGGAAACACCATGGACGCATACGGCAAGTCATATCCATTTCAAGCGAGGGATTGGATCGACGGCATCAATATGGACCGGCTGCGCTATGGCCGCCGCGACCGTGCGCAGGAGGTGCTGTTTACAAAACGGAATTTCGGCGCGCTGCTTTCCCTGAACGAGTGGAATACGCGCTACATCACCAGCACCTATACGCCGCAATGGACCACGCCGAGTTCGGGTCTGCGTTACTCTTTGTGGGTGAAGGGCGACCCGTGGCCGATCGTCTACGAGCAGGGCGATATCGGTTATCACACCGAGCGGAATTCGCCGTGGCTGCCGCAGGGACATGTGCGATACGCCATCACCGGCATGGGCTGGATCGCCCGTTGCATGGGCGATGCGGCGCATCAGGACGCGGTGAAGCGTTTCGTTGACCAGATCATGCTCGAGCTCAAACGGGCTGGCGTGCAGAACGAAGTGCTTGCCCTTGATTTCACCGATCCAGCCATCGAGGCGGCGTTCGCGGCGCGCGGGATCAAGACGAGCGGCGAAGGCTATCTCGCCATGCTCCAGGCGCGGAAGAACAAACTGCCCGAAGAGGTCGAGTGCCTTCGCAACACCTGCACGATCGGCGACGCCATGTTTGCGGCGCTGACGCGCACGGCCCGGCCCGGCGTCACCGAGCATGAGGTGCTCGGCGAGGCGTTCAAGGCCTGCTACACCGCGGGCGGCGAGGTCCATTCCGGCGTGTTCTGCACGTCAGGCCCGTATTCCTGGCCGAACCTTCGCCACACCACGGGCCGGCGGCTCGCCCCGAACGACGTCATCTACATGGACGTCTACAACACGTCCTGGAACGGCTACAAAACCTGTTATTATCGCACTTTCAGCGTCGGCGAGCCCTCGCCGGCGACACGAGCCGCTTATCAGCGGGCCTATGATTGGCTTTATGAGTCGATCAGCGTCATCAAGCCCGGCATTACGACAAAAGACATCGCCTCGATGTGGCCTCCCGGCCCTCAGGTGTGGGCGGATATCGGCGTGAAGAACGAGGATCAGACCGCCGGCAACAACTGGGCGCACGGGATCGGCCTTACCTTGTATGAACCGCCGCTCGTATGGCGCGGCTGCTCGCTCGATTATCCGATGGAGATCGAGGAGGGCATGACGTTTGCGATCGAGACCCAGGAAGGAGACGGCGAGGGGCAAGGGGTTCGCATCGAGGAAGTGATCCACGTCACCAAGACCGGCGTTGAGATTCTCTCGAAGTGGCCCGTGAAGGAGATCACCGTCATTCCGATTTGATCGGAAAATCCGGGCCCTCGCGAGCGGCGAGGGCCCGGACGCGTCTGCGTTCCTCAAGGAGTCGCTATGCTCACTTACGGATTTGCATGCCAATCCTGCCGGCACGAGTTCAACGCGTTGGTCGAGTCAAGCGATGAGCGACCCGATTGCCCGATGTGCGGCTCCGGCAAAACCGCGCTCGATCCGGTCTGCCGCCCAGTGATCCGCCCGTCCAATCGGCGGCGTCGCGGCGTGTTCGACATGAGTTCGGGAGGCTGTCCTTGCGGATGCAGCTCGGCGTCGCGTATGAGGAGGCGCGCCTAGATCGTCATTGCGAGGCGGCGAAGCCGCCGAAGCAATCCAGGCCGCGCCGGCCGCGCGCTGGATTGCTTCGCCCTTCGCTTCGCTCCGGGCTCGCAATGACGAGGGCGAGGCGAAAGGCGTCTCGAAGGACGGCGATCGAACCAATATCGTAGCTCTCCAACCGATTCCTCCAGGGCGCCGGACTCGATTGCATCTGATGTCATCTGACCTGCTGTTCTGGTTGTCCTTGGCCGTCAAGTTGCTCTTGACCGCCGGCATTGTCGTCACTGCCTCGATCGTCTCCGAACGCGCCGGGCCGCTGATCGGCGCGCTTGTCGTGACGCTCCCGGTCACGGTCTGGCCGGCCTATCTCTTTCTGACGCTCGAGCATGAACCCGTCTTTGTCGCGGAGACCGCGGCCGCGGGCTTCGCCATGTGCGCGATCAATGCGATCTACATCCTCATCTACGCGGTCTTGGCGCGCCGCTGGAATTTGGGCGTCAGCATCGGAGCGGCCTTTGCGGTTTGGCTGGTTCTGGCCGCCGTGGCGCGCCCCTATCCATGGACCTTCGGCGCCGCCATCGCGCTCAATCTGATCGTCTATCCGGTTTGCATTTGGCTTGCGAAAGACCTTCGCAGCGCCAAGATGCCCGCAGCGATGCGCAAATGGTACGACGTGCCGTTCCGCGCGCTTCTTGTCTGCATGCTCGTCGGAACAGTGCTCTTGATCAGCAATGCGGTTGGGCCGATCGCGACCGGCTTTGTCGCCGTGTTTCCGATTTCGACGACCAGCACCATTCTCATCCTGCACCCGAGACTGGGGGGCGACGCCACATCCGCCCTGGCCGCCAATGGAGTCGCAGGCTTGGCGGGAAACGGCGTCGGACTTGCCGCCTTGATGCTGACGATGCCCGTCCTTGGAACCACGGCCGCGCTCATTGCTGCGCTGATCGTGCCCATTCTGTGGAATTTGAGCATCTGGGCGAGCCGGACGCGGCCGGCGCTGCTCCGATGAGCCGGGTCGAAGGCGCGCCGGAGGCGGAGCCGCATTCGGCGCGAGCGCGCCGTCGCATCTCCGCCGCCAGGGAGGCGAACGGAGGTTCAGGCCATGCCTGAGCCGTTATGGCTATGGGTGCATGCGCTAGCGAACCTCGGGGCATGGGGCCTCATGCTGCCGCTTGGCGTGCTCATCGCCCGCTTCTATAAGGTCGGCCGCCGCCAGAACTGGCCAACGGAAGTGCACAATATGACTTGGTGGTTCTGGCACCAGGTGCTGCAATATGCCGGCCTCGGCAGTTTCGTGATCGCGCTGCTGGCGGTCGTTTACGAGAACCGCGGCCTTCATCTCTCGAGTCTGCACGGCAAGCTCGGACTTCTTCTCGTTGTCCTCGCATTGCACCAGTTCGTGTCGGCCATGCTGAGAGGCGACACCGAAGATCATTACACGATGAATCTTCGGCGGCTGGTCTTTGAATTCGCGCACAAGACAGTCGGCTATGCGGCGTTGGCTCTCGCGCCGATCGTCATCGTGCTCGGATTCGATCTCGCCGGAACCCCTCTTTGGCTGACCGCTTTGTCTTTGTCGCCTTTGGCTTTGCTGGCCGTTCTTTGGGTCCGCAACGCCTACGCCAAGCGGTTCGTCCCCACCTATCAGGCGATGTGGGGCGTCTCGCTGGAGCATCCCGGCAACCGGCCCGGACGACAGCACCTGTTTCAGCACATTTACAATCGGTGGCTTGCCCGCCGCGTGAATGCCGGTTCGCAACTGCGCCGCCGCTGAACGCGGACGGCGTTGGAGGCAGATCCTGATCGCAAAAGCGGTTTCCTCTTTTGCTTTTTGCGGGATTTGCTCTATTGCAGGCCGGCCGCGTTGACCTTGATGGAATAGATCGACGATGTGGCTGCGATAAAGAGCCTGTTCCTGTCGGATCCTCCGAACGTCAGGTTCGCGACCGCCTCGGATACGAGGATCTTCCCAAGCCGCTTGCCCGCGGGCGAATAGACGTGGACGCCGTCGCCGGCGCTGGTGAAAACATTGCCATTGCGGTCGCATCTGAAGCCATCGGGGATTCCGGGCTCGATCGCCGCGAAGATGCGGCCGTTCGTCAGCGTCCGGCCGTCCGCCACGTCGAAGACGCGGATGTGATGCTTGCCGTTCGGATCGTGCGAGCGCGAGGAATCCGAAATGTACAGCTTGTCTTCGTTCGGGCTGAAGGCGAGCCCGTTCGGCTTCTCGAAATCGGTCGCGACGGCGGTCAGTTCTCCGGAGGCGGGATCGAAGCGGTAGACGTTGTTGGAGCCGATCTGGCTCGGCGCTTGGTAGCCCTCATTGTCGCTCATGATCCCGTAATCGGGGTCGGAAAACCACACCGTGCCGTCGGACTTGACGATCACGTCGTTCGGCGAGTTGAGGCGCTTTCCCTGATAATGGCTCACGAGCGTTTCGACCAGGCTGTCATGCCCGGTGCGGCTGATGCGCCGGCCCAGATGCTCGCAGGTGACGAGCCGCCCCTCGCGGTCGCGATAATTGCCGTTGGCGAATTGCGAGGGCGAGCGGAAAAGACGGGCGCCGCCCTTGGCGCTCCATTTGAACATGCGGTTGTTGGGCACGTCGCTCCAGATGATCGAATCGTCCTCATGGAAATAGACGACGCCCTCGGCCCATGTCGCGCCCGTCCACAACCGCTCCAGTTTCGAGTCCGGGTCGAGAAGCCTCTCCATCGAAGCATCTTCAATGACAATGCCTTCGCGCTTCATCACGGCGTCTCTCTCCTCATCGACGATGCGTCTTGTTCACGGATTGAATTCCAGGATCGACAGCCCGCCATTGTAGTCGGTCGCATAAACGAGGCCGGCCGCGTCGACGAAAACGTCGCAGGATTGGATCACCCGCGGGCGGTCGGGGCGATGGTCCATCAGCCTTTGCGGCGGCGGCGGGACGAAGCAGCCGATTTCGCTCGGGCGGTATTGGTCGGCTATATCGAAGACGCGAATGCCGGCGTTTTGATAAGTGGCGAAGATCAGGTTGGAGCTGACGAAGGTCCCCGGGCGGTTTTCGTGGATGTTGTGCGGCCCGAAATGGCCGCCCTTCTTGGCGTAATCGGACTCCGCCGGCGTCGGGAACGTTGCAATGCTGATCGGATTCGAAGGTTCGCGGACATCGAACATCCAAATGAACTTCAGTCCGTCTTCCAGATGATCGAGCACGGCCTCGTCCAGAACGACGAGGAGATCGCGGTCGGGCAGCGGCAGGCAATTGTGCGTTCCGCCGCCATAGGGCGGCGACCAGTTGCGATGCGCGATCAGCTTCGGGCGGGAGCGGTCGGCGACGTCGATCATCACGAGACCGGCGTCGCGCCAGGCGGCGTAGGCCGTGTTCTCATGGATGATCGCATGATGCAGACCGTAACGCCGGCTCGGCGGCCAGCCTGGACTTTCGCCCGCGGCCAGATTCATTCCCGGCAGCCAGAAGCGGCCGGCTTCGCGCGGATGCGCAGGGTCGGCCATGTCGATGGTGATGAAGATATAATCGGAAAACCCGTCGAGCAGCGCGGACGCATAGGCCCAGCGTCCGCCCGCGTACCAGATGCGGTGAATGCCGCCGCCCTCGACGGCCATGAATCCGATCTGCCTGGGTTCGTGCGGGCGCGAAATGTCGAACACCGCCATGCCGGCGCTCCAGTTCCGCGCCGGGGCATGGCTTTCGGATGTGCCGATCTTCTTGCCGAGCGCGCCCGAATAGTAGGCGCGCTCGTCCTGAAATTCGGCCGCGGCGAACATGTCCTTGGCATGAATGACGAGCAGCAAGTCGTCGTGTGTCTGCAGATGGATGTTCCAAGTGTTCTGCGGCGCCGAGATATAGGCCACGGGCGCGGGATTTTTGGGGTCGCGTATGTCGACGACGCTGAAACCCTTGGAGAACATGTGCCCGACATAGGCGTAGCCTCGGTGCACCATCAGTTGCACCCCGTCGGGGCGGCCGCCTTGATCGCTGCAGCCGAGAAGCCGCATATTCCGGGCGTAGTCGGGCTTGGGCAGGTCCTGGGCGGCCAAATTGCGTCCCTCCCTCGTCACAAGCCGGCTTTCACGATAGCGGCGGCGTGAAACCGGCGTCGAAGGCGATTTTGTTGGACTGCCGCGGGCGAGGGGGGTAGACGGGCAGTTGGCGTGAATGAATAAAAAGGAACACTTTTTTTGAAACCGGTCAACACGGCGTGCGCGCGCAAGAGATCGGTTCAAGAGCCTAGGGCAAATCCCGCAAAAGTGGAAACCACCTTTGATCGAGGCGGCATGCCTAGCGGCCTCGCCAAATAGGGGAACGTTCAACCATGACTCTGACGGTCAATAAGCAGGCTGTCTATCAGGCGGCGCAGACATTGAGCAATTGGAACCGATGGGGCTCCGACGATCGGATCGGGACTTTGAACTTGGTCACGCAGGACGACGTTCTGGCGGCGGGCCGGCTCATTCGCCAGGGAAAAGTTTTCGCGCTCGGCATTCCATTGGACAGGAACGGGCCCCAAACCGGTCTCTTTGGCGGCCGCTGGAATCCCATACACACGATGCTCGCCACGGGAACGGATGCGGCGGCCGGCCGCCACGATGAGGACCCTAGGCTTCGGTATGCGGACGATGCGATCAATATGCCGATCCAATGCGCGACGCATTGGGACTCGCTCGGCCACATTTTCCTCGATGACAAGATGTACAATGGCTACGACGCGCGCAATGTCGATTCCAAAGGCGTTGGCCGGCTCGGCATCGAGCACACGCGCAGCAAAATGGTGGGTCGAGGCGTGCTCCTTGACATCGCGCGTTTCAAGAAGCTT
>WBZR01002232.1_pt1 | contig 20711 bp, 25 predicted proteins | sample 5204231 | NCBI WGS metagenome assembly WBZR01 (sample SAMN12412403, study PRJNA552823) | activated sludge metagenome | isolation source: activated sludge from anammox sidestream of wastewater treatment plant... | place: USA: Virginia | collected 2017-08 | reverse complement strand
GCCCGGCATCATTGCCGCCGAGTCGCCCAACCCCATCGTCAACCAGCTGGTCATCATGCCCGACATGGAGAAGCGGCTGGAGGCGTTCGTGCGCATCGCGCATGCCATCGTCATATTCCCGGGCGGCGTGGGTACGGCCGAGGAGTTCCTGTTCCTGCTCGGCATACTGCTCCACGAGCGGAACCGCGACCTCACGCTCCCGGTGGTGCTGACCGGCCCGCAGTCCAGCGAGCCGTACTTCGCCCGGATCCACGAATTCATCGGCGCCACGCTGGGCCGCGAGGCGCAACAGCGTTACCGCATCTGCCTCGGTGACCCGGCGGCCGTCGCCACGATGCTGCGCGAGGGCATGCGCCAGGTGCGCGATTTCCGCCATGCCAAGAACGACGCCTACTATTTCAACTGGCGGCTGCACCTCGACATGGATTTCCAGCAGCCATTCCAGGCGACCCACGAGAACATGGCAGCACTGGCCCTGCACCGGGGCCAGGAGCCGGCACGGCTCGCGGCCAGCCTGCGCAAGGCCTTCTCCGGCATGGTGGCGGGCAACGTCAAGGACGAAGGCATCCGTGCAATCGAGAGCCGTGGCCCGTTCGAGCTCTCCGGAGATCGCGAGCTCATGGCGCGGCTCGATCGGCTTCTCGGCGCCTTCGTTGCCCAGAACCGCATGAAACTGCCGGGTCGCGCCTACCAGCCCTGCTATCGCCTCGTGGTCTGAAGCCTCGTCCGCGGCGCTGGTCATTTTTCCGCCAGGGCGGCAGCGCCTCGCATAACGGCGCTGTTAAATCAGGATGCCTGTGACTCAGTTCCTCGTGAGCGACGGGGCCGCTCCATAAGCTGGCTGCACTGTGGAGGAACGGGGACAACCGCCATGAGTCATTACAAGAACAACAGTCTCTCCCCCGGCGCCGACCCTGAGATCGCCGACAGCGGTGCCAGCAAGCCCGGCTACGAATCGACCCTGCGCAGCGGCCGCGTCCGCAGCCTCGTCAGCCAGGAGGGCAAGGACATGGGTGGCTGGGATTCCTATCGCCGCTGGCTCAACCGCGTGCAGGCGCCGGACAAGCGCCGTTCCGTGGTGGACCCGGCGCTGTACACGTGGAAGGGCTATCGGAACTGGTCGGAGAAGGTCCGCCGGGACTGGAAGCAGGACGAGTAGGCAGCCGTCTCCTCGACAGCAGCGAGGCCGCGCCAGCCCCGTCGCCCAACGAAACAAGAAGCCGGCCAGGCAGCCTGCTGATCACAGACCAAGTACATGTCGGACAGGGAACAGACCAGGGACTTCAGCATCAGGAACCCCGAGACCCGCAGCCGCCGGGCCTGGGTGGAGCGCGCCCTGCAGGGCGTGCGCGAGCGGCTGGCCAGCGGTGAGCTGCAGCCCGGGCCCGGCGATTCGCCCGGGACGCCGCCAAAGCCGCGGCTGTCGGTCGTGCCTTCGGCCCGCAAGCGCTGAAGCCGGCCACGATGGCATGGCACCCGGAGCGGGCGCTGCGCCTGCTGGACCAGCTGGATTGCCTGGGCGGCATGCTGCGCCTGGCCTGGGCGGGCCACTGGGGCACCTGGCTGCGGGCTGCCTCGCTGGCATCCTGCCTCGTGCTCGGCGCCGTCGTCTGGCGCCTCGTGCCGTTCTGAGCGGACGGGGTTTCCCGGCGGCAGGCGAACTGGCGCCTGCTTCTACGTCAGCAGCGCTGCCGTCAGGCCGGCACTGACGGCGACCATCATCACGGCTGCGGTCACTCCGGCCGCCAGCGGTCGCCAGCCGACGCTGCGCAACTGGCCCACGTCCACGGTCAGCCCGACGGCGGCCATGCCCACCGTCAGCAGCAGCTCGGAGGCCTGGTTGGCCAGCGCCAGCGCGGGGGTCCAGATGCCCGCGGCGAATCCCGGCCGCAGGCCGGCGAAGGCGTCGCCCAGGGTACGCAGGGCGGCGAAAGCCACGAAGGCCAGCACGAAACCGGGCACCAGGCGGCGGATGCCGGCCAGCCCGCCCGCGGGTCGGCTCCCGTCCGCCGTGGCGGCCATCGTCGCCAGCGCCGGCACCACGACCACCAGCGTCAGGTTGCGCAGCAGCTTGGTGACCGTGGCGGCATCGAGGGCAACCGGTGCGGAGTACTGGCCGCTGTAGAGCAGGGCCGCGCCGATGACCTGCGAGGTGTCATGGATGGAGGAGCCGAGGAAGATGCCGGCCACCTCCGGGTTGGCGCCGAACAGCCAGTGGCCGAGCGCCGGGTAGGCCAGCATGCCGACCAGCCCGACGATGACGATGATCGTGACCGCGTAGCCGGTGTCTTCCGCGCGCGCGCGGATGGACGGTGCGACGGCCATCACCGCCGTGCAGCCGCAGATGCTGGTGCCCACGGTCAGCAGGGTCACCAGCGGTCCCCGCAGCCCCCAGGCCCTGGCGAGGCGGGGAATCAGCAGCCAGGCCGTGGCCAGGCAGCCGGCCACGACCGGCAGGGCGCGCAGGCCGAGTTCACCGATGCCGGCCAGCGTCAGGCGCAGGCCCACCAGGGCCAGGCCGATGCGCAGGATGGCGCTGGATGCCACCGCCACGCCGTGTTCCATGCGCGGCGCCACGCCGATGAACGAGCGCACGCAGACGCCGGTGAGGACGGCAAGCATTACCGGGCTGACCGGACTCTTGCCGAGCTGGAACAGCGCCGTGCCGAGCCATCCCGAGGCGTAGTGGGCGAGGATCGCCAGGGCAAAGGCACCGGCAAGGCCGGGCACGGCCGCGGCACGCGAGCCCCGGGTGACGATGCCAGGCATGTTCAGCTGGCGGGATTGACCGGCGGCGAGAGGCTGCCGAGCGGGCGTTCCGGGCCATGGGCCGCCGGGACGGCCAGGCGGCGGTCGCGGTTGAGGACCATGCGCTGGTGCAGCCCGGTGATGGTCTGGCTGCCGGTCCGGACGAACAGGAAGGGCAGGAAGGCGTGGACCAGACAGGCCAGGCCGCCGGCGAGCATGCGCAGCGCGAAGCCCAGCGCCTGGAGCAGATGCTGGAGGTAGGTCTCGCCCACGGAGGCCGGGTGGTCGGTGAACAGGGCGCGCAGTGTTCTCATGGAGGGGAACGGTATCCCGAGCTATCGGGCATTTTCCGCTCAAAATTTCGATTGCAATCCCCACTCAGAGAAATAATATTTCGTAATCCTGCCAAAACGGAGGAAAAGAATTTGTGGACAAGAAAGACCGGGAAATCCTCGCTCTCCTGCAGCGTGACGCCGGGCTGGCCGTGGCCGCCATCGCCGAGCAGGTGCACCTCTCCCCCGGTCCCTGCTGGCGCCGGATCCGCGCCCTGGAGGTGGCGGGTTTCATCCGCCGCCGGGTGGCCATCCTCGACCCCGCGAAGCTCAACGTCGGCACCACGGTGTTCGTGACCCTGAAGACCAGCCGCCACGATGCCGAGTGGTTCGAGCTGTTCGCCACGCGGGTACGCGCCATCCCGGAAGTGGTGGAGTTCCACCGCATGAGCGGTGACGTGGACTACCTGCTGCGGCTGGCGATACCGGACATCGGTGCCTACGACCGCGTCTACAAGCAGCTGATCGGCGTCGGTGGCCTGAGCGATGTCAGCGCGAGCTTTGCCCTGGAGTGCATCAAGTCCACCACCGAACTGCCGCTCGACTACGCCTAGGCTGCCTGTAGCGCCTTGAAATCCGGCATCGTGGCCCTCACCTAGCTTGGGCCAGCGTCGCGGCGACCGCCGCAGCCTGTCACCACGAAGGACAACCGATGACCGCACGCGAGACCCATGGCTTCCAGGCCGAGGTGAAGCAGCTGCTTCACCTGATGATCCACTCCCTCTACAGCAATCGCGAGATCTTCCTCCGCGAGCTGATCTCCAATGCCTCCGATGCGGCCGACAAGCTGCGGTTCGAGGCCATCGCCCATCCCGGGTATCTGGCGGAGGATGCGGTGCTCGGTATCCACATCGCCTGTGACGCGGAGGCTGGCACCCTGTCCATCACCGACAACGGCATCGGCATGTCCCGCGAGGACGTCATCGAGCAGCTCGGCACCATCGCCAGATCCGGCACCGCGGAATTCATCGGCCGCCTGAGCGGCGACGAGCGGCAGGACCTCAGCCTCATCGGCCAGTTCGGTGTCGGCTTCTACTCCGCCTTCACCGTGGCGGACCGGGTCGAGGTAATCAGCCGCCGTGCCGGCCTGCCCGCCGATGCGGGCGTGCGCTGGGAATCCTCGGGGGATGGCGAGTTCAGCATCGAGCCGGTGGCCGATGCGCCCCGCGGCACCCGCGTGACACTTCACCTGCGCGAGGACGCCCGGGAGTTCGCCGACGAGTTCCGGCTGCGTGCACTGATCCGCAAGTATTCGGACCATATCGCCTTCCCGGTGCTGATGCACAAGGCCGGCGCTTCGGGCGAGGAGGCCACGGAGGAGGCTGTCAACGCCGCCAAGGCACTGTGGACCCGGCCAAAGGGCGGGATCACCGACGACGAGTACCAGGAGTTCTACCGGCATATTGCCCACGATTTCACGGCGCCGCTCGCCTGGAGCCACAACCGCGTGGAAGGCAAGCGGGTCTACACCAGCCTGCTCTATGTTCCGGCCCGGGCGCCCTTCGACCTGTGGAACCGCGAGAAGCCCCGCGGCCTGAAGCTCTACGTGCGGCGCGTGTTCATCCTCGACGATGCCGCGCAGTTCCTGCCGGTGTACCTGCGTTTCATGCGCGGCGTGGTGGACGCCGACGGGCTGTCCCTGAACGTGTCACGCGAGATGCTGCAGCAGGACCCGGAGGTCGAGGCGATCCGCAGCGGGCTGACACGTCGCGTGCTGGACATGCTCGACAAGCTGGCGACCGAGGAGCCGGAAAAGTACCGGGGCTTCTGGAAGGAATTCGGCCGGGTGCTCAAGGAAGGCCCGGCGGAGGATCCGGGCAACGCCGGGCGCATCGCCGGGCTGCTGCGCTTCACCAGCACGCGCAGCGCCGGCGACGAACCCGATCGCAGCCTCGGCGACTACGTGGCCGGCAAGCTCGACGGCCAGAAGCACGTCTGGTACGTGACCGCGGACAGCCTGGCCGCGGCGCGCAGCAGCCCGCAGCTGGAGATCTTCCGCAAGAAGGGCATCGAGGTGCTGCTGCTGGCCGATCCCATCGACGAGTGGGTGACCGGGCACCTCGGCGAGTTCGAAGGCATGGAGTTCCGCGACGTGCGCCGCGGCGAACTCGACCTCGAGGACGTCGGCGGCGGCGACAAGCAGGCGCAGGCCGTCGGTGAGCACGCCGCCCTGGTCGAACGTCTGAAGGAGTTGTTCGGCGACGAGCTGGCTGGCGTGCGCGTCAGCGACCGGCTCACCGATTCCCCGGCCTGTCTCGCCATGGGCGACCGGGACATGAGCCCGCAGATGCGGCGCATCCTCGAGGCATCGGGCCAGAGCGTGCCGCAGTCCCGGCCGGTGCTGGAGGTCAATCCCGGCCATCCGCTGGTGTTGCGCCTGGCCGCCGAGCAGGATGCCGGGCGGTTCGCCGATATCGCCCGCGTGCTGCTCGACCAGGCCACGCTGGCCGAGGGCCGGGCGCTGGCTGATCCGGGTGACTTCCTGCGGCGGCTCAACCGCCTGCTCACGGCCTGAGCCGGAGCGCGGCTAGCAACTCTGGTCGCAGGCCGGCCCGCTGCCGTGCTCCACCTGCAGCGTGGTGTGGGCGATGTGGAAGCGCTGCGCGAGGGCGCCGGCGATATCGCGGAGGAAGTGGTCGTCCTCCGGGCCGCGGGGCATCACCAGGTGCGCCGTCAGCGCCGTCTCCGTGGTGCTCATGGCCCAGATGTGCAGGTCGTGGATGCTGGTGACGCCCGGCAGGCCCTCGAGGTAGCTGCGGACCTCGTGGGGGTCGACACTGCGCGGCACGGCATCGAAGGCCATTTCCAATGCCTCGGTGAGCACCGCCCAGGTGCTCCAGACGATGATGCCGACGATGAGCAGGCTGATGACCGGATCGAGCCACTGCCAGCCGGCCAGCAGCACGCCGACACCGCCCAGCGCCACACCCAGCGATACCCCGGCATCGCCCGCCATGTGCAGGAAGGCCGCGCGGATGTTGATGTCGTGATGGCGTCCGGCGGCGAACAGCCAGGCGGTCACGCCATTGATGACCACGCCCGCCGCGGCCACCGCGATCATGATGTTGCCTGCCACCGGCGCCGGCGCCTGCAGTCGCAGCAAGGCCTCCCAGCCGATCGCCCCCATGGCCACCAGCAGCAGGATCGAACTCACCAGCGAGGAAAGGATGGTGCCGCGGCGGAAGCCATAGGTGTGACGCGGGGTTGCATCGCGCCTGGCCAGCCGCATCGCACCCCAGGCCAGCACCAGGCTGAGGACATCGCTCAGGTTGTGGCCGGCATCGGCGATCAGGGCCAGGGAGTCGGCCACCAGACCGAAGACGAACTCCACCACCACGAAAAGGATGTTGAGCGCGATGCCGATGGCGAAGGCGCGGGTCATCTGCTCCGGAGGCGGATGGTGGTGATGGCCGTGCCCGTGCTCATGCTCATGATCATGATCATGATCATGATCATGAGCATGGTCATGGTCATGGTCATGGTCATGGTCATGGTCATGTCCGTGGCCGTGCTGCACATCGGCGGCCGGGTGATGCGCGTGATCGCTCATGGCGCTTGCGTCCTCATGCCGGCAAGGGTATCACGGCCGCGCGGCCGGCAAGGGCAGGGCAGTCCGGTCCAGGACCGTGCGCAGCACGAAGCTCGAATGCACGCCGGTGACGCCTTCGATCCGGGTGATCTTGTCGAGCAGCAGGGACTGGTAGGCATCCATGTCGGTGACCAGCACCTTGAGCTGGTAGTCGGCGTCCTGGCCGGTGATCAGCAGGCACTCGAGGACTTCGGGGAGTCGCGACACCTGCTTCTCGAAGTGCGTGAAGCGGTCCGGGGTGTGGCGGTCCATGGCGATGTGCACCAGGGCGGTCAGGGCGAGCCCGAGGCTGCGGGCGTCGAGCAGCGCGCGGTAGCCGGTGATGATGCCGCTGGCCTCCAGGGCACGTACCCGGCGCAGGCAGGGCGATGGCGACAGGCCGATGCGGTCTGCCAGTTCCTGGTTGCTCAGGGCGGAATTCTGCTGGAGCGCCTCCAGGATCTGCCGGTCGTAGCGGTCGAGTTGCATGGGGCAGCCTCCGGTTTCGGACAGATTGGTGGAATATGCCGTCCATGGCGATAATAGCGCAATTCACTGCCAAAACACCCGGTTCCAGGCCCTGATTTTGCAATCCGGCGCCCCTGGTGCGCGGCTAAGGTATCGGCATCCGTCATCCGGGGATGCCCGGGGAGTACCAGCCATGCCTGCCGCCAGCCGCTACCGCCCGTTCCCTCCCGTCGACCTCCCGGACCGCCGCTGGCCGGGCCAGGTCATCCGGCATGCGCCGGCCTGGCTCAGCACCGACCTGCGCGACGGCAACCAGGCGCTGTTCGAGCCCATGGGCGCGGAGCGCAAGCTGCGCATGTTCCGCATGCTCTGCGACATCGGCTTCAGGGAAATCGAGGTCGGCTTCCCGTCGGCCTCGCAGACCGAGTTCGATTTCGTCCGCACCCTGATCGAGGGCGGCCACATACCCGCCGACGTCAGCATCGGCGTGCTGACCCAGGCCCGTGAGCCGCTCATCCGCCGCAGCATCGAATCGCTGCGCGGTGCGCGCCGCGCCATCGTCCACGTCTACACCGCGACCTCGCCGCTGTTCCGCGAGACCGTCTTCGGCATGAGCCGGGCGGAGGTGGTGGACATGGCCGTGTCCAGCGTGCGGCTCATCCGCGAGCTTTGCGCGGAGCAGCCCGGGACGGAATGGGTCCTCGAGTACAGTCCCGAGACCTTCTCGGCCACCGAGCTGGAATTCTCGCGCGACATCTGCGATGCCGTGGTCGACGCCTGGGGCGCGACGGCGCAGCGCAAGGTGATCCTCAACCTGCCGGCCACCGTGGAGGTGGCCACGCCCAATGTCTACGCCGACCAGGTGGAATGGATGCACCGCAACGTCGCGCGGCGCGAGGCCGTGGTCATCAGCGTGCATCCGCACAACGACCGCGGCTGCGCGGTGGCGGCCGCGGAACTCGCCGTCATGGCGGGAGCCGAGCGGGTGGAGGGCTGCCTCTTCGGCAATGGCGAGCGCACCGGCAACGTGGACCTCGTGACGCTGGCGCTCAACCTGCTGACGCAGGGTGTCGATCCGGGCCTGGACCTGTCCGACATCAACGGCATCGCGCGCACCTACGAGGCCTGCACGCAGCTGCCGGTGCACCCGCGCCATCCCTACGTGGGTGATCTGGTATTCACCGCCTTCTCCGGTTCCCACCAGGACGCCATCCGCAAGGGCATGGCCGCGCAGCGCGCCGATGCCGCCTGGGACGTGCCCTACCTGCCCATCGACCCGGCGGATCTCGGGCGCACCTATGATTCGCTGGTGCGGGTCAACAGCCAGTCGGGCAAGGGCGGCGTTGCCTACCTGCTCGAGGCCTCGCGCGGGGTGGTCATGCCGCGGCGGATGCAGGTGGAGTTCAGCGGTGCCGTGCAGAAGCTCGCCGAGAAGACCGGCTCCGAGGTTTCCGCGGAGGAGATCTGGCGCCTGTTCTCCGCCGAGTACCTCGAGTGCATGCAGTCGGTACGCTACGTCGAGCATCACCTGTTCGAGCGCGGCAACCGCCAGGGCGTGCGCCTCACGGTGGCCGTGGACGGCGTGCAGCGGGTGCTGGAGGGGACGGGCAATGGCCCGATCGACGCCGTCATCGCCGCGCTCGGCGTGCCGGTCAAGGTGCAGGCCTACGAGGAACGCTCGCTGAACCAGGGCGCCGATTCCCGGGCCCTGGCGATCGTCGAGCTGGCGCTGCAGGGCGTTGCCGGCAGCACCTTCGGCGCGGGCATCGATGCGAACATCGTCACCGCCTCGGTTCGCGCCCTGGTAGCCGGCCTCGACAGGGTCCTGGCGCGCCTCGGCGAGTCTGCCCGCCGCGAGGCGCTCGCCGCCCTGGCGTCGGCGACACCTGCCGCGGAGCGGGTTGCCTGATGCCGCTGCAGCCCCGGACGGCGGTGCCGTCCGGGAATCCCGCAATGCCGGCCCGGCCGGACGCGGTTAAACTGCCCGGCGTTTACCCGCAACGACAACCGGTTCCAGGACGCATGCATTACGTCGAATCACTCGCGGCGCTGGTGGGCCAGACGCCGCTGCTGCAGATCAGCTATCGCTTCAATGGCCAGCGACGCCGCGTGTTCGCGAAATACGAGAGCATGAACATGACCGGCAGCGTCAAGGACCGCATGGCGCTGCACATCCTCGGCCGTGCCGCCGAGCGCGGCGAGCTCAAGCCGGGTGACGTCATCGTCGAGGCCACCAGCGGCAACACCGGCATCTCGTTCTCGGCCATCGGCCGTGCCCTGGGCCATCGCGTGCGCATCTACATGCCTGACTGGATGAGCCACGAGCGCGTGCTGCTGATGCATAACCTCGGCGCCGAGGTGGTGCCGGTATCGAAGGCGCAGGGTGGCTTCCTCGGCTCCGTGCAGCTGACGCGCGAGTTCGCCGCAGAGAACCCGAATTCCTTCCTGCCGCGCCAGTTCGACAACCCCGACAACGTGGAGGCCCACGAGGTCATGACCGGCCCCGAGATCGAGGCGCAGCTCGCCCGGTTCGGCGTGCAGGCCGACGCCTTCGTCGCGGGCGTCGGCACCGGAGGCACCGTCATGGGGGTGGGCCGCTACCTGCGCCGCAAGGGGCGTCCGGTGCGCGTGCATGCCCTGGAACCCGCCAATTCGCCGACGCTGCGCACGGGCAAGAAGGTCGGCTCGCACCGCATCCAGGGCATCAGTGACGAGTTCATCCCCTCGATCGTCAACCTCGCGGAGCTCGACCCCGTGGTGGACGTCTGGGATGGCGATGCCATCCTCATGTCGCAGGCCACCTGCCACCGGCTCGGCCTCGGCCTCGGCATTTCCTCGGGCGCCAACCTCATCGGCGCCATCAAGCTGGTGGAGGAGATGGGGCCCGATGCCGTCGTGGTGACGATCCTGCCGGACTCCAACAAGAAGTATTTGTCCACGGCCCTTGCTGCGGCCGAGCCGCCCCAGGACGGCTACATCACACCGCAGGTGCAGCTGGATGCGGTCGCCAGCGTGCGCTGATCGCCGGCGGCGGCCCCTATAATCCGCGGATGGTTCACCACCACGCGCCGTCCCGGGATGCGCTGACGATCCCCGGCCCCGCCGGCAGCCTCGAGGCGTTGCTGGAACAGCCGGACATCGCGCCGGCAGGGCGCGTGGCCGTCATCTGCCATCCGCACCCGTTGCACCAGGGGACGATGCTGAACAAGGTGGTCCACACCGTCTCGCGGGCGATGCTCGATCTGGGCGTGCCGGCGCTGCGCTTCAACTTCCGTGGTGTGGGTGCCAGCGAGGGCCGCCATGCTGACGGCAGCGGAGAGGTGGACGATGCGCTCGCCGCCTGCGCCTGGATGCGTGAGCGCTTCGCCGGCAGCGAGTTGCTGCTGGCGGGCTTTTCCTTCGGCGCCATGGTGGCCTGCGCCGCCGCCGTGCAGGCGCGGCCCGCACGGCTGGTGACTATCGCGCCACCCGTGGAGCGCACCCGCCGGCTGCTGGCTGGCCGGCATCCCTCTGTCCCCTGGCTGGTGGTGCAGGGCGAGGCCGACGGCGTGGTGCCCTGTGGCGAGGTGGTCGCCTGGGTCGACTCGCTGGTGCCGGCGCCGGCGCTGGTCGTGCTCCCGGGCGTGGACCATTTCTTCCATGGCCACCTGACCGGGCTGCGCCGGGTGCTCACCGACCACCTGCAGGTGCAGCAGGCGTGATCGCCAGCCTGAAGGCGCTGCTGCGCGAACTGTCACAGGCGCCGGGCCCCGCAGCGGACCCGGACCAGGTACCGCTCGCCATGGCGGCATTGCTGGTGGAGGCGGCGCGGGCCGACAACGACGTGAAGCCCGTCGAGCTCGAGCGGCTCGGCGCCCTGCTGGCGCAGCATCTGGATCTGGATCCTGACGCCGCCCATGCCCTGGTGCAGCGGGCACGCAGTGCCGTCGAGGCGTCAGTCTCGCTCTACGAGTTCACGCGACCGCTGCATGAGGCGCTGGACTACCGCGCCAAGTGCGACGTGATCCGCATGCTCTGGCTGGTGGCGCTGGCGGACCAGCGCCTGGACAAGTACGAGGACTACCTCATCGGCAAGCTGGCGGAACTGCTCTATGTGTCGCGCGGCGATGTGCTGCGGCTGAAGCACGAGGCACAGCAGCTGCAGCCAGCCGCTGGCGGCGGCGACTGAGCGCGGGCCCGGGGGGCTCACTCGCCGTAGAAGGTCTGCGTGAAGCGCAGTGGCAGCGCGGCGGTCGCGCCCTCGGGGACCACCTCGACGTTGAACACCAGGGTCTCGCCGTTGCTCACCGCGTAGTCGGCGATGTAGTACACCGCCTCGCCTTCGCGGATCTCGCGCACCGTCGAGTCCTTCACCTGGCCCGTGTCGTTGGCAACGAGTGCCGTGACCCTGGCCGTGACCGGCTTGCCGAGCGTGCCCTCGGCCTTCTTCAGCACCGAGACGTTCAGCAGTGCGCGATTCCTGCTGCGGGTGATGCCGTAGGTCCTGGCGACCTCCGGGGTGAGCTGGTCGGTGGACAGCGCCGAGAAGTGCACGACGTAGTCACCGAAGTCCTTCGATGCCGCGCCGGCCGGCTCTGCCGCGGTTGGCGGAGAACCCGCCGGTGGTGCACTGCCGGGACCGGGCCCGCCGCAGCCGGACATCAGGCCCAGGACAGCAAGGGTCATGCAGACGGTGCGGATGCTCGTGGACATGGCGGTACCTGCAGCTGGCCTGCAAGGATCATAAACCACCGGCAAAACGGCCGGACAGCAAAATTTTCGCCCACGGCATGCCCTTCAGAACGGCATGCACACCATGCCTGCCGCACCGAAGCCGCTTGGCACCAGGCGGTTGACGAATTCGATGGCAAGCAGCGCGAATATCGGCGACAGGTCGAGTCCGCCCAGCGACGGAATGAAGCGGCGGAAGGGCGCCAGCACCGGCTCGACTATGGCCGCGAGCATGGCCATGGCCGGGTTGTAGCCGCCCTGGCTGATCCAGCTGGTGATCACGTACACCAGGGTGAGCAGGCTGTAGGTGCGCAGCACCAGGTGCACCAGTCGCAGCAGCCCGAGTGCCATGATCTGCCCGGGGCTGTTGTGGCCGACGCAGGCGATGGATGCGAGCAGCCCGGTCCCCAGCACTTGCACCAGCAGCACGGCCACCAGTGTCGCGGTGTCGAGCCGGCCGGCCGCGGGGATGAAGCGGCGCGCGGGCAGGACCAGCGGGTCGGTGACCCGGAGGATCGCCTGCGCCAGCGGGTTGCGCGCATCCGCACGCTGCAGCCCGAGGACCAGCCGCAGCACCAGTGCGATCACGTACAGGTCGAGGAGGGCCGAGATGACGAAGGTGAAGGCATCCTGCATGAGGGATTCTCCGTTGCTGCCGCCAGCCCTCAGCGGGCGCCGCGTCCGAGTTCGGCGCCGCGGTCGCGGGCCGCCGCCAGCGCCCGGCGCACCGTATCGCCAAGACCGGCCTGTTCCATGACGGCCAGGGCCGCTGCCGTGGTGCCGCCGGGCGAGGTGACGGCCGCGCGCAGGCCGGCCAGGTGCTGCGACTCGTCGGCGGCGCTGCGCGCGGCGCCCAGGGCGGTCTGGCGCACCAGGGTCCGTGCGATGTCCGGTGGCAGGCCGAGGCGGATGGCTCCGTCCTCCATCAGTTCCATGAGCAGATAGAAGTAGGCCGGGCCACTGCCGGACACGGCCGTGACCGCATCCATCAGCGATTCGTCCTCCAGCCACAGCGCGCGTCCCGTGGTCTGTGCCAGTTCCAGCGCCAGCGCCCGATGGCTGGCCGTGGCCGCTGCCCCGGCCACCAGCACCGACATGCCCGCACCGACCAGCGCCGGTTGGTTGGGCATGATCCGCACGATCGGCGTGTCCGCGCCCAGGGCGCCGGCGAGGGTGGCGATCGGCACGCCCGCGGCCACCGACAGCACCAGCTGGCCTGGCGCCCGCCGCTGGCCGGCGAGGTCCGCCAGCACGGCCGGCATGACCTGCGGCTTGACCGCCAGCACCAGCACACTGGCCGTGGCTGCCACCGCGGCGTTTGCCGTGCCCACCTTCATGCCCGTGGTCAGCCGCGCCAGCTGGCTGCGCCGCGCAGCGTCGGGCTCGGCCACCGCGAGTGCCGTGGCCGGCTGCCCGGCGCGCAGCAGGCCGCCGATGATGGCCTGCGCCATGTTGCCGCCGCCGATGAAGCCGATATCAAGGTCCCGGATCGTCACTGCTGCCACCCCTGCCGGAATCGTCGGAACACCGCGCGCGGGGCGCGGCGGCCGGACGGGCGCCGAACAGCGCCGTCCCCACCCGCAACATCGTACTGCCTTCGGCGATGGCCATTTCGAGGTCATCCGACATCCCCATCGACAGCGTGTCGAGGTCGTGGCCGGCGGCACGCAGCGCCTCGAACAGCCCGCGCACGCGCCGGAACTCGGCGCGCAGCCCCGGCTCGTCCAGCCCGGCCTGCGGCATGAACATGAGGCCGCGCAGCTTCAGGCGGGGCAGGCCGGCGACCTGTGCGGCAAGGGCCTGCAGCTGGCCGGCTGGCACCCCGCCCCGGGTGCCGGCCGGCACCGGCTGGACCTGCAGGCAGACCTGCAGCGCCCCGCCATGGAGCGGGCGCTGGTCGGAGAGTCGCTGTGCCACCTGGGCACTCGCCAGCGTCTGTACCCAGTCGAAGTGCCCGGCCACGGCCCGTGTCTTGTTGGCCTGCAACGCGCCGATGAAGTGCCAGCGCAGGCCAGTTGGCAATTGCGTGATCTTGGCCATGGCTTCCTGCACGTAGTTCTCGCCAAAATCCGTCAGACCTGCAGCCTGGGCGGCGCGGATGGCGGCGGGCGGGTGCGTCTTGCAGACCGCGACGATGCGGATGCCTGCCGGGTCACGTCCGGCACGCAGGCAGGACTGCGTCACGCGGGCGCGCAGGGCCACGAGTCTTTCCGTGATTGCCGTCACGGCCGCCATTGGGTCGCTGCCTATACTCTGCGACACTGGCGCGCCGGACTTATGGCAAGTCCGGATTCCGACGCGGATCGGGGCAAGGGATTGAGCTGGGGACGAAAATGGCTGTCGACATCGCGCAGTTGCTCGCTTTCTCTGTAAAAAACAACGCGTCCGACCTGCACCTGTCGGCAGGCGTGCCACCGATGATCCGCGTCGATGGCGACGTCAAGCGGATCAACATGCCGCCGCTGTCGCACAAGGAAGTGCACAGCATGATATACGACATCATGAGCGACAAGCAGCGCAAGGACTACGAGGAGTTCCTCGAGACCGACTTCTCCTTCGAAGTGCCCAAGCTCGCCCGCTTCCGTGTCAACGCCTTCAACCAGACCCGTGGCGCGGGCGCGGTGTTCCGCACCATCCCGTCGCAGATCCGCACGCTGGAGGACCTGAAGGCGCCGGCGATCTTCCGCGACATCGCCATGTATCCCCGCGGCCTGGTGCTGGTCACCGGACCGACAGGCTCCGGCAAGTCGACGACGCTGGCGGCGATGATCGACTACGTCAACACCAACAAGCCCGATCACATCATCACCATCGAGGACCCCATCGAGTTCGTGCACGAGAGCAAGAAGTCGCTGATCAACCAGCGCGAGGTGCACAAGGACACGCTGGGCTTCTCCGAGGCGCTGCGCTCGGCGCTGCGCGAGGACCCGGACGTGATCCTGGTGGGCGAGATGCGCGACCTGGAAACCATCCGCCTGGCGATGACCGCCTCGGAGACCGGCCACCTGGTGTTCGGCACGCTGCATACCAGCTCCGCGGCCAAGACCGTGGACCGCATCGTCGACGTCTTTCCCGCGACCGAGAAGGAGATGATCCGCACCATGCTGTCCGAGTCCCTGCGGGCGGTCATCTCGCAGTCGCTGCTGAAGAAGATCGGCGGCGGCCGCATCGCCGCCCACGAGATCATGATCGGCACGCCTGCGATCAGGAACCTGATCCGCGAAGGCAAGATCGCCCAGATGTACTCCGCCATCCAGACCGGCCAGGCCTCCGGCATGCAGACGCTGGACCAGAACCTGCAGGAGCTGCTGGCGAAGGGCGTCGTCAGCAAGGAAGAGGCCCGCTTCAAGGCCGCGAACAAGGACCAGTTCTAGGCGACGCCCTGGGCGCCGTCTCGGGAGAACGACATGGAACGCGATCAGGCAACGAAGCTGATGCAGGGGCTGCTGCGAAAGCTGGTGGATGCCAAGGGCTCCGACCTGTTCATCACCGCGGGATTTCCGCCGGCCATCAAGGTCAACGGCGAGGTGCACCGCGCCGGCGACCAGCTGCTGTCCGCCGACGACAGCGCCATCATCGTGCGCTCCATCATGAACGACCGCCAGGCGAAGGAGTTCGACGCCACCCGCGAGTGCAATTTCGCCATCAGCCCGCAGGGCATCGGCCGTTTCCGCGTCAGTGCCTTCGTGCAGCAGGGCCAGGTGGGCGCGGTGCTGCGCACCATCATCAGCAAGATCCCGACGCTGGAGGAGCTGGAGCTGCCGCCGGTGCTCAAGGACATCGTCATGACCAAGCGCGGGCTGGTCATCGTCGTCGGCGCAACCGGCTCGGGCAAGTCGACTTCGCTGGCGGCCATGGTCGGGCACCGCAACGAGAACTCCCGCGGCCACATCATCACCATCGAGGATCCGGTGGAATTCGTGCACCCGCATCGCCGCTGCGTGGTCACTCAGCGCGAGGTGGGCGTCGACACCGAGAGCTGGGGCGCCGCACTGAAGAACACGCTGCGGCAGGCCCCGGACGTGATCCTCATCGGCGAGATCCGCGACCGGGATACCATGGAGTACGCCATCCAGTTCGCCGAGACAGGCCACCTCTGCCTGGCGACCCTGCATGCCAACAGCGCCAACCAGGCGCTGGACCGCATCATCAACTTCTTCCCCGAGGACAAGCGCGGTCAGCTGCTCATGGACCTGTCGCTGAACATCCGCGCCATGGTTTCCCAGCGGCTGATCCCGCGGGAAAGCGGCAAGGGACGCATCGCTGCCATGGAGATCATGCTGCACTCGCCGCTGATCGCCGACCTGATCTTCAAGGGCGAGGTGGCACGCATCAAGGAAATCATGGCCAAGTCCACCCGGCTGGGCATGCAGACCTTCGACCAGGATCTGTTTGCCCTCTACGAGCGCGGGGTCATTTCCTACGAGGAGGCCATGCGCAACGCCGACTCGAAGAACGAGCTGCGCCTCCGCGTCAAGCTGGAGAGCAAGCGCGAGCGCAAGGGCATCGATACGGAAGGACTGGCGCTGGCCGAGGACGAGGGCAGCGACCGCGGCATCGTCCGCATGTAGGCGCGTGGCGGGAGAGCAATCTTGGCGGACAACATCACCGAACTGGCGACCATGAACGTGCAGCCGCTTTTCAACCTGATGGTTGAGAAGCGTGCCTCCGACCTGTTCCTCACGCCCCATGCGCCGGTGAAGATCAAGATCGACGGCAAGATCATGCCGGTGAACAAGCTCGAGCTGACGCCGAAGATGATCCGTCAGGCGGCCATCGAGCTGATGAGCGAGCAGCAGCTCGAGGAGTTCACCCGCGAGCTGGAGATCGACTTCGCAGTCTCGAAGCCCGGGCTTGGCCGGTTCCGCGTCAACGTCTTCCACCAGCGCGGCAACGTCGCCATGGTGATGCGCTACATCACCTCGACGATACCCAACCTGGACCAGCTCTGCATGCCGTCGATCCTCAAGGATCTGGTGATGTTCCGCCGTGGCCTGCTGCTCATGGTGGGAGCCACCGGCTGCGGCAAGTCGACGACGCTGGCGGCAATGATCGACCACCGCAACGAGAAGACCTCCTCGCACATCATCACCATCGAGGACCCCATCGAGTTCCTGCATGCGAACAAGAAGTCCATCGTCAACCAGCGCGAGATCGGCACCGACACCAGGTCCTATGGCAGGGCGCTGAAGAGCGCCATGCGCGAGGCACCGGACGTGGTGCTGATCGGCGAGATCCGCGACCGCGAGACCATGCAGGCCGCCATCGACCTGGCCGGCACCGGCCACCTGGCCATTGCCACGCTGCACTCGAACAACGCCCCGGAGACGCTCGACCGCGTCATCAACCTGTTCCCCGAGGACCAGCACGGCCAGGTGTTCATGGACCTCTCGCAGTACCTGCGCGGCATCATCTCCCAGCGCCTGGTGCGGGGCACGAAGGGCGAGCGGGTTGCCGCCGTGGAAGTGATGCTCAACACGCCGCGGATCGCCGAGCTGATCCAGGTGGGCGATATCGCCAAGGTGAAGGAGGCGTTCCAGAGCTCGTCCGAGCAGGGCATGCAGACCTTCGACGACGCCCTGCTGAAGCTCTACAAGGAAGGCAAGGTGCCGATGGAGGAGGCGCTGGCCAGCGCCGATTCACGCACCAACCTCGAGGCGAAGATCCACTTCGGCTGAAGCAGGAAGCCGGCGGCACGGTCCGCGCAACGCGGGCCAGACGTTGCGTGTTGCGTGCCGGCGCCCGTTCAACCGCCGCGGAACAGTTCCGGGTAGACGGCGCGGGCCTCGAAAACCGGACCATCGACGCACACCCGCTTCATCGCGGGCCCGGTGTCGGTCTGCACCGGCACGGCGCAGCCGGCACAGCCGCCGACGCCGCAGGCCATGTACTCCTCCAGGCAGAGCTGGGCCGGCAGGCCGAAGTCGCGGGCGAGGCCAGCCACCGCCCGCAGCATCGGCTGTGGCCCGCAGGCGTACAGCGCCACGCGATCGTGGTCATCGTCGTGCAGGCTGGCAAGCCATTCACCCGCCAGCGCCGTGACGTAGCCCGGGTAGCAGCCAGCGAATCCCGCCAGCGAGGCCAGGCGTGACGGCACGCCGAGGGCTTCGAGATCGGGCTGGCAGGCGTCGATACGATGGTCGAGGCCATGCAGTGGCGTGGTCGCATGCCCGGCCTTGAACGGGAACGGCACCTCGGAGCCGAAGAAGGCCACCGGCCGCCAGGCCGGCCCGGAGTCGGCCGCGAGGCGTATCGCCAGGAATTCCAGGGGCGGTATGCCGACGCCGCCACCCACCAGCAGCGCCAGCGGCCGCTGGCGATCCGGGGCAAAGCCCTGGCCGATGGGGCCGAGCGTGCTGATGCGATCGCCGGGTTCGGCGGCGGCGAGCGCCTGCAGGCCCGGGCCGACGACCTTGAACAGGATCTCGATCCAGCCCGCCTGCGGATCGCTGCGCCGGATCGACAGCGGCCGGCGCATGGGGATGTCGGCGGCACATTGCAGGTGGACGAAGGTGCCGGGCATGGCACGTGCCGCGCACTGCGGCGCCTCCAGCCGCAGGACGAACTGCTGCGCCGGAACGGCCTGCAGCGCGAGGACGCGCGCTTCCTCCAGGAAGATCGTGTTGCGGTGCGGGCGGTCCATGGCTCCTGCGGGTCCGGCGCGGCGGGATGCGGGCCGCATTTTCGCAGAGCGGGACAGCCCTGTCGCCCCGTTTGCTGGCCTCAGGAGCGCAGCCAGGTTTCGGCCATCAGCCTTGCGGCCATGAGGTCGATGTCGCCGGGCTGTACCCGGCGCTTGCGGCTGCCGTCACGGCGCTGTTCGCGCAGCACCGCTTCCGCTTCGGTCGAGGTGTAGCGCTCGTCGATCTCCTCGACCTGCAGCCCGCTGCGCCGGGCCAGCCATTGGCCGAAGGCGCGCGAGCGTTGCGTCATGGCCGAATCCGTGCCGTCCGTGTTGCGGGGCAGTCCCACCACGAGGATTTCCGGCTGCCAGTCGCGGATCAGCGCCGCGACCGCCTGCCATTCCGGCACGCCGTCGTGGGCAGGCAGGGTGGCCAGCGCGGTCACCGTCCCGGACAGGCGGCTGGCCGAGGCGATGCCGATCCTGCGGGTGCCGAAGTCGAAGACGAGCGCGCGGTCTGCCATCGCGCGAGCCTAGCCTGCCGGCGGCGCGCAAGCGAGCGCGGCGGCATCAGGCGTGGCCGGCCTCGGGGCTCATGGTCGCGAGGTTGATGCCGAGCAGGGCGGCAGCAGCCGCCCAGCGCGCCTCGAAGGGCGTGTCGTAGAGCAGCGTGGCGGTGGCAGGCACGCTCAGCCAGGCATTGGCGCCGAGCTCCATCTCGAGCTGCCCGGCTCCCCAGCCGGCGTAGCCGAGCGCCATCATGGCCCGCTTCGGGCCGGTGCCACGGGCCAGGGCCGCGAGGATGTCCTGTGATGTCGTCAGGTGGGCAAACCCGCTCACCTGCACTGTGGCGTCCCACTTCCCGGCCGGCTCGTGCAGGACGAAACCGCGCTCGCCCTGCATCGGGCCACCGCGCAGCACCGGCTGGCCGGCCACGGCCGCCGGCGCACCGTCCAGGGCGAGCTGCTGGAAGACTTCCCCCAGCTCCAGCTCGAGCGGCCGGTTGATGACGATGCCGAGCGCACCCTGGTCGTTGTGCTCGCAGATGTAGGTGACGCTGCGCACGAAGTTCGGGTCGGCCATCGCCGGCATGGCGATGAGCAGGTGGCCGGTGAGCCAGCTGATCCCGCCCATGGGTCCGTTGCCTGCGGGGGCTGGCATTCAGCCTCCGTGGACGGCGCGGATGCGCCCGGTGCCGGCATCCGTGCCGAAATGCCACTCGTAGGCGAAGCGCAGCACGTCGTAGTCGTCGCGCAGCACCTTGGGGAACGGTTCGAAGGGCGCGGCGATGCGCAGGATCTGCATGGCTGCCTGGTCGAGGTTGGGATAGCCCGAGGAATTGCGCACCACGATCTCCTTGAGATCGCCGTTGGCCGAGATGGCCACCTCGAGCACCGGGTAGCTGCGGATCAGGGCGAGCTCGGAGGCGCCGGGGAAGTTCAGTGTGCCGATGCGCTCCACCTTGTTCTTCCAGCTGTTCAGGTAGCTGGCGATGCGCGCTTCGCGGGTGCTGGCGCTGACCAGCAGCTCGCGGGGATTGGCGTCGGGAATCCGCGTCACGCTGTCCGGCTCGGCGAGGATGTCGGTGGCATCGCTGGCCGGCGACTGCAACTGGCGCTGCAGGGCCGGGCGCGAGCTGCCGGTCTCGCCCGGGCGCACCGACGGCCGGTCGCGCGGGGTGGCCGCGATGCGCGGCTCGGCAGGGACTTCGCTGCCGCTGCGCTGCGAGCCGTCGATCTCGCCGTCCTGGTCAGGTCCTGGCGCTGCCGCGCCGGTATCGGTCATGACCGCGGTCCGCAGGCGCGCATCGAGAGGCGCGTTGCCCCGGCCTGCGAGGTTCTGCTGGGCCAGCAGCGCGGATGGGTTGCGCGGCGCCGCGGCCCTGGCGTAGTCGCGGGTGACGATGACGACGTCGAGGGAGGTCGCGGCGGGATTGCGCTCCGGCGTGGCGGCGGTGAAGGTCACGCCGAGGATGATCACGCCGTGCAGCAGGGCGGCCAGGAACAGCGTCGAGGAGAGGCGGTCGCGGGTGGCAGCGGGCGACCACGGCCCGCCGACCGGGTCCAGCGCGATCGCATGCGGTCTGCTCGAGGGCCTTCGCATCACCGTCCGTTGCACCCGTGGATCGACAGCCAGGGGATTCCCGCAGGGGGCAGGGCGCCCCGCGCGGCGCACGGCCTGATTATACGTGGGTCGCCCGCGGCGGTTGGCATTACGTCACGGATTCGGGCGTGGCTGCCGGTTCAGGGCCGCAGGCGGCGCC
>WBZR01002231.1_pt1 | contig 20718 bp, 19 predicted proteins | sample 5204231 | NCBI WGS metagenome assembly WBZR01 (sample SAMN12412403, study PRJNA552823) | activated sludge metagenome | isolation source: activated sludge from anammox sidestream of wastewater treatment plant... | place: USA: Virginia | collected 2017-08 | reverse complement strand
CGGCGGCGGCCACACGCGGATGCACGATCGCCTCCAGCGTGCGAAAGCGGTCGGCGCTGCCGGCCAGTGCTGCCGCAAGGCGCACGCGATCGACGGCACCGTTCCGGGTGGTGCCCGGAAAGGCCGTCTCGATCAGCGGCGCGGCTTCGCCGGCGTAGAGACGATGCACCTCCGCGTCGGCGTCGAACACCGGAATGGCGCGCGCGCGGAGCATGCCGGCGACCGTGGATTTCCCCATGCCGATCGATCCGGTAAGGCCAACGACCAGCATCAGGCCGCCTCGATGTCGGCTGCGATGCGGTCGTAAAGCTCGACCGTCACCTCGGGACGCACGCCGAACCACCTCTCGAACCCGGGAACCGCCTGGTGGAGCAGCATGCCGAGACCATCGACCGTCCGCAGGCCGTGGCGGCGGGCTTCGCGGATGAGCCCCGTCGCGAGCGGCACGTAGACGATGTCGGAGACGATGCAATCGGGATGGAAATCCGTGAAGTCGATGTCAAGCGTGCCGTTGCCCTTGAGGCCCACGGCCGTCGTGTTGACGAGCACGGCCGCCTCCGTCGAGGCGCGGGAGCGCTGCTCCCACGGGTACACCTTCACGCGCGGGCCGAAGCGCGCCGCCAGCGCCTCCGCTCGCTGAGCCGAGCGGTTGAAGAGGCGGACCTCGCCGACGCCGGCCTCGAGAAAGCCGTAGATAATGGCGCACGCCGCCCCGCCGGCGCCGAGGACGCATACCGGCGCATCGCGTCGGCTCCAGTCGGGGGCTTCGAGCGCCAGGTAGGTCATGTAGCCGTAGGTATCGGTGTTGGCGGCCGAGAGCCGTCCGCGCTCGTCAAGCCAGAGCGTGTTGGCCGCCCCCACCGCCGTGGCGGACGCCTCGCGCACCTCCGCGCAGAGCAACGCCGCCTCCTTGTGGGGGAGGGTGACGTTGCAGCCGACGAAACCCTCGGCGGCGAGTGAAGCGAGAAAGGCCTCGAGCTCCTGCGGCGGCACGGCGCGCTTCGTATAGCGGCCGTCGATCGCGTAGCGGGTGAGCCAATAGCCGTGGATCGCGGGCGAGCGCGAATGCGCGACGGGCCATCCGATGACACAGGCCTGCTTCATGACACGAGCACCTCGCGGCGGCGCAACTCCTCGAGGAGCGGCAGAAGCGGGAGACCAAGGATCGTCGTGTGGTCGCCTTCGATCTCCTCGAACAACTGTACGGCGGGGCCCTCGATGCGGTAGGCGCCGACGGAGGTCAGCACCGTGTCGCCGGCTCGCGCGAGATAGTCGTCCAGCGCCGCGGCGCTGAACTCGCGCAGGGTCAGGCGCGCGGTTTGGAGGTCCTGCCACACGACCGCTCCCCCTATCGCGAGCGCGACGGCCGAATGGAGTGCATGTGTCTTTCCGCGCAACGACAGCAGCTGCCGACGTGCCTCGTCCACCGACCTCGGCTTCTCGAACAGGCGGCCTTCGAAGGACAGCACCTGGTCGGCGCCGATGACGAGAGCCTCCGGCCTCGCACGGCTCACGGCGCGGGCCTTTGCCTCGGCCAGCGCGAGGGCGATCGCGCCATGTGAAACACTTTCATCCGCCGCGAGCATCGCGTCGCGGAGCGCGGCCTCGTCGACCTCGGCCGGGTGGACGCGGATGGCGATCCCGGCGGCTTCGAGCAAGGCGCGCCGTGTCCCACTGCCTGAAGCCAGGATCAAGGCGGAGGCTTCCGGGATCACGGCGCTATTTGCCCTGGCCATGGGTCGCAACGTCCTCGACCCCTTGCGCGAGCTCTCCCGACTTGCGGTCGTGCATGAGGCTGATGATGGTGGCGGCCGTCTCCTCGACCGAGCGGCGCGTGACGTCGATGATCGGCCATCCGTGCCGGGCGCAGAGCTTGCGCGTATAGGCGATCTCGGCGGCGATGCGGCTGCGATCGACGTAGTCGTCGAGGTCGCGGTCGGCGAGCAGGAGCGCGCGGTTGCGGCGCACCTCCGCGATGCGGTCCGGACTCGCGATCAGGCAGACAACGAAGGCCGAATGCTCGCCTGCAATCGCCTCGGGGAACGGCAGCGACGGCACGAGCGGCACGTTGGTGGTCTTGTAGCCGCGCTGGGCAAGGTAGATGCTGGTCGGCGTCTTCGACGTGCGTGAAATGCCGAGCAGAATGATGTCGGCCGTGTTGAGGTCGTCGGGCAGGCGGCCGTCGTCGTGGGCCATCGTGAAGTTCAGGGCGTCGATGCGGCGGAAATAGTCCGCATCGAGCACATGCTGGCCGGCGACCGTCGGCGTCTGCGGCGCGCCGAGGTAGGATTCGAACACCTGCATGATGGGCTGCAGAACGGCGAGACACGGAACCTTGAATTCCTTGCAGCGCAGCTCGAGCTCGGCGATGAGATCGAGATTGACCACCGTGTAAAGCACGATGCCGGGCGCCTGCTCGATCTCCTGCAGCACGCGCTTCAACTGGCGGGCGTTGCGCACCAGGGGATGGACGTGCTCGATCGGCCGGAACTGCGCATATTGAACCGCCGCCGCCTTGGCAATCGTCGTCAGGGTTTCGCCCGTCGAATCCGACACAAGATGAAGATGGAAGTAGCTCGGCGGGCTGTTGGCCATCTGTGGATCAGGCGCCTCCTTGTGCGGGGACCGACCGGCGGGGATCGCGGCCGGCAGGACAACCCGGCCCGTTGTCCACGGAATTACCCCGAATATCGCCGCTGTGAACCAATTTTCTCATCTGAGGCGCGTTTCTGTTAACCGGCTCATCCTCGACAGTCTCCCGGCGACAATCAACAGGATATCCCGGAGGGGGATGCCCGGCGACCGGCGAGCAAGCTGTTGACTTACATCGGTCTCTGCGGGCCTAGTGGCGCGGCTTGCAATGGGCCGCCAGGGATTGTGTCCGGGGTTCCAGGGAGAGACAGGCTTGGGAGAAGCGGGGGAAGAGACAGCGATCCCCGCAACCCACGCCCCTAATAACAATAAAAACAATCTCAGAGTCTTTAGTTTTTGATTGAAGGGACGACGATGGGCGACGGTGGATCGGTCGTGAAACGGTTTCTTCAGCCGTTTCGAGGCGAGGCGCTCACGGTGCCGCCCGTCTGGCTCATGCGCCAGGCCGGTCGGTATCTGCCGGAGTACCGGGCGACGCGCGCGGAGGCCGGAGATTTCCTGAAGCTCTGCTACACCCCCCGGCTCGCGGCCGAGGTGACGTTGCAGCCGATCCGCCGCTACGGGTTCGATGCGGCCATTCTTTTTGCGGACATCCTCGTGGTTCCGGATGCGCTGGGCCAGCCCGTGCGGTTCGCGGAAGGCGAGGGGCCGCGGCTCGAGGCGATCCGATCGCGCGAGGATCTGGCCGGGCTCCATCTTTCGGGCGCGGCGTCCAAGTTCGATATCGTGGCGGAGACGGTGCAGCGCCTCAGGCAGGACCTGCCGCCCGAGACGGCCCTGATCGGGTTTTGCGGCGCGCCCTGGACGGTGGCGACCTACATGGTCGAGGGCCGGGGCTCTCCCGACCAGGCGGCGGCGCGGCTCTGGGCCTATCGCGACCCCGAAGGGTTCGAGGCGCTGATCGACGTGCTGGTTGCGGCTTCGATCGACTATCTCGACCGGCAGGTGAAGGCGGGCGCGGATTGCCTGCAGATCTTCGATACCTGGGCCGGGTCTCTGCCGGATGACGAGTTCGACCGCTGGGTCGTGAAGCCGACGCGCACGATCCGGGAGGCGCTCGCGGATCTTCATCCCGACGTGCCCGTGATCGGATTTCCGCGCGGCGCCGGCGCGACGGCGGTCTGGTATGTCTCGGAGACCGGGGTCGACGGCATCGGATGCGATACGGCCACGCCGCCGTTCGTGATGAGCGAGGCGTTCGACGAGGAGGACGTGGTGGTGCAGGGCAATCTCGATCCGCTGCTGCTGGTCGCTGGCGGCGCGCGGCTCGACGAGCGTGTGGACGAGATCCTGGACCTCATGGAGGGCAAGCGATTCATCTTCAACCTGGGGCATGGAATCGTGCCACAAACGCCGCCGGAGCATGTGGCGCGACTGGTCGAGCGGGTGCGGAGCAGGAGATGAGATTGGCCGTGAGCGAGACGGGTGCGGATGTGCGGCATGGCTGACGCACGGACAGACGGGTCTCCGGCCAGGCGAGCGGCCGTGGCACTCGTGGTCACGGGCGTCCTGTGTCTTGCGGTTGCGGCCCTCGCTGGCGAGGCGGCCTATCCGTGGCTCAAGGCGGCCCACGTGATCGCCGTGATCTCCTGGATGGCGGGGATGCTCTATCTGCCACGGATTTTTATTTATCATTGTGGTGCGACGCCGGGCTCAGAGACGAGCGAGACCTTCAAGGTCATGGAGCAGCGCCTGCTCCGGATCATCGTCAATCCGGCGATGATCGCCACCTGGGTGCTCGGCCTCTGGCTCGCCTGGCGGGGCGGACATCTGGCCGAGGGGTGGCTCCACGCCAAGCTGGCGCTGGTTTTCATCCTTTCCGGCGTTCACGGTTTTTTCTCCGTGGCCGTCCGGCGCTTCGGGGAGGACCGCAACTCGCTCACCGCGCGCCAGTGGCGGATCTGGAACGAGGTCCCGGCCGGTCTCATGGTCCTGATCGTCATTCTCGTCATCGTGAAACCCTTTTGAGGCTTTCGCGTTTACGGTGACGCACTTCCGCTCGTCTGATTCGTTTGCTATAAGGAGGGGGATCGCATACACCCTCCGATCTCTCCGGTCGGAGCTCGGCTGCCCGGCGCTCTGCCGCGCGAGCCAATGGCTTTCAGCCCATCTCATCCTTCCTACCGTCAAGCCCCGGCTCCCTCCTTCCCACCCATCCGCCGTGGCCGTACTGGAGCGGTTTTCATGACCGAAATGAAGCTCGAGGACCTCAAGCTCAAGTCCCCCACCGAGCTCCTTAGCTTTGCCGAAGAGAACGGTGTCGAGAACGCCAGCACGCTGCGCAAGCAGGAGCTGATGTTCGCGACGCTGAAGCAGCTCGCTGCCAAGGATATCGACATCACCGGCGTCGGCGTCGTCGAGGTGCTGCAGGACGGCTTCGGCTTCCTGCGCTCGCCGGACGCCAACTATCTGCCGGGTCCCGACGATATCTACATCTCACCCTCTCAGATCCGCCGCTTCGCGCTCCGGACCGGCGATACCGTCGAAGGCCAGATCCGCAGCCCGAAAGAGGGCGAGCGCTATTTCGCGCTGCTCAAGGTCAACCGGATCAATTTCGAGGACCCCGAGAAGGTCAAGCACAAGATCCACTTCGACAACCTGACGCCGCTCTATCCGACGAACTGGCTCAAGATGGAGATCGAGGATCCGACCATCAAGGATCTCTCGGCGCGCGTGATCGATATCGTGGTGCCCCTCGGAAAGGGCCAGCGCGCCCTGATCGTGGCGCCGCCGCGCACCGGCAAGACCGTGCTGCTGCAGAACATCGCCCACTCGATCACCGCCAATCATCCGGAGTGCTACCTGATCGTGCTCCTGATCGACGAGCGCCCGGAAGAGGTCACCGACATGCAGCGCTCGGTCAAGGGCGAGGTGATCTCATCGACGTTCGACGAGCCGGCCTCGCGGCACGTGCAGGTGTCGGAAATGGTGATCGAGAAGGCCAAGCGCCTCGTTGAGCACAAGCGCGACGTCGTCATCCTGCTCGACAGCATCACCCGCCTCGGCCGCGCCTACAACACCGTCGTGCCGTCCTCGGGCAAGGTGCTGACGGGCGGCGTCGATTCCAACGCGTTGCAACGCCCGAAGCGGTTCTTCGGCGCGGCGCGCAACATCGAGGAAGGCGGCTCGCTCACCATCATCGCGACGGCGCTGATCGAAACCGGCAGCCGCATGGACGAGGTCATCTTCGAAGAGTTCAAGGGCACGGGCAACTCGGAAATCATCCTCGACCGCAAGGTCTCCGACAAGCGTGTGTTCCCGGCCATCGACGTTGCTCGCTCCGGCACGCGCAAGGAAGACCTGCTGGTGCCGAAGGATCAGCTCAAGAAGGTCTACGTGCTCAGGCGCATCCTGAACCCGATGGGCACCATGGACGCCATCGAGTTCCTCATCGACAAGCTGCGCTCGACCAAGACCAACGGCGAGTTCTTCCAGTCGATGAACACCTAAAGCGTCTTGCGATCCGATGGACTCGGATCGGATGCTCTCGGTTTTTGACTGGTCGCATTGTCTTGCGACGAACCGGCATTCACTTCGTCGGAAAATGCTCCAGCCGCTCCGTGCGGGGCGTTGCCTCCGGGCGGCTGCGTCGACATGAACGAAAAAGGCCCGAAGCGTGCGCTTCGGGCCTTGTCGTTTCTGCGTTTTGCTGAGGTGCTACTTGCCGGTCTCGTGGATAGCGCGGGCCCTGGCGGCCGCCGTCAGGTGCTGAACGCCCTGGCCCGGCTTGTAGTGGATCGGGAAAACGAGCTGCTCGACATAGCCTTTGGGGAACTGCGGCACCTCGTCGATGCCCATGTCGTTCGCCGTGATGGGGCGGGGCGGCTCGGCGTGGAACGTCCCGAGGAGGCGGTCCCAGATGGTGAGGAACAGGCCGAAGTTGCAGTCGCCCTCCTTGCCCCAGTTGACATGGTGCAGGTGGTGGATCTGTCCGATGGAGAGATGGTTGCGGAACGGCCCGAGCGCGTAGGCGACGTTCGAGTGCTGGATGATGAGCTGCACCGAGATGGCAAAGCCGAGGAGCAGCGCGACCTCCACGGGCATGCCGGCGATGGCGAGCGGCGCCGTGCCGAGCACGAGGTCGACCACCTGATGCAGGGGATGGCGCACGAGGCCGTTGAAGCCGTAGAGCCGCGACACGCCGTGGTGGACGGCATGGAGCCGCCACAGGAACGCGTAGCGGTGGCTCAGGAAGTGCAGGAACATGAGGGCGAAGTCTGCGAGCACGACGGCCAGCAGCAACTGGCCCCAAAGCGGCCAGTCCCGCGGCCAGATGCCGGCGCTGAGACCGCCCGAGAACAGCCATCCCATGAGAGGGATGGTGAGGATGCCGTTGAGGTTCTGGAGCTCGTAGACGATGGCGTGGACGACGTTGGTCTGCTCGTCGCCGTGCGACTCGTTCCATTCCTGGTACCAGGGCAGGATGCGCTCGGCCAGGAAGGCGGTGCCGATGGCAATCAGCATCAGCGGCAAGATCCAGAGATAGGAATGACCCTGTGACACGACATAATAGGCCGCGCCGTTGAGGCCGAAGAACATGAAGGGGAAATAGGCGTAACGGACGACAGCTCGTGCGGCTCCGGACGTCATGGGGCAACCTCTATCTCAAACACGCCGACATGTCATACGCTTGACCGGCTATGTGAATCTCGCTGTAAGTCTAGCTATGCTAAACGCCGATTTCACAGCATTTTTTGTTACGTCCGCCGTAAGAAACCTTGATCCTACGCAATAGATCTCTGGTCGATGACAAGCTGTCGCAGCCCTTCTGCGGTTGTAATCGGCAGTGAGCATTGCGAACCCAGGCAGACGTAGGCCGTTGGTCTCTCGCCGTCTGCCGACTTGCCGCGCACCGCAGCCGGACCCCGGTCGGACACTTGTCCCTTGACCCGTATCTCCAAGGCCCCGGGGATCGACATGCGATGGAGCGTGGCCCGGAGGTCGGGGTCCCGAGGCTCTGGAGTCTCCACGACTACAATGAGTTGTGGAGACAAGAGATCGATTGCCGCAGCCATCAGGCCGGTATGGCCTCCGAGGTTGCGGGCGACGTCGGGGGCGAACGCGCGCAGGATGGCTTGGGCTCGGTCAAAACAACGCCGCTCTCCGGTGAGGGTTCCGAGGGCGGCGAGATTGGTCACCATCATGGCGTTGGCCGAGGGGGTGGCATCGTCGCTCGCGGTTTTCAGCCGGACGATCACATCGTCCGTGTCATCGGCGGCGGTGAAATAACCGCCCGAGGTCTCGTCCCAATAGTGGCGATCAAGATCCTCAACCCAGCGGAGGGCCTGGACGAGATCACCCGGCTCGCCCGTCGCCTGATAGAGACGGAGCGCCGCCCAGATCATGTCGGCGTAATCGCCGGCGGTCGCGGGTGCGCGTCCCTTGCCATGACGGGTGGCGTGAACGAGGCGACCGTCAACGGTCATCCTTTCCGCAACGAAGGTGAAGGCCCGGCGTGCCATCGTCACCCATGATGAACGATCGAAGACGGATCCTGCACGGGCCAGCGCGCCGATCATGAGGCCGTTCCAGTCGGCGAGAATCTTGTCGTCCCAGCCGGGGCGGACGCGCGCCGCGCGCGCGGCGAGAAGCTTTTGGCGGAGCGCGGCGAGGCGGGCTTCGTCCTCGGCGCCGCCGAGAGCCTTGGCGTGGAGACGGTTCAGGATGGTGCGGCCTTCGAAGTTGCCGGCGGGCGTGACGGCGTAGGCCTCCTTGAAGACTGCTGCATCCCCGGCGCCGAGCACGGCGTCGATCTCGTCTGCCGACCAGACGTAGAACTTGCCTTCCTCGCCCTCGGAGTCGGCGTCGAGCGCGGCGGTGAAGGCGCCGTTGCCATCGATCATCTCGCGGGCGAGCCAGGTGACCGTCTCGGCGATGCGGGCTTCGAGCAGCGGGCTCTGCGTCTCGCGCCAGACCTCGGTCATCAGGTCGACGAGCAGCGCGTTGTCGTAGAGCATCTTCTCGAAGTGCGGGACGAGCCAGAGCTCGTCCACCGAATAACGTGCGAAGCCGCCGCCCAGGTGATCGTAGATGCCGCCCATGCTCATCCGCTCGAGCGTCGTCACCACGGCGGCCTTGGCCTCATCGTTGCGGTAGCGGATGGCGCCGCGCCAGAGCAGCCAGAAGAAGCTCCATTGCGGGAACTTGGGTGCGCCCGCGATGCCGCCGTGGGTGGGATCGACGGCTTGAGCGAGGCGCGTCGTCACCTCGCCGAGAAGCCGGTCGGTGATCTCGGGGCCTCCGCTGCCGCTGTCTGCTCTCTCGGCGAGTGCCGCCATCAGCGCCGCCGCGTTGCCGGCGACTTTGTCCGGCTCCTTGTGGAAGATGTTGGAGATGCGCTCCAGCACATCGATGAAGCCCGGGCGGCCGTAGAGCGGCTCCTTCGGGAAGTAGGTGCCGCCCCAGAAGGGGCGCGCGTCGCTGTCGAGGAACATGGTCAGCGGCCAGCCGCCTTGCTGCCCCAAGCGGTGAAGGGCGCCCATGTAGATGGCGTCGATGTCGGGACGTTCCTCGCGGTCGACCTTGATGCTCACGAAGTGATCGTTCATCACGCGTGCCGTCACCGCGTCCTCGAAGCTCTCGTGGGCCATCACATGGCACCAGTGGCAGGCGGAGTAGCCGACCGAGAGCAGGATCGGCTTGCCGGTCGCCTTGGCTTCGGCGAGCGCCTCGGGCCCCCAGGCCCACCAGTGCACGGGATTGTCCTTGTGCTGGAGGAGGTAGGGGCTCGTTTCCTCCCCGAGGCGGTTGCGGCTCATGCTAGGTCATGACCTCACTGTGTAGGAGCGTATTGACGCGAGGGCCCTTGGGACGCTGGCAGGAGCGAGACTGCCGCACACCTCACAGGACCCATGAAAGGGCTTCCCGCAGAAAGTTCAAGGCATCGATCACGGCATGGCTCACCCTCCAGATCCGACCATCTTCGCGCTCGCGAGCGCCCCGGGACGGGCGGGCGTTGCCGTGGTGCGCGTTTCCGGTGAAGGCGCCGGGCGGGTTCTCGACTTCATGGCCGGTCCACGGCCCGAGCCGCGGCGCGCCGTCGGGCGCTTCATCCGTCACCCGAAAACGGCCGAGAAGCTCGACCGTGGCGTGGTGCTGTGGTTCCCGGCACCCAAGAGCTTCACCGGGGAGGACGTGGCGGAGCTTTACCTGCACGGCGGGCGCGCGGTGGTGAGGGCGGTGCTGGAAACGCTCTCCCTGGTCCCGGGGCTGCGTCTCGCCGAGCCGGGCGAGTTCGCGCGGCGCGCGTTCGAGGCGGGCAAGCTCGACCTGGCGGAGGTCGAGGGGCTCGCGGACCTGATCGAGGCGGAGACGGACGCGCAGCGGCGCCAGGCTCTGGCGCAGGCGTCAGGCGCGCTCTCCGATCTCTACGACGGCTGGCGGGCCAGCCTCATCGAGGCGCTCGGCCTCATCGAGGCGGGCCTCGATTTCGCCGATGAAGGCGATGTCGGCGCCAAGACGCTCACCGAAGCTACAGCGATCATCTCGGTGCTGGCACGCGCGGTGCGCCATCACCTTGCCGACGATCATCGCGGCGAGATCCTGCGCGACGGATTCCGGGTGGCGCTCACCGGTCCCACCAATGCCGGCAAGTCGAGCCTGCTCAATGCGCTCGCCCGGCGCGACGTCGCTATCGTCTCGGAGGAAGCGGGAACGACGCGGGATGTGATCGACGTGCGGCTCGATCTCGGGGGGCTGCCGGTGATCGTCTCGGATACGGCCGGGTTCCGGGAGACGGAGGGTGCGGTCGAGCGCGAGGGCATGCGGCGCAGCCAGGCGGTGGCCGAGGCTGCGGACCTGGTGCTGTGGCTCACGGACGCGAGCGCGCCCCAGACGATGCTGCCGGCGGCGCTCGCGGCCGTCGCCGACCGGACGCTGCTCGTGCTCAACAAGCTCGATCTGCTTTCGAGCGGAAGCGCGCCGGCGCTGCCCGACGACATGGTGCCGCTGTCGGTCAAGACCGGGGCCGGGCTCGACGATCTCATCGCGCGGATCGGGGTGATCGCTCGCGAGCGCATCGGTCACCACGAGGAGCCGGCGCTGACGCAGGTCCGTCACCGCCAGCTCGTCGAGCGCTGCCGCGACAGTCTCGAAGCGTTTCTTCTCGGTTCCGCTCACGATGTGGAGCTTCGCGCCGAGGATCTGAGGCGCGCGGCGGACGCGCTCGGGCGCATCACGGGGCGCGTCGACGTCGAGGACGTGCTCGATCACGTCTTCGGACGCTTCTGCATCGGGAAGTGACGGTACGAGCCGTGACGGTGCGCCGATGGGCCGGCGATGTTTCACGTGAATCCCTCTTTGGTGGGGATGGGCGAATCCCATGTTTCACGTGAATCCATTTTCAGGCCTGGTGACGGTGCGACCGCGAGCACCGTCGTTAATCTCCTCCTAAGAGGCATGCGACATGGTGCATGAGGTCGTCCCTCTGCGTGTTTCTCCGGGAGTCTTCACGCCGTCCCCGCTGCAAGGCTGCCATGACGCTCACTTCATTCTCGCGATCGAGTGCCGTGCAGATCCTGCAGCAGGCGAGCCGCGCGTTCGCTTCGACCGGGGCCGTGTCCGACACGCCCGGCGCTCACCTGGTCGCGACGGCCAACGGCGTTGCTGCTCCCAACGTCACCGCAGCCGGCGGGCCGACACAGCAGGCGAAGGCCAAGCTCTCCGGCGCCCTGTTCAAGCCGAATGCGCCGAGCGTCATGGAGATGAAGTTCAATCTCATGAAGCGGCTGGGGGAGGAGCTCGGCATTGCGCTCGAGGATCACGAGACGCACGCCTCATTCGGCTCGGCCGTCCGCGCGGCGCTCGTGGACATCAAACTGAAGCCGGACGGCGCTCTCGCGCTCGCGGCCATCGAGCGGAAGCTCGGTTTCGACACGCTCGGGTTCTCGCTCGATACGTTCGTGGCCGCGATCATCGATCCCAAAGGTGACGATGGGCGGAAGGTCGATGCGGCGCTGAAGAAGGAGCTCGGGCTCGACGATGGCGAAAACCGCACGTCCGGGGCGCGTGCGGCGCCCGCCGCCGTCACGCGCGATGAAAGCGGTCTCTACGGGCTCGTCAGCCGTTGAGCGTGATCGTCAGGGCGGTTGTGTTCCGGGAAACCCGTTTCACGACATTCCGTTTTTGGCCAAATGCGGAACGGGATGTTTCACGTGAATCACCACCTGGCTGGCGGCGGCGACCGCTGAAAGCTCGTTCTTCCCCTTGCTCCGAGCGATCATCAGGCCCGCTTGGCGGACCCTTGTTTCACGTGAATCACCGCCGCCTTTGCTCGGAGCGCGGTTAGCGGTTCACGAATCCGACGGTCAGCTCGGCGTTGGAGGCGAGCGGCGACAGCACCGGCTCGCGCGGCTCCGGAGCGGGGAGGCTCGCCGTCTGGGTCTTGGCGGTGCAGCGCTTCTTGTAGAGGGTGAGCAGGTACTGGTTGCGGTCGGAGAGCGCGGTTGCCTCCTTGCCGGCGGCGTCCTGGAAGTCGAGACCGAGCCAGGCGGGCCAGACCATGAAGCCGATGACGCCGGCGACGGCGTTCTGGCCCATCTTCCAACCGCGCTCGATGGCGAGATCGGAGATCTTCTGGTTGTTCAACGCCAGCTCGGCTTCGATGGCCGAGCAATCGAGCTGCCGGTCCGAGACGAGGACCATCGGAACCGGCTGAGGCGCCCGGCCGGCACAGGCGGTTAAAGACAAGGCCCCAAGACACACGATACTGACCTTCAGCATGCGTCGCCCCCCGACACTTACGACGAGGTCAGGGTACGGGCCACAAAATGGCGCAGCCAAGATCGCCGGACGATCAGGCCGTGCGTTGTCCTCCGTATCCACATGAAATCATGATGGAGATAATTCACGGGTCGTTTTGACCGGCGGGCGGGCCTCCTGTATCTCTCCGCCAGTGCGTCCTGCGATCCGAAGGACCCGGATCGGACGCTCCAGGTTCGAGATGAGCGAAATGGCCGAGCAGAGCTACGATGTCATCGTCGTCGGCGGCGGGCACGCGGGCGTGGAGGCGGCCGGTGCGGCGGCCCGCATGGGCGCTTCGACGGCGCTTATCACCCATCGCTTCGCGACGATCGGCGAAATGAGCTGCAATCCGGCGATCGGCGGGCTCGGCAAAGGCCATCTCGTGCGCGAGATCGACGCGCTCGACGGCTACATGGGCCGCATCGCCGATGCCGCCGGCATCCAGTTCCGGCTTCTCAACCGGTCCAAGGGGCCCGCCGTCCAGGGGCCGCGCGCGCAGGCGGATCGCGCGCTTTACAAGGCGGCGATGCAGCAGGCCGTGCGCGAGACGGACGGTCTCGCGGTGATCGAGGGCGCGGTCGAGGATCTGGTGGTCACGGACGGCGTCGTCGGGGGTGTGATCACGCAGGCAGGCGATACGATCCGGGCCGGCGCAGTGGTGCTGACCACTGGAACTTTCCTCAATGGTCTCATCCACTTAGGAGAACATACTCACCCAGCGGGTCGGGTCGGTGATGCGCCGGCGCTGAAGCTCTCGGAGCGGCTTTACGGGCTCGGGCTCCGCATGGGGCGGCTGAAGACCGGCACGCCCGCGCGGCTGCTGCGCAGCTCCATCGACTGGGATGGCCTGCCGCAGCAGGCGGCGGACGATGACCCCGTGCCGTTCTCGTTCCTGACCGAAAAGATCACCAACCCGCAGGTGACCTGCGCCATCACCTCGACCAACGACGCGACGCACGCCATCATCCGCGCCAATCTCGCGCGCGCGCCGATGTATTCGGGACAGATCGCCTCGCGCGGGCCGCGCTATTGCCCGTCCATCGAGGACAAGGTGGTGCGGTTCGCCGACCGGACGGCGCACCAGGTGTTCCTCGAGCCGGAAGGGCTCGAGGATGACACCGTCTACCCGAACGGCGTCTCGAGCTCTCTTCCGGCAGATGTTCAGGAGGCTTTTCTCAAGACTTTACCTGGTCTTAGATCTGTTATCTTAAAGCAGCCCGGCTATGCGATCGAGTACGATTACGTCGATCCGCGGGAGCTCCTGGCGACGCTCGAGACCAAACGGCTCAAGCGGCTTTTCCTTGCCGGTCAGATCAACGGCACGACGGGATACGAGGAAGCGGGCGCTCAGGGGCTCGCCGCCGGCCTCAACGCGGCGCTTTCGGCCTCCGGCGGGGAGGAGACGTTCGTCGTCTCGCGCGCGGATGCCTATCTCGGCGTCATGATCGACGATCTGGTGACGCGCGGCGTGACCGAACCCTATCGGATGTTCACGTCGCGGGCGGAATTCCGTCTGCGGCTGCGTGCTGACAATGCAGACCAGCGTTTGACGCCCGCGGGCGAACGTGTGGGCTGCGTGTCCGCTGTTCGTTCACGCCTGTATTTCAATAAAAACAATCAGTTAGTTGATTTGACTAAAGTGCTTTCTCAAAAAACGCTCACACCGACAGAAGCGGAACGAAACGGAATCGAAATCAACAAGGACGGACGGCATCGGACTGCTTTTGAACTTCTGTCATATACAAGCGTGGGTTTCGAGCGTTTGGCTGAGATTTGGCCTGAATTGAAAAGTGTCGATCCGGCCATCGCGGCGCAAATAGAAAACGACGCTCGGTATCACGCCTACGTTCGCCGGCAGGAGATCGACGTGGCCGCACTGCGCCGCGACGAGGCAATCGAAATTCCCTCCCAGTTTGATTATGCAACTCTGCCGAGCCTCAAGTCGGAGCTGCGTCTGAAGCTTGCCGCCGAGCGTCCGGCGACGCTGGCACAGGCCGGCCGCATCGAGGGCATGACCCCGGCGGCGCTCATGCTTCTCCTGAGCGCGGTCAAGAAGAAACCTCAGCGGAAACGCGCGTCATGAAGACGGCGTCGGGCCGAATCGATACGGCCGAGGCGTTCCAGGAAACCTTTGGCGTTTCACGTGAAACGCTGGACAGGCTGCGGATTTATGCGGCGCTACTCAACTCCTGGCAAAGGGTTGTCAATCTGGTTTCGCCGGCCACGCTGGGCGATGTCTGGCATCGGCATTTTGCGGATTCGGCCCAGCTTCTCGAATTGGCCGACATTTCCTCCCCGCTTCGGGGGGACGGCCCGGGGGCGGAAGACTGCGCCCTCGAGGAGGGAGGAAAAGCGCCGCGCCTCGGGGAAGCGCCGGGAGGCCCGAGCTGGCTAGACCTGGGGTCCGGCGGCGGGTTTCCCGGGCTCGTGCTGGCGATCCTGCTAGCGGAAAAAGCGCCGGCGGCCCGCATGACCCTGGTCGAGAGCGACGCCCGGAAGGCGGCGTTTCTCGGCGAGGTGGCCCGAAAAACGGGGGTCGCTGTGGAGATTCGCGTCGAACGCAGCGAAAAGTGCGCGACTCAGGCTAACTCTCAGATACGAAACGTCATCACGGCCCGCGCGTTGGCACCTCTTCCGAGGCTGCTCGGACTGGCGCAACCGTTTTTTTCTCCCCAGACCCTTGCCTTGTTTCCCAAGGGTCGCGAAGCCGAGGTAGAAGTTGCAGAGGCGAGGGCGCGATTCGATTTCGATTGCCGGCTCGCCCCCAGTCTGACGGACGCAGAGGCGCGTATCGTGATGGTGCGGAATTTGGCTGTGAGGACGGAGGGTTAGTCTCGTGACAGGCCCGGCTCAGAAAATCAGGACCTTGGCCATCGCCAACCAGAAGGGGGGCGTCGGCAAGACGACGACGGCCATCAATCTCGGCACGGCGCTGGCGGCGATCGGCGAGCGCGTGCTCGTTATCGACCTGGATCCCCAGGGAAACGCCTCGACCGGGCTCGGCGTCCCGGCGGAAACGCGGATCAGAACCTCCTACGATGCCATCATGGGGACCTCGAGCCTCCTCGAGACGGCCCATCCGACGGCTATTCCGGGCCTGTTCGTGGTTCCTGCAAACCAGGATCTGGTCGGCCTCGAAAGCGACCTGTCGGGGGATGCGAGCCGCGCCTACAAGCTGCGCAACGCGGTGGCGGGACTGGCGGCGCACATGCAGACGCAACCCGCCGACCAAGCCTTCAAATACGTCCTGATCGATTGCCCGCCCTCGCTCAGCATCCTGACGCTTAACGCGCTGGCGGCGGCAGATGCCGTGCTGGTGCCGGTCCAATGCGAATTCTTTGCGCTGGAAGGGATTTCGCAACTCAAGGAATCGATTGACCAGATCCGCGCCACACTCAATCCGCGCCTCGAAATCCAGGGCGTCGTGCTGACCATGCACGATGCGCGCACGACGCTCTCGCGCGAAGTCGCCGACGAGGTGCGGGCGTTCTTCGGGCGCAAGGTCTACGGATCCGTGATTCCGCGCAATACGCGGGTCGCGGAGGCGCCGTCGCACGGCAAGCCGATCCTGCTCTATGATTATGATTGCGCGGGCAGCCAGGCCTATATCCGCCTCGCGACTGAGATCATCGAACGCGAGCGTCAGACGAAAGCTGCGTAACTTTCGGTAGAATAAGGGAAAACGGGTTTCGACATGAATTCACCGCTGCCCAGGAGCCGGCTCGGCCGGGGTTTGGCCTCGCTGATCGGGGAGGGTCCGCAGCCCGTTGCGACGCGACTTCCTCCTGAGGGCGAGCAGCGGACGCTGGCGGTGGCGCAGCTTCGCAGCAGCCGGTTCAATCCGCGCAAGGATTTCGCCGAGCAGGACCTGGCGGAGCTTGCGGAATCAATCCGGACCAAGGGTCTCGTTCAGCCCATCGTCGTGCGACCGCATCCGGAGGAAGCGGACGCGTTCGAGATCGTCGCTGGCGAGCGGCGTTGGCGGGCGGCACAAAAGGCGGCCATCCATTCCGTGCCGGTCATCGTGCGCGATCTTTCGGATCGCGACGTGCTGGAAATCGCCATCATCGAGAACGTCCAGCGGGCCGATCTCAACGCGATCGAGGAGGCGGGCGGCTACCGCGACCTTATCGAGCGGTTCGACTACAGCCAGGAACAGGTGTCGGAGATCATCGGCAAGAGCCGCAGCCATGTCGCCAATACGCTGCGGCTTCTGAAGCTTCCGGCGGCGGTTCAGGCTTACGTGCAGGACGGCCGGCTGACGGCCGGCCATGCGCGCACGCTCGTGGGGCGGGAGGATGCCGAGGCGCTTGCCCAGCGGATTTTAGAGCAGAGCCTCAACGTGCGCGAGGCCGAAGCCCTGGCGCAGGCCGGCCCGATCGGCACGCCGGGGCCCACCGGCGGCGGGCGGCGGGCGCGCGAGAAAGATCCCGATACGAAAGCGTTCGAAAAGGAGCTCGCCGATTCGCTCGGTCTCAAGGTCGAGGTGAAGCGTGGCTCCGGCGAAAGCGGCAACCTCGTCATCAAGTACGGCAACTTCGATCAGCTCGACTATATCCGTCTGCGGCTGACGGGGACGTCCGGCGGCTGAGATGCGGCCCGTTAAGCGTGCCTGGTGCTCTCTGCTGGACATCCGTGTCCGCCGTCAGTATGGCGGAACATCAGGATCCGTCCTGCCGGCGCGTGGGGATAGAGGCCTGGAGCGAGGCGCGTTTCCGCGGGCCCGAAGATGGGTGTGCGACAGGCCGCCCGCGACGAGGATTGGACCTGAGCTCCATGAGTGACACCGTTCTTACGAGGCTGGCGGCGACGATCCGGGCCCGCAGAACCGAGGCGGCCGAAAAATCGTATACGCGCCAACTTCTGGATGCGGGCCCTGAGCGGTGCGCGAAGAAGCTCGGCGAGGAGGCCGTGGAGACGGTCATCGCCGGCGTCAGCCAGAATGACGAGGCGCTGCGTGCGGAAGCGGCGGATTTGCTTTATCATCTCCTCGTGCTGCTCGAAGCGCGGGGGGTCGGCCTCGACGAGGTGCTCGCGGTGCTCGATCGGCGCGCGGGGCAGTCGGGGATCGCGGAAAAGGCTGCGCGAACGCCAGACGGTTCTGTGTAGCGTGGAGAAGCCCCAGGATTTCCGGGTGAACCTCTTATGACACTGCTGCGGGATAATGCGGCCTCGACGCGCGACGGCCCGCGCCTCGAGGTGGTCGGTGGCCCGGGCGACGATGCCTCCGTCCCGTCCTATTCGCCCTATCGGATCTTCAGCCGTGCGCAATGGGCCAAGCTGCGCGCCGATACGCCGATGACGCTCGCGCCGCAGGAGCTCGAGGTCCTGTCCGGCATCATCGACGAGCTGTCGGTCGAGGAAGTGGAGACGATCTACCTTCCGCTCTCGCGCCTGCTCAACCTCTATGTCGCGGCCGCGCAAAAGTTGCACGCGGTGAGCTCGACGTTCCTCGGCCGCACCGATTGCAAGGTGCCGTTCATCATCGGTGTCGCCGGCTCGGTGGCTGTCGGCAAGAGCACGGCAGCGCGCGTGCTCAAGGCGCTCCTCGCGCGCTGGCCCGACCATCCGCGTGTGGATCTCATCACGACCGACGGCTTCCTCTATCCCAACCGTGAGCTCGAAGCGCGCAATCTGATGGAGCGCAAGGGCTTTCCCGAGAGCTTCGATACCACGCGGCTTCTCGCGTTCCTCGCCGACGTGAAAAGCGGCAAGGATTCCATTGAAGCGCCGATCTATTCACACTTCCACTACGACATCCTTCCCGGCCAGAAAACGGTGATCGAGCGGCCGGATATCCTGATCGTGGAAGGGCTCAACGTCCTGCAGCCGGCGGCGGCGCACAAGGGCGGAGATCCGGGTCCCTTCGTTTCGGACTTCATCGACTTCTCGATCTTCATCGACGCAGAGCCGGCGCTGATCGAGGCGTGGTATGTGGAACGCTTCATGCGTCTGCGCAGCACCGCGTTCCGCGATCCGGCGTCGTTCTTCCATCGCTACGTGACGCTGACGCACGATAACGCCGTGGCGCGTGCGCTCGAGATCTGGCGCACGATCAATCTCAGGAACCTCACCGAGAACATCCTGCCGACGCGTCCGCGGGCGCGCCTTATCCTGCGCAAGGACAAGGATCACAGCGTGCGCACGGTCGCCCTTCGGAAATTATAGGCTCTCCTTTTGCGGGCCGCGGCTACGGTGCAATGTCCGGTTGTGGGCGTCGCTTGAGATCCGGGAAAATGTGAAAAAATTTGCTGTTTCTGGAACTATTTGCGCATTCCTGCACTAAATCGGGAATTTGTCCCTATGGACTTGGGACAAGGTCGCAATGACATAAGGATCTGTTCCCGTTTTTTCGTTGCAAGGAGATATTCCATGAAGCGCATTTTCGCCGCTGCGGCTGTTTTGGCGTTGTGCTCGGGCGCTGCGTTTGCCGATGAGAAGCCGACCGCCGACGAGACTGCCAAGATCAAGGCGGCCGTTGCCGAGTGGGGCTGCGAGGGCGGCACGTACGAGAAGGAGTCCGAGGGCTCGGGCGTGTTCGAGGCCGAGGACGTGAAGTGCAAGGCCGGCCAGTACGACTTCCGTTTGGACAAGGATTTCAACGTCTTCGTCATCACGCGCGACTAAGACCAGAGGTCGGTTTCCAGCGAATATGATTTCGGGCGGCTCCCTCGCGGGAGCCGCTTTTTTCTTTTCCGTGCGACGACGAGGATGTGTCGCAACACGGGCAACCGATGAGGGCGTGCGCGGTCAGGCGGTCAGCTCTCCCAGCTTGGAGAGGATTGCGCCGCCCATTTCGGACGTTCCCACCTGGCGCATGCCGGGCTGCATGATATCGCCCGTGCGCAGCCCGTCCGCGAGGACCTCCGCGATGGCCTTGTCGACGAGGTCGGCCTCGCGCGCCATGCCGCAGGAGTAGCGGAGCGCCATGCCGAAGCTTGCGATGGTCGCGATCGGGTTGGCGAGCCCTTTGCCGGCGATGTCAGGCGCGGAGCCGTGCACCGGCTCGTAGAGGGCGAGACGCTTGCCGGTCTTTTCGTCCGCGGCGCCGAGGGACGCCGACGGCAGCATGCCGAGCGAGCCCGTAGCCATGGCCGCTTCGTCGGACAAGACGTCGCCGAACAGGTTGTCGGTGACAATCACGTCGAACTGCTTGGGGTTGCGCACGAGCTGCATGGCGCAATTGTCGGCGAGGATGTGCTGCAACTCGACATCCGGCGCATACGTCTTGTGAACTGCGGTCACGACCTCGTTCCACAATACGCCCGTCTTCATGACGTTGCGCTTCTCGGCCGAGTGCACCTTGTTGCCGCGCTTGCGCGCCAGATCGAACGCCACCTTGGCGATGCGTGCGATCTCGTGGGTGGTGTAGAGCTGCGTGTCGACGGCGCGCTTCTGGCCATCCTCCAGGGTCACGATCTCCTTCGGCTCGCCGAAGTAGACGCCGCCCGTCAGCTCGCGCACGATCATGATGTCGAGCCCTTCGACCAGCTCGCGCTTCAAGGATGAGGCGTCGGCCAGGGCGGGGTAGCAAATCGCGGGGCGCAGGTTGGCGAACAGATCGAGGTCCTTGCGCAGCCGGAGCAAGCCCGCTTCGGGGCGCACCGCATAGGGGACGCTGTCCCACTTGGGGCCGCCGACGGCGCCGAAGATCACGGCGTCGGATGCCTTGGCCTTCGCCACGCAGGCGTCCGTGACGGCGACACCATGGCGGTCGTAGGCCGCGCCGCCGACGAGATCGCTCTCGGTCTCGAATGTGTGCTCGCCACTCTTTTTGTTGAAGAAGGCGATGATGCGCTCGACCTCGGCTATGGTCTCAACGCCGATGCCGTCGCCGGGCAGGAGGAGCAGCTTGTGGGTGGTCATGATGGGGTGTTCCGTCGCAAGGATTTCGCTCGCGCAGTTTTTCATCCGGATCGGACCCGCGCTCTAAGCTTTTGATGAGACCAATGATTCATGCTTCGGATAGGAAGATCTCCGAAGCGATCCATGGTCTAGCGCGGGGACGGGCCAGCGGCAAGCTTGCGGTGTGCGGCGTTCGGCTGCCGGCCTCAGCCGATAAAAGGGAGGTCGAGGAAGAGCATGAACCCGTTGAGCGTCATCAATGTGCCGAGGACGCCCATGATGGCGCTGGTCACCAACATCGCCGTGCCGCCCGAGATGATGGCGACGCCACCGAGCACGATGGCGATCTGCAGGAGCGCCTGGCCGTAGTCGAAAGCGTAGGAGATGGCGCGGCGGCAGTGGACGTCGTCCAGCGGCGCCAGTCGGGTGTTCATCATGTAGTAGAACGAGGTCATGCCAGGGAAGGCCTTGATGTCGACG
>WBZR01002230.1_pt1 | contig 20720 bp, 17 predicted proteins | sample 5204231 | NCBI WGS metagenome assembly WBZR01 (sample SAMN12412403, study PRJNA552823) | activated sludge metagenome | isolation source: activated sludge from anammox sidestream of wastewater treatment plant... | place: USA: Virginia | collected 2017-08 | reverse complement strand
GAGAAATGAGCAAGAAATACTTATTTCTGCCAGAATCCAGCATCAAATTTTAAGAAACGATTTTAGCAAGCGCAAAATCACCCTCATTCTTTTCAAAAAAAGGGCGTTTTCGTTCAGACACTATGTAGTTCTTAAGTTTGGAAACAACTACCAGTATTTCTTTTTCACCCATGTTATCTTTCCTTTCTGTAGCCAATATGTAAATGAATCGGTTTTTGAAATGTACCCATTGAATAAAACCACGCCAAAATATAGCGTAATTCAACCGATACGTGCAACAAAAATTTTTTAAATTACGCGCTAAAAGCCATCACCCACCACGAAATACTCTTTACATTGCATTGCTTAAACATTTCTCATTTTCGGCGTGCATCCAGCAGTGCTCCGGCACGATTCAGATTGTCTTTCGTTCTTCTTATATAATCAATGTGTCCGGCCTCTTCATAAACCTTCAATGCCTCACGGTAGGCAGCCACCGCATCCTCCAGCCGGACAGTCCCTGACTCACGCTCACCAAGAGATTGCAGGGCAGTGCCCAGGTTATTCTGGATCGCAGCCCATTGCAGCGGTACACGTTCACGGGTACGTTCCTTCAATGCCTCACGGTAGGCAGCTATTGCCCTCTTTAGAGGTTCGTTCTGGCCTCCTTGCATACCTAATACGGTTAAAGCATTAGCCAAAATTATATAGGTATCGCCAAGTGCGTCTTTATCCCAGACCGAATGTCTTTCCTTGTCTTTAAGAAGGGTATCCACACGATTAATGAAGGGTTTTAGTTGGTCTGCCACATATTGGCCCTGCATGTCATAATACCTGGCCATGCCTGTTGCTACAAGCAGTCGCAAAATTTTGCTGAGGTCTTCCCAAAATGCCTTGGGTAGACGCAAAAATTCATCTTCCCGGGGTGCGCGGTATCGCTCTACATGCACATTCTCTCCGCTGATGGCATGGGTATAGTAAAGTTTTGGTATAGATTTATCCTCAAAGTTTAGTATCTTTCCCCAGATGATTACGTCCGCTCCGCTCTTTTTTAAATATCCGCGTGCAGTCTCATTCCCACGTCTCTCCGTTTCTTCCGGCTTGAACCTAGCCAGTGCGATGGTGCGGTCAAGCACCATGACGTCAATACCATTAAATTCGCTCAGGTCCTCGATGATCAACCTCTCAAATTTACGTTGAGGATCATCCTCCAGTCTGGCTACCAGAATGGTAAAACGTTCTTTATCAGCCACAGGAATACGATGACGGGAACACAGATCAACCAGAAATGGTACACCAGGCCACGTTTTCACCTTGGCCCAATTCTTGTACACGTAAAAAACAGCGACAAGAACGAAAAGTCCAATCAGACCAGGTATACCAAGATACTGCGATGCCCATTTACTGATAATCTCTACGAAATCTCCTCCCATTTTTTCTATTCCCCACGGCAATACTTCTTAAATTTGGTAATAAATTAATTGCTGAGAAATTTTCATTTTAACCAAATGAACCACAATCCATTCCACATGCATCGGCCACTGCTTTGTTTGTAAGCCTGCCCTTTACCATATTGATACCCCTCAATATGGCAGGGTTTTCACGGGCTGCACGTTCATATCCCTTGTTAGCAATCGCCAGGGCGTATGGCAGAGTCGCGTTGGTCAATGCATGGGTTGATGTGCATGACACGGCACCGGGGATATTGGTTACGCAGTAGTGGATGACATCATATTCCCGGTAAATGGGCTTGCTATGGGTTGTGGGTTTACTCGTTTCCACACATCCCCCCTGGTCAATAGCTACGTCAACGATTACCGCGCCGGATTTCATTGTTTGCACCATCTCCTTTGTTATGACATGTGGCGCCCGCGCCCCTTCAATCAGCACAGCGCCAATGAGCAAATCCGCATCCCGCACTTTCTCGCGAATATTCCGGGAATTCGACATGAGTGTAACGACATTTTTGGGCATGATGTCATCCAAGTGGCGCAGCCGATTTATATTGATGTCAAGGATAGTCACTCGCGCCCCAAACCCTGCAGCCACCTTTGCGGCATTGGCGCCTACCACACCACCACCGATAATAACTACCTCTGCCGGGGATACCCCGGGTACTCCGCCCAAAAGTATTCCGCGCCCACGCATAGGTTTCTCCAGGTATTTTGCGCCTTGCTGGATGGACATCCGCCCTGCCACCTCGCTCATGGGTGTCAGGATCGGGTGTTGCCCATGCTCATCCCGAATCGTTTCGTAGGCAATGGCTACTATTTTTGACTTCATCGCCGCTTCCGTCAACTCCTTTGAGGCGGCGAAGTGAAAAAACGTAAAGACGATCTGGCCTTCCCTGAGCAAAGGATATTCTTCAGGCAGGGGTTCTTTGACCTTCATCACTAGCTGTGACAGATTATAAATTTCCTTTGGTTCATTAACGAGTTTGGCGCCCGCCCTTGTATATTCCTGGTCAGAGATGCCGCTCCCTAAGCCAGCTCCTTTTTCAATATAAACCGTATGCCCATGCCTCAGCATCTCCTCCACACCTGCGGGAATAAGGGCCACTCGGTATTCGTCCGGTTTAATTTCTTTAGGTATACCGATAATCATCTGAATTTCTCTTCAAAAAAGGTGAATGGTTTGATAAAATCACTCGTGATTATTTAGGCTACGAACGAGTATAGTATTGTTCCATAAAAACTTCATTTTTATGTACGTTTTTCTACACATCCATTATCTAATATGGTAGGTCAACCGTCCCCGGTTGACAATAAAACGTCGGTTGACGACAAAATGGCAAGCGGGGACGCTTGCCCTACCGATAGATAGGGAGGTTCTTGGCACGGCATAGCTGCACTATGAATTTATAGCTAAATACTCCTTTGCCCTATCTGTCAATCGTAGTGTACATAGGTCGCAATTTTTGTCAAGCTTAATTAACATTCAAAGCAGGCGAAGTATGGCAGAAAAACTCACCTTCCAAAAAACATGAAGACATGCGCCTTTATCACGCTTGGATGCAAGGTCAATCAATATGAGACCCAGGCCATCCGGGAATCCCTTGCCGCAAAGGGATTCGTAGAAACTGATCCGGAACAGGCGGCTGATCTTTACGTAATCAACACCTGTACGGTCACTTCGGCCAGCGATGAGAAATCACGTCAATACATTAAAAAGGTTCGGAGGAAAAACCCTCAAACTACCGTTGTTGTTACCGGTTGTTATGCCGAAGCAGACGCTAAAACCTTAAAAAAAATGGAAGGGATAGACTACGTAATTACCAAGGCTGAAGAGGCAAAACTGGCAGAGATCATCAGCAGAGGTACAGCGCACCGTACTCTGTCACAAGAAGCAGCCATACACTTAGAAAGCACAAACAACTATAAAACCCCTCTTCCGGAAGAGGTGAGATACGAGGACGACGCATACATTCCAGGGGCAGGGAAAGAATCTATTTACAACCTAAAGATAAGCCAATTTACAGGGCATACAAGGGCGTTCCTGAAGATTGAAGATGGATGTGACATGTACTGCTCCTATTGCATCATCCCTTACGTCAGGGGCGGTGTTAAGAGCCGAAGGCCTCAGGATATTATGGAAGAAGCCAAGCGCTTAATTGATAATGGTTACAAAGAAATCATACTGACCGGTATCCATATAGGTGCTTATGGCAGAGAGACCCAGGGAAACAGCCGCCTATTAGATATAATTCACATGATCAGCAATCTGTCAGGCCTGGGGAGGCTCAGGATAAGTTCTATCGAAGCCAATGAAATAACACATGATTTAATCGCGCTTGTAGCGCATTCAAAAACGATATGCCCTCATTTCCACATCCCGTTACAAAGCGGAGATGATTTTATCTTAAAGAGGATGAACAGGAGATATACCTCATCGCAATATTTAGAGGTATTCGATGACATCCGTTCAAAAATTGATTTACCATCATTTACTACGGACGTCATAGTTGGCTTCCCTGGGGAAGAGGATGATCACTTTGAAAATACCGTCAATCTCTGTAAAAAAGCAGGCTTTAGCCGCATGCATATATTTACTTTTAGTGCCAGGGAAGGAACTCCTGCTTCGAAGATGACCGATCACTGTAACCCTCAAATTATAAACCAAAGGAAAAGGGTGCTAGATGCTACGGCACAGACTTTAGCCTTCTCCTACAAAAAACAATTCTTAAACAGACACGCCGAAGTGCTTGTTGAAATGGAAAGGGACCATAAAACAAATAAATTATGCGGTTATTCCGAACGATATATCAAGGTCTTATTTGACGGCCCAGATACGGTCAAAAATTCAATTGCTTCGGTACAGATAGAAGAAATTATCCCTCATTTTGCAATGGGAACGTTATTGGAGGCATAACAATAAATGAAAAATACAAAAAACTTTATGGGCTATCTGAAATATTTAGTAAATAAATTTTCCATCGCGCTCATTTTCACTTTCTGTGTCTTTTATAACTCTTCTTCTTTTGGCCTGCCTGCCGACGACGTCATACCGCTGGTGGATAGCGATTATTATCCACAGGTACATCAGGCATTAACTACCGCGAAAAAATCCATCATATGCGTCATGTACATGGCCGAGGTTAATCCCAGGTATCCCAATGGTTGGGAATATAATTTGATCAACGACCTTATTAACGCCCATCGGCGCGGGGTAGAAGTGACGGTAATTTTTGATCAAAATATCATGTTTTGGGAAAAAGGGAAAAAAAAGAATAAAACAGAAAGAAAAAGCGACAATGCGTACGAATTGCTTAAGAAAAACGGTGTCCCTGTATTTTACGATAGTAACGATCGTGTTACCCATAGCAAGGTGCTGGTCATAGATGGCTACACTACCATTGTGGGTAGCACGAACTGGACGTATAGTGCATTAAAGAAAAATCATGAGGCGTCCGTCTTAATAAAATCACCCAGCGTGGCGGAGGCGTTTCTTGAAAAGCTCAGGACGATTTCAAAATATCAACCAAAATGAATAGCATACTGCAATGTTATTTAAAAAATTGAAGATTAAGATTATACCTTATAGTTTCAAAATTTCATTACCTCTGTGTTTTGCTATTCACAGGAATCTCAGATTCTTTATCTGTGTCATCTGCGCAATCTGTGGTTTCTTGTTTTCTCTTCAGAATATTTTTGCTATGGGAGAGGCTTCAAAATTTACTTTCACTCAGTTGGAATATTCAGGTGGGAACTGGAATCCAAGGCCAAATGCCGGGAAACGTTTGATGTGGGAACTTATCAAACGCACCAGCGTAGAGGCACGCATTGATATTGTTACCCTCCGGGCAGATGACGCAAATCTCTTTGATTACCCTTTTCTCTACATGTCCGGTGATCAGGAATACCCGCCCCTTGGCGAGAAAGAAATTAACAATCTGCGGTTATACCTGGAATTCGGGGGTACGCTCTTAATTGACGACTGTCTTGGAAAGAGCGATTTTGGGTTTGACAAATCTATCCGACGTGAGATCAAGCGTTTGTTTCCCAATAAATCATTGGAAAAACTGCCCAAAAACCATACTGTTTTTAAATCCTTTTACTTATTGAATCAGGCGTATGGCAGGCTCATGGAAAAACCTTATCTGGAAGGCATAACGATAGATAACAGGCTGGCTATTATCTATTCGCAGAACGATCTTGGCGGCGCCTGGGCAAAGGATTCGCTTGGGAGCTGGGAATATCAGGTAATCCCGGGCGGAGAGACGCAAAGAGCTATGGCATTTCGCCTGGGCATAAACATTGTCATGTATGCCTTAACGGGTGACTATAAGCAAGATCAGGTACACCTGCCTTTTATTCTGAAAAGGCAGATGTGATACCCTCTTCTTCATTAAATCAGGCATTCGGCAGCAATTGCTGACTTGAAATTCCATATCTTCAGAAAAAAGTTACTGCCAACCCGAGGGAACAGGATGATTATTATAATTAAATCACTGAACAGTTACCGTTTGCCTTGCTTTTTTTGGAGATACTGATTCTATTCCAATCTCCTCATCAGTAAGGTAACAGGCGGGATCGTGTTCCCACATATCGCCATAATATGCCTCCGCCCTGGCTCTGAAGTTTCCTCCGCAGATATTAAGCCATTTGCATTTCGCACAACGCCCTTTGATATAGGGATTTTTGTTTTTCAGTTTCGCCATTAATTCATTGGAAGTATCTTCCCATATCTCGCTAAACTTCCTTTTTCTGACGTTTCCAAACGAGTACTGCCTCCAGAACTGGTCTGCATGAACCTCACCGTCCCAGCTTATACATGCGAGTCCCTTACCAGAGCTATTTCCCTCATTCATTTGGAGTAGTTCGAACACCTCTTTCGCCCTTCGGGGATTTTCTCTCAGAAGTCTCAAATACACATATGGACCATCGGCGTGATTATCTACGGTAAGTACTTCTATTTTTCTGCCCTTGTCATGCGCCTCTTTCGTTTTATTGATAATAAGATCAACAACCTCTCGGGTCTCTTTGTGGGAAAGGTCTTCTTCGATTAAGTTGGAACCTCTGCCTGAATAGACCAGGTGATAGAAACAGACCCGTGGGATATTTTCTTTTTCAATGAGCTCAAAGATTCCGGCGATATCATGGGCGTTCCTCTTATTAATCGTAAAACGCAGACCCACCTTAATACCTACCGAAAGACAGTTCCTAATACCCTCCAAGGCAGCGTCAAATGCACCAGGAATACCCCGAAAACGATCGTTTGTTTCCTTCAGGCCATCCAGACTAATACCCACATAAGAAAGACCAAATGTTTTCAACTCATTTGCTTTTTCTCTTGTAATTAAGGTTCCATTTGTGCTAATGACCGCCCGCAAACCCTTCTCTTTGGCATATCTAATCAATTCAAGGAGATCCGGTCTCATTAAGGGTTCTCCGCCGGAAAACAGTATTACCGGAGCCCCATAGTCCGCAAGGTCATCCAACATTGCCTTCGCCTCAGCAGTAGTCAGTTCATTGGGATATTCAATATCCTTTGATTGTGAATAGCAATGGATGCATTTTAAATTGCACCGTTGTCCTACATTCCACACCACAACGGGCTTTTTATCCTGTGAAAATTGCAATAAATGGGAAGGCAGTTTCTTGGATTCTCGACCATAACGTAATGCGTCCGACGGTTCTACAGTACCACAATATAATTTTGATATACCAATCATGTTACACCATCTCCTGCACAGAGTATATGCGCTCAATCACCATGTGATTCTTAACCACATAAATATAATAAACGGTTTAAACAAATTGACGCTGTTCTATTAATTGTACAAATAGACCAATAAATTAATTATAACTTAAAATGTTGTTAAATAAAAATTATTTTGTGAATCAAGACCCTTTTTCCGAACGCGTGGGAACATAAAATAAAAAGTGATAAACGCAAAGCGTAACGTTACTTTTGCATTTTCCACTTTGCCTCTTCCATCTTCCAGTGTATTAGTGCTAAAAATAACAATTTTATTTTTGGAAGCAATTACTGCCCTACTGCATAAAGTCGCCAGTCAACACAACCAATGTAAAGCGTACCCTTTGAATCGATTGCTGGGGAAGAAAGTAATGGGTCACCGATTTTTGCGCTCCACTTGAGTGTACCATCATTATTTACGGCATATAAACTACCATCCCATGAGCCCACATAAATTACACCATTCGCATCGATGGTAGGGGATGCAGTGATAGACTTTCCCGTGTTAAATTCCCACTTCAGCATTCCGTCCTTTTTTACTGCACACAGGTTACCCGATTGTGTGCCGATATAGATCGTCCCATCTGCGTCGATTGCCGGAGAAGAATGTGTCCGGCTGCCTAAGTCAAACCCCCATTTCAACGTTCCGTCTAGATTTACGGCATAGACTTTTCCGTTCATATCCGCAATATAAACAGTGTCTTTATTAACGGCGGGTGTGGCATCTATCTTACTTTCGGTTTCCAGCTTCCACTTCAAACTCCCGTCCGGGTTTAAAGCATACAAATACTTGTCCCACGAACCGATATAGATGGTATTATCCTGACCAATGGCAGGTGATGAAGTCATGATAGAGGCCTCGGTTTTATAACTCCACAAGAGCTTTCCGTTAGCAGCGACGGCATAGAGTTTTCCGTCGTAGGAACTGAAATACACCGTTCCTTTGTCACCAATGGCAGGAGACGAATGAATAGCCCCGCCGGCCTGGAATTTCCATTTTAGTTTTCCATTAGGATTGATCACATAAAGCCTTCCGATGACCGAACCAAAACAAACAACACCGTCAGCGCCAATTGCGGGAGAACCGAATATTTCATCGCCACCCTTAAATGCCCATAGCACCTTTCCTTTGGGGGTTATGGACAACAAACTACCGTCAGTGCTGCCCACGTAAATAACTCCATCCGCATCCACTACCGGAGACGACCATATTTCTCCTGAGGTTGAAATACTCCATTTTAAATTGTTGTCGGAAGGACCAACAAAAGGAACACAGCCAGTCCTTTGTAAATTATATCTATACAGGGGAAAGGCCTTCGTCACCTCCTGAGCGTAAACAGCGGAAATGAGTAACGCACCGTGTAGTATAATTGCGGTCGTCATTAAATAAAAGAAAAGGGGAGCAAAATCCGAAAACCTATTTCCAATTTTCATTCATTACTACTCCTTACGAAGCATTATAAATTCGGGATAACTAGTTCCTGGCCAACTTTCAATGATTTTTTTCCCTTAAGGTTTTTTTTGTTTGCATCAAATATCTTATTCCATCTAGTGCCGTCTTTATAATACTTGACTGCCAACGTGTAAAGGGTATCGCCCGCTTGAACTGTGTGTTTCTTAACAGAGGATGTGGCGCCCTTCATCTCGACTACTTGAGAAAGTGCCGGGGTGGTTGTTTCTGTTCTTATTTCCCCCTTTGACTTTTGCGATACTATTTTTTCTTCAGGTATAATTAGTTCGGTACCAATCCTAAGGCTGTTCCGATCTTGAATTTTATTTTGATTTGCATTGAAAATGAGCAGCCACTTCGATTCGTCACCATAATATTTGTTTGCTATTTTACGGAGAGAATCATTATATTGCACCTTATATGTCCGTAATGCCGCTTTACTTATATCTCCTGTGGATACGGTTTTCCAATCTTCCTGTTCTGAAACTGCGGATGGTTTTGCATCACTTGCGGTTATAATTGCCGCTTCTTTCTCCTTTGCCTTTTTCCACTCTCCTTCAATGACATTATCTTGTTTTTCAGCAGGCCGTACGGCAATTTTATTGGTACCTGTAACGGATGATGCTTTTTGTTCCGTACTTTGACCTGTGGTCGCAGCTCCTTTAATAGATTCTTGTGATACGTATTGCGGCTCCGGGGACAATTCGTTTACATTCATTTGGCCAACCTGAGTATCTTCTTCTATTTCTGGGATAGGAATAGTAGGTTCTTTCACCGGGGTTCTCGTACTCAGGAATACACCAATAATTGCCAGAATAATCACTCCTAATGTCACACCAACTTGCACATCTCTTTTCATCGTTTTTTTATCCCTTTCGTAGGTTATGTAGGAATGAAGAATTAAATTAAGCTTCTCCTCCACCTCTATGCTAATTGTGACCCCATACTCATGCGATTTCCATTAAAAATCCTGCTTGCATTTATTATGCTGCTATTCCGTGAATGGTTTTGGTGAGCATCATTCTTTAAGTGTTTTTGACTTTTGTCTCCTTTCCTTTATTTGAGTAATTTTGCCGTGACAATACAGGGCTTGCGGAAGAAAGTCCCTTCCACTTGACCAGCATAGGACATGCAACAAATATGGTAGAATATGTACCCACTACGATTCCTATTAACATAACAAATGCAAAGCCATGAATCTCGGGTCCTCCCAGGAAAAATAAAGCACACAACACACCAATCGTTGTGACGCCGGTCAGGAGGGTGCGGCTTAAGGTCTGATTGATGCTATCGTTTACCAACTGAGGTGTGAGCAGATTGCCCCGTACACCCATGTTTTCTCTAATCCTGTCAAAGATAACAATCGTATCATTCAGAGAGTAACCCACGACGGTAAGAAAAGCAGCCACCATCGAGCTATCAATTTTCATATTTCCAAACAAATAGTCTGCTACTGCGACGGCACCCAGGGTAATCAGGATATCATGGATAACCGCAATAATTGCGGAAGAGCCGAATTTAAAGTCTCCGAAGCGAAACCACACATAAAATATCGTTGCGACGAAGGAAAAGATTACGCCCAGAATGGCGCGGCTCTTCATTTCGCCTGCAACCGTGGAACCGATACTTACAATCCTTTGGAGCGGCTTCGGAATTTCAAAAGAACTTTTGATAGCTTTTTCTATTGTTTCTGCATTATGCGGGTTAAGGACAATCTTGACGGTTTTATATTCCCGCCCTACTTCAAGACCCTCTTCAAGCACATGAGGATATCCTGCCGAGGTCAGCGCTTCCTCTATTTGTTCTTTATTTAAAGGTTTTGATAATGTCATGCGAAATTGTGCCACACTCGATTCCTTTTCCTGAGTATCCCTGGAAATATCTGTCAGAAGTTCGAAAGAGACCTCTACTTTTTCTTTATACAGATTTTCTTTAAATTCATGAATAACATCTTCCTTGATTTTTTCTTGCACTTTCCCTGCACTCAAAGGTCTCACGTGAATTGTGAATACCTGCGCCGGAGCGTTGACTGCATAAGCACGCTTAACGGACTTAATCCTTTTCATCAGTGCCAGAAAATTTTCTTTGCTGATACTTTCTTTCAGGTCGACCTGGATGGCTTCATTTCCCTTGACATAAACACTCGGAATCTGAATTGTTTCCTTCAGCGCCTGTTTTATATCTTGCAAACTTGTTCGTGGACCTTCTATTCTTAATTTACTTGTACGCGCCATCATCGATTCTTTTGATTGTCCCGTTACGGAAATATTGCCAAACCCCTGTTTGTTAAATTCATAATTGAGAATGGAGGGATCTATGGGTTCACTTACTTCCACATCAACGAAAGGTTTCGATGTCGGCATTTTTACATCTTGCGTCTGCAATGTTTCAACAATATCTCCCATTGTGATTTTAACATTATGAAAAACTACGTGATCTTTCAGTCTGTCTATCACTTCGCCAATTAATTGTGGACGTTTTTTAATATCTTCCAGGCCGGTAATACTCACTAAATACTCTTTTGCGGACTGATTCACAGAGGTTATAGATACCACAGCTTCTTCTCTATATCCCGCTGCTTTAAGAATATCTTGAATTGCCGTCTCTTCTATTGGTTTCTGGAGTGTAAGATCAAAAATCGTTGGTTCAACAAAATCAATTTCTGCAAATAAACCTGATTTATCCAAAGCACCCTTGATATCTTCCGTTATTTTTTGCTTTACTTTAGTCTCATTAAGCTCTTTTATCCGAATACCAAATTCATTCGCCGTTGATATAAACTGGGTTAAATTCTCGCCAGACCAAATACTCTGCACCTCGGCTCCTCCATAACCATCGGCAGCTAACGCAGTCCTTATGAATCCCGGTTGTACAGGATTAGCAAGATGTAGTTGAACCAGGGTACCGCCGGTGAAGTCGATGTCGTATTTCTTATTCCCGCGGAGTGTAAATGTAATCATTCCGCCGATAAGGCACGCACCTGAAATAGCAACCAGGACAAAGCGATAGTTAACAAATTTAACGTGAGGAACACCAATCAACTTAAACATCGAGAAGCGCTTGATCCAGCCGAAATCCATACACACATCATATACAACCCTTGTTACAAAAACAGATGTAAACAGGTTGATAATCAAGCCCAGGATCAACGTCCATGCAAATCCCTTCACAGGACCTGTACCCACTACGGCAAGTATTACACCCGTGATTAAAGTAGTAACATGGGAATCAAAGATAGCAGAAAACGCCCTTTCATATCCTGCCTTCACTGCCGCCCGCAAAGGTTTTCCCCTGGCCTTTTCTTCACGGATTCTTTCAAAAATTAACACATTTGAATCGATACCCATACCGATCATAAGCACCAATCCCGCTATGCCCGGGAGCGTCAGAGTAGCGTTGAGTAATGCCATCATTCCAATCGTAAAGAAGATATTTAAGGCGTTTGCACAGTTGGCAACCCATCCTACACCCATGTAGTAAATACCAACAAAAAGGATTGCAAAGATACCGCCTATGGCACCGGCTATCAACCCCCTGTTAATCGAATCTCTTCCCAAACTCGGCCCAACCATGGTTTCCATTTCAAGTTCAAGGTCTGCCGGGAGGCTTCCTGCCCGCATTATGGCAATCAGTTCATTGACTTCATCCTGGGTAAAGTTCCCTTCAATAATGCCAGATCCTGGAATACGGTCACGTATAACGGGCGCCGAATAGAGGATTCCATCCAGGATAATTGCCAGAGGCTTACCAATATTCCGTTCCGTGATCTGTCCAAATTTAGATTTACCGATGGTATCAAATTCAAAACCCACGACGGGTTCAATTCCTTTCCGGTCGGCGTATATTCTGGAGAGATGTTCTCCGGAAATCGCTATTTTATTCTGTATGAGGTACCATTTTCCCGCTTCCCCCTCTTCTCCTTTTTTCTTTTGTAACCATTGTTTATAAAAACCCGGAACTGGTTTTCCTTCCATAGCCTCTTTATATTCCGGGCTGTCAATGCTGGCAGCCAGCCTGAATTCAAGCTTGCCAAGCCGCGTGATTCGATTTTTCAGCGCCTCTATTTCTGTTCTTGTTGCACCCGGAACCTGAACGAGAATCCGATGACTTCCATGTTCCTGTATTCTGTATTCTATAACCCCCTGCGGGTCGATCCTTTTCTTTAATACCTCAATGATTTCTCTGGTAATACCAGGCCGGTCTTCTTTTTCTTCCACCCGTACTTTATACAGCAACTCGGAACCGCCTTTGAGGTCTAATCCAAGTTTAATTTTCCCCTTTGCTACATACTCTACGGTTTTATTACGAGTATTCCTGCCATCCTTGTCAGTTGTTTCACTAACAATGGTTTCGTGAATAACAGGATTCGTTATAAAAAACCGCATCCATGACTTTTCCAGTGTTGTACGCTCAACTACCTTTCCATCGACCTCCTTGACTTGTTCCTTCTTCAGAACTTTTTCTGACGGTGGACACAAGATCATGGTACCAATAGCAATAACTACCGCAATGAGAGGTATCCGCCATCTTAAGTTTTTAGTCATCTCTTTCTCCTCAACAGGCTCCTTTTCCGTTGTCTGTAATAAACTGCCTACCCTTGTGCATGATTATATAAAATAAAAATTATTTCGTATCTTTACTCTCTTCTGGAAGTTCTTTCGACCCTTCCATGTCATCCTCGTGAGAAACTTCCAATACCGTAACAATCGCGCTCCTGTCGACCTTAAGCTTTACGTCTTTTGCATCATCCACACGGAGGATGATCTCATTCTCTCTGATCGATGTAATGATCCCATGTATGCCTCCCGCGGTTACAACCCGATCATTCTTTTTGATCCTGGACAACAGCGCTTTACGCTCTTTTTCCTTTCTCTTTTGTGGCCTCAGAATCAAGAAATACATCACAACAAACATGAGTATAAACGGAAGCAGCATCGACAGCATGCCGCCCGGTGATGATTGTTTTTCGGTCGCTTGCAATAAAAAAAACATTCCCTTCCTCCTAACCCTGGTTAAAAATTTTCACTCGGAAATAATATCCCTTGCCTGAGTAATATTTCACATATTTCATCAGTCGGACTGTTTTAATAAAAAGTCAGCTTTAAAATCCTTGAATTCGCCTTTTGCAATAGATTCTCTTATCTGACGCATCAAATCTTGAAAATAAAATATATTGTGTAATGAAATCAGGGACAGTCCCAGGATTTCGTTTGCCATGAAGAGGTGTCGTAAATATGCCCGCGAAAAGTTTTGGCATGTATAACAACCACATATCTCATCCAGCGGAGCCGAATCCTCCTTGTACTGACTGTTGAGTATTTTCACTTTACCCGTACTGGTAAAGGCACACCCGTTCCTTCCGTTGCGTGTGGGGATGACACAATCAAACATATCGATTCCGCGTTCTACGGCATTGAGAATATCAACGGGAAATCCAACACCCATCAAATACCGCGGTTTATCATCGGGTAAATAGTCCACCGTATAATCCAGCACTTCATTCATGAGGAAAGACCCCTCGCCCACGCTTAACCCACCAATTGAATATCCCTCAAAATTCATCTCGACAAGACGCCTGGCGCATTCTATGCGAAGCTCCCTGAACACATTTCCCTGAACAATACCAAAGAGCGTTTGACGTTTATCCCTGTGCGCATTCAAACAACGTTCTGCCCACTTAAGTGTCCTTTTTACTGCCACACTCGCCCTGTCCTGTTCGCAAGGATACGGCGCACATTCGTCAAACGGCATAATGATGTCTGCCCCGATCTCATTCTGTATCTCCATCATTCTTTCGGGGGTAATGAACAACCGTGTTCCATCGACAGGGGATTGAAATTCTACCCCATTATCCGAAACCTTTGTCAGCCCTGTAAGCGAAAAAATCTGGTATCCGCCGCTATCAGTAATAATTGCTCCATCCCATCCCATAAATTTATGGAGCCCCCCCAATTGACGAACAATTTTCTCCCCGGGTCGCAGACAGAGATGGTACGCATTACAGAGAATGATCCTTGTGTTGGCCTCCTTAAGATGCCCCGGCGTTAAAGTCTTCACGGTGCCCTGTGTGCCAACCGGCATAAAAACCGGGGTCGGAATACAATGATTTGCAAACTGAAGTTCGCCGCACCGGGCCTTTGTTTGCGTATCGATTGCCAGGGGCCTAAAAATCAACAACGCCTCCGCACAAGGATCTTAATATACCCGAACTAATTCTATCTTTGGATAGTAGTATTTCAAAATATCTTCCCACGCAGAACCCTTTTCGGCCATTGCTTGAGCGCCGTACTGACATAACCCTACGCCATGCCCCCATCCCCTCCCGGAAAAGGTAATACTGCTCCCATTATTTCTGGAATCAAAGGCCGTGCTCAAAAGGTTATTCGGACCGACTAGCAAGCGAAATTCATTTGCATTCATTTCTTTGCTTCCATTCGCAGAGGCAATCTCAACCATTGAACCATGATTGCCGGCTCCCGGATCTACCGCTTTTACAGCACTGATATTCGAAACATGAATATTTGCATCTCGTAACTTTTTTTCAATCTCTGATTTACTAATATTCTTACTCCAGCTGGTATGTTTGGAGTTATTACAATAAGTACACACTACTCCGCTCAAGGGTGGTATACTGTCTTTTCCAAATACATGATGAATATCTTCTGTGTGTCCCCCGCACGTGCTGTGGAAAAGCGCGGGAAAAAGATTCCAATTGTACATCATGACTACGCCTTTGGTTTCCCGCACAATTCTGTTAAGCCGGGCTGTTTCTCCAGCCATGCCACGATACGCCATTTCCAGCATATCCAGGTGATAGACTTCATCGCGTCTTACTTTTTTCTTATACATCGCATAGGTTCTTGCTGTTACCGCCTGGGCGCGCAAGGCATCTTCATTCCAGGTCGATGGCATTTCACTGCCAAGGACGCCGGCGACAAAACTTTCAAGATCCACTTCTTCGATCACTGAAAATTTATTATTCGTTTGCTTCACTATTCTGATTTCACCGCGATATCGTGTATTATTCACCTCAATGTCACCATCCTGGGTGCCGGCAATCCTTAACTCACTATTGTTATACTGTTTATTCCCAATATTGATTCCAATATTTGTTGCCGATATTTCCGATTTCTGCAGACCTTGTCCCTGATCGATGATATTCGTCAGACTACCGGTGATTTGATAACAACCATTAATCGCTAACTGTACCCCTCGTGCGTCATTTATCAGGAGCACGCGCACGACAGGTGGTCTATCCAGAAGTGGTCCGTAATCATGAATCCCCGTTTGAACTAACATAGTTTCTTTGTGGCATGAAAGAGGTATCGCTGCGGAGAGAGTTATCAATATTGTAGCAATTATTAAGAATAGCGTCTTACCCATAGCGTCTTGTATCCATAGTCACAAAAGATCATTTGCGCACCTGCTTCTGCAATATAACGGCAATGCAGTTGCCTGAAAAAATAAACCGTTCTGATGCGTCATCCGACGCAACGGCAGTACGCCCCTCCACCTTCTTCTATCCAAAACAATCACATCTTTGTAATACTTCCTTGGTATTTGGTGGTATCATGGCATTTTCTTTGTCTTTGTCGTGAGGACTGTTGCCTCTATACAATTCACGTGTAGTATCTTTGTATCTCTCATATTCGCTGAAGATACATCCGCAATAGCCCTGCCGGTAAATCATCTTTTTCTTTGCTATATCTTTGCTGCACTCCGACAGATAACGATAATCACGATAGACAAAATCAATCCCGTATTCCCGCGATAAATTTTCTGAAAACATTTTTAGTTGTTCGTGATTCTGGTAAACGCTGAACAGCATGGTGGACGTAAAGGCTTCAAATCCATTTTCCCGCGCATAAATAGCAGCAAATCTCAGCCTCATAGTATAACAATCGGCGCATCGATCAATGCCCTCATAGTTGACTCCCTTCAGATATTCCCGTAAGCCATATTCCTCATGGTAAATTACAGGGATAGGATCACTTTCCTGGAATACACGCAGTGCCTTTAACCTCCGTCTGAACTCAAGCAATGGATGAATATTCGGATTATAAAAGAGCCCGGTTACTTTAAAACCTTCTTTTCTCAGCTCATTTAACGGTGCACACAGGCAACATGCACAGCAAATATGCAATAACAAATTCATAGGACGACTCCGTTAGAATAGTCTTTTTTGGAGTCCTGTTTCCGTGTGGTATTGATACCCCAGATGTTCATAGGCAAGTTTGGTTGCAATCCTTCCCCGGGGGGTTTTATCCAGGTAGCCCCTCTGGATCAAAAAAGATTCATACACTTCCTCTACGGTATCTTCTTCCTCACTTACCGAAACTGCAATGGTTTTCAGACCTACAGGGCCGCCGCCATATCGAATGACGGTTTCAAGTATCTTCCTGTCCATGTCTCCCAAACCATGCTCATCCACGCCCAACATCTCAAGGCCCATGTGAGCCACGTCTTCGTTAATGACATCGTTTCCGCGCACCTGGGCAACGTCCCGGATACGTCTTAAAAATCTATTGGCTATTCTCGGTGTACCGCGTGATCTCTTCGCAATAATTTCAGCGCCTTTTTCATTTATCTGAATGGTAAGAATACGGGCAGAATTACACACGATCTTATAAAGATCTTCCCATGGATAGAACTCCAGTTTCTCCAACACGCCAAATCGCGAACGAAGCGGAGCCGTAAGCAATCCCTCTCGCGTAGTCGAACCAACAAGGGTAAACTTCGGCAATTTGATCTTAACCGATCTCGCCTTGGGTCCCTGATCGATAATAATATCAATATAAAAATCTTCCATTGCTGAATACAGATATTCTTCGACGTTTGTATTCAACCGATGGATTTCATCAATAAAAAGGATATCCCCGTATTGTAAATTAGTCAGGATACCAGCAAGGTCTACCGGTTTATCCAGGATAGGGCCTGAAGTGGTTTTAATCGATGCATTAATTTCGTTGGCAATAATCTGAGACAACGTTGTCTTCCCTAAACCGGGCGGACCGGAAAACAAGATATGGTCCAGGGGTTCTCTCCTCTTCTTTGCAGCTTCAATGTAAATGAGCAGATTTTCTTTTATGCGATCTTGTCCAATAAAATCACTGAATCGCTTTGGCCTCAGCGTGAGATCGAGATTTTTATCTTCAACAATGCTTTCAGAAGATAAAACATCTTCGTTTATCACCGTTAAACCTCCCGGTGCGGCGAGGGCGCAACTAACCCCCTCCTTAAAAAGGTAATGAAGGGAATTGTAAAAAGCTTATTAAAAAAAGGTTTTACACAGCAACACTATACTATAAATTAAGGCTTCAGAATCAAACACGGACAGTCATACTTTATGTTTCAAAGCTTCCCTTACGAGGACTTCAACATTTTCTATAGTTTGTAATTTTCTTACCGCTTCACTTACCGCATTTTCAGCTACCAACCGCCCATAACCCAAAGAAACCAAAGCCATAACGGCATCAGACACCTGTTCTTTTTGCCGTACATCCATCCCGCCCGGTACAGATGGTACAACTCCTTTAATAATTCCCTTCAGTTCCAGAATAATCCGTTCGGCAGTTTTCTTGCCTACCCCCTTGATTCTCTCCAACGCCTTCACATCTCCATGAATAACGGCGTATTTAATATCCTCCACCCTACTGCCAGAGAGTATCGCAATCGCCGTATTAGGCCCTATACCATTCACGGAAAGCAGCAACTGGAACAAATCTCTCTCCTCCCCTGTTGCAAATCCGAATATCTTTATCTGATCTTCCCTTATAAATAACTGGGTAAGAATTGTGGTCTCTCCATGACTGGAGACCTTCTCAAAGGTAGATAGCGGAATGTGTAATAGATAACCGATACCTGCTACTTCCAAGATGAGCCTGGTTGGTGATTTACTAACCACCCGTCCTCGAATGTAATCGAGCATGTGTGCATCATCCTTAGATATAGTAATTATCTCATTGGAAATTTTTATTATGATACGCTATTCTGCAGAGTTTTTTTCCAAATCCGTCTCATCGTTGTCTCCCTTTCTTAGACCCAAGCCAAACCGGGAGAGATTTTCTTTTATTTCGTCTATATAATCCTGCTTAACACCTTTTTGTTCTAACTCCGCTTCGGTCTCTTCCGTTAGGTCATTTACCTCTTCAATACCAGCCTTGCTCAGCGCATTGCTACAACGGATAGAAAGTCCCAGTTCTGAAATGGCTTCAAATGCTCCCATCCCCACTGCTGGCTCTTTTTTGTTCAACAGCTCGGTTTCACTCTCACCTTCCAACGCCTGACCCAATCGTAATCCTTTTTGGGATAAAATAACCTTAATTTCATTCAGTGAGGTCTCTCCAAAATTTTTAAACGAAAGCAAATCGGCCTCAGTAATTCTTGTAAGATCTTTCAAAGTACGAATATTCATCTTTTCCAGGCAATTCTTGCTTCTGACAGAGAGCTCAAAATCGGAAATGGGAATATTCAGAACTTCGCTTTCTTTCCCCTGTTTTTTTGAAATCTCCTCATCGTAATACATTGAGACAGACGCTTTTGCGTCTTTAAAAAACAATGATGCTCGCGCATTATTTGGTTCTGCATCTAAAACCGACTCAAAACAATATAATGCATCCTCATGGTTCCCTATATCTTCATACAAAATTCCCAGATTAATAAAAGCGTTTTTATAGGTCGGGCACAAATTTATGCATTTCTCATAATACTCAATCGCCATTTCGTCTTCCCCATCCATGTCGTAATTAAACGCCACGCGGAAGAGAGACTTTGCATAGTTTGCGTCAATTTGGAGTGATTGTTCATAATGCTTGGATGCCTCCCGATATTCTCCCAGATCATCCAGACAAAATCCCCATTGATAATGCAATTCGGCGCTATTTCCATGCGATTTCGAAAATCTGTTAATAATTTCTAATGCCTCTTTGATATTTCCAGTCAATCTTTTTGTTTCAGCAATATCCATGGAAATATCAAACTCTTCGGCATCTGATTTCTTCGCACGTTCAAAACATTCCAGGGCCTGACTATAATCACCTAATTCCTGATAACACTTGCCCAAATAGTAAGCCCCTATTTTTCTCGATCTTACCTCTTTAAGAAGCTCGGATGCCTCTTTTGTATTTCCGGTTATCCACTCGCATATACCTAGTAAAAGCGCTAAATCTTTTGCTTTGGCACCGTCATGCTCTTTTTTTACGTCGCTCTTTAATGTTTCAATCTTTTCTTCCAGTTTTTCCCAGTTTTCTCTGGAACTGTACACTTGCTTCTTTACATGAGCAACGATCTCCCTTGATAATTCTTCTGCCTCAAATAATTTATCAAAATCCACATCCACAACGGCTGTAACCATTTTGCTATCTTCCCTCCATTACTTCTTAAAAACGAACCTACTCTTTTACTAAAAAGTACATCTTATGCAGCTTTTGAATGCTGGAGTCTAACAAACACACAGCAGAAATTCAAATAAATTTTATTCCCTAAATCCTGCAAATAAAGCATCGTCCTGTTGTAGGATCAGGCCGAAAATGATAAGTACCCCTATGAAACCTCAAGGTATCTTTGAAAACAAAAACACCTACTGGAAATGCACCTTTTTAATGAAGAATATAGCATAAAAAGAGGAAAGAAAACAACCGAAAATCAGGGCAGAGATGAGTTGCAGAGATTAGCGGCACATAGAGGGATATCGCCGGCAATAGTGTCTGTAAATGTATCTGCGCACTGAAGACGGCAGTGCAATGTTGGGAAAATATTTTGTAAGTTGTAGCATTCGGCTAAAAAGTAATTTTACTTTAGAATCCTGGTGCTTTTGACGCCAGGATCACAACAAAAAAGGGATGTTATACCCCAACAGATTGTCCGAGAATGCGGCGTCATGGTTTTTCTATGAAACCATAAAAAATGAGTCAAAGCAGTTGCAAAAGAGAAGTTCAATCCTTAATCCAGCGACAAAAATAAAATAGTACCTAAATCCTGCAAACAAGGCGAAGCCTTGTTGCAGGAATAGGCATGAAGTGGTAGAATCTTCAAGGGTTTTAAGGTGTTTTAAGATCGAAAACAACCAAAAGGAGATTCACCAATTCCATGAAGA
>WBZR01002229.1_pt1 | contig 20721 bp, 12 predicted proteins | sample 5204231 | NCBI WGS metagenome assembly WBZR01 (sample SAMN12412403, study PRJNA552823) | activated sludge metagenome | isolation source: activated sludge from anammox sidestream of wastewater treatment plant... | place: USA: Virginia | collected 2017-08 | reverse complement strand
ACGCGCACGACGCTCGCCGAGCTCGGCATCGACCTCGCGGTCGGAGAGGATCGCTGATCGCCATGGACCTCCTGCTGCTGAAGATCGCGCTCGTCGCCTATCTGGCCGCCGCGGTCGGCCTGAGCCCGCACCTCCTGCGCCTCATGCCGGCCGCGCGCCGCCTCGGCACCCTCGGCCTCGCGGCGGCCTTCGCGGCGCACGGCGCGAGCATCTTCCTGCGGTCGGTCGCGGCGGGCTATCCCGCCTTCACGACGGAATACGAGGCGCTGTCGTTCTTCGCCTGGCTCACCGTCGGCGTCTATCTCGGGGTGCAAGCGCGCTATCACCTGCCCGCCGTCGGGGCGGTCGTCGCGCCGCTCGCCTTCACGGTGACGCTCGCGTCCTTCGCGTTCTACGCCGGGGTGCGCGAGCTACCCCCGAACCTCCGGAGCGCGTGGCTGCCCGTGCACGTGACCGCGGCCTTTCTCGGCAACGCGATCCTCGCGCTCGCATTCTGCGTGAGCCTCGTCTACCTCTTTCGCGAACGGCAGTTGAAGGAGAAGCGCATCGGTGGGCTCTCCAGCCGGCTGCCGTCGCTCGAGGCGCTCGATACGCTCAACTATCGCGCCCTCGCCTGGGGCTTTCCGCTCCTCACGCTCGGCATCGTGACCGGCGCGCTCTTCGCGAAGCACACCTGGGGACGGTTCTGGTCGTGGGACGAGCGAGAGATATTCTCGCTCGTCACCTGGGGCGTCTACGCGGGGCTGCTCGAGGCGCGCATGGTGGCCGGGTGGCGCGGCCGGCGCGCCGCGACCGTCACCATCGTCGGCTTCACGCTGCTCTTCGCGTCGTTCGTCTTCGGACAGATGATCTTCCCCGGCAAGCACGGAGGGAGCTTCGACTGACCGTGGCGCGCGACCTCTGTATCGTCGGCGTGAACCATCGCACCGCGCCGGTCGCGCTGCGCGAGCGTCTGGCGTTCCCGGCGGATGGGATCGCGACGGCGCTCGGCGAGCTCAAAGCGGTGCCGGGCGTGCAGGAGGCGGCGATCGTTTCCACCTGCAACCGCGTGGAGGTGGTGACCGGCACGTCGGTGCCGGCCGCGATGGTGGCCGCCCAGGTGGAGGCGTACCTCACGCGCGTGCGCGAAGTGGAGCGCTCGGCGTTCGCGCCCCACCTCTACGTCCACCACGGCCGGGACGCGATCCGCCACCTCTTCCGGGTCGCGGCGAGCCTGGATTCGATGGTCGTCGGCGAGCCGCAGATCCTCGGTCAGATGAAGGATCAGTACGTGGCGGCCGCGGCGGCCGGGACGTCGGGGCCGGTGCTGCACAAGGCGTTTCACCGGGCCTTCACGGTGGCGAAGCGCGTCCGCACCGAGACGGGCATCGCCAGCAAGTCCGTGTCGGTCGCGTCGGTTGCCGCCGACCTCACCCGCACCATCTTCGAGACGCTGGAGGACAAGACGGTGATGCTGGTCGGCGCCGGCAAGATGAGCCAGCTCGTCGCGCGCCATCTCCAGGCGCGCGGCACCGGCGACATCATGGTGACGACCCGCACCTTCGACCACGCGGCCGCGCTCGCCCACGCGTTCGGCGGCCTGGCGATTCCGTTCGAGCGCCTCGCCGAGTACCTGAAGCACGCCGACATCGTGATCGGCTCCGCCGGCGCCGCCGACCACCTCGTCGGTCCGCAGCTCGTCCAGGAGGTCCTGCGCGCCCGCAAGCAGCGGCCGATGTTCTTCATCGACCTCGCCGTGCCCCGCAACTTCGATCCGGCGATCAACGACCTCGACAACGTCTACGTCTACGACATGGACGATCTCGCCCGGACGAGCGCCGACCACACCGGCGAGCGCGAGCGCGAGGCGCTGCGCGCCGAGGCCATCGTCGAGGACGAGGTCGAGCGGTTCGTGCGCTGGCTCGCGGGCCTCGACGTCGTGCCGACGATCGTGGCGCTGCGGGAGAAGCTCGAGACCATCCGCCGGGCCGAGCTCGAAAAGGCGCTGACGGCGCTCCAGGACGCGGCGCCGCGCCACCGCGCGCTGCTCGACGCGCTGACGTCGTCGATCGTGAACAAGATCCTGCACACGCCGCTCGCCTCGCTGAAGCGCGAAGGGGCGCCCGACGATCCCGATCTCGCCGCCAGTGTCCGGCGCCTCTTCGACCTGGAGATCCCGGCGGCGCGCCTGACGGACGATCCCGAGGAGGAGAAATGAGCGTCGAGCCGCTTCGCCTCGGCACCCGCGGCAGCGCGCTCGCGCTCCGTCAGTCCGGCATGGTCGCGGCGGAGATCGAGCGCCGCGGCACGCCCGTCGAGCTCATCACGATCCGCACGAGCGGCGACGTCGCGACCGGAAGCCTCGCCGCTCTCGGGGGCAAGGGTCTGTTCGTGAAGGAGATCGAGGAGGCATTGGCGCGCGGTCGCATCGACCTCGCGGTGCACTCGTTGAAGGACGTGCCGGCGGTACTGCCCGCGGGGCTCGAGATCGCCGCCACGCCGCCGCGCGCCGACCCGCGCGACGTGGTGATCTCGCCGGTCGGCGTCGGGCTCGGACGCCTGCCGGCCGGCATGCGGGTCGGCACGTCGAGCCTCCGCCGACGCGCCCAGCTCGCGGCGCTGCGGCCCGATCTCGGCGTCGTCGACATGCGCGGTAACGTCGATACGCGCCTGCGCAAGCTCGGGGCCTGCGAGGTCGACGCCATCCTGCTCGCCGCGGCGGGGCTCGAGCGCCTCGGTCTCGCGCCCGCCGGCCTCGTGGCGATCCCGGCGGCGCGCTTCCTGCCCGCGATCGGTCAGGGCATCCTCGCGCTCGAGGTGCGGGAGGACGACGCGGCGACGCGCCGGGTCGTCGCGGCGCTCGACGATCCTCCGACCCGCGCCGCGGCGGTGGCCGAGCGCGCTTTTCTCGCCGCGATCGGCGGCGACTGCCACACGCCGCTCGCGGCGTACGCGACCGTCCACCGCGACCAGCTCCGCATGCGGGCGATCGTGGCGTCGGTCGACGGTCGCGAGATCCTCGGCGACGCCTTCGACGGGCCGCGCGACGCCGCCGCCGACATCGGAACGCGGCTCGCCGAGGCCCTCCTCACGCGCGGCGCGGCGGCGTTGGTCGCGCGCGCCGGCACGAGCCGTTCGTGAGCGCCGGCGGCCGCGTCAGCCTGGTCGGCGCCGGGCCGGGCGACCCGGGGCTCCTCACGCTCCACGGCAAGCGCCGTCTCGAGAGCGCCGACGTCGTGATCTACGACGCCCTCTCGAACCCGAGTCTGCTCGCGTTCACCCGACCCGACTGCGAGGTGATCTTCACCGGCAAGCACGGCTCCGGCGTGCGCCTCACGCAAGCGCAGATCACCGAGACGATGCTCGGATACGCGCGCGCCGGACGCTCGGTCGTGCGCCTCAAGGGCGGCGATCCCTTCGTGTTCGGTCGTGGCGGCGAGGAGGCGCTCGCGTGCGTGCGGGCCGGCGTTCCGTTCGAGGTGGTGCCGGGCGTCACGGCGGCCGTCGCGGCGCCGGCCTACGCGGGGATCCCGCTCACCCACCGCGATCACGCGTCGGTCGTGAGCTTCGTGACCGGTCACGAGGCGGACCGCGAGGGCGACCGTGCCGTGCCGTGGGAGGCGCTCGCGCGGCAGGGCGGCACGCTCGTGCTCTACATGAGCGTGCTGCAACTCTCTGGCAACCTCGACCGCCTGACCGCCGGCGGGCTCGACCCCGCGACGCCCGCCGCGGCGATCCGCTGGGGCACGACCGCGCGCCAGCGCGTGGTGCGCGGCACCGTTGCGACACTGCCGGCGCTCGTCGCGGCCGCCGGACTGCGGCCGCCGGCGCTCGTCGTGATCGGGGGAGTCGTCGGATTGGCCGCGGAGCTCGGCTGGTTCGAGCGCCGCCCGCTCTTCGGCCGTCGCGTCGTCGTGACGCGGCCGCGCGGACGGGCCGAGGCGTTCGCCGCACTCCTCGAGGGCGAGGGCGCCGAGGTGGTGTCGCTGCCGACGATCGCGCCCGAGCCTCCCGCGTCGTTCGCCGCGTGGGACGCCGCGCTCGCCGACCTCGGCCGCTATGCCTGGCTCGTGCTCACGAGCCCGCACGGCGTCGAGGTGTTCTTCGACCGCCTGCGCGCGCTCGGGCGCGACGTCCGCGAGCTCGCCGGCGTCGCGATCGCGGCGATCGGGCCGGCGACGGCGGCTGCCATCGGAGCGCGCGGGCTCGCGGCGGCGCTCACGCCCGGGGAGTACCGCGCCGAGGCGGTCGCCGACGGCCTCGTCGCGCGCGGCGTCGCCGGGAAGCGGGTGCTCCTTGCCCGCGCCGCCGGCGCGCGCCGGGTCCTGCCGGAGCGCCTGCGGGCGGCGGGCGCGCTCGTCGACGACGTCGCGACCTACCGGACGGTGCTGCCGCCGGAGGCCGCGGCCGCGCCCGCGCTCTTCGCCGGCTCGCCGCGTCCCGACCTCGTCACCTTCACGAGCTCGAGTACGGTCACGCACTTCGCGGGGCTCTTTCCGGGCCGCGACCTGGGCGCGGTGCTCGCGGGCGTCGCCGTCGGATGTATCGGTCCGGTGACCGCGGCGACGGCGCGCGATCTCGGCCTCGCGGTCGATGTCGAGCCGAAGGACTACACGGTGCCCGCCTTCGCGGCCGCGATCGTCGACTACTTCCGCTCGCGTCCGGCCGCGAATCCTTGACAACTTCGACGCCGAATCAGTAGGAAGGCGCGGCTTCTACGGTGGGGCGGCGTGGTGTTCCCGAGAAGGGATCGGGGTCGATGTCCGACAAGATAGACGAGGCGGACTATACCCGCCGAGGGACGCTGAAGGTCGACCAGCCGGCTGCCGTGCCGGACGTCGTCGACGTCTTCGTCGCGGGCGGCGGTCCCGCCGGCACCGCGGCGGCGGTGCGCTGCAAGGAGCTCGGACTCTCCTGCCTGGTCGTCGACTACGACGACCTGATGAAGCGCATCCGCGACTACCCGAAGGAGAAGCAGATCCTTCCGAGCTACGGCGGCGGCGACAAGCTCCAGTTCCCGGCCGGCGGGCCGATGCTCGCGGCCCTCGCGTTCGACGACATCGACAAGGACGATCTCGTGAAGGTCTGGAAGGCCAAGTACAAGGAGTACGGCCTGACCGCGAAGATCGGCCACGAGTTCACGGGGCTCGACCGGCTGCCCGAGGGCGTGTGGAGCGTCCGGACCTGGAACCATCGCACCGGCGAGGAAGAGCGCTACCAAGCGCGCAATGTCCTCCTCGCGATCGGCGCGGGCGTGCCGCGCCGGTTCGACATCCCCGGCAACACCGACGGCATCGCGTTCCGCCTCGACGACGCGAAGGACTACGTCGGGAGGCCCGCGCTCGTGATCGGCGGCGGCACGTCGGCGGCGGAGGCGGTGATCGCGATCTCGGGCGCGAAGATCGCGGGCGAGGATCAGAGCGCGATCTACTGGTCGTATCGCGGCGGCGGCATGCCGAAGGTGTCGCGGGCGCTCTCCGAGGTGTTCTTCTCCGCCTACGTCGGGAACGGCAACGTCCGCTATCTCGCGTTCTCGGAGCCCGTCGCGGTGGTCACCGCCGACGACAAGCTCGAGTACCTGTCGGTGCGGATCGACCGCAAGATCTCGGCGGGCAGGCCCTGTGAGACCGTCCACCTCGAGTTCGCCAAGGATCAGGTGGTGGCCTGCATCGGCGAGGACCTGCCGGTGAAGCTGCTGCAAGGCTGCGGCATCAAGATCCCGCTCCTCAACAACCGACCGCAGATGCTGGTGAACCACGACGGCGAGGTGTCGTTGCCGGGCGTGTTCCTGGTGGGCGACGCGCGCGGGCCGAAATATCTGCGCTGCAAGGATTTCGACGACGCGGGCTCGTACGAGCAGGTCGTCGAGAAGCGCAACATCAAGGCCGCCATGGTCGATGCGGTGAAGGCGGTCGAGGCGATCGCGCTGCGCGCCGGCATGGAGGTGCCGAAGTCCGAGGTGGCGCCGACGCCGACGCCGGCGCCCGCGCCGCCGAAGCCGGCGGCCGCCGCGCCCTCGAGCGCGCCGTCCGTGGCGCCGAGCGCTCCGCCGCCGCCGGTCGTCGTGCCGCCGGCGCCGTCGCACGCCGAGGCCGCCAAGCGTCCGGCGAGCGCGGCGCAGCTGGTGAGCCTCCATCCCGACGACTCGCCGGAAGAGGCGTTCCCGCTCACGAAGGATCAGGTCACGATCGGCAGGAAGACGCCCGACATCGCCTGCGCCGACGACGTCTACATGGCCGACACGCACGCGCTCCTGACCCGCCAGGACGACGGCTACGCGCTCGAGGACGAGAGCGGCGGGGCCGGCGTGTGGCTCCGCGCCAAAGGGCAGGAGGGGCGGCCGCTCGTCGCGAACGACCTCGTCTGGATCGGCGCGCAGATCCTCATGGTCGTGGAGCAGGGGAACGGCTGGGCCGTCACCCACTTCGACGCCGAGGGCGTGCAGCGGGAAACCTATCCGATCCCAGGCAAGGGGATGATCGTCGGCCGGGTCGAGGCGGTGTCCCTCGACAAGGCGGATCTGAGCTTGTCCCGGCGCCACGCGCAGTTGCGGATCGAGGGCGGCGCGCTCGGCATCTTCGATCTCGGGAGCAAGAACGGCACGTACGTGAAGCTGACGGCGCCGACCCGGCTCGCGAACGGCGACGAGTTCCGGGTCGCGAGCAAGCGGTTCCGCTTCGAACGGTTCGCGCCGGTATCGAAGCTCGCGCCGAGCGACGTGGTCGTCGCCGCGCCGCACGCCGCCGCGCCGCCTGCCGCGGCCGCTCCGGCCGCACCCGCTCCGGCCGCGCTCGCCGCCGCCACCGCGGGCGGGCTCGTCGCCGCGCTCGACTACGAGAAGTACAAGCTCACGATCCCGGTCGCGCCGGACCAGGACCTGCTGCACGCGTATTTCCACGAGCTCGTCACGCGCTTTCCCGATTGCAAGGTCGGCAAGGACGGCGCGCCGCGCGATCATCACGAAGAGCCGCTCGATTGGGAGTGCAAGATCGGCCAGTGCGGCCTCTGCACGGTCGAGATCATCGAGGGCGCCGAGCACTTCGTGCCGCCCGATCCGGGCGGCATGGAGCGGCCCACCATCGAAAAGGTGCGGCAGCTCGACTGGAATCCCGTGAAGTATCGGTTGGCGTGCGTCGCGAAGATCAAAGGTCCCGTGAAGTTGACGATTCCACCCGCCTGAGCGCGCGCATCCTTGGAGGGTCCGGAGCCATGCGGAGAGCCGTGATGGGGGCGCAGTACGGGAGGCGGTCGGAGTGGCTGGCAGCGGCGCTCGTGACGATGCTGGCCGCGTGCGGCGGCGGCGCCGGACAAGGCGAGGGTCCCGGCACGGGTCCCCCGCCGGCGGCGACGGCGCCGACGCTTGAGCGCGACGAGGTGCGTTCGCTCATGGAGCACGCGGCGCGGGCGGTCGACCGCGATCTAGTCGTCGCCGTGACCGACCGCCGCGGCGTGATCCTCGGCGTCGGCGCCAACTTCGCGATCGACGCGACGGCCTGCGAGGCGCCGAACCCGACGCCGGGCACCGATTGCGCGGTCGCGAGCTTCGCGACCCAGCTGGCGCGCACCGCCGCTTTCTTCAGCGCCGACCAGACGCCGCTCACCTCGCGCTCGATCCGCTTCATCAGCGACATCCACTTCCCGCCGCGCATCGACAACACGGGGGCGGCCGCCCTCTTCGGCATCGAGAACACGAACCGCGGCTGCAGCTTCGACGCGGCAGCGGGCGACGGGCTCTTCGAGGCGGACCAGGTGATCCCGCGCGCGCGCAGCCTCGCGGCGACGCTCGTCGATCTCGCCGGCGCCGCGCCGCTCGCGTGCGAGAGCGGCGGGTCGCGCGCCGGATGCACGACCGGCATCGCGACCCTTCCGGGCGGCGTGCCGATCTTCAAGAACGGACGCTTGGCGGGCGGCATCGGCGTCTTCCTGCGCGGCCAGGATCCCGGACCCGATTCCGAGGCCGCGCCCGAGGGCGACGTCGTGCTGCGCCGGCAGGACGGCGACCCGGACTTCGACGTCGGCGAGTTCGCCGCACGCGCCTTCGCCGGCGACGTGAAGGCGGTGGTGCCGACCGTCGTCGACAAGGGGCTCGTGAACGTCTGCGCCAACACCGCGATCGCACGCCCGGCGTGTTGCGCGGACCCGGTGAGTCCCTGCACCTTCAGCATTCTGCCGAACGTTCAGCGCATCGACCCGGTGATCTTCATCGACGGCATCGAGGTGCCCGAGGTCGCGAACGATCCCCCGGTCGAGGCCGGCTCGGGCCCCGTCGCGCGCGCCCTCTCGTTCGTGATGGACCCGGCGGGCGCGCCCGCCGCGGACGTCGTGCCGGGCGGCTGGCTCGTCGGTCCGCGCGATTCCTCGCCGGGCGTGCCGCCGATCGGCGCCGCCGAGGTGCGCGCGATCATCGACACGGGCGTGGCGGAGGCGCGCAGGACCCGCGCCGCGATCCGGCTGCCGCTCGAGGAGCGCACCGCGATGATACTCGCCGTCTCGGACGCCAACGGCGTGCTGCTCGGCCTCTATCGTATGGACGATGCGACCGTCTTCTCGATCGACGTCGCCGTCGCCAAGTCGCGCAACGTGATCTGGTTCAGCAACCCGGCGATCGATCCCGTCGACACGCGGGACAGCCCGGGCCTCGACGTCACGATCGGCACGGCCTACGAGCCCGGGACGGCGATCACCAACCGCACGCTGAGCTTCGGCGCGCAGCCGCTCTTTCCGTCCGGCATCGACGGCACGCAGCCCGGCCCGTTCCGGCGCGTGTTCCTCTTCGACTCGGCGAATCCGTGCACCAACGGCCAGGAGCCGGAGAACGGACGGCAGAACGGCATCGTCTTCTTTCCCGGCAGTGCCCCGCTCTACCGGGACGGCACGCTGATCGGGGGCTTCGGCGTCAGCGGCGACGGTGTCGAGCAGGACGACATCGTGACGAACGCGGGCGCGAACGCCCCACCGGGCTTCGAGCCGCCGTCGGCGATCCGCGCGGATCGGGTGAAGGTGCGCGGCGTGCGGCTGCCGTACCTCAAGTTCAACCGGCAGCCCAATCAGTGACGGCGCGTCGCCGAGGCGCGGCGAGGTAGGCGCGAGCACGAGCGATGGCGAAGGACGGGGACGACACGGGATTCGACGAGCACACGCGGATCGGCGGCGCGCCGCCGAAGCTGCCGGGGGCGCCGCAAGTCTCGTCGCCTCCGTCCCCGCCGACACCCGCCGCGCCCGCGAGCCCGGCGCCGCCGCTCGACGAGTCGACGCGCCTCGCGGCGACGCCGCCTCCGATGCCGAAGACGTCCGCGACGCCCGGGACGATCGTGCCGACGGCTCCGGCCGCGGGCGGCGACTTCGCGGAGCACACGATCCTGCTCGCCGACCTCCAGCCGCAGGCGCCGCCGCCGGCGCGCCTCCAGCGCGTGCAGCCGCCGGGACGCTCCGACATCGTCACGCTCGAGCGCGCGCACTATCTGATGGGCCGGCTGCCCTCGTGCGACCTCCGGCTCTATTCGCAGACGGCGTCGCGCGAGCACGCGCAGCTGACGGTGCGCGACGGCCACTGGTACCTCACGCCGGTCACCGGGAAGGTCGTGCTGGTGGACGGCACACAGGTGAAGGAGGAGGTTCCCTTGACGCACAAAATGCGAGTGCAGCTCGGAGGCGACGAGCTGATCTTCCTCGACGAGCGCGGCGCTCCGGCGGCGGAAGAGGGAGCCGGGACGGGCGCGAAGCCCGGCGGCCGGCGGTGGCTCGTGCTCGCGATCGGGGCGCTGGTGGCGGCGGCGCTGTGGCTGTGGGGGAGTTGGTGATGGCCCGCCGCGCGCGTCACGACGTCGTTCCGTTCGTCGCCTGCGCCGCCGTGCTCGCGTGGGCGCTCGCCGCGCCGTCAGCGCGGGCCGAGGACGCTCCCGGGGGCGGACCGAGCGTCACGGTCGAGAGCCCGGCGGTCGGCAGCGATACGCCCGCGACGGAGCTCTTCGAGGATCGCTGGCGGATGGAGCTGCCGCCCTACCAACTCAACACCAAGGGCCACTGGTGGGATCCCTACAACCAGAACGTGCTCAAGGGCGACATACCGATCCTCGGCGACGACGTCTTCATGAAGCTGACCGGCATTTCGAAGACGAGCGTCGAGGGCCGAGGCGCGCCGTCGCCGAGCGGCGTGTCCACCGAGGACCCGGGCAGCTTCGATTTCTTCGGGAACCGCAACGCGATCCTTTTCGATCAGAAGTTCGTGACGCGATTCGAGCTGCAGAAGGGCCAGACGTCGTTCAAGCCGTTCGAATGGCAGATCGTCCTCGCGGGCGCCTTCGACGTGAACCTGCTCGCGACCGGTGAGAACGGTCTCGTCGATCCCGACGTCCGCGACGCGACCGATCGGCTCACGACCCACGCGGCCCTGCAGGAGGCCTTCGTCGAGATCCACCTCCTCGACACCTCGGTGAACTACGACTTCCTCTCGACGAAGATCGGCCGGCAGCCGTTCAACAGCGACTTCCGGAGCCTCGTCTTCTCGGACGTGAACCAGGGCATCCGGTTCTTCGGCAACGCCAATTCGAACCGCTACCAGTACAACCTCGCGTATTTCTATCCGGCGGAGAAGGACACGAACTCGGACCTCAACACGTTCGGTCTGCGCGACCAGCAGATCGCGATCGGCAACCTCTACATCCAGGACTTCCTGAAGCTCGGCTACACGACCCAGTTCAGCGTCCACTACCTGAACGACGACGGGAAGGACGCGGGGTTCGTCTTCGACAACCAGGGCTTCCTGGTCCGGCCCGATCCCGTCGGCATCGCGCGGCCCCACAACCTCGACGTCTTCTACCTCGGGTGGACCGGCGAGGGGCACCTCGGCTGGGTGAACGTCAGCCACGCCTTCTACCAGGCCCTCGGTCACGACACGTCGAACCCGATCGCGGGACGCGACGTGGACATCGAGGCGCAGCAGGCGTTCCTCGAGCTCTCGATGGACCGCGACTGGATGCGCTACCAGGCGTCGGTCTTCTGGTCGTCCGGCGACAGCGACCCGCGCGACGACACCGCGCGGGGCTTCGACACGATCCTCGACAACCCGCAGATCATGGGCGGCAACTTCGGCTACTGGCAGCGCCAATCGATCCGCGTCACCGATCGCGGCGGCGTCGCGCTCATGCAGCGCAACAGCGTCGTGCCCGATCTGCGCAGCTCGAAGACCCAGGGCCAGCCGAACTTCGTGAATCCCGGCATCCTGATGGTGAACGTCGGCGCGACGGCCGATCTCACCCAGAAGGTGAGCCTGATCGGCAACGCCACCTACCTCCGGTTCGTCGACACCGAGCCGCTCCAGATCCTGCTGAAGCAGCCCGACGTTCGCCAGGACATCGGCATCGACCTGAGCCTTGGCGTCGAGTACCGGCCCTTCCTCAACAACAACGTCATCGTGAAGGGCTTCGGGGCGATCCTCCAGCCGTTCGGGGGGCTCACGGACATTACGGAGAGCAACACGCTCTATCAGGTCGGCACCGAAGTGGTGCTGGTCTTCTGATGAAGCCCATGCGGGGCAGGCGCGGCATGGGAGGGTGGACGATGAGCGATCGAACGCGATGGGTCGGCGTCGGCGTGGCGTCGGCGCTGGCGGTCATGGCGGCCACCGGCGTGACCGGCCCCGTACGGGCCGACGAGACGACGGCGACCGGGGCGGGGGCGGCGGCACACGAGCCGGGCGTCGGCGGCATCCCGGACAGCGCGCCGAAGCTCCTGCGCCAGACGCAGGGCGAGGCCGACGCGAAGAGCGCCGGCTGCCTCTCCTGCCATCAGGGCATCGAGCCGATGCACGTCTCGGGGCAGGTGAACCTCGGCTGCGTCGATTGCCACGGAGGCAACGTGCAGGCGAGCGCGCGCGGCGCCAAGCCCGGCACCGACGAGTACGCGGCGGCGCAGCGGGACGCGCACGTGGCCCCGCGCCGCCCCGACGTCTGGCGCGATCCGAAGAACCATGACCGGATCAGCTCCGCGAATCCCGAGCGCAGCTACACCGCGCTGAACGAGGAGTCGCCGGAATACCTGCAGTTCATCAATCCCGGGGATCTCCGCGTCGCTCCGGAGACCTGCGGCGGGTGCCACCTGAACGAGGTGCGCCAGGTCGAGCGCAGCCTCATGACGACGTCGGCGCTGCTCTGGGGCGGCGCCGCGTACAACAACGGGATCCTGCCGGCCAAGCGCTACATCGTCGGCGAGTCGTACACGAGGGACGGGAAGCCGCGGAAGCTCAATACCGTGCCGCCGCCGACGCCCGAGGAGCGGCGCAAGGGCGTGCTGCCGTTCCTCCTGCCGCTTCCGGCCTGGAACGTCGCGCAGCCTCCCGATCCGCTCCGCGCCTTCGAGCGCGGGGGCAAGATCGACCGTTCGGTCGTGTCCGAGGTCGGGAACCCTGGGCTCGGCCCGCTCCCCGATCTCCCCGGCAAGCCGGACATGAAGTTCGGCACGCGCGGGCTCGGCACCGACCTCCGCATCAGCGCCGGCGTGCTGAACATCCAGAAGACGCGCCTGAACGACCCGCACCTCTCGTTTCTCGGCACCAACGACCACCCCGGCGACTATCGCTCGAGCGGCTGCACCGGCTGCCACGTCGTCTACGCCAACGACAAGGATCCGGCGCACTCCGCGTCGTACGCGAAATACGGCCACGACGGCCGCTACTTCGGCAAGGACCCGACGATCCCGAAGGACGAGTCCGGTCACCCGATCGAGCACCGCCTCACGCGCGCGATCCCGACGAGCCAGTGCATGGTCTGCCACATGCACCAGCCGAACTCGTTCGTGAACACGTTCCTCGGCTACCAGATGTGGGACTACGAGACCGACGGCCAGCTGCTCTGGCCGGCCGAGCAGCGGCATCGGACGGTGGACAAGCCATGGCCGCTCAACGTCGCGGACTACGAGCCCATGCACAGGAGCCTCGACCACAACCCGGAAGAGGCCGCCATCCGCGGACTCTGGACCGACCGCGAGTTTCTGAAGAACGTCAGCGACCTCAATGCCAAGACCAAGGAGACGACCTTCGCCGACTATCACGGCCACGGCTGGATCTTCCGCGCCGTCTACAGCCAGGACCGCAAGGGCAATCTCCTCGACAAGAACGGCACGATCGTCGACCCGAACGACCCGAAGAAGTTCGACAAGGCCGTGCACCTGAAGGACATCCACCTCGAGAAGGGCATGCACTGCGTGGACTGCCACTTCCAGCAGGACGTCCACTCCAACGGCAAGATCTACGGCGAGTATCCCGACGCGATCGAGATCGGCTGCGTCGATTGTCACGGGACCGTGAACACCTGGGCGACCGTCACGACGAGCGGCCCGGCGGCGCCGGACGGGGGTACGAACCTCCTCACCGGCCTCACGCCCTGGGGCGAGCGGCGCTTCGAATGGATCGGCGGCGAGCTGATTCAGCGCTCGATGCTCGAGGAGGGCAAGGAGTGGGAGGTGCCGCAGGTCGTCGACGTGATCGACCCGCTCTCCAAGCACTACAGCGAGAAGGCGCGCCTCGCGAAGACGATGCGCGCCGACGGCAAGACCTGGGGCGACGTGCCCGAAAAGACCGATGCGCTCGCGCACGGCGCCGACAAGATGTCGTGCATCGCGTGCCACACGTCGTGGGTGACGAGCTGCTTCGGCTGCCACCTGCCGCAGCAGGCGAACTGGAAGATCGCGAAGAAGCACTACGACGGCGGCGAGACCCGCAACTGGACCTCGTACAATCCGCAAGTGCTGCGCCACGACATCTTCATGCTCGGCCGGCACAGCACGGTGAAGGGCCACACGGTCGCGCCGGTGCGCTCGTCGAGCGCCGTCATCATCAGCACCACCAACGCGAACCGCGAGCGGCAGTACTACCAGCAGCCGCCCGTCTCGGCCGAAGGTTACAGCTCGCAGGCGTTCAACGCCCACTTCGCGCACACGGTGCGCGCCAGGGAGACGCGGCAGTGCGACGACTGCCACGTGTCGGCGAACGGCGACAACAACGCCTGGATGGCGCAGGTGCTGACGCTCGGGACGAACTTCGTGAACTTCGTCGGCCGCTTCGCGTGGGTCGGCGAGGGCGAGCACGGGCTCGAGGCCGTCGCCGTGACGGAATGGGACGAGCCGCAGGCGGTGATCGGCTCGAACCTGCACCGCATGGTGTACCCCGACAATTTCCAGACCCACCTCGATCACGACCTGGAACTCCAGGAGGCGTACGAGCATCCGGGCGTCGACCTCGCGAGCCGGGCCGTCGACGTGCAGTCGGTCCAACTCCGCGGCGAGTACCTCTACGTCGCCAACGGGCCGGGCGGGTTCCGGGTCTTCGACGTCGCCAACACCGACAACAAGGGCTTCTCGGAGCGCATCGTCACCGCTCCGGTCTCGCCGCTCGGGCAACGCGCTTACGTGAAGACGCCGTGGGCCACCGGCGTCGCGCTGCCGACGAACCAACCGATCCACTACGGGCGCGAGCGCGACCCGGCGAACGAAGAGCAGCCGATGCACCCGATCTACAAGTACGCCTACGTGAGCGACAAGGTCGAAGGGCTCGTCGTGGTGGACGTCGACATGCTCGCCGATGGCGATCCGCTCAACAACTTCCTGGAGAAGGTCGCGAGCTTCAATCCGGCGGGCGCGCTCGACGACGCTCGCTACGTCACGATCGCCGGCGAGTACGCCTACGTGCTGTGTAAGCGCGGCCTCGTCGTCGTGAGCATCGCCGACCCGGTCCATCCGCGGATCGTGTCGGAGGTGGGTGCGCCGGACGTCGTCGAGCCCCGCGCGGTGCAGGTCCAGTTCCGCTACGCGTTCGTGACCGACGCCCGCGGCCTGCGCGTGCTCGACGTGACGCGCCTCGACCAGCCGCGCTTCGTGGCGTCGCTCGACATTGCGGAAGCCGGCGACCTCACCGTCTCGCGCACCTACGCCTACGTGCCGGCCGGATCGCAGGGCCTCGCGATCGTCGACGTCGAACGCCCGACCAGGCCCGTCCTCTTCCAGATGTTCGACGCCAATGGCACCCTCGACGATACCCGTGCGGTGCGGGTCGGCGGCACCGACGCCAGCGTCTTCGCCTATGTCGCGGACGGGAAGAACGGCCTGCGCATCCTCCAACTCGTCACTCCGGGAGAGACCCCGGGAAGCGCCGGATTCAGTCCGATCCCGACGCCGCGGCTCATCGCCACCCGCCACACGCATGGGCCGGCCGTCGCGCTGTCCCGCGGCCTCGAGCGCGACCGAGCGGTCGACGAGAGCGGCCATCAGGTGGCCGTATTCGGCCGGCTCGGCGCGCGGCCCTTCACCCGCCCCGAAATGGAACGCCTCTTCATGCACGGGGGCGAGGTCTTCACGGTCGCCAACTCGGCCCCCGCGAAGCCTCGGGCCTTTCTGCGCCCCGAGCTTCCCGAGGCGGGCATGGGCCCGATCGGCGGGCCCGTCGTACAGCCGGCCGCGCCCGAGGAAGAGCGTCTCCTCCCGGGACGTCGCTAGCCCGGGGGCCGGCGCGGGCAGCGCGGTTGCTTTTCGACCTGCGATGTAATTTTTCCCTCCCGTTCGGCAATCCGAGTCTGCTAGGCTTCCGCCAAGTCCCCGGGGGGCGTCCCCGTTCCGGAGACCAGTGCCGATGTCGGAATCCCTACGCCGCGATGCGGCTTGCAGCGATGGAGCGAGCGCTGCTAGCCGACGAGCCCCAAGCCAACGTACGCCCATGCCGAGAGAGGAGGCCTCCACATGACGATCGGCCGAACCCGAGCGTCCTTCATCGTCGCCGGACTGACCGCGGTCATGCTGACCGCGTCGCACGCCGACGCGCAGCTCAGCAAGAATCGTCTGAAGTGCCTGCTCGCGAGCGCGAAGGCTTCCCAGAAGTACACGATCGGGAAGCTGAAGCTGCTGCAGAAGTGCAAGAACACCCACCTGAAGGACGGCACCTGTCCGACGCCGGACGCTGGGGCCCTCGCGAAGATCGACGGAAAGCTCTCGAGCTCCATCGCGAAATCCTGCGCGCTCACGCCGACCGACTTCGACCTGATGGGATTCCCGGGCCCCTGTACGGACCCGGATCCCGGCGACGGCTTCACGACCGCCGACCTCCAGCTCTGCATGAAGGATACCCACGACGCGTTCGTGACCGCGGCGATGGCGCTCGCCTACGACGCGACCGTGACGGGGCCGCTCGGCGACGACCTCAAGTGCCAGACCGAGGTCGCGAAGCAGACGACCGGGTTTTCGAGCTGCGTCCTCAAGAACGTCTCGAAGTGCCGCGACGCGATCCTCAAGGGCAAGCCGCTCGGCGTGCCGCCCGACTACTGCGCCACCAACGACCCGAAGACGAGCGCCGCCATCCAGAAGTGCAAGGACAAGCTCACGGCCGCCCTCGAGAAGAAGTGCACGAACCCCCAGGTTTCGACCCTCAAGGTGTGCACGCCCGATCAGACGGACGCCGCCGGCGCGGCGACGTGCCTGATCGACGCGACGACCGTGTTGACGGACGGCCCGGAGATCATCGTGCCCCCCGATCTCGTCGACTACGAGTACGCCACGCGCGGCGGCCTCTGCGGCGACAACGTCGTGAACAACCTGAACGAGGAGTGTGACGGGCCGGACGATTCGGCGTGTCCGGGCCAGTGCGGCACCGCCACCACACCGGACGGCTTCTTCGCGTGCCTCTGCAAGACCAAGCCTCGCATGGTGGTCATCGAAGACGCCAACGCCGATGTCGACAACGGCTGGACGGGGGTCAGCGCCGACGGCGACGTCGTGGAGGAGGGCGGCTTCCTCGTCGATCTCTACGACTGCGACATGAGCGGCCTCTGCAATGCCGGCCCGAGCTGCTCGCTCGCGCCGCACTCGCCGTGCAGCGTCGCCGAGAACGCACCGTCCGGGACCACCTCGGATTCGATCTGCGCCGGCCTCGGTCAGGGAACCTGTCGCAAGGAGCGCACCGCGACGGGTCCGCACTGCTTCATGGACATCAACAAGAAGTGCGACCTCAGGAACGTGAACGATCCGGTCTGCAACGCTCCGGGCGACTTCTGCGCGACGACCTTCCATGCGTCTCCCGTCGCGCAGGCGGCCGGCGGCATCGCGGTCTGCAACGTCAGCTTCTTCAGCGAGGACGTCGTCGGCACCGTCAACCTGACGGCGGGCACGTCCGCCGTGAAGGTCCGTCAGCGCGCGATCACGCGCCTCGCGATCACGCAGGACAAGCCCTGTCCCGTATGCGGGAACTTCTGCGGCGTCGATCGCCAGCGCTGCGACGACGACACCGACTGCGCCCCCGGCATGGGCCCGTGCGTCACGGAGGCCGTGTGCAGCGACGGCACCCGCAGGGACAAAGCGTGCCGGCGTACGCCGCCATTCGGGGGCGAGCTGCCGTTCTTCGGCCTGACGAGCGTCGACTGTCCGCCCGACACCGACTTCATCACCAATCCGAACGGCACCGGGCTCGACATCAACGCGAACCCGCGCACGACCGGGACCGTCACCCTGGTCCCCAACTTCAACTGTACCGAAGCCGGGTTCGGCAACAAGACGTGCGTCGGCGGTACGAGCGAAGGCCGGTCGTGCACGGTGCCGTCGGAGTGCCCGGGAGGCACGTGCAACGGCCAATGCTTCTGCTCGGGGCAGAAGCGGCCGAATGCCTGCTTCGAGGCGTGCGTCGGCGGCGACAACGACGCCGCGCCGTGCGACACCAACGCCGATTGCACCGGCGGGGGTTTCTGCCATCCGGCGGACTGCCGCGCCGATCCGTCCGACACCGACTCCAATCAAGAGGGCAAGTGCACGGACGGCCCGCCCGACAAGTTCTGCGTGCTGACGCCGATCCGCGGCTGCAACACCGCCGCGGATTGCCAGCCATCGGCCGGGTGCCCCTACTGTACGGCGGGCGACACCTGCCAGCTCAGGCCGCGTGCGTGCTTCGTGAACAGCGGCATCATCCGCGAGGGCGTGCCGGGCACCCCCACGAGGGACACGGCCGCGGTCTACTGCGTGCCGCAGAACAACGGCGCGATCGACATCGCGGCCGGCTTCGCCGGGCCGGGTGCCCTGATCCAGCGCGAGACGGTGATCAAGGTTCCGTGACCGGCTGACGCTGCAGCGCGGCGAGGGGGCCGATCCCGCACCGGGGTTGGTCCCCTCGCGTTTTCGGGCCCGGAGTTCCGCGTCCGGTTGCCTGGATGCGAGCGCGACACTGTAGCGGTGCGGATCGTTCGAACGCCCGTCACTTCAGCTTCGCGCCCACCGCTCCGAGGCTCGCTGCGAACTGGTCCGGCTTGTAGGCGAAGCGGTCGATCGCATCGAGCATCGTGCGCATGTCGCTCTTGACGACGTCGCAGCGGTCGCCCCAGGCGGGGCGGCAGAGGGCGCGGATCGCGAGATAGCTCTGCTCTGGGCCGCCGGTCGTCCACCACCAGGGGGTGCTCGGGTTGTCGATGTCGACGCAGTTGGAGCTCTTCGAGCGGCTGAAGGAGAAGCGCTCGGCGAGCTTCAGGCGGTCGCCGCCCGCGGTCACGCGGGCGAGCATGCGGCGCGTCGCACTCTGGTCGATCGCATCGAGCCGCCCTTCCAGCGCTCCGAGCCAGCCGATCATGGCGTCGGCCTTCTGCTTGGCGGCCTGCGGGCTCGACGGGACGGCGGCGGCGACGGCGTTCCAGAGGCCGGCGAGCTCGTCGCGCTTGCCGGTGGCGACGCCCGAGAGCACGGCGTCGACCATCAGGTAGTGGCCGCGCGCCTGGCGGAGCGCGTCGTCCACGAGTTTGTGATGACAGGTGTAGCAGTTGCGGTCGGCGAAGTGGGGGAACTGGTCGAACGACTGGTAGTTGGCGCCGTCGGCGCGTTCCGAGAGCATGCGAAGCGCGTCGCGGAGGCCGGTGACCTGCCCGAGCGCCCAGATCGTGGGGTCGACGCTGAACGCACCCGCCGGCAGCTCGTCCTGGTCGTCCCAGTGCTTCATGATCTGTGCGTACGCGACCAGCTCGAACTGGAGGGGCGGGTGGCCGCCGGCCACGATCTCATGGTCGATCGCGACGTGACAGCGCGCGCAGTTACGGGCGCGCAGCACATAGTCGTCGTTGTCGTAGAAGCCTTTCGAGACGTACTGGCGGCGCGTTTGCGGCCAATCCTTCTGCGAGTGCGGCTCGAGCCAGAGCTCGGCGGGGCCGTGACAGTGCTCGCAGGTGACGCCGTCGCTCTTCTTGTAACGACCGCCGGGCGCGGCCGTCGCCGCGGGGGCATGGCAGGCGAGGCACTTGTCGCTCTGAGTCGCCTCGATACCCATGTAGCGCGCGATCGTCCTCCCCTCGTCGGTCTCGAGGGTGCGATAGGCGCGGGAGTGGCGGTCGATGTTGGTGTTGATCCACTGCGTCCGCGCCGACTTCCACGGGCGCCACTTGGGGTCGGGCTTCTCGCGGTTCGGGAGTCCGGCGCCGTGGCACGTGGGATTGCCGCACCGCCCGTCGCCGAGGAACCCGGGGCCGGCCGCCACGGGCGTCGCCGTCAGCATCCCGAAGCCGATCGAGGCGATCAGGAGGAACGTCGCGCGCATCATCCCCACCCCCGGTGCGCCGAGTAACACGCGCCGCGCGCCAGCTGCAACCGGCGCGCCGACTGGTGCAGCATCGGAATATCACCTACAAGCGGGGCCATGAGCACCGTGCGTGCGTTCATGGAGAAGCACTTCCTCCACTTCAACAGCCGGGAGACGGTCGCCGCCGCGAAGGCCTACGAGGCGCACCTCGCGGCGGGCGGCAAGATGCTGGTGGCGCTCGCCGGCGCGATGAGCACCGCCAAGCTCGGCCAGATCTTGAGCCGGATGATCCGGGCGGGCAAGGTGCACGCCATCAGCTGCACCGGGGCCAATCTCGAAGAGGATCTCTTCAACCTCCTGGCCTACGAGGAGTACGAGATCATTCCGGACTGGCGCGCGCTCTCCGCTCAGGACGAGGCCGATCTCTACGCGCGCGGCTTCAACCGCGTGACGGACACCTGCATCCCCGAGACCGTCATGCGCCACCTGGAGAGTCGGCTCCTCGAGCGCTGGAAACTCGCCTGCGAGCGCGGCGAGCGGAAGTTCGAGGCCGAGTTCCTCCACGATCTTTTCCGCGACGGCGAGATGGAGCGGTTCTACCAGATCCCCGCGGAGCACAGCTGGCTCCTCGCCGCGTGGGAGAAGGGGATTCCGGTGTACTCGCCCGGCTGGGAGGACAGCACGACCGGCAACATGTTCGCGGCCGGCGTGCTGCGCGGTGCGCTGCCGCATCACCAGTGCGTGAAGAGCGGCACCGAGCAGATGCAGCATCTCATCGAGTGGTACCTCGAGAGCTGCGGCAAGGACGACGGGACGCCGAGCGTCGGCTTCTTCCAGGTCGGCGGCGGCATCGCAGGCGACTTCGCGATCTGCGCCGTGCCGACCATCATCCAGGATCTCCAGCGCGACGACGTGCCGTACTGGGGATACTTCGCGCAGATCTCGGATGCGGTGACGAGCTTCGGCGGCTATTCCGGCGCCGTGCCGAACGAGAAGATCACCTGGGGCAAGCTCGAGGTCGCGACGCCGAAGTTCATGATCCAGTCGGACGCGACGATCGTGGCGCCGTTGATCTTCGCGTATCTCCTCGGCGACTGAGGCGGCCATGGCGGCGCGCGCGCTTCTCGTCACCGGCGCCGCCGGCTTCATCGGCGCGCGCTTCGTCGAGTCGTGCAATCGGCGCGGCGTGCCGCTCGTTTCGGTGGATCGCCTCGCGA
>WBZR01002227.1_pt1 | contig 20730 bp, 24 predicted proteins | sample 5204231 | NCBI WGS metagenome assembly WBZR01 (sample SAMN12412403, study PRJNA552823) | activated sludge metagenome | isolation source: activated sludge from anammox sidestream of wastewater treatment plant... | place: USA: Virginia | collected 2017-08 | reverse complement strand
CCGCGAACAGGTCGACCTCGCAGCCGATCCCCCGGTAGACCTCGGCGACGAGCCTCGCGACCTCGCCCTCACCGCCGACGACAGCCTCGTAGACCTGGCCGGGGTACTTCGGGTTGACGCTCTCGATCCGGACGGCCCGCGAGAGCGTGTCGACGAGCTCGGGCGCGAGCGCGTCGAGCGCGGCGAGCACGGTCTCGCGCAGGCCCGGCTCGACGGCCACCGCGCTCCTAGGGGCCCGCCGTCTCCGGCGCTGCCGCGGGGCCGGCGCCGCCGGCCTCGCGGCTCGCCCGGCGCCGCGCGAGGTACTCGCGCACCTGCGAGGGGATGCCGACGAGGCCGCGCGTCGTGCCGAGCGTGACCGCGAACATGATGATCCCGATCCAGACGGTGCGCCACGCTGGCGTCTCGAGATCGGCGAAGGTGCGGTCGATGAAGAGGAGCAGGGCCGTCCCGACGATCGCGCCCTTGGCCGAGCCGAGACCGCCGACGACAATCATCGCGAGCAGGAGCAGCAGCGTGTTGAAGTCGAAGATGGGTAGGGACACGCCGCCGTAGAAGCCGGTGTAGAAGCCGCCGATCAGCCCGAGCACGGCCGACGAGACGATGAACACGGCGAAGCGCGCGCGGACGACGTCGACGCCGATCCCCCGCGCGACGTTCTCGCTCTCGCGCACGGTACGAAGGAGCAGGCCGAGCCTGCCACCCTCGACCGCCCGGTACACGAGCAGGCAGAAGACGAGCAGCGCGAGACCCACGAAGAAGTGGATCGTGCGTCCCGTCTCGGTGGCGATCTGGTCGGACTTCAGGAACCTGGAGCCGCCGAAGAGACCCGAGTTCTTCCCCAGCGCCTCGTGCTGCTTGACGATCGCCCGGCCCACCTCGGCGAGGCCGATCGTGAAGAGCGCGAAATAGACCCCGCGCAGCCGGATGGTCGGCGCGGCGATGAGCGCCCCGAGCAGCGCCCCGAAGCCGGCCGCGGCGAGCACCATCAGGACGACGTTGAGCGAGCGAGCGCCCTCGAGGTCGGTGCCGGCGATCGAGCCACCGGAGACGAGCGCGCCGAGGTACGCGCAGGCGCCGACAACCGCGATCGTGGCGAACGAGTACAGGCCCGCCGTCCCGATCACGAGCATCCACATCAGGTTGATCGACGCGTAGAGGCAGAACAGCACCCAGTGGCCCCCGAACACGTCGTTGTCGTAGACGACGAAGAAGAGCAGAAGCGCCAGCACGAGGCCGCCGCCGTAGAAGGCGGTGTCGAGCGCTGTCTTGACGCTGAGGAGCGCGTTACGCACGACTCGCCTCGAGGATCCCGGCGACGCCGCGCGGCCGCACGAGCAGGACGAGCGCGATCAGGCCGAACTGGGTCAGGAGGATCCAGCTCTGGTCGAGGTAGTGTGCGGTCACCGCCTCGGTCGCGCCCACGAGCAGCGCCGCGATCACCGCTCCGCCGATCGAGCCGAGCCCGCCGAGGAGCGCGACGATCAGGCCCTTGAGCAGCGGCAGGTAGCCGATGTTCGGCTCCGGGTAGAAGATCTGCGAGAGCAGGACGGCGGCGAAGCCGGCGAGCATCCCGGAGACCGTCAGGATCGCGAACGCGGCCTGCCTGCGGCTGATCCCGACGAGGGCCGCGCCCTCCGGATTCTGGGTCAGCGCCCGCACCCCGAGACCCATCCGCGACCGCATGAGCGCGACCACGACGAGGGCCATGACGACGGTCGCGCTGATGATCGCGCCGCTCTTGTCGGCGGTGACGGTCGCGCCGCCGATCTTGAACTTGGAGGTGCCGAAGAGGTACTCGATCGCCTTGCGCTGGGGGCCGAACACGAGCAGGAACGTGTTCGTGCCGATGATCGCGAGGCCGAGCGAGGCGATGATCGAGCGCATGTCCCAGTTCTTCTTGCCGTCGAGCGGCAGGAACACGGAGAGCCAGACGATCGCGCCCGAGACCGCGCCGAGAACGATGCCGCCGAGGAAGATGACCGAGGCGTGGTCGGAGATGTTCTCCTGCGCCCACCACGCCCCGTAGAGGCTGGCGGCGAAGGTGACGCCGCCCGCGAGGTTGAGGAAGCCGAGCCCGGCCCAGGTCAGGGAGATCCCGACCCCGATCAGGCCGTAGACGGCCGCGAGGTTGATCGTCGTGATCAGATCGGTCACGCCCCGTCCCTCCGTTGTCGCCTCATGGGGTTACCTCTCCGGCGGGCGTCTGCGCGGCTTCGATGCCGACGATCCGGCCGCCGTGCATCCGGACCACCCTGCCGATCCAGCCCTCTAGCAGCGCCTGGTTCTGCTCGGCGAGGATCAGCGATCCACCGCGGAGATCGAGATCCTTGAGCGTCGCGTAGAGCCCGGCCGCGACCCCCGGGGCGAGGCCGAGCGACGGCTCGTCGATCAGGTAGACGCGCGCGTTCGACATCAGGCCCCGCCCGACCGAGCACATGCGCCGCTCGCCGCCGGAGAGCGTCCCCGCTGCCTGGCCGAGGCGCTCGCCGAGGCGGGGAAACAGCTCGAGCACGCGGTCGCGCCGCTGCTTGCGCTCGCGCCAGCCGGCGGCGAACGCGCCCGAGTCGAGGTTCTCCCTGACCGAGAGGCCGGGGAAGAGGGCGTCCCCCTGCGGGATCATCGCGACGCCAGCCTGGGCGAGCCGGTGCGCCGGCGTTCGCAGGATCGACTTCCCGTCGAGCTCGATCTCGCCCTGGCGCCAGTCGACGAGCCCCATGATCGAGCGCAGGAGGGTCGTCTTCCCGTGCCCGTTGAGGCCGACGAGCCCGACGCGCTCGCCGTCGGCGACGGCCAGGTCGATCTCGTCGAGCACGCGCAGCGGCCCGTAGCCGGCCGAGAGATTCCGCACCTCGAGAACGTTCGTCATGCAGCCTGCGGCGCTTCGAAGTACGCCGCCCGAACGGCGGGGTCGTTGAAGACCGCCGCGGGCGGCCCCGCCGCGATCACCTGCCCGGCGTCCATCACGACCACGCTCTCGGCGACCGCATGCAGGAGCTCGAGGCGGTGCTCGACCACGATCACGGCGATCGAGGTCTCGGCCACCATCTGGCGGATGATCGCGTCCATCTCGTCGATCTCGTCCTGCATCAGGCCCGAGCAGGGCTCGTCGAGCAGAAGGACGCCCGGCCCGCGCATCAGCACGCAGGTCAGGAGGAGCTTGCGGCGGTCGAGCGTGTCGAGGCCGCCGCAGCGCACGCGATCCGCGGTCGTGAATCGCGCGAGCTCGCGGGCCGGCCGGATCGCCGCGGGCTCCACCTTCGGCGACCACGCCACCCGCGCCGCCTCGAGCGTCTCCCCGATCGTCAGCTCCGTCGGGACGATCGGGGACTGGAACGTGCGGGCGAGCCCGAGGCGGACGCGCCGGTGAGCCGGAAGCCGAGTGATGTCGGCCCCGTTCAGCTCGACGCGCCCGCCATCGGTCGAGTGGTAGCCCGAGAGGACGTCGAAGAGCGTCGTCTTGCCCGCCCCGTTCGGCCCGGCCACGCCGAGGATGTGACCGGCGTCGACCGAGAGCGACACCCCGTCGACGGCGACGAAGCCGCCGTACAGGGCCCGGATATCGGTGCAGACGAGCGCCACTCGCGTCTCTCGATTCGTCCCGTTCCGCCGGCCCTAGAAGCTCATCCAGGGCTGCTGGAAGTACTCCGCCTGGATGTACGGCGCCGGCGAGATGATCTGGTGCGCGAGCGCGCCGCCCTCGCCCGGCCCGATCTGGAAGAAGAGATGCGGGTTCCCGAGCGACGGGTCGGGGGTCTCGGCCGGGTAGGCGAGGCAGTAGTTCGCCTCGGCGTTGTGGCCGAAGTAGTAGCCGCCCGACACGCCGCGCATGATGTTTCGCCGAAGCTCGGCGATGTTCGCCTCGAAGTTGCGCGGGTCGCCCGTGATGCCCCAGGTGTGGGCGAGCAGGTAGACCTCGTCGTAGCCGGTGCCCGCGTTCGAGAAGCCGGCCGGCTTGCCCCACTTCGCCTGGTAGCGCTCCTGGAAGGCGAGCCCGACGGCGTCGTTCATGGTGCCGAGCACGGTGGCCCAGACGACGCCGTTCGCCGCGTCGCCGGCGAGCTCGAGGAACTCGGGCACGGACGCGCCGTACTGGAGGTAGAGGAACGCGTCCGGCGGGTCGGCGGCCCACTGCTTCATCAGCGCCGCGTGGTCGGCCGGGTTCCAGTGCGTGTTGAAGACGACCGCGGCGCCCGTCTCCTTCGCCTTCGCGATCATCGGCGCCCAGTCGGTCACCGGGCCGCCGGTGCCCGCGATCGGCTCGATCCCCACGACCTCCCAGCCGAGCGCCGGCGCGGCCTCCTGGCAGGCCTTCGAGATGTTCGTGCTGTAGGGGATGTCGCCCTCGTAGATGTGGATCGTCTTCGCCGGCGGGTTGAACAGCCCCTGCGCGATCAGGCCCTCGAGGAAGGGCGGGAAACCCATGCCGTACTGCCACTCGGTCGGGTCGCACTGGAAGATGTTCTTGAACTTGGCCGGGTCCGACTTGAGCTGCGCGACCTGGTCCAGCGACGTCGACGCGTTCAGGAACGGCGCCCCGTACGCGGCCGGGATCTCGTTCGGCTCCATCACGTTGTGGTAGCCGAAGATGATCGCGTCGACCTCCTTGCCGATGAGGTCGTTGAACGCGGCCGTGACGCTCTCGCCGTCGAAGTTGTTGAAGTCGATGATCTCGTGCTCGATCATGCGCCCGGCGACGCCGCCACTGTCGTTGATCTCGGAGATCGCGAGATCGGAGCCGCCCTTCATCTCCTCGCCGTCGGCGGTCGTCATCGGGTAGGCAGAGCCGATCACGATCGGCTTCGCGCTCTCCGCGCCTTCCTGGCCGGCCGCGGTCGTGGTCGCCGCCTCGGGCTCCTCCTCCTCCCCGCCGCCGCCGCAGGCCGCGAGGACGCCGGCGAGCGTGAGCCCGCCGATCGAGGCGCCGGCGACGCCGCCGAGGAACTTCCGCCGGCTGACCCGCGAGGTCTCGGCGACCTCTGGCGTCTCCTCCGGCACCGTGGGCAGTTCGTCAGTCATGCTCCCGCTCCTTTCGCTCCCTGGTCCATCCCTGGCTGGTGGACTTCCGACCGTCACCCCGATACGACGAACACGCGACCGCCGGGTTAGCCGCTCCCGGTTTCCCGCACCAGACGTCCGTCATAGTGAGCAATGTTTAGGGAAGCTAACGTGTCCTCCGGACGAAATCAAGAGCCGACCAGCCGGGTCAGGCTCGCCTCGGCGGCCGCGATCGCGGTGTCCTGGTGGGGCTGGAGGGCCTGCCCGCCGACGCCCTCGAAGATCGGCAGGAACGGATCCTCGATCGTCCCCCTGACGCCGGCGAGCTCCTCGACGACGGCGAGGCCGCAGTAGGGGACGTAGGCGGACGAGTAGCCGCCCTCGTGCTCGACGACGAGCCGCCCGCCGCACACCTCGGCGGCAACGTCGAGCAGGATCCGGGTGAGTTGCCGGTAGCCGCCCGAGTGCACCATCATGTGGGCGAGCGGGTCCATCGCGCTCGCGTCGAGGCCGGAGGCGACGACGATCAGCTCGGGCCGGAACGCCCTCAGGGCCGGGGCGACGACCCGCTCGAACGTGGCGACGTAGGCGCCGACGCCCGACCCGGGCGGCAGCGGCACGTTGATCGCGTAGCCCTCGCCCGCGCCCTCGCCGTTCTCGTGCACGTAGCCGGAGCCGGGCGGGTAGTAGTTGTCCTGGTGCACCGAGATCGTCAGCACGCTCGGGTCGGCGTAGAAGGCCTTCTGCGTGCCGTTTCCGTGGTGCACGTCCCAGTCGACCACCGCCACCCTCGCGAGCCCGCGGGACTCGCGGGCGTGCATGACGGCGAGCGCGGCGTTGGCGAAGATGCAGAAGCCCCGGCCGAGGTCGGCCTCGGCGTGGTGGCCGGGCGGCCGGACGAGCGCGTAGATGTTGTCGACCGTGCCGTCGAGGACGGCGTCGATCGCGCTCATCACGCCGCCGGCGGCGAGCAGCGCGATCTCGTAGCCGCCGGGCCCGAACGGCGTCAGCTCGCCGGCGTCGCCGCCGTTGTCGGCCGAGAGCGCTTTGATCCGGTCGACGTACTCGCGCGTGTGGAAGCGAAGCACCTCCTCCTCGGTGGCCGGCCTCGGCGCGACCGGTACGAGCTGGGCGAGCACGCCCGAGACCTCGAGCAGGTTGCGAAAGCGCCGCTTCGTGCCCGGGTTCTCGGCGTGCGTGTCGGGCTCGACGGTGCCGTGGCCCGCCGGTATGAAGCCGGCACCAGCGCGGGTGTCGTGCCAGAAGTAGAGCTCGTGGCAGAGCCAGCCGGTGGCCATGCGTCCCTCCTGTCAGTCGTTGCCGTGCGCGGGGCTCAGCCTATCGCGCCTCCTGCGGAACCTCCACCGCGTAGACGATCGCGTTCTCCGCGACCCGCTCGAGCCAGCCCTCCAGCATCGTCGCCAGCTCGGGCAGCGTCTCGACCTCCCGGTCGAACGCCGCCTGGTCGTCGAACTCCATCTCCTCGAGGTACTCGTACGGCGGCTCGCCCTCCATCGCGCCCGTCGCGCGCCAGACGCGGTAGCTCGAGAGCGAGCGCATCCGCCGCACCGCCGGCACGTTCTCGGCCCGAAACCACTCCTCGTACTGCTCGGGCGTGACCCCTGGCTTGAGGCGAAACGTCACGAAACACTTCACGTCGTCTGCTCCTTCCGTCAGAACGAGGGGGGCGTGATCGCGGACACGAGCGTGGCGCGCCCGGGCCCGAGGTTGCCGATCCGGTGCGGGATACCGGAGTTGAACGCGATCGAGTCGCCGGCCTCGAGCACGTGCTCCTCGTCCCCGATCCAGACGTGCAGCCGGCCCTCGAGCAGCAGGGCCGCCTCCTCCCCCGGATGGCCCATCGGAACTCTCGTGCCGCCCTCCCCGGGCTCGAGCTCGATCAGGATGAACTCGATCTGGCGGTTCAGATCGGGCGTGAGGAGCTGGTAGACGAGGCCGGAGCGCGGGATCCGCATCGTCTTGCGCTCGTCGCTGCGCACGACGATCCCGCCGGTCGGAGCGTCGTCGAAGAAGGATGCGATCGGCGACTCAAGCGCCGCCGCGATCTTGCGCAACGTCTCGATCGACGGGTTCGCGCGGTCGAGCTCGATCTGGCTGATCAGGCCCCGGGAGACGCCCGCCGCGCGGGCGAGCTCGGTGCTCGAGAGGCCGCGAAGCTGGCGGATCGCCCTGATCCGACCGCCGATCGACATGCTCAGACCCGCGCGCCCCGCTCGTGGCTCCGGGCTTCGAGCCAGGCGGCGACGGTCTCGACGGGCAGCCCGCCCACCTCCGCCGCCAGGTACTCGAGATCCACGTCGTCGAGGCTGTCCGGCGGGCGCTCGCCGACCACCCGGCTGAGGTAGCCGCGGCGGATCTCGTCGAGGTCGAGCTCGACGGCCGTGAGCTCGTCCGGGGCGCGAGGGATCGCTATCACCCGGCCCGGGACGTTCTCGCGCGGATGGCCGCGGCGCACCTCGATGCCGAGCTCGCGGGCGAACGCGAGCTGCGCCGTCGGGTGCTTGCCGGCGCCCGTGTACTCGGTCTCCTGAACGACGAGCAGACCGTCCTCGTCGAGCTCGCGGGCGAGCGCGACCGCGGCAGCGAGCGACGTGTTGCCGGCCGGACCGCGCTCGAGGCCCTCGAGCCGGGCGAGCGCCTCCGTCACGTAGAACACCTCGCCCTGGGTGACGGTCACGTGCCGGTCGAGGTAGCGCAGCGGCCGGGCGGCGCTGCGCGGGACGTCGGTGCGATCCGGGTCGAGCAGGAACGGGATCGCGAAGCCGGTGTGGCCGGTCGTGAACGACTTGCGGTTGAAGTCGCGGTCCGAGTCCATCCGCAGCCCGCGCAGGTCGACGCTGACGCCGATGACGGCGGTCCCGGCGCAGCCGGCGGCGCGCAGCCCGCGGGCCGTGCCGGTGACGTTGCCGCCGCCCGCGTTCGTGCAGACGACCGCGTCGGGCGGGCGACCGTAGCGCTCGAGCACCTCGACGCCGATCTCGTGGCCAAGCGTCTCGATCCCCGCAATCGCCTGCGGCGTGTAGAGGGAGGCGCTGAAGTAGCCGGTCTCCTCGAGCACGAGCAGCATCGTGTAGAAGAGCTCGGGACCGACCGTGAGCTGCCAGACCTCGGCCCCGTAGGCCTCGCAGGCACGACCCTTCTCGAGGATCTCGGGCTGGCCGCGCCCGGCCGAGTCGTGCACCTCCTGGAGCACGATGCAGTCGAGACCCCGCATCGCCGCCTGGGACGCGACCGCGGCGCCGTAGTTGCCGGACGTCGCCGCGACCACGCCGCGGTAGCCGCGCCGGACGGCCTCGTGCACCGCGACGGACGCCCGGCGCGCCTTGAAGCTGCCCGACGGGTTGGCGGCCTCGTCCTTGACGAGGATCGTCGCCCCCTTGCCGGGCGGCGCGCTTCGCCGGGCGAGCCGGGTCAGCGCCGGCAGCTCGTGGAGCGGCGTATCCCCCACCTTCGCCGCGCGCTGGATCGAGCGCACCTCGTCGAGCGACGTGCCGGCGCTCGCCATCAGCGCGTCGTAGTCGAACGCGAGCTGGCCGCGCTCGAAGGCGCCGTAGTCGATCCCGAGCGCGCCCGCGACGATCTGCTCGCGGCGGGCGAGCACGGCCGCGTACGAGCGGTCAGGCGCCATTGCCCCCCCGTCGGCCCCCCCCGTCTCGAAGCACCTCGCGGAGCTCGCCGCCGACCGCGAGCAGCTCCGGGGACGGCCGGCCGAACGTCTGGCGGGCGGGCGGCAGCACCTCGACGAGCGTCCCCTCGACGCGCCGCCCGAGCACGGTGCGAATGGCGGCGGCCTCGCCGACCAGGGCATCGCGCTCGAGGAACCCGCGCGCGCGCGCCTCGAACGGCACGGCCGCGGTCTCGGCGGGCAGGCCGGGGGCTCGCTCGCCCGGGGCGAGCAGCGCCAGGCGCAGCTCCGCCCACTCCCCGGCACGACCGCCCCGCTCGCCGCCCGCGCCGCTCATGAGCCCGCGGGCGCCTCTCCCTCGGCGAGCGCCGAGCGCCTGACGTAGACCATCCGGCACTGCCCGTCGCCGAGGCAGCGGTACTCGTCTTGGGTGGCGTAGAACTCGTCCCAGAGGCCGACCGCCTTCATGATCGCCTGGTAGTAGTTGGCGGACGTGGCACCGATCGTCTTCTGGTGCATCCGGCTCGCAGCCTGCTTGCCGTAGATGTCGATCATGTTGTCCCAGAACGGGCAGGTCTTGATCACCGCGACGTGGCGGTCGGGTGTCGTCTCGACGTCCTCGACCTCGCAGCCGATCGCCTCCCAGTAGGCCCGGTTCAGGCGGGCCAGATCGGCGGTCGTACGCACCTCGTCGAGCCCGAGCGCCTGCTTGACGAAGCCGAGGAACGTGAGCGCGATCTGCTCCCAGACGCGCGAGTAGACGATCACGCCCTCGCGGGCTCCGTAGCGGTGCTCGAGCACCTGCCACAGCTCGTGGTCGTGCATCGTGAAGGCGCGGTTCCAGAAGACGACCGCGTCCTCCGGCGAGCGACCGGCCCGCTCGGCGATCGCCGCCGCATCGAGCTCGAGCGAGAGCCCGAACGGGGGCTCCTTGCTCGCCCACGTGAACGTCGCCTCGGCGAGCTCGCGGATCTCCGGGGAGAGCCGGGCCCAGGTCTCGGCGCAGACCGCGCGGGCCTCCGCCTCATCCTTCTCCTCGACCAGCGCGTTCCAGAGCAGCCCCGGCTCGAGCGAGAAGCCGAGCGCCCAGGTGTGGAGCGCGTCCTCGAGCGGCTGCCCGGTCTGCTCGATCGCCTTCAGGACCCAGTTGCGCGGGTCGTCCGGGTCGTCGCCGAGCGGGCGCATGAGAAACGGGGCCTCCTCGTCGACGAGCGCCTGCCGGAGCGGCAGCCCCTTCGTGAAGCGCGGCGTGGCCATCTCCACCTCCTTCCCGTCGCTAGGCCAGGCACTCCTCGATGAACGGAGTCGTCGTCAGCACCTCGACGCCGGTCTCGCTGACCATCACCGTCTCCTCGAGCGCCGCCTGGATGTAGGTTCCGTCGCCGATCATCCTGTGGAAGCGCGGCTCGAGCGTGAAGCACATGCCGGGCTCGAGCACGACGTCGAGGTGGTCGGGAGCGGTTCCGGCCTTCATGCACACGGGCAGCTCGCAGCAGTTGAGCCCGATCCCGTGGCCGGTGTCGAAGCGGTTCTCCATGTAGCCGTGAGCGAGCGCGGTGCGCCGCACCGCCGCGTCGACCTCGGAGATCCTGATCCCGGGGCGAATCGTCTCGATCCCCGCGTACATCGCCTCGTAGTTGACCCGGTAGAGCTCCTTGAACTCGGGGGTCGGCTCGCCGATGAAGCCGGTGCGCATGCAGTCGCCGTTGTAGCCCTCGACGATCGGCCCCATGTCCATCACGATCGCGTCGCCTTCCGCGAGCACGCGGTTCGTGGGGTAGAGCGTCCCCTCTGTGACCGCGCCCGAGGCGAGGAACGGGTAGAAGCCGTCCCCCTCCGAGCCGAGCGTGTACATGCGCCCCATGAAGGCGCCGTAGACCTCGTACTCGGTCACGCCCGGGGCGAGCGCGTCGAGACCCGCCTGGACGCCCTCGCTCGCGACCTTCGCGGCCGCTCGCATCAGCTTGCGCTCCTCCTCGTTCTTGACGATCCGCTCGAACAGGAGCGGCTCCTCGGCGTTCACGAACTCGATCTCCGGCAGCACCGAGCGGAGCTCTTCGAGGATCACCCACGAGACCCGGTCGACGCCAACCCTCCCCCTCTTGACCCCGAGCTGCGCGAGCGCGTCCTTCACCCAGGCGGCGTAGCGGCCCTGGACGAGGCTCGCGTTGAAGACCGAGAAGTGGTCCCAGCCGGTCTGCTCCTTCAGCCAGGCACCTTCGTTCGCCCAGTGGGGGCCCGGCGCGACGTGGTAGCCGCAGTCGACCGACTTGACGGCCCCCTCGCGGGTGATCACGGCCAGCGAGTTCGGCTCCCAGCCGTAGACGAAGAACCGGCGCACGTCCGCGATGTACTGGACGTTGTCGTGCTGGGTCGCGAGCAGCGCGTCGACGCCGATGCGCTCGCAGACGCGGACGGCCCCCTCCTGGCGCAGGCGGATCAGCTGCTCGTGGTCGACGTCCTCGACCGACATTCCCGTGCTCCTTTCCTCAGGCTTCGCGCGGCAGCTCGTCCTCGTTCGCGAGCCGCCACATGGTGATTGCGGTCAGGTCGGCCACCGCCTTGAGCGAGTTCCCGTCGAGCTTGTCGGCGGTGTCGTGGACCGAGTGGTAGTAGAAGTCGTCCGGCTTCCAGAACCAGATCGCCGGCACGCCCGCCTCGAGGAAGCGGCCCGACTCGGCGACGCCCCACGGCGCCGTCATCCGCCCCACGTCGTAGCCGAGCTCGTCGGCGAGCCCCTCGACGCGGCGCATCAGCCACTCCGTGTGCGGGATCGGGGGACGATCCGGCCAGAGGCCGAGCTCGACCAGCTTCACCTTGCCGCCGACGCCGAACATGTCGAGATCGATCGCGGCGCGGATCTGGCCCAGCGTACCCTCGGCCGTCCTGGCGGCGATGTAGGCGGCAACCCCGGGCGTGACGCCCTCCTCCGCGGTCGTGCAGAGGAACTCGAGCGAGCGCCGCGGCCGCGAGCCGGCGAGCGCGGAGGCGAGCTCGAGCATCGTTCCGAAGCCGGAGCCGTTGTCGTTCGCGCCCGGCTCGAGCCCGTGGTCGCGGTGAGCGTGGACGAGCACGATCTCGTCGGGGAGCTCGCCGCCGCGCAGAAGGCCGCTCACGTTCCAGCTCGTGACGCGCGGCAGCTCGGCCTCGACGACGAGCGTCGCCCGCGCATCGCCGCGACCGATCGCGTGCAGGAGCTGGCCGCCGTCGATCCCGGACACGCAGACGACGGGGAGCTGCTCGGCGCAGAAGCGGTTGTCGAGCTCGCCGTTACCCGCCTCGAGCGACATCCGGTAGGGCCAGGGCAGCGGGTGGATCACGATCAACGCGCGCGCGCCCCGGCGAGCGGCCAGCGCGGCGAACGTCCCCATCCAGAAGCGCGAGTAGCCGAGGCCGATCTCCTGCATGACGGCGATCCGGCCCTCGACGTCGAGCCCCTCGTAGTCGGCCTCCTCGCCGCCGCCCACGAAGACGAGCTCGCCCTCGACGCCGGCCGGCGGCGTCGGGGGCGAGAAGTAGGGCGGGATCGCGTCGAACGCGCGGCCGTCGGCGAGGCGCAGCTCGACGCGGCCGTGGCGGTAGCCGAGCGTCTCGAACTCCCGGTCGGTGACGTCGAGGCCCCAGCTTCGGAAGCGCGCCCGCACGAGCTCCGCCGCGGGCGCGTCGCCGCTGCCGCCGACGAAGCGGTCACCGGTCGCGACGAGCTCCTCGATGTGGCCGATCGCTCGCCGGCCGCTGATGCGGCCGCGCAGCTCGAGCTCGAACGGGGTCAGCACGGGCCTCCTTCGCGTCGGGAACCGGGGATTCGATCGTACGCGGGCGGCACCGGCCCGTCAACAGTGTGACTAACCGATTTTGATGCTGCTTAACCGGGCTCCGGCGCACGACCGGGCCGGGCGCGCTAGTGTCCGCCCGTGCCGTCCGGCCCCGAGTGCCTCTACTGCGGCGCCCCCGCGACCCGCGACGATCCGGCGATTCCCGCGTGGGTGCTGCGACTGACCGGCCTCGCCGGCAGCCCGGTCGAGCACCTGCTGGCAAGCGGGGAGCCGCTCTCCTTCCCCGCGCTCGCCGCGGGCGAGGAGATCCCGGTCTCGGTGCCCCGCCACGCCGCGGCCTCCGGCCGCTCCCCGCTCGAGCGCCTCCACCGGGCGATCGACGAGGCGATCGAGGAGCGCACCGAGCTCGCGGCCGCCGAGTACGCCGCCCGCTGCCTGTGCGAGCCGTGCGCGCTCGTGCTCGCGAGCCGGGACGAGGCGGTACTCCCGCTGCTCGAGCCGATGGTGACGGGCTCGGCCGCCCGCTTCTCGCTCGCCGAGCAGCGGCTGCTCGCCGGCTGGGGCGCCCGGGCCGCGTACGCGATCCTGGCCGCCGAAGGGCGAGACGAGGGCGTCCCGCCGCGCCACCGGCACGAGCTGCGCGAGCACGGCATCCCCCACCCCGACGTCTACGTGGGTCTCGGCCGCTACCGGGCAAACCACGTCGGGGTGCTGGCGGCCCGCCTCGAGCTCCCGCTCGGGGAGGAGCGGCCGACCGAGGCCTACAGCGTGCTGGCCGTGCTGGGCCACCTGACGCTCAAGGTGTTCGGCGTCCACAGCCGCCCGAACGACGTCCGCGTCGCCTCGCCGCGCGGCACGATCAACCGGGTCTGGCCGCCGCGGGACGGCGAGCTCCCGTGGCCACCGCTGTGGACCCTGACCCAGCAGACGCTCGACCAGGCCTTCCTCCAGGAGCCGTTCCGGATCCCGATCCGCGAGCTGGAGCTGCGCTACGAGGGCCCGAACGTCAGGACGCGGGCGAAGCGCCGGCGCACCGAGGGCCCCGGCCCACGACGCTAGCCTCAGAACCAGCCGGTCTCGTCGGGGTCGCGGTACTGCATGAACTCGACGAGCGCGCCGGCCTCGAGCACGAAGGCGACGTTCAGGAATCCGCCCGCGACCTCGAACGGCCCCAGCACGACGTTCGCGCCCTCGATCGCGGCGGCGAGGTCGGCGACCCGGTAGGCGACGTGCGGCTGCGTGCGTACGGGGCCCGTGACGGGGCTGTCCGGCTCGTAGCGCAGGAACTCGACGTTGTAGGGGTGGGCGCGCGGGCTCGTCACCCAGACCCGGGTCGCCTCGACCCAGCTCTCGCCCGGCTGGCGCTCGTCGGTGACGATGCCGACGTGGTCGAACCTGGAACGGTCGAATTGCTGCACGGGGCCTCCCGGAGATCGGCGCGAACGCGGCGAGCGATCTTCTAGCAGGAGCCGCTCGCCGCGGTCAAGCTCCTACGAGGCGCCGCGGGCTCGTAGAATCGGACCGTGCCCGATCCCGTCCTCGAGACGCACGGTCTGGAATGGCTTCGCGTCATGCTGCGAATCCGGGCGTTCGAGAGCACGCTCGCCGACCTGTTCGAGCGCGGGCAGCTCGTCGGCGTCGTCCACCTCTCGATCGGCCAGGAGGCGGTCGCAGCCGGAGTCTGCTCCGCGCTCGGGCCGGGCGACCAGATCACGACCACCCATCGCGGCCACCACCACATGCTCGCACGCGGGCTCGAGCCCGAGGCGATGCTGGCCGAGATCCTCGGCAAGGCGACCGGCTACTGCCGCGGCAAGGGCGGCTCGATGCACGTCGCCTGCTTCGAGCGGGGTGTCACCGGGGCGAACGGGATCGTCGGCGGCGGCATCCCGATGGCGCTCGGGCTCGCGCTCGCCGCGCAGGAGCTCGGCACGGGCGGCGTCGCGGTCGCGTTCTTCGGCGACGGCGCCGCGAGCCAGGGCACGTTCCACGAGACGCTGAACCTGGCCGCGCTCTGGCGGGCGCCGGTGGTGTTCGTGTGCGAGAACAACCGCTACGGCGAGTTCACGCCCGCCGAGCGGGCGATCGCGGGGCCGGGGATCGCGGCCCGCGCCGCCGCCTACGGGCTGCCGGGCGCGGCCGTGGACGGGCACGACGTCCGCGCCGTCCACGAGGCCGCCGCCGAGGCGGTCGGGCGGGCTCGCGCCGGCGGAGGGCCGTCCCTGCTCGAGTGCGTGACGACGAGGGTGCGCGGCCACCACGAGGGCGAGGAGAGCTACGCCGGCACCTACCGTGAGCCGCCGCAAGCACCCGATCCGATCGAAGCGCTCGACGACGCCCTGGGGCAGGCTGGACTGCGCGAGCGGCTCGAGGCCGAGGAGCGGGAGCGCGTCGCGCGCGCGCTCGCGGCGGCGCAAGCGGCGCCCGACCCCGACCCGGCGAGCGCGCTCGAGGACGTGTTCGCGTGAGCGGCTCGCCGTCCGCGGCGAACCGGCTCGCGCCCGCGATCGCCGACGCAATCGCGCAGGAGCTGCGCGCCGACCCGCGCGTGCTCGTCTGGGGCGAGGACGTCACGATCGGCGTGATGGGCCCGACCCGCGGCCTCGCCGCGGAGTTCGGAGCCGGCCGGGTGCGCGACTGCCCGATCTCCGAGGCCGGCTTCGTCGGCGCGGCCGTGGGCGCCGCGATCGGCGGCCTGCGCCCGGTCGTCGACGTGATGTTCTCGAGCTTCACGTACGTCGCGTTCGATCAGCTCGTGAACCAGGCGGGGCGGATGCGCTACATGAGCGGCGGCCAGCTCTCGGTGCCGCTCGTCGTGATCGGCTCCGCGGGAGCGGCCGGCTCGAACGCCGCGCAGCACTCGGAGGTGCCCTCGGCGCTGTTTCTGAACGGCGGCGGCCTGCGCGTCGTCTTCCCCTCGACGCCCCACCAGGCGTTCTGGCTGACGCGCGCCGCGATCCGCTGCGACGACCCGGTCGTCGTCCTCCACCACCCCGCGCTCGCGTCCGCCCGCGGGCCCGTCGGGGCGGAGCCGCTCGAGCTCGGGCAGGCCGAGGTCGGGCCGGAGGGCGACGACGTCACGATCCTGGCGGTCGGGCTGATGGCCCGCCGGGCGCGGGCGGCGGCCGAGGCGCTCGCGGCGGAGGGGATCGGCGCCGAGGTGGTGGACGTTTGCAGCCTCTCGCCGATGCCGTGGGAGACGATCCTCGCGTCGGTGCGCAAGACGGGGCGCGCCGTCGTCGTCGACGAGGCCCGTCTGACCTGCTCGGTCGCCTCCGAGCTCGCGGCCGGGCTCGCGGAGCGGGCGTTCCCGGACCTGCGCGCCCCGGTCCGGCGCCTGGCCGTGCCGGACGTGCCGATCCCGTTCGCCCCGGGACTCGAGGCCGCCGTGATCCCGGACGAGCCGGCGATCGCGCGGGCGGTCAGGGAGACCGTCGGTGCCTGACCCGGTCGCCGTCGTCCTGCCCAAGTGGGGCATGAACATGGTCGAGGCGACCGTGGTCGAGTGGCTGAAGGCCGTGGGGCAGCGCGTCGAGGCGGGCGAGCCACTCGTCAACGTCGAGACGGACAAGGTCGAGGCGGTCGTCGAGGCGCCCGTCTCGGGGACGCTCGTCGAGATCCTCGCCGGGCCCGACGCGGACGTGCCGGTCGGGGCGACGCTCGGGCTCGTCCTACCGCAGTAGCCGCACGACGTCCCGGGCGCCCGGCACGTACGGGATCTCCAGGTTCCCCGCGACGAGCGTGCCGTAGCCGAGCAGCCGTCCCCAGAGGCCCTGCTCGACCTCGACCGCTTGCACCCGATCCAGCCGGACCGCGGCGGCCCGGCGCTTCGCGATCCCGTAGACGACGAGCAGCTTCTCGCTCGTCAGGACGACCACGGTGCGGTCCCAGCGCCAGACCGCGCGCAGCGCGGCCAGGGCGGCCGCGCAGATCGCCGCGGCCCCGAGCGCCGCGACGAGCCAGTGGAGGGGACGGCCGAGGAGAACGGCCGCGCCGCCGGCGGCGCCCCAGGCGAGCGCGCGGGCGAGCGGGCGGACGAGCGCGACCCCGTGCGGGCGGGCGCTCAGCCGGACGTGCTCGCCGGGCGCGAGGTACGCCTCCACGCGGCGCCGTTCGGCGCCGGCGGCCCGTGTCCTGCGCTCGCCTACGCGTTCGCCTTGCGGGAGCGGCCGAACACGAGCCCGCCGAGGGCGAAGCCGAGCCCGAACGTCCCGAGCGCGAAGCCGCCGATCGCGAGCGTCTTGCGCCAGGGCGAGAGCCGCTCCCAGCGCCCGAGCGCCTCCCGCTCCTCCGGGGAGAGCGCCTCGCCGCGGCGCTGCTTGCGCCCGGCGACGCCGGCGCGGACGCCGAGGTAGATGTCGTCGAAGATCTCGGTGGGCTCGTCGGTCATCGCCTGCTTCTCACTATAGAGACCGGATCCGACGCCGGGTCAGGGCCCGTAGCGGTCGCGGAAGCGCAGCACGCGCCGGACGTGGTCGTCGAGGAGCCCGCGGCGGGCGAGCGGAACGAGCGCGGCGATCGCGCGACGGGCGCCGCCGGCGCTCGAGTAGAGAACGAGGTCGGCGCCGGCGAGCACGGCGCGCCGGGCCCATTCGGGCGCCCCGGCCGAGCCGAGCACGCCGAGCTCGTCCGTGATCGCGATCCCGGCGAAGCCCTGGTCGCGCAGGAGCGCGTAGGCCCCGGGCTCGAGCGAGGCGGGGCTGTCGCCGAAGCGGGCGTAGATCGCGTGGCTGACCATCACGCAGGGGACCCCGGCCCGGATCGCAGCGCGGAAGCCGGCGACCTCGGCCGCGCGGACGGTTCCGCGGACGGGCTCGCGGCCGTCGGTCGAGACGGGCGTCGAGCCGAGCCCCGGGAAGTGCTTCGCGCAGGCCGCGACGCCGCCCGCCGCGAGCCCGCGCGCGAACGCGACCGCGATCCCGGCGCTGCGGAAATGGCGGGAGCCGAGCGGGCCGTCGGGCGAGTCGAGCACCGGCGCGAGGTCGACATGGACACCCTCCGCGCGCAGCGCCGCACCGGTACGCCGCCCGGCCGCGCGCGCCTGCGCTTCGCTGCGGAGTTCGCCGGCGGCGAGCGCGGGCGGCAGCGAGGGGTAGGCGCGGACGGAGCCGCCCTCCTGATCGACGAAGACGAGCGTCCCCGGCGGCACCTCGGCGCCGGTCTCCCAGCGGTGCAGCAGGGTCCCGGCGGCACCCGCCGGGACGGGCGGCGAGGCGACGACGAGCAGCGCCGCCCGCTCGCGCGGGGACAGCTCCGCGATTCGCGCGCTCACGCCGGCGTACGCGGACGCGACGGCGAGCAGGGCGGCGAGCAGGCCCACGGGCCTAGGCTACCGCCGTGACCGTACGGCTGGTCCAGCTTTCCGACCTCCACGTGGGCGCCCACGACGCCGGCTTCGAGGCGGTTGCGCCCGCGCTGGTGGCGCTCGTCGACGAGCTCCGGCCGGGGCTCGTGCTCGCGACCGGCGACCTCACCCACCGCAACCGCCGTGACCAGCACGAGCGGGCGGCCGCGTTTCTCCGCTCGCTGGCCGCGCCCGTGCTCGCGATTCCCGGCAACCACGACCTGCCAGCGCTCCCGCCGGCGCGGGTGACGCGCCCGTTCGCGGCGTTCCTCTCCGTGTGGCCGGAGCTCGAGCCGTCGTACGTCTCCGAGCGGCTCGCGGTCTGCGCCCTCCGCTCCGTCAGGCCGTGGAAGTACCAGCGCGGCGCGCTCTCCCCCGCCCAGCTCGAGCGGGCCGCCGCGCTGCTCTCCGGCGCGCCGGCGGGGGCGCTGCGGGTGGTCGCGCTCCACCACCACCTGCTGGGGGCGCCGTGGCGAACCGGGAAGCGCTCGGTACCGCACCGCTCGCGCGTCCTCGCCGCGCTCGCCGCGGCGGGCGCCGAGCTCGTCGTCTCGGGCCACACGCACCAGAGCGTCGTTGCCGAGCGACGCGAGTTCCTGCATCCGCGCGGGGACGGGCGCGGGCTGGTGGTCGCGACCGCGCCCGGGCTCGGGCGGCCGCGCCCGGGACGCCACGCGGAGGCGGGCGGGCTCCAGCTCTACGAGGCCGACCGGGCGAGCCTGCGGGCGGTCACGTACGCGTGGACCGGCGACCGGCTCGAGCCGGTCGCGGAGCGGCGCTATCCGCGCGCCCCTATCGCTCCTTCAACCAGGTCTTGAGCGGCCCCTTCGGGAGGCCATCGAGGATGCCGTCGCGGTCGTACCAGATCGTCCTCGTCGTGATGTCGAGCCCGGACTCGTCGACGAGCTTCATCGCGGCGGCGGCCTCCTCCGGCCCGATCACGCGCGCCCCCGTCGCGTAGATGAGCGTGCCGAGCGACCAGAAGTTGGCGTCGTCGGTGACGATCCAGACCGCGGCCTGCCGGACCGCGGTGTCGCCCTCGGAGCGCAGGCGCCTCGCGAGACGCTCGAGCGCCGCCGGCGCCTCGCCGACCGTGAACGTGTCGCTGCGCCCGGGGATGGCGGCGTCGAGGTCGGCGCAGGCGGCAGCGAGCGAGAGGCTCGTCCAGCGCGCGCTGTCGAGGTCGACGCTGCCGGCCTCGAGCGCGAGCATGTCCTGCACGGAGACGCTGCCCGCCGAGAACATCGTCCCCGCCGGGATCCGCACCCTGACGGCGTGCTTGACCGTGCGCCGAAGCTTCACGGTGACGCTCGTGATGTCGGAGCCGCGCACCTCGAGCTCGATCTTCCCTTCCGCGAGGAGCGCGGTCACGTCCTTGCCACGCCCGTCCGCGCGGATCACCTTCAGCGCGGCGCGGGCGTCGGCCTCGCGGGCGTGCCCCGGGTACTCCTCGAGGAAGCGCTCGTAGGCTCGCTGCGTCCCCCGCTTCTCCGCGACGAGGAACGGCGCGGCGTCCTTGCGCAGCGCGGCAATCCGCCGCTTGGCTTTCCGGGCAAAGCGGCCGTCCGGGTAGCCGGAGAGGTAGACGAGGTAGGAGGCGACGGTTTCCTCCGCCTGCGCCTCCTGCCAGGCCGCGGCCTCGGCCTCCTCGGGATCGACGGACTCCGTCGCCCCGGTGCCGACGCCCGCGTCGCCCGTTGCAGGCGGCTCGGCGGTGGTCGCGGCCGTCGTGGCGGCCGTGGAAGCCTCCGCGGCCCGCTCCTGCTTCTCCGTGCAGCCCGCCAGAGCGGCGGCGAGGATCGCGGCGAGAGCCCCCGCCAGAAGCGTGCGCCAGCCGCGCGACACCGCGCTCACCCCCTCGCCGCCCTGATCGTGACGAGGCGCACCGTCGTCTTCGGGTTGCCGGCGTCGTCGCGAGCGTCGACGACCACCCGGACACGCACTCGACCGGCGTCGCGGACGAGCTCGCGCCCCCGTCTCGTGAGGCGGACCCGGACCTGCCCCGACTCGCCCCCGCCGAGCCTGAAGCTGGCCTGGCCGAGGACGAGCGTCGCGGCGAGCCGCCCGCTCGGGTGGCGACCGGCGCCCTTCGCGACCGACTCGAGCGTCACCGTCCCCCGGCAGCTCGTCTCGTCGCCCGGGCACGCGAGCCCGATCGCGACGCGGCCGTCGCGGCCGAGCGTCGCGCTGGCCCGCAGGATCCGGACCGCGGGGCCGGTGGTGTCGGGCTCGGCCTCCTCGCAGGCGTCGCCGGTGCCGTCGCCGTCGGCGTCCTCCTGCCCGGGGTTCGTGACCGCGGGGCAGTTGTCGGATCCGTCCGCGAGCAGGTCCGAGTCGCCGTCGGGCCAGACGAAGCTCGGGCAGCCGAGATCCTGGAACGCCCCCTCCGCCTCCCCACCGGGCAGGAACGTACCGCTGACCGAGATCAGCCCGGTCGACGCGGTCCAGGAGAAGCTGTCGCCCGCGATCGGGACCGGCGTCGCGAAGTTGAGCCTGGTCGAGATCGTCCGCGCGCAACCGGACGCGCCCACGTACGAGTACGAGTAGAAGGTCATCGTCGTGATCGAGCTGCCGGCGGCGGAGACCGTCAAGCTGATCCCGCCACCGCCCGTGTGAACGTAGAGGTACGTCTTGCCGGGCACGGCCTGACCGCCCGCGGGCGGCGCCGCCGCGAGCGCGACGGCGACCGCCGTGAGCGCCCCGAGCGCGCGCAGCGCCACGGCGCTCACCCCCTCCGCTTGGCGCTGAAGGAGACAGCATCCGGCGCCGACTCGCAGCTCGGCGCCGAGAGCTTCCCCTTCACGAGCGTTGAGCTGACGAACTTCCCCGTGACCGTCATGCCGCCGCTCGAGAGCTTGAACGTCCCGTTCGACTTCACCTTCGTCGCCCGGACGGTGTAGTAGATGGTCAGGCTGCAGCCGCCGGAGCCGCTGATCTTGAACAGGACGTCCGGCTGGATCGCCCCC
>WBZR01002221.1_pt1 | contig 20792 bp, 19 predicted proteins | sample 5204231 | NCBI WGS metagenome assembly WBZR01 (sample SAMN12412403, study PRJNA552823) | activated sludge metagenome | isolation source: activated sludge from anammox sidestream of wastewater treatment plant... | place: USA: Virginia | collected 2017-08 | reverse complement strand
GAACGACTGCCCCGAGAGGCCGCACCAGCGCATCAGCCGATCCATGAGGAAGGCTGCGCGCGCCATGTAACCGCTGTCCTCCAGGAAGATGATGAAGGCGAACAGGATGAGGATCTGCGGCAGGAACACGACCACGCTGCCCACTCCGGCGACCACACCGTCGGCCAGCAGGCTGGCGATGGCGCCCGCAGGCAGGGTCGCCTTGAGCCAGTCGCTGGTCGCCGCGGCGGCCCCGTCGATCAGGTCCATCAGCGGCGTGGCCCATGCGAACACCGACTGGAAGACCGCAGCCATCAGCAGCAGGAACAGCAGAGTTCCCAGCACCGGGTGACCGACGGCCCGGTCGATGCGATCGGAGGTCGTCGTGCGCACCGCACCGCGTGTCTCCACGCCGTCGACGGCCTGGTTGATCCATGCGTAGCGCGCCCGCGCATCGAGCGCCGCCAGCGGTCCGGCGGTGGCGAGCTCGGTGCGCAATCTGGACAGCCCGGCTTTCGCCGCGGCTCCGAAGCGCTGCTGCAACCGCGTCTCCGCATACCCGCCCTCATCGATCAGGGCGCGCTCGACCTCGTAGGGATCCAGCGGCTCTCTGGCCGGCGCCAGCTCGCGCGCCAGCGCCGCGGCCGCATGGCGGATGGTGGTCGAGAAGGAGACGAACGGAACCGGGTTGGTATTCAGGGTATCCGCCAGAGTCGACTTCAGCGCATCGATGCCCTTGCCCCTGGACGCCACCAGGGGGACCACCGGGCAGCTCAGATGTTCCGCCAGTCTTTCCGCCGCGATCCGTATGCCGCGCGATTCCGCCAGATCTACCATGTTGAGCGCCACCACGACCGGGATGCCGAGTTCCAGCACCTGGCTGGCGATGTACAGATTGCGCCGCAGGTTGGAGGCATCGACCACCACGACAATAGCGTCCGGCCGACCGAGATCGCCGATACGGCCGAGCAGGACGTCGACCGCCACCATCTCATCGGGCGAGTGCGCACTCAACGAATAGGTGCCGGGGAGATCCACGAGCTGCACCCGCCGCCCGGCCAGCGTCGTCTTACCCACGTGACGCTCGACCGTGACCCCGGGATAGTTGCCGACCTTCTGCCGCAATCCTGTCAGCAGATTGAACAGCGTGCTCTTGCCGGTGTTGGGATTGCCGACGGTGACGATGAGCGGCAGCCGCTCCTCGTCGACGCCGAGCTCGGCGCTGGCCACGCTCATGGGACGGCCTCGACCTGCACGAAGCGCGCCTCGCCCCGACGCAACGACAGCGCGTAGCCGAGCAGTCGGAATTCGATCGGATCGCCTGCCGGCGCGCGTCGGATGCACTCGACCTCGGTGCCTTCGAGCAGGCCGAGCTGCATCAGGCGCTGCAGCAGGCCGGCGGGCGCCGTCAGCGCCGTCACTCGCCCGCGATGACTGGGCTCGAGCTGATCGAGGGTCAAGCTCGCCGCAACCTGTCGCGCAGTCCGTGCTTCAGGCGCCGCCACCACGTATGTGCCGTGACGCCCGCCAGGGGGGCGACCTCGATGTACTCCGCCTCGTCGCCGTCGATGGCCCAGCGGCTCTCGTCCAGCGCCACGACGACCGGGTCGCCGTGGTGCAATAACATCAGATGCACGCCGGGCACGATGCCGCGGGAAAGGTACTTCTGACGGACCGCGGGCACGCGATGGCTGAGCGCGGTGACGATCGCACACTGGCCAGTCTTCAATGCCCGCAGACTGATCACGTCTAGACTCATGGCGGCGCGGGGCCTGTCTCCCGGATGATTAACATATCGGACAGCACGAATGATAATGATTCCCACTAATCCGGTAAATGGATGCAGATCAAAATTCCTGCAAAACGGCCTTGGAAAGAACGCCGCGAGCGGCCTGGCGGGTCAGCCCCGAAGGCGGTAGACCACGCCGCGGGGACAGCGAACCATCTCGAATTCCTGGGAGTAGCTCGCCAGCGGCTCGGAGCCGCCGAGGAATAAATACCCTTTTGGTTTCAATGTCTTGGCAACGCGGGTGAGGATGTCGCGCTTGTTATCGTTGGAGAAATAGATGAGCACGTTGCGGCAGAAGACGACGTCGAAGGGTCCCAGCATGGAGAAGGTCTGCAACAGGTTGCACTCACGAAACTCCACCCGGGCCTTCAACTCCGCCCGGATGCGCAGCCTGGCGCCGTCCCTGGTGAAATAGCGGCTCCGACGCTCGGCGGAAAGGCCACGGTTGATCTCCAGCTCGTCGTAGATGCCCTCGCGCGCCTGCCGGAGCACGCTGGACGCGATGTCCGTGCCGAGTATCTGGACTCCGGCGCTGAGCGTGCCGGGTCGCGCCTGCTGGTACTCGCTCACCGTCATACTGATGGAATAGGCCTCCTGGCCGGACGAGGAGGCCGCCGACCAGATGCGCAGGGGCAGCCCGCGCGGCCCGCCGATCTCGGGAAAGATCGTGTCCTTCAGGATCTCGAAGGGATACTCGTCCCGAAACCACAGCGTCTCGTTCGTGGTCATGGCGTCGATGACCCGCACCTTGAGGCTGGCCGAGGAGTTGCGATCGAGCAGGTTCAACAGGGCGCCGAGCGTCGGAGCGTCGACCTCCTCCATGATGCGGCTCAGGCGGCTGCGTATCAGGTAGCCCTTGTTCGCGCCGAGCGTGATACCGCAGGCGGACTCGAGGTACCTGCAAAAGCGCTCGTAGTCCTCGGTGGAGATCTCCATCCGGGTGCTTCCGATCGCGCTTGCGGCTGTCTGTATCGCCAAGGCTCCTCTCCCATCTGCCTGTCAGCCCGGCGGATCCTGTTCGTGGACCCCACCCGCACCGGGCGCCGCCAAAGCCCCCCGGCGGATCACGCGACGTGCCTGGCTTCGAGTTCGTTGAGTCGCTCGAGCACCATCTTGGCCAGATCATCGGGGTCGAACTTCGCGCACAGGCGATCGGCCTTCACGCGCTTGGCCATCGACTCGTTGAAGGTGCCGCTCAGCGAGGTGTGCAGGCAGACATAGAGGCTCTGCAGTTGCGGGTGGTTCTTGATGCTGGTGGCGAGCGTATAGCCGTCCATCTCGGGCATCTCCACGTCGGAGATCACCATCGCGATCTTCTGATCGACGGGGCGGTCGTCCTTGGCGCACTCCTCCAGGAGCATCTCCCAGGCGATGCGACCGTTCTCGGCGACCGTGTAGGGCACGCCGGTCTGGTCCAGCACGCGGGTGATCTGCTTGCGGGCCATTGCCGAATCGTCGGCGACGAATATCCGCAGGGCGGCCTCGCCCACCGACGCGCCGGCCACGGCTTCGGAGACTTCGCGCGAGACGTCGACCTTCAATCCTATGACCTCGCTCAGCACCTTTTCGACGTCGATGATCTCGACCAGCTCGTTGTCGACCTGGGTGATCGCCGTGAGATAATTTCCGTGGCCGATCCCGCTCGGCGGCGGCTTCACTTCCTCCCAGTTCTTGTTGACGATGCGATCGACGCTGCCGACGAGGAAGCCCAGGACCCGGCGGTTGTATTCGGCGACGATGACGAAATTCTCCTGCGCGTTATGCAGCGGCGGGCGGCCGATCGCGGCACTCAGGTCCATCACGGTGATCGTCTGTCCGCGCATGTTCGCGATGCCGGTCACCACGGGGCTAGAATGCGGCATGCGGGTCAGCGGCGGGCACTTGATCACCTCGCGCACCTTGAAGACGTTGATCCCGAATCGCTGCCGGCTCCCCAGCTTGAAAAGCAGCAACTCGAACTTGTTGCGGCCGACCAGTTGCGTCAGACGATTGACGCCGTCCATCACGCTTGCCATGTAGGAATTCCCCCGTCATTGCCCGCCGCGCGTTCAGCACGGATTACGACTGCCTCGCGCTTTATCGACGGTCGGCCGGGAAAGCTTTAGGGGCCGGAGTTTCCGCGCCGGCCAAGGCACGCAACTTGCTTTTCCACCGCCATGAGAGCCCACCGGTCCACGCTTCGAAGCCGCCTCGGCGCGCTGCTGGCGGTTGCAGTTTTCCTGCCGAAACCGGCCCTCGCCCAGCAGCAGGCGGTACAGCCGCTCGAGTCGGTCAGGGCGGCGGCGCAGGCGGCCGCCGAGCAGTCGCTGCTGGGGGGAGACGACGCCCCAAGCGGGGCGTCGGTCGTCGTCGGCCAGTTCGACCCGCGCCTGCGGTTGCCGGCCTGCGACACGCCGCTGGAGGGCTTCGTGCCGGGCAGCATGCAGGGCCGCTCCAACGTGACCATCGGTGTGCGCTGCACCGGGACGACACCGTGGACGGTCTACGTTCCGGTCCGTGTCTCGGCGCCGCGGCCGGTCGTCGTCCTGACCCGCCCGGTGCCACGCGGCACGCCTCTGGCCGCCCAGGACATCGACGTCGAATTGCGCGAGGTGGGCGGCCTCGGTTCCGGATATTTCGAGGACCCGGCCGCGGTGCTGGGCAAGGTGCTCACCCGCCCCGGATCGCCAGGCCAGGTCGTGGTGCCGACCCTGATCACGGGGGCGCTGGCCGTGAAGCGCGGACAACAGGTGACGCTTACGGCCACGAGCGGCGGCATGCTGGTGCGCATGGAGGGCACGGCCCTGGCCGACGGCAGCATCGGTGACCGACTGAAAGTCAAGAACAATTCCTCCGCCCGCGTGGTCGAAGGCACGGTGCTCCCGGACGGCTCCGTGGAGATTGGGTTGTGATTGAATGACGCTTCCCCGAGGGTGGCCTAAAGTTCGAGGGGAGTCTGCCGCTACCCCGGATGAACAGAAATTGGAGTAAGAGACCATGGTTACAGAGGTCAAAGGTACAACGAGCGGAGTAGTCAGCCCGACCACCCAGCGCCCCGCCACGGCGGAGGTCGCGGGGATCGTCGCACCGGGCAAGCCGGGGGCGGTCAGTGGCGAGAACGTCTCGCTGACCAGGACCGCCGCGGAGATGCGCGACCTCGAACAGGCCGTGCGCAGCGCCCCGGACATCGACATCGAGCGCGTCAACCGGCTGCGCCAGGCGATTGCCGAAGGCAACTACCAGGTCGACGACGAGAAGCTCGCGCAGAACCTCCTGCGCCACGAGATGATGATGATCTCCGGTGGCGAGGTGGGCAAGAAATGACGCCGGCCCAGCAGCGCCTGCTCGAGATCACCGCCGCCCATATCCGCCTGCTGACAGAGCTGGATCAGGTCCTGCAGGGGGAGACCGAGGCGCTCGGCAGCCGCAACCTCAACGACCTTCAGGCGGCGACGGATCGCAAGAACGATCTGCTGGGACAATTGGAAGGCATGGGCAAGGAGTTCACCCGCCTGTGCGAGCAGGCCGGCGTTCAGCCGAACCGCGACGGACTCCTCGGCGCCGAGGTCACCTCGGTGATGGCGGATGCGTGGTCGCGCATGTGCCGGCTGCTGGAGCGCTGCGAGGAGCGCAATCGCATCAACGGCGTGACCATCAACGCCAGCCGCAATTTTGCCGAGAACCTGCTGGCCCTGCTGCAAGGCGGCCAGGGGCGCGCGAAGACCTACGGGCGCACCGGCAACGTGTTTCGGGACGGTCAGGCCAAGGCACTGGGCAGCGCCTGATACCCCGAGCGCTGCACGACAGAGGAATGTCATCGTGCCGTTGTGGCCATTCTCCAAATCCGCGGCGGCGCCTGCCCGCCGTGAAGAGCGCGAACCCGTCATCAACCTGAGCAACCCGGACGCGATAACCCGTCCGGAGCAGATCGCCCGCGTCCTCGAACAGCTCTACGAACAGCGCTGCCTGCTCGGCGTGAGCGTGGACGGCACCGACGACTACTACTCGAGCGCGGTCATAGAGGTGGTTCGCAGCCAGAGCTATCTCGTCATAGACGAGCTCACGCCGCGCGCCGTCAACAAGTTCATCCAGCCCCAGCGCGGGCTGACCGTGCGTGCCCGCATGAACAACGTCACCATCCGTTTCGAGACGGAGGTAAGCGCCGTGGGCGAGGAAGCGGGCCTGCCCTACTACCAGCTGCGCTTCCCGGCGGTGCTCGATTACATACAGCGCCGCGAACACTACCGCGCGGGCGTGCCGATGGAGAAGCAGATACCCGTGCAGCTGGCGATGCCGAGCGGCACGCTGTACACAGCCGAACTGCGGGATATCTCGATGGGTGGCCTGAGCGCCCGCCTGCGCGGCGCGACGCCTTCTGAAATCGCCACCGGCAGCGAGATCCAGCACCTGGTCATCACCCTGCCCCCTGGCGCGCGCATCCACGGCAGCGGTGTCATCTGCTATGCCGACGTGGTACAGGCCTCGCGCATCTCACGCTGCGGCGTGCGCTTCACGCACGTGGACCGCAGCGACCAGCACGCCCTCGAGCAGTTCATCGCCCAGCTCGATCGCGAGATGAAGCGCAAGCGGCTCGCCTGAGCCGCGCGCGGCGGGCCTGCGCCGCGCTTCGCGCACATGCGAAGCAGGCGGCGAGTCAGGCCATTGTCGCAGGCAGTCCATCTTGGCGCGGCCGCCCCGGGCGGGTAAACTACGCGCCTCCTCACGTGGGGACGTAGCTCAGCTGGGAGAGCGTCGCGTTCGCAATGCGAAGGTCGGGGGTTCGATCCCCCCCGTCTCCACCACTCCTCCACCTCAGACACACGAATACTCGCCGAGCGCTCCCGCGGTGGCGTTGGCTCACGGGCGCGCGCACTCTTTGCGCGGCGCGGCCGGCAATGCACGCATGCGGGCGGCGGCGCAGGTATCCATGCCCGGACGCATGCACTCCCGCGGACCGACGAGGTTCACGACGCGCGTGTCGCATCTGCGCACTCGCCCCGACGGGCACGGCACCTTTGCGCTAGTGCCGCGCGAGTTCGAGCCAGGTGGAGATCACGGCATCGGGATTGAGCGAGAGGCTGGTGATGCCCTGCTCCATCAGCCAGCGGGCGAAATCGGGATGATCCGAGGGACCCTGTCCGCAGATGCCGATGTATTTGCCCTGCCGCAGGCAGCACTCGATGGCGCGCGCAACCAGCGACTTCACCGCCGGGTCGCGCTCATCGAAGGTGTCCGCGACCAGGTTCGAATCGCGATCCAGGCCGAGCGTGAGTTGCGTGAGATCGTTGGAGCCGATCGAGAAGCCGTCGAAGTAGCGCAGGAACTCATCGGCCAGGACGGCGTTCGAGGGAACCTCGCACATCATGATGAGCTTCAGTCCCTTCTCGCCGCGCTTCAGGCCGTTGGCGGCGAGCAGTGCGACGACGGCCTCGGCCTGCCCGAGCGTACGCACCATCGGCACCATGACCCAGACGTTGTCCAGGCCCATTTCCTCGCGCACGCGCTTCAGCGCCTTGCACTCCATCTCGAAGCAGGGGCGAAACGAGGACGCCACGTAACGGGCCGCGCCACGGAACCCGAGCATCGGGTTCTCCTCGTCGGGTTCGTAGCGATCGCCGCCCAGGAGGTTCGCATATTCGTTGGACTTGAAATCCGACAGGCGGACGATGACGGGCAGGGGCGCGAATGCCGCGGCGATGCTCGCGATGCCCTCGGTCAGGCGCGCGACGTAGAACTCCGACGGCCCCGGGTAGCCGGCCATCTTCGCGCGGATCCTGGCCTGCAGATCGGGAGGCAACCGATCGAACTCGAGCAGAGCCTGCGGATGCACGCCGATCGCGTTGCTGATGATGAACTCCAGGCGCGCCAGACCGACGCCGGCGCTCGGCAGCGCCGCGAAGTGGAAGGCGCGCTCCGGATTACCGACATTCATCATGATCTTCACCGGCAGCTCGGGCATGCGATCCAGATCCAGGCGCGTGACCTCGAACGGCACGTTGCCGCGATACACGTGGCCCGCGTCGCCCTCGGCGCAGGACACCGTCAGCGTCTCGCCGTCGCGTATCACCTCGGTGGCGTTGCCGCAACCGACGACCGCCGGCACGCCCAGCTCGCGGGCGATGATGGCGGCGTGGCAGGTGCGGCCGCCGCGATTCGTGACGATGGCCGAGGCGCGCTTCATGATCGGCTCCCAGTCCGGATCGGTCATGTCGGCCACCAGCACGTCGCCCGGCTGCACGCGGTCCATGTCGGCGATCGAGCGCACGTTGCGCGCAGTACCGGTGCCGATGCGGCTGCCGATGCTGCGCCCGGTGGCCAGGACCTCGCCGGTGCCCTTCAGATGGTACCGCTCCAGCGTGCGCGCGCGGCGGCTCTGCACGGTCTCCGGGCGCGCCTGCACCAGGTAGAGCTTGCCGTCGATGCCGTCCTTGGCCCACTCGATGTCCATGGGCCGCTCGTAGTGACGCTCGACGGCGACCGCGTACTTCGCCAGCTCGGTCACATCCGCATCGTCGATGCAGAAACGCCGCTGCAGGTCTTCGGGCACGGACTCGGTGTTCACGCGCGCGCCGTCGCCCGTCCCGTAGACCATGCGCAGCAGCTTGGTGCCGAGGTTGCGGCGCAGGATCGATGGTCGATCCGCGGCAAGCGCGGGCTTGTAGACGTAGAATTCATCCGGGTTGACGGCGCCCTGCACCACCGTCTCGCCGAGGCCATAGTTCGCGGTGATGAACACCGCGTCGCGGAATCCCGATTCGGTGTCGAGCGTGAACATCACGCCGCTGGCGGCGAGATCGCTGCGGATCATCCGCTGCACGCCGGCGGACAGGGCGACGTCGCGGTGCGCGAACCCCTGGTGCACGCGGTAGGCGATCGCGCGATCGTTGTAGAGCGAGGCGAACACGTGCCTGATCGCCTGCTTGACGGCATCCAGCCCGCGCACGTTGAGCAGCGTCTCCTGCTGCCCGGCGAAGGAGGCCTCGGGCAGATCCTCGGCGGTCGCCGAGGAACGCACCGCGACCGAGAGATCCGGACCCGCGTGGCTCTCCATAGCGCGGTAGGCGTCTTCGATCGCGCGCTCGAGCCCGGGGGGAAACGCCGCTGCCGCCACCCACCCGCGGATCTCGCGGCCGGCTACCGTCAGTTGCGCGATGTCATCGACGTCGAGATGATCCAGGCGCGCGTGGATGCGCTCGGTGAGCCCGTTCGCGGCGAGGAACTCGCGGAACCCCTCCGCCGTGGTGGCGAAACCCTCGGGCACCAGCACGCCGGATTCGGAGAGCCCGCGGATCATCTCGCCCAGGGAGGCATTCTTGCCGCCGGCCCGCGCCGTGTCGTGCATACCGAGCTGATTCAGCGGAATCGTGTAGTCGTTGCCGGACATGCGTGTACCCCTGCTCGTTGGCTAGTGCATTCGACAGCGGACTGGAGGATATTAGGAATCATGAGGCGCCGCGTATTTTTCGTATCGGATCGAACCGGAATCACCGCCGAAAATCTCGGCGAGACCCTGCTCACCCAGTTTCCCGAATTCGAGTTTACACGCACCCGCCGCCCTTTCATCGATTCCGAGGCCAAGGCGCATGGCATCGTGGCGCAGATCAACCAGGCTGCCGTCGAGGACGGCGCACCGCCGCTGGTGTTCAGCACGCTCACCGACCCGGATTGCCAGGACATCATCGCCGCCAGTCGCGGCAGCGTCTTCGAGCTGTTCGGGACCTTCATCGGCCCCATGGAGCAGACCCTCAAGGCACATTCCACGCACAAGGCCGGCCGCATGCACGGGATCAGCGACCAGCGAAGCTACGAGCGGCGCATACAGGCCTTGAATTTTACGCTGGATCACGACGACGGTCAGCGCGTGCAGGGACTGGAGGCGGCCGACGTCGTCCTGATGGGCGTATCGCGCTGCGGCAAGACGCCCACGAGTCTGTATCTGGCAATGCAATTCAATCTGCGGGCGGCGAACTACCCGCTCACCGACGATGACCTCGACGCCACGCAGCTGCCGGCCGTGCTGCGGCCTTGCCGCGAGAAGCTCTTCGGCCTGACCATACAGCCCGAGCGGCTCGCACGCATCCGGGAGGAGCGGCGCCCCGACAGCCGCTACGCCAGCCTGCAGCAGTGCCGATCCGAGGTCGCGCGCGCCGAATCACTGATGCGCGCCACCGCCGTACCGTTTCTCGACACCACCACCATCTCCATCGAGGAGATCGCCACGACCGTGGTGCAGCTATTCCGCCCGACGCACGACTGAGGAGCGAAGCGGAAATACCGGCGACCGCAAGTCTCGTAACGAACGCCAACGGCAGAGCGGTATTTCCGCGCCGCCGATCGGCCCGCGCCGCGCGCCAATGCACGCCCCCGTTGGCCAGCCGACGTGCGAGGGCCCGGGCTGCCGGCGTGCATCACCCGCCGAGCTGTTTCAGCATCGTCGCCGCGTCGCTGACCTCGTACTTGCCAGGGCCTTCGATGTTGAGTCGCGTTACGACGCCATCTTCCACCAGCATCGAGAAGCGCTGGCAGCGCACCCCGAACCCCTGGACGACGAGGTCCAGCTCGAGGCCGAGCTTGCGTGTGTAATCGGCGCTGCCGTCGGCCATCATGCGGACCTTGCCGCCGGCCTTCTGGTCCTTGCCCCACGCACCCATCACGAACGGATCGTTCACCGACATGCACCAGATCTCGTCAACGCCCCTGGCCTTCAGGGCGCCGTATCCCGCGACGTAGCCCGGCGCATGCTGCGCGGAGCAGGTGGGCGTGAACGCGCCGGGCAGCCCGAATATCACGATGCGCTTGCCCTTGATCAGGTCCTGCACCTTGAAGGTGTTGGGCCCGACGCTGCAGCCCTCGGTCGCGACCTCGAGGTACTCGCTCAGCGTGCCATCCGGGAGCCGATCACCGACTTTGATGGTCATCATTGCCTCCAGGCATTCTTCTGGTTGGGTATGGAAGCGCAAGCTTACTACCGCCCGGGACGGTTCGCGATATCGTCGGCGTCGGGGTGCATTCGGACGGCGATCTCCATGCAGCCGCAGTGCCCTGGATCTCGATATCACCGCGCATCCCGACACGACGACGCGTACACCGCGTAGCTCGCAGACGAGCCGGCCGCCTCGTGCGTGGGCGTGAACCAGCGCAGGTCGAAGCCGCCGGTGACCAGGCCGGAAAAGACCGTCCAGAAGCGATCGTCCTCGGCGGCGATGGCCTGCATCACCGCGTCATCGAGCCAATGATCGAGTGCACAGACGGCGGCGCGATCGCCCTTGACGGGACGCCCGGCGCAGGAAACGAGCCACCGTCAGGGCTACAGCTCGCCGCGTATCGTGAACGAGACGTTCTGGCCGTCGAAGCTGTCCCGGCCCTCGATGATCGACCACTCCAGGGAGCTGGTCACGCCGAAGCTGCTGAACAGGCGGAATCCGAACCCCGCCTCGAATTCATCGTCGTCATCGGGCTGCACCGAGGTGAACGCGCCGGGCAGGCCGCCCGCATCCTCGCCGTTGTCGCGGCTCAGGTCATTCCGGTAGATGAGCAGGGCATAGGGTTCCAGCGCCCCGAAGCTGTAGGCGACGTCGCCGCCGAGCACCAGCTGCGTGAGATCGATGTCCCGATCGTCCACGGTACGAACAGTACCTTGCGAAGCGCTCAACGCACTGCCGGTCTCGACGTAGCCGTCCTGCTGCTCCTCCGTGTACAGCAAGCCGATGCGCCCACCGAGGACCCAGTTGTTCACGATCGCAAGCGCGTTGAGATTGGTGGCGAAGAACCAGCGATCGGCATCGAAGCTGGAGCTCGTCGTCGTCCCGTCGGTCGGCGAGATGCGCTTCTGATCGTATTCCAGCGGCGTATAGCCGCCGGAGACGTCGATGGAGAAATTGTCGTTGATCAGCCAGGCGCCGTACGGCGCGATCGTGAATCCGTCGGAGTCCTGCCCGCCGCCGTTGTAGAAGGTGTCGGTGTCGGTGTCCTCGTAGCCCAGGGACAGGCCGATGAGGAAACGGTCGTCGTAAATCAGCCGATCGATGCCCGCCGTGCCGCGGTCGGTGTCCGCGTCGTAGGCCAGCGACTCGTTGTTGAAGACGAAATCGCTGTCGTACCAGGAACCGCGGTAGTTGACCCAGGCGCTCCAGCCGCCAAGCAGATCCCCCGAGGACAGTCCGCTCTGTGGCCGCCCGACGGCGGCCTGCATATCGCCCCCGGCATCCCGTTTCATGCGCTTGCGCGCCACGTCGGCATTGGTCTCGCCGTTGATGCGCAGGTTGGCGCCGTTGGTCACCGATGTCGATACGCCGTTCAGGCACAGGGAGAAGTTGCTCCGATCGCAATGCGACGAGACGGACTGCGCGCGGGCGGCGCCCGCCACGAACAACACGAGCAGGACCCCCAGTGCGTAACGCGCGGGCAGCGTGGTCATGACCTTATCCTCCCCAAGACTTGATGTTACTCGGCCGCTACGATTTATTGAAGCCTACTACTACAATGAGTTACATCCAACTCCTAAAAAATCCCTCATGCTCACCGCGGCACGGACACCCGCTGCGAGGACTGTATGCTGCGCAGGAGATTGTCGATGGCGCGCAGCCGCATGCGTTGCGGCGGCGTCGGCGGGCTGTGCGCGTCCGGGACGGTCGTCCCGTAGCCCGGACGGTCGATGACCACGCTGCCGTATGCATTGCCGACCTCGATGGCACTGGCGGCCGCGCCATCCTCCGGGTCGAGCAGAACGATGGTGGCCGACTCGCCGACGACCTCGCCGCCCACGGTCGTGCCGCGTATGCCGATGGTCGCGACCACGCCGGTGCGCACCTGCATCGAACGGGACCGGGCCTTGGCGATCAGTCCGGTGGTGAAGCGAAAGGCGCCGCGCAGCACCTCCATGGCGACGCTGTCGGTGTCCGCGCGCGCATATTTGAACTCGTTGATGGTGAAAGCCGAGTCGGGGCCCAGTGAAAACGAGGTGTCATCCTGAAAGCGCAGCGTGACCGTGGAATGGCTGCGGGTCTCGACCCGGTCGCCGACATGCACGGCATCGCCCTTGGCGAGCCGGTGCGCGACACCGCTGGTGTCGAAACGCGCGGCATCTCCCTTCACCTGCGCGACCTCGCCGACTGCCGGCAGGTTCTCCCCGGCCGCGAGCACGCTGCCGGCGGCGAAACCGAAGACGGCGAGCAGCAGCAACCGCGCGATCCACCTCATGCCTTACCTTCCATCTGAATGCCCGCCCGGCGTTTCGTGGAACGCGGCGCCGAGGCAGCGCCGGCTCGCGATGTCCGCACTGCTCCTCGCCATCGCCGCGCAGCCAGGCTGTACTGCCTTCAGTAGTATGGGTGCGACCGAGGCCCACGCTCAAGCCTTCGGCATGGCCGAGCGCGCGGGCCTCGCCCCCGGCACGATCGACGCCCACGGATTCCGCTTGCAGGTCTTTCATCGCGGCCTGGCCGATGCGCGTGCCGTCAACGTCTACATCGAGGGCGATGGCCGGGCATGGAACTCGCCGCATCGCCCCGCCGGCGATCCCACGCCGCGCGAGCCGATAGCGCTCGAGCTCGCCGCGCGCGACCGATCCGCCGCCGTGCTGTATCTCGCCCGCCCCTGCCAGTATCAGGATGCCGCGTCGCTCGCCGCCTGCGACCGCAAGTACTGGACCACGCACCGCTACGCCGGCGAGGTGATCGATGCCATGGAGGAGGCGATCGACATCGCCCTGCGCCAGGCCGGCGCGGACAGCGCACGCGTGCCGCTGGGTCTCATCGGGTACTCCGGCGGCGGCGCGGTGGCCGCGCTGATCGCCGCGCGCCGCCCGCAGGTGCGCTGGCTGGTCACGGTTGGCGGCAATCTCGATCACCGCGCCTGGACCGACGCGCATGACGTGACACCGCTTGACGCCTCGCTCAACGCCGCCGATATCGCACCGATGCTGCGCGAGCTGCTGCAACTGCATCTCATCGGCGGCAAGGATCGGATCGTGCCGCGGGCGGTGACGGAATCCTACCTGCGGCGGGCCGGCAATGCCGGGAAGACGACCATCGTCGAGATCCCCGACTACGACCATCAATGCTGCTGGGCCGGCCGTTGGCCCGAGCTCGCCTGCGCCGCATTGAACAACGCCGGTGCGACCTTCACGCCCTGCCACTGACCGGCCGCTGACGGCGCGGGGTCACCGCGCGCATCACCCGTGGCCACCGCTGCGATCCGTCAGGGCTTCCCGCCCGCCGCGTGCCGCGTCAGCAGGCGATCCAGATGATTGGCGAAACTCTGCCGATCGGCGTGGCTCAGCGCCGCCGGGCCCTCGGACTGGATGCCGCTGGCGCGCAGGGTCTCCATGAAGTCGCGCATGGTGAGACGCGCGCCGATGGTGTCCTCGGAATAGAGCTCCCCGCGCGGACTGAGCGCGTGCCCGCCCCTGGCGAGCACGTCGGCGGCGAGCGGGATATCCGCGGTCACGACCAGATCGCCGGGATTCAGGCGTTTGACGATCTCCGCATCGGCGACGTCGAAGCCGCCGGCCACGCGCACCGATTGTATGTAGGGCGAGGCCGGTTTGGTGAGCGCCCTGTTCGCGATCAGCGTGACCACAATCCGCCGCCGCTCCGCGGCGCGAAACAGGATCTCCTTGATCACGCGCGGACAGGCATCGGCATCGACCCAGATCTGCATCAGCGGTAACTCGCGGCGGTCGTCATCGGGGATTCGAGGTGTTTGCGCGACCGCGGCTCGCGCCTCGCCTTGACGAAGGCAGGCGCCGCCGCGATACTGTATGCATGTACAGCATCATGAATCCCGGCAGGCGGGAAAAGAGCCACCCCCGGTACGCGCACCGGACGGACCGGGGGTACGAGGGGGCGCGTGGCCTGCGCCGCAGCATAAGGAGGGGGCGGATCGATGTCCACCGGCAGCGGCCCGGTTGCCGCCGGGCCGGGGCGCGGATGCTCTGCGCCGTGATCCCCGGCGGGGATGTGATCTCCCCGGTTATTCAAGCAGTTGAAATGATGCGTGCCAGCGGCGCCCTTGCGACCTGCCTGCCGCCACGACCCCATATCGAGGTGTTTCCATGAGCGACCTGACACCGCGCCAGAACGAGATCCTCAAGCTCATCCGCAAGCGCATCGAGCAGAACGGGGTGCCGCCCACCCGGCAGGAGATCTGCGAGCACTTCGGCTTCAGTTCGCCCAACGCCGCCGAGCAGCACCTGCGGGCCATCGCCGCCAAGGGCTACATCGAGATGACGCCCGGCGCCTCGCGTGGCATACGGCTGGTGGCGCAGGGGGCGGCGGCGCCGGAGTTCTCCCTGCCGGTGGTGGGCCGCGTCGCCGCCGGCGAACCCATCCTCGCCGTGGAGCACATCGAGGATCACTATCGCGTCGATCCGTCGCTGTTCCGGCCGCGCGCGCACTACCTGTTGCGGGTGAAGGGCATGAGCATGCGCGACGCGGGCATCCTCGACGGCGACCTGCTGGCCGTGCACCGCCGCGCGCGCGCCGAGAACGGCGAGGTGGTGGTCGCGCGCGTCAACGACGAGGAGGTCACCGTCAAGCGTTACCGGCAGCGCGGCAATCGCGTGCAGCTGCTGCCGGAGAACCCCGACTTCGAACCGATCGAGGTCGATCTGCGCCACGATACGCTCGCCATCGAAGGCCTCGCTGTCGGCGTCCTGCGGCTGAAGGCATGAAGCCGGACGGCCTGTTCGAACGCGCCAGCATCTGGCGCGGCGGGGAGACTCCCGCCGCGATCGGCGCCGTCGTGCCGACCGGCCTGCCCGATCTCGATGCGCTGCTTCCCGGCGGCGGCTGGCCGCGCGGCGCGCTGAGCGAGGTGATGGCGGAGGAAGGCCACGGGGCGCTGTCGCTGCTCATGCCCGTGCTCGCGCGGCTGAATGCGGAGGATCGCTGGTTCGCCTTCATCGCCCCGCCCTACCTGCCCTGCGCCTACGCGCTCACCGCCCACGGCGTGGATCTCGCGCAGGTGCTGTACGTGTCCCTGCGCGGCGATCCGGAGAAACTGTGGGGGCTGGAGCAATGCCTGAAGAGCGGCGCCTGCGCGGTCGTGCTGGGCTGGTTCCCGAGGCCGCCAGTGCAGCACCTGCGCCGCCTGCAACTGGCGGCCGGGAATAGCGACAGCATCGCCTGCCTTTTCTACCCGCCGGATATCGGTGAGTACAGCACGCCGGCGGCGCTGCGCATCAAGGTCACGCGCGTCGATGACGAGGCGGATCCGGCGCAGGTGGCGATACGCATCGTCAAACGCCGGGGCGGCTGGCCCTGCGGGCCTGTCACCGTCTCATTGCGATCCTTCACGGCCTCGCCGGACCGCTCGCCGCATGCCGGGGCCGAACTCGCGGACAGGCGGGCCGCGCGTGGGCAGTCACATGGCCAGGGATCGGCCCCATCCTGACAAAGATCCATCTGGAGAACGAACATGCTCTGGCTTGCACTGCATCTGCCGCAGCTTCCCATCGAGGTACACACGCGCGCGCGCGCGCGGCCACTGCCCGCGGTCGTCGCCGAGCAGCAAGGCAGCCGTTCACGGGTGCTGAGCGCCAACGCGCCGGCCGCGCGTGGCGGCGTCTATGCCGGACTCACCCTGCCGGCCGCGCACGCGCTGATCGCGGGACTGTACGTATACCGTCGCGACGAGCGGGCGGAGCGGGCCGCGCTCGAACACTTGGCCACGCTCGCCATCGCCTATACGCCGGTGGTAAGCCTCGCTCCCCCGCACACGGTGCTGCTGGAGATCGAGGGCAGCCTGCGGCTCTTCGGCGGCGCGGAGCGCCTGCTGCAGCGCCTGCATGCCGAGGTGTGCCGCCTGGGCTACACCGCCTCGCTGGCCATCGCGCCGACACCGGCCGGCGCGGAGTGGCTGGCGCGCGCCGGCCGGAACATCGTCGTGCGCGATCCGGACGCCCTGCGCGCGGCCTTGCACCAGTTGCCGCTGTCCACGCTCGAGGTGGCGCGGGAGCAGCGCGCCGGGTTGCACGATCTCGGGGTGCGCACGCTGCGCGACCTCATGCGCCTGCCGCGCGCCGGGCTCGCAAGGCGCTTCGGCGCCTCGCTGGTGGAGGACATGGATCGCGCCCTGGGCCAGCGCGCCGATCCGCGCGCCCGCTTCCAGGCGCCCGAGAGCTTCAGATCCGTGCTGCACTTTCCCGAGCCGGTGATCGACGCCGAGGCGCTGCTGTTCACGGCGCGCCGGCAACTGCTGGAGCTGAGCGCCTTCCTGCAGGCGCGCTGCGCGGCCGTGCGCGAGACGACCTGGCAGCTGCGGCACTGGCACGAGCCGCCGAGCGTGCTGCGCATCGGGTCGTCGCTGGCACATCGCAACGCGCGCCGCTTTCTCGATCTGCTGCGCGAGAGGATGAATCGCGAGGCGCTCGCCGGGGCGGTCGAGAGCATCGAGCTGCGCGCCGGAAGGCTCGAGGAATATCGGGAGGAGAGCGCGTCGCTGCTCACCGGCAACGCGCGCGAGCATCTGCATGACCGGGGGCTGCTGGTCGACCGGCTGCGTGCGCGCCTGGGCGCGGACAGCACGCACTGCCTCGATCTGCTGGCCGATCACCGTCCCGAGCTGGCGCAGCGCCTGCGACCCGCCGCACCGGCGCCGCGACAGCCGCGCGCGCCGCGACCCGCGACCCGCTACGGCGGGCCGCCGGCGCAGGATCCGTCGCACCGCATTCCAGCCGGCGTCCCGATGCGGACGGCACCGCTTTCCCGGCCACTGTGGTTGCTGCCCCGGCCCGCCCCCCTTGCTGCCAGCGGGGCGCGACCACAGTGGCAAGGGGATTTGACGCTGGAGTCCGGGCCCGAGCGCCTCGAGTCCGGCTGGTGGGACAATCGGCCGGTCGCGCGCGACTACTACATCGCCCGCGCCCGCAACGGCACGCGGCTGTGGATCTACCGCGAGCGCCCTGCCTGCACACGCGGACACGCGCGCAGCGCCTCCCTGCCGCAGTCACCGCCATCGACCCCGCGCTGGTTTCTCCACGGCCTGTTCTCGTAACACGCGCGAATCGGGCCGGCGACGCGGCGATGCCCCAGGTACGCCAGGTCGTGCTCCGCCTACCCATGAACCGCGGAAAAGCGCCTGAGGAGCCGAGACGGCACGCCTGTCCGGGACGATCCCGATCCGACCGGCGGTGACGCACGTGATGATGCCACCATGTCGAACGCCCGGCCGCCGGCCTATGCGGAACTGCATTGCGTAAGCAATTTCTCCTTCCTGCGCGGCGCCTCGCATCCGGAGGAACTCATCGCCCGCGCCGCGGCCCTCGGTTACGCCGCACTGGCGATCACCGATGACTGCTCGCTGGCCGGCGCCGTGCGCGCGCACGTCGCCGCGAGGGACGGTGCAATCAAGCTGCTCATCGGGGCCGAGCTGACGCTCAGCGACGGCCCGAAACTCGTGCTGCTCGCAACCAACCGCGACGGCTACGGCCGCCTCTCCTCGCTCATCGCCCGCGCCCGGTGCCGCTCGCCCAAGGGCGGCTATCGGCTGCATGCCGGCGATCTCGACGACGGCGTCCCCGGCTGCCTCGCCCTGATGATCCCCGCGCGGCCCGCGAAGATCGGGCAGCCAGACCCCACGCCCGGGACTGCCGCGCACGCGCGCTGGCTCGCGGAGTTGTTCGCGAGTCGCGCGTGGCTCACCGTCGAGTCGCTGCTGACCGGCGGCGATCGCCGTCACCTGGCGGCGATGCAGGCGCTGGGCAAGGCATCGGGACTGCCGCTGGTCGCCGCCGGCGACGTGCACATGCACGCGCGCGGGCGCCGCGCGCTGCAGGACACGCTCACCGCCATACGCCTGCGCACCGCGGTCGCGAACGCCGGACACGCGCTGTTCTCCAACGGCGAGCGTCACCTGCGCTCCCGCGAGCGGCTGGCGGCACTGTATCCGCCGGTACTGCTCGCCGAGACCGTCGCCATCGCCGAACGCTGCGTCTTCTCGCTGGCGGAACTGCGCTACGAGTATCCCGAGGAGCTGGTGCCCGCGGGCGACACTCCGACCTCGCACCTGCGCGCGCTGACCGAGGCCGGCCTGCGCCACCGCTATCCGCAGGGCACGCCGGAGAAGGTCCGCCTGCTCGTGGAACGGGAGCTCGCCCTGATCGCGGAGCTGCGCTACGAGGCGTTCTTCCTCACCGTCCACGACATCGTCGCCTGCGCGCGCCGTCGCGGCATCCTCTGCCAGGGCCGCGGCTCGGCGGCCAACTCGGCCGTGTGCTACGCCATCGGCATCACCGAGGTGGACCCGGCGCGCACGGAACTGCTCTTCGAGCGCTTCGTGTCGAGAGAACGCAACGAGCCCCCGGACATCGACGTCGACTTCGAGCACGAGCGCCGCGAGGAGGTCATCCAGTACATCTACGAGAAATACGGCCGCGAGCGCGCCGCGCTGGCCGCCACCGTCATCACCTACCAGCCGCGCAGCGCCGTGCGCGACGTTGGCAAGGCGCTGGGCCTGGAGCCCGCCCAGGTCAACGCGCTGACCCGCAACCTCGCCTGGTGGGACGATCGCGACGCGTTGCCGGAGCGGTTGCGCGAGCGGGGCCTCGATCCGGCGCACCCGCAGATGCGGCAACTGGTGCATCTGGTCGGCGAGATCATCGGCTTCCCCCGCCACCTCTCGCAGCACGTGGGCGGCTTCGTCATCGCCCGCGATCGACTGGCCCGGCTCGTCCCCATCGAAAACGCGGCCATGGCCGAGCGCACCGTCATCCAGTGGGACAAGGACGATCTGGAGGCACTGGGCCTGCTGAAGGTGGACGTGCTGGCGCTGGGCATGCTCTCGGCGATACGCCGGGCCTTCGATCTCATCCGCGCGCATCGCGGCCGCGAACTCTCGATGGCGAGCGTGCCGGCGGAGGATCCGGAGACCTACGCCATGATCCAGCGCGGCGATACCGTCGGGGTGTTCCAGATCGAATCGCGCGCGCAGATGGCGATGCTGCCGCGGCTGAGGCCGGCGAACTTCTACGACCTGGTCATCGAGATCGCCATCGTGCGCCCGGGCCCCATCCAGGGCGAGATGGTGCATCCCTATCTGCGCCGCCGCCAGGGGCTGGAGAAGGTCTCCTATCCCTCGGAGGCGGTGCGCTCGGTGCTGCAGCGGACCCTGGGCGTGCCGCTGTTCCAGGAACAGGTGATCAAGCTGGCGATGGTCGCCGCCGGCTTCACGCCCGGGGAGGCCGATCACCTGCGCCGATCGATGGCGGCGTGGCGGCGCAACGGCCACATCGCGCAGTTCCGGCAGAAGCTCCTCGACGGCATGCGGGCGCGCGGCTACGAAGAGGAATTCGCCGAGCGTGTCTATCAGCAGATCCTCGGCTTCGGCGAGTACGGTTTCCCGGAATCGCACAGTGCCAGCTTCGCGCTCATCACCTATGTCTCGGCCTGGCTCAAGCGTCACGAACCGGCCGCGCTCACCTGCGCGCTCCTGAACAGTCAGCCGATGGGTTTCTACGCCCCCTCGCAGTTGGTGCAGGACGTCCGGCGACACGGCGTCGAGGTGCTGCCCGTCGACGTGACGGTGAGCGCCTGGGACTGCACCCTCGAGCGGACGGTCCTCTCCTCATCGCCGCGAGAGCCGCGCACGCCGCCGAGGCGCGCCCCGCAGGATGCCGCCGCCCACGGCCATGATCGCGAAGGGCCGCTGGCGATCCGGCTGGGCCTGCGCATGGTCAAGGGCCTCGCGCCGGTGGCGGCCGCACGCCTGGCCGCGGCGCGCGCGCGATCGCCATTCGCCGATCTCGCCGACCTCGCGCGCCGCGCCGAACTCTCACGCCGCGACGTCAATGCGCTGGCCGCCGCCGACGCACTGGCCACGCTGGCGGGCAATCGCCGCCAGGCCCGCTGGCAGGCGCTGGCCGCGGAGCGCCCCCTGCCCCTGCTCGCCGAGACGCGGATCGCCGAGGCCACGCCCCTGCTGCGGCCGCCGGAGGAGGGCGAGAACATCGTCGCCGACTACGGCAGCACCGGGCTGTCGCTGCGCCGTCATCCGCTCGCGCTGCTGCGCCCGCGCTTGAGCCAGCTGCGGTGTCTGAGCGGCGAGG
>WBZR01002220.1_pt1 | contig 20793 bp, 9 predicted proteins | sample 5204231 | NCBI WGS metagenome assembly WBZR01 (sample SAMN12412403, study PRJNA552823) | activated sludge metagenome | isolation source: activated sludge from anammox sidestream of wastewater treatment plant... | place: USA: Virginia | collected 2017-08 | reverse complement strand
AATTTAAAAACCCTTTTTGGGTCAGGGATGGTTGCTTATAAAGGTCGCACCTACGGAGCTCTGATTCCGGTTACGATCAATATCCTACCAAATGGCCGTGCTTACAGCACTTTGAAGATGAAGCGGGGTAACAAAAGCGGAGAGAAGGAAAACCGGGCGCTAAGGGAAATCAAACCTTTTGTCAAAATCACAGATTACTCAAATTTTCTGCTTGCATCCATAAAAAAAGGGGCTTTCGCCCCCCTTTTCATCTTTCTATTCTTCCACTCATCATCTGCTGAGCATGAACATAGTGGAGAAGAATCTGTCTCCTTCTTCCAGTGTCAAGGCATAAGAACCATTGGCAAAGCCTTCCAATGCCTCTCTGCTGTCGCGAGTGACATGTTTGGTCAGCAACAGGCGGCCATTGGTATCGTAAACCTTAAGGATAGCGACGTTGTCCACACCGACAAAACCGAGGGACTGCTGTCCGTAATTCTGGATATGGAAGGACAGATCACTACCAAAATTGGCCTGAACGACCCTGGAATAGCTGAACATACCGTTTTTGTCAACCTGTCGAATTCGATAGTAATTGGCTCCGAGGTTAGGACGTGTATCCACAAAGCTGTAGTTATTGATGGTCGGACTATTGTACGGATTGACTTCACCCAATTTGTCAAATCCACCATTGGCATTTCTGCGCTCTATCTCGTAATTTCTCATGTTGCTCTCTGCTGTGGTCTTCCACTTTATCAGGACATACCTGTCTTCCTTTGTTGCCGAAACATCCAACCAGTTGACCGGCAATGCCGTGAATTCAGACGCTACGACGAATGGAGAAAAGCTTGAAAATGCATTAACAGACTCAGCGGAAGGATCGTCGGAATCATATGTTGCATCCATGATTACATCAAAATATCCATTATCTTCTTCTGTTTCAGGATACTTCCAGTGGCCGATGTAAAGGTTACCTGAAGGAGCGAAACTGCTTCCTTCTGTTCCACTTGCCCACTGAAGTTTTAATTTTGCGGACCCCGTTCCGACTTCATGATCTATTTCCCACTGATATTGTACACAATGCGGCTTTTTACCGGTATTGACGACAACTTCATTGCTTTCAAGAGGAACTACGCGAGCAGTAAATCTATCTTCTGTATTGGTCGTCAGCGTAACCGTCGCCGGCATAAATTTATCTGTGGCAGGACCTACCGGGAAGAAGATATTGCCCATGTCCTTGACATTGCGTGTCAAACCGCCTTCACCGTGGAAAGTACCATCGGCATCAGAAGTGACAAAGTAATAATCGCCTTGTGGGTCTTGTGTAATATTTCCAGCAATCTGATAAAAACGATATTTATTCGTATAAACAAATCCTTCTGTAAATAATACATCGCCTTCAATATTGACATTGCCGGATAACTCAACACCGGCTGCGTTGTTGATTTCAAGTGCGATTACTTGATTCGAAAAATAAGGCTTTATTGAACTTGCGGCTAAATGTTGCAGACCCGAACCATTGAGAACCACTTTATTATTAGAATTTGTACCCGCAGATTGGATGATACCTCCAGAAATGATATTACCCTTTACTTCCAGACGACCAGGATTCGAGCTGCTTTGACCCGCTGCGTGTAAACAAAGTTGCCCCGAATTATTGAGATTACCTTTAACTATTAAGGTACTACTGGTTGGACTGCCATTAGAAAGCTCGAGGTAGGCCCCGGAGTTAATTATTAAATCTCCTTCAACCGTCATATTATAATTTCCCGAAGAACTTAATCTAATCTTCTGTCCATTGGTATTAAGTAATTTAAAATCACCATTGACCTTGGTAATTATTCCTTGGAAGTTAATTGTGACACCTTGCGTTGTTGAATTCCAAACAAAATGATGGAACACCTTTGTTCCCATTGTTGAACTTATACCATTGCTGGTACTTAGATTTTTTGATACTAAGAATGTTGAACCTGTGTTCCAAGTCAATTCAATCGTTTCAACTGATTTAGACCCGTTGTTAAAATCATACGTCCCGTTAGCATTTACTTCACCATTTGCGCCACTACTCATAGTAATGTTTCCACCGGTGTATTTCAGCGTTCCATTGACAACGAGGTCTGTACCGGCGCCGTCTGCAACAGTCAGCGTTCCGGCAACCACTTCCAGCTCTGCACCACCTGCAATCGTCAGCTGATCCACGGTACGATTGGCATTGAAAGTTACCTTGTGTGGGCTAAGGATGGTGATGGTACCATCGGTGGATGAAGGTGCCTGTGCGGCATCCTGCCATGTCGCTCCGTAGTCGGTGGAGTATTCCCATGTTGAGGCACTCTCCCATGCACCGGTCACCTTACTCCTGTAATCACCTGAGGGTGGCGCTGTCGTCGCCCCGTTTCCGGACGCGGGATTTACTGTATTATAACACAGAGAAGCGTTGTAGGAGTAAGCTTTAAAGTAATAGGTGGTGCTGGCGGTGAGACCGGTCACATTTACGGTTGTGCTATTGCCGATATATACCACAAAATTACCGGTGCCTATCTGTGAGCCTGAACCGAATGCTGCATTGCCGAAATATGTCTGTCCATTGACAGGATCGGCATCGACTGCAGAGCCGGCATGTGCCAGGACGATGATGTCATCGGGCGCAGAATTGGTCCATGTGGCATCCATGGTTGTTGTCGTCGCATTGGATGTGGTCAGATCTGTAGGATAAGTGGATGGATAGCAGGGCGGACTTACACTGGTCGTTCCATTACCTGACGCTGTATTGGTGGTATTGTAACAATTTGTACCATTATCGAAGGAATATGCCTTGAAGTAATAGTTAGTACCTTCTTCCAGTCCGGTGACGGTCACATCTTCGCCGGTGCCGATATATACGACATAGTTGCCGGTACCGATTTCTGTTCCTGCAGTACCATACACGGCATTCGCGGTATAGGCAGTGCCATTGGCCGGATCGGCATTGACTGCAGAGCCCTTACGAGCCAAAACGATGATATTATCTCCTGTTGTATTGTCCCAAGAGACATCCAGCGTTGATGTGGATTCGTTGCCCACGGTCAGGTTGGAGGGGAAAGTGGTGGGTGGGGTGCAGGGCGGAGTGCCACTTTCAGCTTCAACCTTAATGGTCAGATCATCTATTCTCCAGTTAGTCGTATTGGCACTTGCTGAGCCTGAACCATTATAACCATAAATTCTGATAGTGACCGCAGTTGCTTCTATGGATGTCACTGATATTGGAGAGTTGGTTTTATAATACCAATTAGAATTATTTGAAATAGCACCTGTAATCACATCTGCACTATAATTATCTAAACTGGTGCGTATTGTGAAACTCTGTGGAGCAGTAGAAGTACTTCGAGTGCCAAAACTAACTTCGGATAACTTAGCTTTGTATCCTGATACAGGTGTAAGCGTAAACTCAAAATATGCGCTTTTATTCGTACCAATATCCAGTGCACCCGTTCTCGCAGCAACTCCAGCGTTATACAGTCCTGACGCTCCAGTATAATTAGATTGTGAAGTAGTTGTTAGCATATCATTTGTTGTACCATTATTATTCCCTCGAGTAACATCAGAAATGGTAATATTTGCCACAGGGGTACCAGAAGATGGGCTTGCATTGCCTGTTGTTGTACCGAAATTCCAAGAAACCACTGACTGGCTATTGGCTATGCCAATCGACAAAAAAAAGCCAATGACAAATAATGTGAAAAATTGTAAATTTCTAATCATAGGTTTAATATTTAAGAAGTTGAGAAATAAAAGAAAGAGGAAGATAAAAAGTAATCGACTGAGTAGTATTCTTGGGGGCAAAGGTAATGAAACGAGAAGACTTTTCGATAGCGTAATATTAATTTAACAGAATTGAAATTAGTCTGATGGTGGTATATTTTGAAGGCTGGTTGACTACGCAGTTACATCAAGGCCTTTCCCGTTCCGCTTCGGCAGATTCCGGATTTTTTGTCAGAATCACGGATTACGCGGATTGGAGGATTGCACTGATTCTTTCCATACACCCGGTTTGCCACCGCATTGCCGTCATTGCCCCGGACCTCAAGGGTGTGCCGCCAATGCTACGACAAACCTACATTCCGATAAAAAACGGAAATTACGAAATGTCCAAAATGTAGGTTTTCCGGCTCGGAGCTTTTGCACCCTTTTAGGGCGGTGTAGCGGGGTAACAAAAGCGGAGAGGAAGAAAACCGGCTAATGAATTACGAATTATTAATTACGAATTACGAATTTGAATGGAACGCTGATACATCAAGGCCTTTCTCAACCCGCTTCGACAGGTTCCGAAATAAATTTGGAATGACTGGTTCTATAAAAGCTTCTTTTGAAAAAAATGTATTTTGAAAAAAAACACCCTTGATGCTCAATCCGCCAGTCATGCTGAACTTGTTTCAGCAACTGTTGTCTCATACCGAAAAGCCAGCCAATCAAAATAAAATTTTTCACCTAACGCTTGAATCGCCTTTGCCTCCAAATATAGTGAATTTTTGAGACGTTAGCAGGAGAAGGAAATTTGGAATAATCTCACCAACAACCCCGCAACCAGCAAATCAGCAAATTCGCAAATTCGCAACCCCGCAACTCTGCAAATCCGCCACTGCCATCTCAATCCCAACAGCCAGCCAATCCAAATAAAATATTCCGCCTAACGCTTACCTCACCTTTGTCCCCAAATAAAATAAATTTTTGAAACGCTGTCAGGAGGAGGAAATTTGGAATGGGCGTGGTAAATCACCCACTCGCCTTCACACCCACTCGCCATTTCGGAAATTTTCTATAGGCACGGTTTCCCAGGTCGGAGATTTTGCACCCTCCAGGGAGGCGTAGCGGGGTAACAAAAGCGGAGAGGTGGAAAACCGGGCGCTAAGGGAAATTAATGTCTTATTTATCTGAATCACGGATTACATTGAATTTTCCGAATAGAACTTAAAGGCCCAATTAAGCTTCGTAGAAGCAATCCTTTTGGTAGAAACCATGCCAAAGAATGGAAAAAAGTGCCATAGGCATGACCTTTTTCAAATGACGGAACAGGATAATTATGCCATTAAGACCTCCATAAATTCAAGGAGTCCATTCATAATGTCCCGCAATTTCTTATCGTCTCAATATTTACAAGAGCCGTATAGAATTGTCGAAGGAAAGCAGTGGAAACAATGTAAAAATTTATACACCCGCATTATCATATTCCCACCGCTTCCATCGTTACAATCCATAATCTTGGGGTTGTTTTTCAAAAATTCATTTAAAAACAGCTATTTACCACTGAAGATACATTTGAAATCACTACGAATGATGCGCAGATATGTTCTTGTTACGATATACTCTCTGATATGGTTTGCGGCCATGGGTCAAGGCAAATTTGTCCCTTTTACATTTGGCAGTATGGATACCTGGATCAACCGTGAAGTGAAGGAGTCATTCGTCATCGGAGGCAAGACGCAGACCCTTTACGAAATCGCTGACAACCGTGACCGGGTCTCGCCCAATCAAGCCTACGACAACAAAAATTCGCCTTGGGCCACTTCCTCCGTCCTTGCCACCATCAATGGCATCACCAAGGGCAGTGTGACCGTCTTTCCCGAAAAGCGCGGTGACGGTTTCGCGGCACGTTTAGAGACTCGTGTAGAACGTGTAAAAGTCCTCGGCATCATCAATATCAATGTGCTTGCTGCAGGTACTATTTTTCTGGGCAAGGTCACTGAGCCGATAACCAATACGGACAATCCATTCAGCAAGCTCATCATGGGCGTCCCATTTACCGGGAAACCTGCCTGGCTCCAATTTGATTACAAGGTGACAGCCGGTGGTGCATCCCGCAAAATCAACGGCCTCAGCAGCAACGGTTCGGCAACCGGCAAGACCGACAAGGCCATCGTACATGTGTATCTTCAAAAACGGCGGGAAGACAAGGATGGCAATGTCTTTGCCCTGCGTATCGGCACGGGAGGCGAGATATTCTCCCGTACAGCCGGCGAATGGCAGAATGGTCACCGCGTCAAGATCCATTACGGCAATGTTACGGGTGATGGTAATGTTGCCACTATTTTTTCCACGCTGAAAAACGGCAACGACGCCCTCTACACGCGAAACAGCAAGGGGAAGATGGTTCCGATCCGGGAAGAGGGCTGGGGCAGTCCGGGAGATGCAGTCACACACATCATCGTCCAGTTTTCCTCCAGTGATGGCGGTCCCTATGTAGGCAGCCCCGAAAACAGGCTCTGGGTGGACAATGCCGGTGTGGTGTATGAATGAGGGACGATCAGCAACAACATATTTCGCGAGCCCTAAAATGCATCAACAGACGAAGGATACCTTATTTATAAAAGATTAACAAAAGCGACTTGCTGATTTTCAACCAAAACGAACATTTTAGGTTTAATAAATATTTTCAAAGAAAATTAGAAAAATTTTATACAAGTGTTATTACTTTTGTGTGACTTACACTACTCTACTTCGTCTAAAAATCCATCAAGAAATGGGATGTGCTTTAACTGGCACTTGAATATAATTAATTGAATTTATTGGATATACATAAATACATTTAATATAGACAAGAAATTTATCAGATATAATAATTGCGATTTCGTACTTTTTCAAATAATTTAAATTTTCATTAACATGGTTAATAATTTTACATTTTTTCAAAATCGTCTGACTGGATGGCTTATGCTCTTCCTGATGACACTGCTGCTCTCGGGGTCACAGGAGGCAGCTGCACAATGTGGCTTCGCTGCCGGGTTGGGCTGTCCTAATACGGACTATAACAACTTTGGCTACAACTCTACAGATAATGCGGCCACGATTGAATATGACAACTATGTATCGGCCTTTCACTCCACTGTAGTAAGGACATATGATGGTACTTTCATGATCTGGGGAGAACAGACAGGAGCAAATGGTTCTAAAAATCTACTTTCTCCAACAGCCATTACTCCCGGTAGCGGCGAGTTTGCAGCCATGACAGGTACTCCAGTGAAGGCAACCATGGGTAGTCAACGGGAGAATACAGTCCAGACCTTTGTCATCACTGCCGGAGATCAGGATTATATCTGGGTCTGGGGTAATGCAAGTAATGCAGTGGTCACCTCCGGTAATAATGGTTGGGCTACAGCAACCGGAAGCTCCCTGGCACTCCAAAGCCATCCACTGCCTGCCGGAGTTAGTGCACAAGATGTTAAGGCATTTACAGCTACTTCATGGACACTTGCTATCCTTACCTGTAGTGGAGATGTATGGATACTTAGTCAAAAAGATGCCATGAGGGGACAAGGTAGTGGCGGTACCAGAGATTCTCAAACATGGTATAAGGTCAAAAAAGATGAGAATAACGCACTAAGCAACATTATCGCTCTGCGTGTATCTCCGTTTGCTGCATTTGCCTTGGATGGAAGCGGAAATCTTTGGACATGGGGAGAAAGAGTATTCCTTGCTGATAATACGGACAATACAACAGAATCCTTTGCCACTCAAATGACACTGCCAGGCGAAACCGGCTCTTCCATCAAGATGATCGGTACGACCGGACAAGCTACATATAGTGGTAATGGATCCCTTAATCTGACAATTTATTATGTACTGTATGGTAATAACCACTTGTATTCACTGGGTGATGGCGATAGGAACGGATTGGGTAACTGGTCCACAGATGATGCTAAAGAATGGGTGCGACCTAAATATACAAATGGTGCAGGAAGTGAAATGAATGACATCCGGTGGATTTCTGCCAGCGATCATGACTTTGGTTATGCATTCATCAATGTAATCAACGATGCCGGAGTATTATGGAATTGGGGAAATGAATCAGGAAGCCATCTGGGACGTTCAACTACTGGCAATGGAGCAAGTACCACATCGTCAGTGGGAATGAATCCTGGAATTTCATACAATGAAGACAAGGTTCTGGCTGTAGAATCAGGAGGGCACACTACCATGATCAGTGTACAGTGTAAGGATAAGTTTGGTTATGTAGGCCATAAAGTCAGAGGATCAATGGGCGACGGAACTAATAACGAAGGTTCACAAGCCTCCTGGACCTTCAGTACAGCATATGTTCAGGCGTGTGGCGTAACCACGGTTCCGGTAATCGACGTACAGGGGGAACCTGCACAAAGTGAAGGGAAGTTATGTAATAATCAGACCATACTATTGTCAGGCACCCCGTCAGGTGGAACTTTTTCCGTTTCTTCCGGTGATGGTACCCTGGCAAATGGTAATCAACTCACATATACCGGCACCGGTGATGGGAGTGTAACTATAAAATATGATCTTACCGGGGCAACAGAATGTGATCCTCCGTATGTCGAGAAAACTTTCCAGTTCACAATTTGTGCGAACCCTGTTGTGTCCGGTCGAATTTGGATAGACTCCAATGGAGACGCAGTATATAACGGCACGGAGCAAGGTACTAGTGGCGCTACAGCCGGTAACGGCGGACTTTGGGCTAATCTTGTTGATGCCACCGGCAAGGTAGTTGGTTCGGTTGCAGTCAAACCTGATGGAACATATGACATTCCCGTTACCTCAGGTAATGGAAATTACACGGTCGTCATAACTCAAAACCAAGTGGGTGTAGGTACCAATATATCCAACGGGAACACAAATTTGCCTGGAAACTGGGAATACACTGGAAATAACAATGATGGAACTCCTTGCGTAGTTCCTGCTTGTACAAATCCTTACTCCATCCCGGTCACAGTAAGTGGTGGTGATGTAGAAAATATCGACTTTGGCATCAATACAAAAGCCAGTACCATATCAGGTTCAGTATTCAATGATGCAGACGGCTTAGAAGACGGATCCGTTGACGGTAACAAGATACAAAAGGCAGGAGATGAGCCTTTGTATGTAGCAGTCGTTGACGCAAATGGAAAAGTTTACGATTATGTGGCTGTAGATGAAAATGGGAATTACGAATTTAACAACGTGCCTTGGTCAAATGCTTTTCTGGTGCTTACCTCTACCTTACCCGTGATAGGCAATACTGTACAACAAACCCTTCCTTCAGGTTGGACAAATGCAGGTGAGGACTTTGGAGCAGGTAATACTAAGGGAAGTGGGGCTAACGATGGAAGCGGTACCGGATCGAATGCACCGAATACAAAATATGACGGTAGGATTGCAGTTGGTATTACTCCGGGTAGCAATGCATCCAGTATCAACTTCGGTATCGACAGGGTACCTGTAGCTGATAATAAATTGTATGAGGTGGGTAGTGACGTATTTACCAATGCCAAGCCTCAGGAGGGCTTCCCTATCGTCCCAGGCTACCAGGGTATTCCAATGGCCTCAGGGGACTTGAAATTGTCTGGCAATCCTGGAGTGAACGGTTCTCTTTCAGGTTCTGATGCCGAAGATTGTGTAGCTGCAGGATCATGCAACGGTAATACAGGCGGAACAGGTGCGACCTTTACAATCGAGACGATCAATGCTAATACCAAGCTGTATTATGATTTCGGACCCGGTAATGGTGGTGTTATGGAAATAACTCCAGGAATGTCTATACCAAACTTTGATGTAACAAAGATGGTAATATACGGAGAACTTGGTAGTGGTACGACAGGTGATGAAATCGGCTTTACCTATACCATGACTGATGCTGCAGGTGTAAAAAGCTCACCGGCAACATACCAAATCCGTACCAATGCTCCACTACCAATCAATCTGTTGAGTTTTGAAGCTGCTAAGCGAGGTAACGTATCTGATCTGCATTGGACTACATCTTCCGAAACCAATAACAAAGGCTTCGAAGTGTTGCGTAGTACAGACGGGCGCAATTGGAAGACAATCGGCTTCGTAAACAGTCTTAGTACCAATGGAACCAGTATTAATCGTCTGGATTACAACTTTACAGATAATACTCCGGTCAAAGGCAATAATTACTATCGCCTGAAGCAGACGGATCTTAATGGTCAGTTCAATTACAGCAAAATAAGAATGGTCAACTTTACCGATGGAGGTAAGATCGAAATCTATCCTAATCCATTCAGTAATAAGATAAATATCGCAGGTTTGAACGGCAGGGAAATAATCGTTGTATATGACTTTACCGGGAGGGAAGTAAGCAGATTCGTTGCCGGTCAGTCCAATGTTGAATTGGCACTGGATAAATTAAATACAGGAGCATACAACCTTGTAATCATCGGCGATGACGGTTCTTGGAGTGTAAATCGTGTTATAAAAGTAGATTAAATTTCGTGGCAGACTTCGGATATCCGAACGATGCCTATCATGTGTAAAAAGAACGTCGGCTTGAAAAAGTCGGCGTTCTTTTTAATAATGTTTCGGCAACATAGCCATCAAAACACGTAGTACAAACGCCCTCCAATCAAATTTCCCCAATAATAACTCAGAAACTCCATAACCTAACTATACACCTGAACGCAATCATTTTGACAAGCAATAGAAAGATTGAAACGAACAAACCAATTCCTTTGTCTGCACCCGATTGAGTGAAAAAACTATTCATCCAATTATTTAATCCTATCAGTTATTGAAGTATCCTCATGCAGCCCACAATTGCTGACATTCCAACTTAACACCCGATTAACACTGATTTTATAATCATTTTCGACGCATTCCTATTTTACCATATATGGAAAAGAATGTACACATCAATTATGGAATAGACGCACCGGGAGTAATCAGAAATTTATTTGGTATTGGCGGCATCCTTTTAGTGCTGGCCTTGTTTCTGCCTGAATCATGGTCGCCGGAAGTGATGAATGCCATTAAATCCACCCTTTTATTCCCCGGACTCTTCCTGATATTGGCCGGTGCGCTGATGCTGCTGTATGGTTGGGCAGGAAAGTTCAAACACCGTGAAAGGATGCTCGATCTCTATCAATGGCGGGGCGATGAAGCGGTGCTGGATGTGGGCACGGGATTGGGACTGCTTTTGATCGGAGCAGCAAAGCGACTTACCTCAGGCACTGCCTTTGGTATCGATATTTTCAGCGCCAAAGATCTGTCAAACAATACGATGAAACAGCTCAACACCAACATCAGGCTGGAAGGTGTCGAAAACAGGACGGAAGTGATCCGGGAAGATATTCTCAATAACAGCTTTGGTAACGACACATTCGATGTCGTCCTGTCAAACCTCTGCATCCATAACATCGAAAAGCGTGAAGACCGAGACAATGCCTGTCGCGAAATCCACCGGATATTGAAGCCAGGAGGCGTAGCTATCATATCAGATTTTAAATATACAGGTCAATACAAGAAAGTATTCGAATCGCTCAGAATGCAGGTGGAAATCAAAATTGTTTCCTATTATGATACCTTCCCTCCTTTGACCACACTCACGGCAGAGAAGAAAGTATAATCCGGCGCTATGACGTCATCGGATAAGAAAGAGTGTACGTTTTCTTTTTCTACCACGGAGGCGTGTCACAAATTGCATAAATTATATCATGCAAGTATTACCGGTTGAGGCAGTAAATAGCGAAAGTTTGATAGTTTGAAGTTTGATGCACTATCGCGCGCTTGATCTTTCTTTTTTCAAACAAGGAAGCTAAAGACCCTGGCGTTTAGTTTTTTTTTGAACTATTTATTTGCATAGAAGCATTAGTCAGAAGTTTCGAACTACCAGAGCCTTGATGTTTAGTGGCTTTTAAGTAAGAATCTTCGCCGCCTGTCAACCAAAAGTCATAAACGATTACTGTACCAAGTGCTGTAGTCACGGCTTTCGTCCATACTCGCATCAGCCAACAGGCTCAGAATAGATAAGTGCTGTAGGTAGGATCTCCGTCCTTTCTTGTATCCAACAGTCTCAGAATAGATAAGTGCTGTAGGCACGACCATCTGGTAGAAATATAGTTTTGCTGGAATTTAAGCTCCGTAGGTGCGACCTTATAAAAAACAAATATTGATTATCAGGTAAATATAATTATTATGCGGCGTTATCCACGTTTAACGTAAGTCGATTTCCTTTATTATTAGAAGAAAAGTGCGATTTTCTAAACACATACACGAAGGTCGCGAAAATTATATCGTGCATTTAGTGACATTTCGTGGATTAAGGCCATCAAAGTGCCCAAAATTCAACATTTCATTTCCATGCATGTGTATCTTTGCTCCAGGCTGATTACATTTGTAGTATCAACTAAAATGGAGAAATCTCTGATAATGCATTTCTCTTCAATAACAAATTTGAATGACCGGTATCTTAGAAATAAACAGAAGAATATTGACTCTGCTGACCATCGTCGGCCTGTTTGCATCCTGTGGAAGTAAAAAATCCATCGATATGCTGATCTACAATGCAACTGTATATACGGTTGACAGTACTTTTAGTGTGGCTGAGGCAATAGCCATCGATAAAGGCAAGGTGGTGGAGACCGGCAGCACGGCCGACCTGAAAAACAAATACAATGCACACGAAAGCCTCGATGCCGGAGGGAAATATGTTTATCCCGGACTGATCGATGCGCATGCCCATTTCTTGGGTTATGGGCAGAGCCTCAACCGGGTAAACCTGATGGAGACAACGAGCTGGGAGGAATGTATCGAAAGAACCAAAGAATTCGCCGGAAAAAATGATCCGGAATGGATTCAGGGGCGCGGCTGGGATCAAAACGACTGGAACGTAAAGGAATTTCCCGACAATCAGAAACTCAATGAACTCTTTCCGGATAAGCCGGTCTTCCTGACCAGAATAGACGGACATGCTGCCATAGCCAATGATAAGGCATTGCAACTCACCGGGATAAAAGCTGGCGACAAGATCGACGGCGGCATCATCGAAGTGAAGGACGGAAAATTGACCGGTGTGCTGGTGGACAATGCCGTTGATTTGGTCAGCTCAAAGATTCCACCCATGGACGCAGCGGGATTGACCGAGGCATTGCTGGAGGCACAGGCGAATTGCTTTGCTGTAGGTCTGACAACCATCGACGACTGCGGACAGGACCATGAAGTGTTGGAGGTGATAGATTCACTGCAGAAGTCAGGACAGTTGAAAATGCGGCTTTATGTGATGTTGAGTGATGCCCGAAAGAATTATGAATATCTGGTCGCCAAGGGCAAAATCAAGACCGACAGGCTCAATGTCCGCGGCTTTAAGATCTATTCTGATGGTGCGTTGGGCTCCCGGGGTGCCTGTCTGCTGCATTCATATTCGGATAAGCCGGGCTGGACCGGTTTTCTGCTGAGTTCCAGCGAGCATTTTGACTCGGTAGCCAATGTCATATACAGCCACGGCTTCCAGATGTGTACCCACGCTATAGGCGATTCCGCCAACAGAGTTTTGCTCGAAACCTATGCCAAATATCTCAAAGGCCGAAACGATTTTCGATGGAGAATAGAGCATGCGCAAGTCATAGATGCGGATGATTTTCATTATTTCGGCGACTACAGCATCGTGCCGTCAGTCCAGCCCACCCACGCTACTTCAGATATGTATTGGGCAGGAGAAAGACTTGGCAAGGAACGACTGAAGAACGCCTATGCCTATCACCAGCTATTGAAGCAGAATGGATGGATACCGCTGGGAACGGATTTTCCGGTGGAAGATATCTCGCCCATCAAGACCTTTTATGCAGCCGTGGTGCGCAAGGATGCTAAGGGCTATCCCGAGGGCGGATTCCAATCCGAAAATGCACTGAAGCGCGAAGAAGCAATGCGTGGCATGACTATCTGGGCAGCAAGGAGCAACTTCGAAGAAAGCGAGAAAGGAAGCCTTGAAAGTGGAAAATGGGCTGACCTCATCATTACCGACCGCGACCTGATGAAAGCGGACGAAAAGGAAATACTTGGAACCCGGGTTTTGAAGACCTATGTGGCCGGAGAGAAGGTCTATGATGCCGAAAAAAAATAAATCTACACATTGGGGAGTGCATTGATAGAGAGGCAATGAAAAATTTTCGAATATCCGGTGACATTTGAATTATTCCGGTGTTGAGATTGTTGGAAAATTTATTCCATAAAAAGGTTAACAAACAAAAATTATATAAAATGAAAAAACTGATTTTTGCATCCTTAATATTCACCTTCTTCCTATCGGCATGCAGTGTCAACAACAATACCTCGTCGAATGAAGCCGTCAGTGTAAAACTGCCGCCCGATCCATCTTCTGTCGTATATAATACAGACTGGCTGCTGAAAGAGATGAATGGCAAAGCGGTCAAAATCAGTCCTGATGCACCCAGGAAGGCTATGATCCATATCGATAAGGATGACCATATAACAGGCAGTGGTGGTTGTAATCTGTTATCAGGCAATTGCAGATTCCGCGACAATGATAAGATCGCGATTTCCTATGGAGCAGCGACTCAGATGGCTTGTCCCGATATGGCGATCGAAGACGAGTTTTTCGCTGCGCTGAACAAAGTGGGTATATACAAGCTTGACGGCAACACACTTCACCTGATGGATAGGTATGGCAATTTACTACTTTCCTTTGAGAAAGGTTGATAGACGAGGAGTTTCTTCTTGTGTATAACAATTGCTCAAAAGAAAAAGAAGAGCAGGAGCAGGAAGTTGGTTACTGTAGCAGCTGATGAGGCGAGGAATAGCGGAGTTTTGGAAGTGTGAAGTTTGAGGCGCTATCGTGCTTTTGATGGATTGTATGGTAGAAATATAGTCTTGTGGGGATTCAAGATACCCAGATCTATCCCACACTACACACACTTTCTTCTTTCATACTTTAAGAAATAACATTACATTTGGATGAAAGATTATTGGAATTCGACCGAAACAAAACTCTACTTTCGGGGGAGTATTCATGCGCTGATGCCCGGTAACAGCAGGTTTTTAGCATTTCAGGTTGAATTCAGGAATGAATTGAAATTATCAAACCGATAGCATCATGAAAAAATGCCTTTTGTTACTCCTTTTTACCTGTACGGCAATTTGGGCAACCGGCCAAGGTAAGAGCATCACGGATCAGATCATTGTCAAAATTAAGGAACATGATCATCAAAATCCCCGAACTGAAGCCAATTCAATTCCGACGATAACTCATACCATGAAGGAATTGGGGGAGAGATTCAATGCAATAGACACAAAGAATCTTTATCTGGGTAAAAATCATAACACAGCTTACTTCACCGTTCGTTTCCCTTACGGATCGGATATCGACAGAATCATTGCCGAATACAACAAACTGGAAGAAGTCGAATACGCAGAACCGGACTATATCGACTCAGGTGCAGGCGGTAACGGCTTTACTCCGGATGATAAGCTGTACAACAGGCAGTGGGGCCTGCACAATGATGGCACATTTCCTCAATCGCAACCCAAGGCCGGAATAGACATCAATATTGAAGAAGCCTGGACAGTAACCACGGGAGACAGTAACATCATCGTCGCCATACTGGACAGTGGCGGGAGGCTGAACCATCCCGAATTCGCAGGAAGAATTTGGTTGAATCATAAGGAAATCTCGGGCAATAGCAAGGACGATGATAACAACGGATATGTGGATGATTATCGCGGATGGGACTTTGTCAATAAAGACAATGACCCGACCGATGATCACGGCCACGGCACCAATGTCGGCAGCATCGCAGGAAGTACAGGGAATAACAATCTGGGATATGCCGGTGTCGATTGGAATTGCAAACTGATGTTCCTCAAGGTATTGAGTTCGGACAACACCGGGTATCAATCCAACTTTACAGCTGCCATCTATTACGCAGTGGATCACGGTGCCAGGGTCATAAATATGTCGATTGGTGGCAGCAGTCCATCCAATATTTACAGGGATGCTGTCGGTTATGCCCTGGAGAAAAAAGTAACAATTGTAGCTTGCATGATGAATAACAATGTCGAGACACCCTATTATCCGGCAGCATTTCCGGGGGTGATAGCTGTAGGCTCCATCGACCCGAATGGAAAGAGGACACAACCATTTTTCTGGGATAGCAAAAGTGGAAGTAATTACGGCAGCCATATTTCCGTGGTCGGTCCGGGCAATTACATCTACGGGCTAAGTTATTCCTCTGACACCAATTACGGAACATATTGGGGAGGCACTTCTCAGGCTACACCTCATGTCACAGGTGTAGTCGCCCTGATGCTGGCACATAACCCAGACCTTACTCCGACTGAAATCAAAACGATCCTGGAAGAGACGGCCCGCGATGGTATTGGAAGACCTGAGGAAGACACACCGGGGTGGGACAAATACCATGGCTGGGGCTTGATCGATGCTTATAAGGCATTGACTTATACTATTTCCGGTAGAAAAAATGTATCGATTGCTCCTGAATTCATCATTTACCCTAATCCTGCTCATAACAAGATTCATATCGATATACAAAGGCCATGGACCAATGGTGATGTGCACATCGTAAATATCTTCGGAAAGTCTTGCTACTCGGTGGATAAATTCGATGAAAACCGTATCGGTGTCGATTGCAGCAATCTGCCTGACGGTATTTACATGGTTGTGCTAAAAGAAAATGGAAATACAGTTGCCTGTCAAAAGTTGGTAATCATTCATTAAGATGAGCCTCTACCGGTGCCTGAGTAATTATCCGGGGATAAGCAATGTTTACTTCAAGTTGAAGAATAACTTGAAAACACGCAATCTTTATAGAAATCAACAACATGTATAGTCAAACATAAATGTAACCATTCACATCAAATTGCCTATAACCTTCAATATGCTATCAATAGCTGCGATTTGGGATTTATTTTAAACCACGAAATAATGTCGTGTATCTTCGGGTATTTTCCCGGACGGCAGTGACAGGCGTGGTAGTAAAAAGAAAACGTGCTCTCTTTCTTATCAAGTGGATATTTACGAATAAATAAATCCGGGCATTATCAAATAAAAAAAGGTCGAAACTAGTCCGACCTTTTCATTATGACCATTGAAAATACTTCTATCAAGGCTTTTTCTCCACTGCCTTCTCAAAGTCTCCTGCTCTCACTACAACAAGTTTTTCAGGCGTGATATACTTGCTGAACGCCTTGTTGATTTGTTCCGGCGTCAATGATTTGATGGCATCGTCGATTTTTCCATCAAACTGCATATTTCTGCCTAGGAACAAGTTACTGTTGAGTGATCCGGCCAAGGACGCATCCTGAGCACGGCTTACCTGACGGGACTGAAGCAATCCTGACTTGGCCGCTTCAACTTCCTCAGCAGTGAAACCATCCTTATTTGCCTTTGCAATTTCTTCCTTAACACATTCGTTGACTCTTTCTGAGTTTTCAGGAGCAGAGATCGCATACACCATGAATCTGCCTGTCTTGTCCAATGCATTGGCTGAGAACCCTGAACCTACGCCGTAGCTCAAGCCTTCCTTCTGGCGAATACGTGTGGCAAGCCTGGAGTTAAGGAAGCCCCCACCCAGCATATAATTTGCCAAAACTAAAGCTGGATAATCAGGATCTGAATCAGATATCTCGATGGAATATCCTGCCAAATAAAGGGCATTCGACTTATCCGGAGTGTTGATTGTTTTCTCTCCGGCCTTAGTAGGTTGATAAGTACTTGCGATACGCTTATAAGGCATTTTTGACTTCCAGTTGCCGAAAGTCTCCATCAACATTTTTTCAATCTCTGCCTTCGAAAAATCACCTACCACAGAGGCTGTCGCTTTGGATGCGCCATAGAAATCATTGTGGAATTTTTTCAGATCATCCAGTTTTACAGCTTTCAGCATTTCAATACTTTCGGACAATGTAGGCGTATAGCGCGGATCATCCTTAGGGTAGCTGGACATAGCCCTTGCAAATTCAATTCCGGCAAGTCCCTGTGGATCACTCATCTGCTCCTCCAATCCGCTCACTTCCTGAGTAACCATAATATCAAATTCGTTTTGAGGGAAGGAAGGATTTTTCAGTATATCTGCAACGATGGCAAGTGTAGGCTTCAGATTTTCTTTGGTTGTCTCAATACGGACATTGCAGGAAGTAGCGCCGCCATTGATGGAAACCCTTGATTTCAACTTGTCGAATTCATCCGTGATCTGTTGCTTGGTACGAGTCTTTGTTCCCTTGTTTAACATGGAGCCAGTCAAATCACCAATGGTAGCTTTATTTTTCAGAGAATTAAGTTCACCGAATCTAAATGTGATATTGGCTATGACGACATTTCCTCGTGTTTGTTTAGGCAACATGGCGACCTCGAAATTGCCATTCTTGGATTTGGCGACCGATGTTCTTGCATCGATATTGGCCGGTGACGGATCAAACGCTTCTCCAGCTGCTACTGCAGCGTTGCCTTTGTAATCCTTCACAACAGCTGCAACGTCAATTGGGCCGGGAACTTCGACGCGATCCGGGTTCTTATCGGGAATGAATTCACCGACAGTACGATTGCTGCTCTTGAAATATTTAGTGGCGACCCGTTGCAAGTCCTCAATCGTTACCTTCTTGATATTGTCACGATTGATAAACATCAACCTCCAGTCTCCCTGTGCAATATATTCACTCAGTCCTGTGCCAATTCTTTCAACATTATTAAAAGTCATATCCCAGGATTTCAATGCTTTTTGCTTCTGGCGATCAAGTTCTTCCTGAGTAAAAGTCATACCTTTGACCTTATCCAGTCTATTGAGCAAGATCGTCTTCGCTTCTTCGAGGGATTTGTCCAAAGGCACGGTCGCTCCGAACATCATTATTCCGGGTTCTTTTAGTTCGTATCCATATCCATATACGCTTGTTGCCTTATTGGTCTCAACCAGCTCTTTGTAAAGGATACCTCCGGGATTATCAGTAAGGATGGATGAAAGAAGATCCAGCGCCACATAATCCGGATGAGCCCCTGGGCTTACGTGATAGGCTGCCGTGACTGCCTGTACATCGCCTACGCGACGCAATACGACACTGCGCTCTCCATCCTGTACCGGATCAAGGGTATATGTCGGATAGAGCGGTGCCAAGGTCCTGTCGGGATTGGCTATCTTCTCAAAATGTTTTTTGATGAGGCCGAGCGTTTTATTGACATCAATTTTACCGGCGACAACCAAAACTGAATTGTCAGGTTGATAATATTTTTTGTAAAAAGCCTGTAATCTTTCGATCGGAACATTTTCAATATCCGCTCTTGCACCGATGGTTGACTTTCCGTAATTGTGCCACAGATAGGCCGTAGAAATAACCCTTTCCATCAGGATACTGGTAGGATCATTTTCGCCGCTCTCAAATTCATTTCTTACAACAGTCATCTCGCTTTCAAGGTCTTTCTTCGCAATAAATGAGTTGACCATGCGATCGGCTTCCATATCGAGAGCCCATTCCAGGTTTTCATCTGTAGCCGCAAAAGTCTCGAAATAATTGGTTCGATCCAGCCACGTGGTACCATTAGGCCTTGCCCCATGTTTTGTCAGTTCGGATGGGATATCCGGATGATTAGGTGTCCCCTTGAACACCATATGTTCCAACAAGTGTGCCATTCCGGTCTCGCCATAGCCTTCATGCCGGCTTCCAACCAGATAAGTGATATTGACTGTGATGGTCGGCTTAGAAGGTTCTGGAAAAAGCAACACTTTCAGTCCGTTTTTGGTGAGCGTGTATTCGGTGATTCCTTCAACGGAAGGCCCTTTAACGAAGCCTTCTATCTGTGCCTGGATCAATGATGGCAAAAGCATCAAAGCCAGACCGGCGAAAAACGCCATTTTCAATCTGTTTATCCTAAATAGAAAATTCATTTGAAATAAGGTTAAGTTAGGTTATATAATGTCGCTAATTTACGAAAAACCTGTCTTTTCCAATTTTTATTCGTCAAATGAAGGGAATCATTCGACAAAAGTACGATGGAATAATCATAACCAGAGTGAGAAAAATTATATCGTCAATTCGCGGTCTGAGGGATGAGAATAAGGGCATTGGGATGGGAGGGGGAGAGAAAAACGAAGTAGGTAGATGATTAATAGTCCAAACATCAGTAGTGATAGGCTATTCCAATAAAGGCTTTCATTTTTTCACCCCTATATGCTGTAAATTTTTATCAAGCTGATCCGAAAGCCGCACCGGGCCGGGAGGGATGGTTATTAATTTCCTACCTACTTCGATTTTTCCCGGAAAGCAAAAATTTTTACCCCACCGTCAAAGCCTCATTTTCACGGCTTCATACCGAAGTAGGTAGATGATTAATAACTCAAACATCAGTAACGATAGGCAATTCCAATAAGGACCTTCACTTTTTCATCCCTATATGCAATAAATTTTTATCAAGCTGATCCGAAAGCCGCACCGGGCCGGGAGGGATGGTTATTAATTTCCTACCTACTTCGATTTTTCCCGGAAAGCAAAAATTTTTACCTCACCGTCAAAGCCTCATTTTTACGGCTTCATACCGAAGTAGGTAGATGATTAATAACTCAAACATCAGTAGTGATAGGCTATTCCAATAAAGGCTTTCATTTTTTCATCCCTATATGCAATGAATTTTTATCAAGCTGAACCGAAAGCCGCACCGGGCCGGGAGGCATGCCTATTAATTTCCTACCTACTTCGATTTTTCCCGGAAAGCAAAAATTTTAGCCTCACCGTCAAAGCCTCATTTTCACGGCTTCATACCGAAGTAGGTAGATGATTAATAGTCCTAACATCAGTAGTGATAGGCAATTCCAATAAGGACCTTCATTTTTTCATCACTATATGCAATGAATTTTTATCAAGCTGACCCGAAAGCCGCACCGGGCCGGGAGGCATGCCTATTAATTTCCTACCTACTTCGATTTTTCCCGGAAAGCAAAATTTTTTACCCCACCGCCAAAGCCTCATTTTCACGGCTTCATACCGAAGTAGGTAGATGATTAATAGTCCAAACATCAGTAGTGATAGGCAATTCCAATAAAGGCTTTCATTTTTTCACCCCTATACGCTGTAAATTTTTAT
>WBZR01002219.1_pt1 | contig 20796 bp, 15 predicted proteins | sample 5204231 | NCBI WGS metagenome assembly WBZR01 (sample SAMN12412403, study PRJNA552823) | activated sludge metagenome | isolation source: activated sludge from anammox sidestream of wastewater treatment plant... | place: USA: Virginia | collected 2017-08 | reverse complement strand
CGCAGCCCGGAGCCGCTCGTGTCGCTCCTCTTCTCGGCCCAGGCGCGCGCGCCGCACTACGTCCGTCTGATCGCCTGGGGCATCCTCACGGAGCTCCTCACCGAGGACGTGTTCGCGACCCACCGCGGGTCGTTGATCCGCCTCCTCGACGGCTACCGCCGCGACCTCGCCGCCGCGGGCGCCGGCGACGTCGACGCCCGCGCGGTCGCCGCCCTGCTCCTCACCGCGACCCTCGGCTTTCAGCTCTTCCGCCCCATGCTGGAGTCGCTCCTCGAGACCGGCCCCGACTTCGAGGCGATCTACCGCCGCCACCTCGAAATGGCTCTCGAATCCTTCCGCCAGCCCCGCCGCCCGCGCCGGAAATCCTGAGCGCGGCGCCCGGCGACGGGCGCCGTCGCGCGCGCCCGGGTTGGACGGACCAACGGCCTGTGGTTCAATGCCGCAATGCCGCAAGCGCCGCGCGGTCGCCCCCGCCGCTCCCGCCCGACGATCCGCTCGGAGGTGTCGGCCGGCGGCGTCATCTACCGACGAACCCCGGAAGGCGTCGCCTTCGGGCTGATCGCCACCAAGGGGCGGACGCGCTGGCAGCTCCCCAAAGGCAAACAGGAGGCCGGGGAGACGCTCGAGGCGACGGCGGCGCGCGAGGTCGCGGAGGAAACGGGGCTCGTGGGTCGCGTCCGCGCGCCGCTCGAGGCGATCGACATCTGGTTCAGCGCGCGCGACGGCGGGCGGCCGATCCGCCGCCACAAGCTGGTGCACTTCTACCTGCTCGAGTACCGCTCCGGCTCGACCGCCGACCACGACGACGAGGTCGACGACGCGTCGTGGTTCCCGGCCGAGAAAGCGCTCTCGCTGCTCACCTTCCCGAGCGAGCGGCGCGTCGCCGCCCGGGCCCTCGAACTCCTCGCCGGCCGCGACCCTGACGCCGACGAGCAGCCCGTGAGCGCGTAGCGCCGGCCGCGACGGCGGCGCCGACCCTGACGGCCGGCGCCGCCACGATCGCTATCGCGGGCGCAGCACCTCGACGCCGCTCATGTACGGCCGAAGCGGCTCCGGGATCACGACCGAGCCGTCGGCCTGCTGGTAGGTCTCGAGGATCCCGATCACGACGCGCGGGAGCGCGAGCCCCGACCCGTTCAGCGTGTGCACCAGCTCCGGCTTGGCCTGCGCCGCCGGGCGGTAGCGGATGCCGGCGCGGCGCGCCTGGAAGTCGCGGAAGTTCGAGCACGAGCTCACCTCGAGCCACTCGGCGCAACCCGGCGCCCAGAGCTCGACGTCGAACTTCATGGCGGCGGTGAAGCTCAAGTCGCCCGTACACATCTGGACCACCCGGTGCGGCAGGTCGAGGCGCCGGCACACGTCCTCCGCGTCGTCGAGGAGCGCCGCGAGCTCGGCGTCCGACGTCGCCGGCTCGACGAACTTCACCATCTCGACCTTGTCGAACTGGTGACCGCGCTTGATGCCGCGGACGTCGCGCCCGGCCGACATCTTTTCGCGGCGAAAGCACGGCGTGTACGCGACGTGCTTCACGGGCAGCGTCCCGGGCTCGAGGATCTCGTCCCGGTAGAGGTTCGTGACCGGCACCTCGGCGGTCGGCACGAACCAGAGGTCGTCCTCGACGTCGCGATACAGGTTGTCACCGAACTTCGGGAGGTTGCCCGTGCCGACGAGACACTCCCGCCGCACCATCGCGGGCGGATAGATCTCAGTGTAGCCGTGGTGCCGGACGTGCACGTCGATCATCCAGCCGATGAGCGCACGCTGGAGACGGGCCCCGTCCCCCTTCAGCACGTAGAAGCGCGAGCCCGAGATCTTGGCGCCGCGCTCGAAATCGATGATGCCGAGCGCCTCGCCGAGCTCCCAGTGCGGCCTCGGAGGGAAGGCGAAGCTCCGCGGCGTGCCGACCTCGCGGACCACGACGTTCGCGGAGTCGTCGGGACCGACCGGAACGTCGGGGTGCGGCAGGTTCGGCGTCTCGAGCATGCGGGCGGTGAATCGCTCCTCCGCCGCGGCGACCACGGCCTCCGCGGCGGAGATCTCGTCGCCGAGCCCGCGCGTCGCCGCGATCGCCCGGTCGCGCTCGGCGGCATCCTTGAGGGCGCCGATCTTCTTCGACGCCTGTCCGCGCTCCGCCTTCAGGGTCTCGAGCCTGGTGATGGCGGCGCGCCGCTCGACGTCGAGGGCGAGGAGGCCGTCGACCTCCGCCTCGCGCACGCCGACGGTCGCGAGCGCGCGCTTCACGGCGTCGGGCCGGTCGCGGATCAGCCGGATGTCGAGCATCGGCGCGTCGTAGCACCGGCCTCCGGCACCCGCAACGACGCGGCCGCCGCACGCGCTCTGGCGCGGCGCGCGGCGTTCATCCGCCGAAGGCGTTGGGCACGTGCACGATCGCGGCCGCGCCGCCGCGAACGTCGATCGCGACCACGTCGAAGCGGATCGGCCGGTCGCGCAGCGCCGGACGCGCGGCGAGGAACCATTCCGCGACCCGCACCACCCGGCGCTGCTTCGCCGGCGTGACCGACTCGAGCGCGCCGCCCTGCCCGCGCGAGCGCCGGGTGCGGATCTCGCAGAAGACGAGCGTCTCGCCGTCGAGCGCGACGAGGTCGATCTCCCCGGTAGGCGCGCGGACGTTGCGGGCCACGATCGTGAACCCGCGGGCGGCGAGGAACGCCGCCGCCCGGCCCTCGCCGTCCCGTCCGCAGCGTTGCCGATCCCGCGTCACGGCGCGACCCTACCCGCGGCCGCGGCGGCGCGCACGGCGACGAGTATCCGCTGGGACCCCGGGCGCCCGCCGCGGCCCTCCCCTTGCTCTCGACGGACGGGCTTGCAACTTTTCGACTCGAAGCGCCTTGAGGGCGCCCCACGGAGGAGGAATCCATGCACCCACGTCTCGCCATCGTCGCCGCACTCGCCGTGTCGCTCGCCGCTCTCCCCGCACCGGGTCTGGCCGCCCCGACCGGGGTCCAATGGACGCCCGACGCGAACCATCTGCTCGTGAACAAGGACGTCGGGAACGAGCGCTGGGCGATCTCGCTCGACCTGGCCGACTTCTCGGCGACCGGAAACGTCTTCTTCAGCGACGGCGGCGCTCCTGCCTTCGTCTGGTGCGAGAAGACCGGCGACCGCTTCGACGCCGACGCGGGCGAGCTCGACCTCCGCTACCGTTGCTTCGGCGCGGACGCCGGCCTCGGCGGATTCGCGTCGGCCGACTGGTCCCTGATCAATGACGACGTCACGCTGCCGCTCAGCTTCTTCATCCCGGCGACCGAAACCTGCGACCTCACGGGGGCGCTCAACGGATCGAGCTCCGCCGCCGCCGGCGACTACTGGAACTGCGGCGGCAGCGCCGGCGCGTTCACGTTCGGCATCTTCGCGAACGGCACCGCCCGCAACAGCGCCACCTCGACGTTCGCGTACGACGCCGTCGACGAGGCCTGCCGCATCGCGCCGCTCGCCGACGGCAGCTACCTCGACCTCGAGTACTCGCCGAGCCGCGACCACCTCACGCTCTACGAGACGACGACCGACGTGAAGGAGCTGATCGTGAGCGAGTGCGAGCGGGTGGCCTTCTGACCGACGCCACCCGCGCGGCCGCGGGAGCGGGGGCGGAGGCGAGGGCGCCCGTCCCCCGCCTCGACCACGCGGTCTACGGCAACGGGCGCGTACTCGCGCTCGTCTCGCCGACGAGCGCGATCGAGTGGCTCTGCCTGCCCCGCTTCGACTCGGGCTCGGTCTTCGGGCGGCTCCTCGACGCCGCGCGCGGCGGGTGCTTCCGGATCCTGCCGCGTGACGGCGAGCGGGCCGGCCGCCTCGACTACGTGCCGAACACGAACGTCGTCCGACTGCTCTTCGAAGACGCCGACGCGGCCTGGGAGGTCGTCGATTTCGCGCCCCGCATCCCGCGCGGGCTCGACGTCGAGGTGCCGATCGAGATCGTCCGGATCGTCCGGCCGCTCCGCGGCCTGCCGCGCCTGCGCGTCGACTTCGACCCGCGGCCCGACTACGCGCGCGCGTCCGGCGAGCTGCACGAGACCGCGCACGGCCTCGAAGTGCGGGGACTCGCACACCCGCTCTGCCTCGCCACCAACCTGCCGCTGTCCTACCTCCTGAGCCGCACCGATTTCGTCCTCGACCATCCGATCTTCTTCACCCTGACCTGGGGGCCGCGCGAGGAGCCGCCGACCCTCGCGCTCGTCGAGCACGCGCGCGCCATGACGATCGCGGGCTGGCGCGCGTGGGCGAAGACCTGCGCGCTCCCGACCTACGCGCCGACGCACGTGCTGCGCTCGGCCCTGTGCCTCAAACTCCACGCCTACCACGACACCGGGGCGATCATCGCCGCCGCGACGACCAGCATCCCCGAAGCGATGGGCACGCCGCGCACCTGGGACTACCGCTATTGCTGGCTCCGCGACGCGGCCTTCGTCGTGGAAGCGCTGCGCCGGCTCGGGCACCTCGCCGAAGGCGAGCGGTTCATCCGCTACCTGCGGGACACGATCGGCGACGAGCCGCTGCAGCCGGTATACGGCATCGGCGGCGAGCGCGACCTCACCGAGGAGCCGCTGCCGCACCTCGCCGGCTTCGGCGGCAACGGCTGGGTGCGGCGCGGCAATGCCGCCTTCGCGCAGCGCCAGCACGATCTCATGGGCGAGATCGTCCTCTGCCTCGACACCTTCCTCGGCGACCCGCGGATCGTCCACGACGAGCCGCAGCACTACTTCCCGCTGATCGCCCGCCTGGTGGAGCGCGCCATCGAGCTGGCGCCGCGGCACGACACGGGCATCTGGGAGTTCCGCACGATGCTGCGGCCGTACACGTTCTCGCGCGCGATGTGCTGGGCGGCGATCCAGCGTGGAGCCAAGATCGCCCGCCGCTTCGGCCGCCACGCGGACGCGGAGCGCTGGGAGCGCATCGCCGCGAGCGAGCGCGACGTCATCCTGACCCGCGGCTACGACCCGCGTCTCGGCTACTTCACGCAGGCGCTCGACGGCGAGCACCCCGACGCGTCGAACCTGCTCCTGCCGACGATCGGCATCATCGACGCCCGCGATCCGCGCTTCGTCTCCACGGTCGACGCGTATGCCGAGCGCCTGACCGCCGGCGGCTTCATGCAGCGCTACTGCAACCTCGACGACTTCGGCGAGACGACGAGCGCGTTCACGATCTGCTCGTTCTGGTGGGCCGAAGCCCTGGCGCTCATGGGCCGCCTCGACGAGGCCCGGGAGGTGTTCGAGCACCTGATCGGCCACCGCAATCCGGTCGGCCTCTTTTCCGAGGACATCGACCCCGCGACCGGGCGCCTCCTCGGCAACTTCCCGCAGGCCTACACCCACGTCGGGCTGATCCACGCCGCGACGACGATCGGCGAGCTCCTCGAGGCGCGCGAAGGCCGCGTCCGCGCCTGGGCGTGAGCGGCCATGACCCGCATCCTCATCGTCGCCAATCGCCTGCCCGTCGCGATCACCGCCGACGAGGCGGGGCGCGCCGCGCTCGAGGCGAGCCCGGGCGGCCTCGCCTCGGGACTCGCCTCGGTGCACGGCCGCGGCGACTCGCTCTGGATCGGCTGGCCGGGCACGACCGATCCCCTCGACACGGCCCTTGCCGCGGAGCTCGCGTCGCGCCGCCTCGTCTCCGTCCCGATCGGCGCCGACGAGCTCCGCCGCTACTACGACGGGTTCGCGAACGGCGTCGTCTGGCCGCTCGTCCACTACCTGCTCGACCGCATGCCCCTCGAGATCCCCGGGTTCGACGCCTACACGGCGGTGAACGAGCGCTTCGCGGACGTGGTCGCGGCGCACTGGCGCGCGGGCGACGTCGTCTGGGTGCACGACTACCAGCTGATGCTCGTGCCCGCGTTGCTCCGCCGCCGCCTGCCGGACGCGCGGATCGGCTTCTTCCTCCACGTGCCCTTCCCGTCGTCGGAGGTATTCCGGACCCTGCCCCATCGCGAGCGGCTCCTCGAGGGGCTCCTCGGGGCCGATCTGGTCGGCTTCCACACCGCGGCCTACCTGCGGCACTTCGCGACCTCGGTGCTGCGCGTGCTCGGCGCGCCGAGCGACGTCGACCGTCTGGTGTGGCGCGGGCGCGAGGTGCGGCTCGGCGCGTTTCCGATGGGCGTCGACGCGGCGGCCTATGCCGACGACGCCGCCCGGCCCGAGGTCGAGGACCTCGCGCGGACGTGGCGCGCCGACGGCGTCCGCATCCTCCTCGGCCTCGACCGGCTCGACTACACCAAGGGCATCCCGCGCCGGCTCCTCGCCTTCGAGCGGCTGCTCGAGCGCCACCCGGAGCTCCGCGAGGCGGTCCGCCTCGTGCAGGTGGCGGTGCCGTCGCGCGAGGACGTGCAGGCCTACCAGAGCTTTCGCGAGCAGGCCGACGCGCTCATCGGCCGCATCCACGGCGCCTTCGCGACGCCGAGCTGGGTGCCGGTGCACTGGATGTACCGGGGCGTCTCGCACGAGGAGCTCCTCGCCCTCTACCGCGCGGCCGACGTGATGCTGGTGACGCCGCTGCGCGACGGCATGAACCTCGTCGCCAAGGAGTTCTGCGCCGCGCGCATCGACGAGGACGGCGTCCTGGTGCTTTCGGAGTTCGCCGGCGCCGCGTCCGAGCTCTCCGACGCCATCCTGGTGAACCCCTTCGACGTGGAGGCCGCGGCCACCGCCTACCACCGGGCGCTCACGATGCCGGCGCTCGAGCGCCGCGCGCGCATGCGCGCGCTCCGGGCGCGCGTCCTCGCCTACGACGCCGAGCGCTGGGCGACGGGCTTCCTCTCCGTCCTGACGGAGGACGCGGTGCGGCCGCCGAGCCGCCGCGCCCCCACGCCCTGGTACGTGCTCGACGGGCTCACCGATCGTCTGTGCGCCGCCGCCTCGACGCGCCTGCTGCTCGACTACGACGGCACCCTGGTGCCGTTCGCCGCCGCGCCCGACCTCGCCGGCCCGGACGCCGATCTCGTGGCGCTGCTCGCCGACCTCGCCGCGCATCCCGGCCGGGAGGTGCACCTGGTGAGCGGCCGCGGCCGCGAGAACCTCGCGCGCTGGTTCGGAGCGCTGCCGATCGGCCTGCACGCCGAGCACGGCCTCTGGTCGCGCCCGCCGGCCGCCTCCGGAACCGGCTCCGCGGGCGCACCCGCGTGGACCGGCGGCCCCACCGTCGACATGACGTGGCGCGCCGCGGTCGCGCCCATCCTCGAGGACTTCACCGCGCGCACGCCCGGATCCCTCGTCGAGGAGAAGGAGGCGTCCCTCGCCTGGCACTACCGCGCGTGCGATCGCGAGCTCGGCCTGCGCCAGGCCCGCGAACTGCACGCGCATCTCACCGAGCGCCTGAGCAACCTGCCGGTGCAGATCGTTCCGGGCGACCGCGTGCTCGAGATCCGCCCGCACGGCTCCACCAAGGGGAGCGTGGTGGCGGCGATCCGCGCCGCCGCGCCGCCCGGAACGCTCCTCTGCGCGCTCGGCGACGACCACACCGACGGCGACATGTTCCGCGCGCTCGGCCCCGAGGACATCGCCATCCAGATCGGCGACCACGGGACCGGCGCGTCCTACGTCCTCCCCGGTCCGACCGAGGCGCGCGCGTTCCTGCGCGGCCTCCTGCGCTGGTAGCGCGGCGCAGCCACGATGGCGGGAACGAACCCGCCTTGCTACAGTCCGCACCGGTGAAGCTCTCCGTCGACCGGATCCGCCACGTCGCGCTCCTCGCCCGCCTCGCGCTTACGCCCGAGGAGGAGCGGGAGCTCGCCGCCACGCTCGACCAGATCCTCGCGCACATGGACACCCTGAGCCGGCTCGACACAACGGACGTCGAGCCGACCGCGCACGTCGCGGCGGTCGAGACGCCCTGGCGCGACGACGTCGTGACCAACGCCCCCGACACCGCCGCGCTCCTCGCCAACGCTCCGGCCCGCGACGACGACCTGTTCCTGGTTCCCAAGATCATCGATTGACCGCCGATCGACGTCTCGCACGATGCTGAACGACCTCACCATCGCGACCGCGGCCAAACGGCTGCGGCGCGGCGAGCTCTCCGCCGTCGATCTCACCCGGGCCGCGCTCGATCGCATCGCGGCGACCGACCTCGCGCTGAACGCCTTCCTCACCGTGACCGCCGATGCGGCGCTCGCGGCCGCCGCGGCCGCCGACGCCGCGTTGAAGCGCGGGGTCGGCGTCGGCCCCCTCACCGGGATCCCGATCGCGATCAAGGACGTCATAGCGACCAAGGGCGTCCGCACGACCGCCGCCTCGAAGATCCTCGACGGCTTCGTGCCGTCCTATGACGCGACCGTCACCAGCCGCCTGAAGGACGCCGGGGCGGTCATCGTCGGCAAGGTGAACTGCGACGAGTTCGCGATGGGCTCGTCGAACGAGAACTCGGCCTACGGGGTCACCCGCAACCCTTGGGATCTCGCGCGCGTCCCCGGCGGCTCGTCGGGAGGCTCGGCCGCGTCCGTCGCCGCGGGCCAGGCGCTCGCCGCCCTCGGCACCGACACCGGCGGCTCGATCCGGCTCCCCGCGGCCTATACGGGGATCGTCGGCCTGAAGCCGACCTACGGACGCGTGAGCCGCTTCGGCGTGATCGCCTACGCGTCGTCGCTCGACCAGGTCGGACCCCTGGCGCGCGACGTCACCGACGCGGCGCTCCTCCTCGGCGTGCTTGCGGGGCACGACCCGCGCGACTCGACGTCGGTGGATCGTCCCGTTCCCGACTACGCGGCCGCGATCGCGGGCGGCGTCGCGGGCGCGCACAGCCTCCGCGTCGCGCTGCCGCGCGAATACTTCGGCGCGGGTCTGCAGCCCGAGGTCGAGCGCGCGGTGCGCGCCGCCGCCGACGTACTGCGCGACGCCGGCGCCGTGCTCCACGAGGCGTCCCTGCCGCACACCGAGTATGGGGTCGCGTGCTACTACGTCCTGGCTCCCGCCGAGGCGAGTTCGAACCTGGCCCGCTACGACGGCATCCGCTACGGCCTGCGCGCGCCGAGCGCCGCGAGCCTCCTCGACCTCTATCGCGACACCCGCGAGGCCGGCTTCGGCCGCGAGGTGAAGCGCCGGATCATGCTCGGGACCTACGTGCTCTCCTCGGGGTACTACGACGCCTATTACCTGAAGGCGCAGAAGGTCCGGACGCTCATCCGGCGCGACTTCGAGCGCGTCTTCGCCGACGCCGACGTGATCGTGACGCCGGTGGCGCCCACCACCGCCTTCCGCATCGGCGAGAAGGCCACCGACCCGCTCGCGATGTACCTCTCGGACGTGCTCACGATCGGCGTCAACCTGGCCGGTCTGCCCGCGATCGTGGCGCCCTGCGGCCGCGACGCCTCCGGCCTGCCGATCGGGCTCCAGATCGTCGGCCCGCCCTTCGGCGAGGAGATCGTGCTGCGCGCGGCGCGCGCCTTCGAGGCGGCGACCGACTGGCACGCGCTCCGCCCCCCGGACGTCGCCGGACGCGAGGCGCCGCCATGAGCCTCCGCCTCGGGGCCTACGAGAGCGTCATCGGGCTCGAGGTGCACGCCGAGCTCCTCACCGCGTCGAAGATCTTCTGCGGCTGCTCGGCCGCCTTCGGCGCGCCGCCGAACCAGCACACCTGCTCCGTCTGCCTCGGCATGCCGGGGATGCTGCCGGTCCTGAACCGCCGCGTCGTCGAGTTCGCGGTGCGCGCCGGCCTCGCGACCCATTGCCGGATCGCGCCGGTGAGCCGCTGGGCGCGCAAGAACTACTTCTACCCGGACCTCTGCAAGGGCTACCAGATCAGCCAGTACGAGCTGCCGATCTGCGAGGCGGGGTGGATCGACGTCCCGCTCGAGGGCGGCGCCAAGCGCGTCCGCCTCACCCGCATCCACATGGAGGAGGACACCGGCAAGAACATCCACGACGCGCACGGCGGCGGCAGCCTCGTCGACTTCAACCGCTCCGGCGTACCGCTCCTCGAGATCGTGAGCGAGCCAGACCTGACCTGGCCCGCGGAGGCCGGCGCCTATCTCCGCACGCTCCGCTCGATCCTCCAGTACCTCCAGATCTGCGACGGCAACATGGAGGAAGGGAGCTTCCGCTGCGACGCCAACTGCTCGGTCCGCCCGCGCGGTGCGACGGCGCTCGGCACCAAGGTCGAGATCAAGAACATGAACTCGTTCCGGGCCGTCGAGCGCGCGATCGCCTACGAGCTCGAGCGCCAGGTGCGAGTCCTCGAGGAGGGGGGAACGCTCGTCCAGGAGACGCGCCTTTGGGATCCCGACCGCGAGGAGACGCGGCCGATGCGCAGCAAGGAGTCGGCGCACGACTACCGCTACTTCCCCGACCCCGACCTGCCGCCGCTCGCACTGCCCGCGTCGTTCGTCGAGGACGTGCGCCGCACGCTGCCCGAGCTCCCCGACGCGCGCCGCGCGCGCTTCGTCTCGGCGCTCGGCCTGCCGGACTACGACGCCGAGGTGCTGACCGCGCGCCGCGACCTCGCCGACTACTTCGAGGCGGTCGTCGCCGCGCACCCGAACGCCAAGGCGGCCAGCAACTGGGTCATGGGGGACATCCTGCGGCTCGTGCGCGAGCAGAGGCTCGACGACGCGCCGACGATCACGCGCTGGCCCGTCACCGCCGCGCACCTCGGCGCCCTCATCGCGCTCATCGACGGCGGCACCATCAGCGGCAAGATCGCGAAGACCGTCTTCGAGGACATGCTCGGGTCCGGCGACGCGCCGGCCGAGATCGTCGAGCGCCGGGGCCTCGTGCAGGTCTCCGACGAAGGACCGATCGTCGCGGCGATCGACCGGGTCCTGGCCGCCAACGCCACCAAGGTCGAGGAGTACCGCGGCGGCAAGGACAAGCTCTTCGGCTTCTTCGTGGGCCAGGTCATGAAAGCGACCGGGGGCAAGGCGAACCCCGGCCTGGTGAACGACCTCCTGAAGCGGAAGCTCGCCGGGTAGGCGCGCGAGGTCGAGGCGACGCGCGACCTCGCGATCCCGGCCGACGGTTTGCAGATGACGCGGCTCGCACGGCCTCGGATGCCCGCGAACGGCGGCACGGTGTCCACTGCAGTGGAATCCACACGCCGCGACCGTCCTGTGGAGCGGACGGTGCGCGCGCTCGGGGCGCCACGCTCCCGCGATTTCCGACGGCCGACGAGCCTGGCGCGACCCTTGCTTTTCGATCGGACCATGACCCACGCGCCCTGCTCGTATCGCCCCCCCTTCGATGCCGACGACCTCGACCTCGCACTGCTCGGACACAGCCCGGCGGTGGTCGCGCTGCGCGCGGCGCTCGCGACGCTCGGGCGACTCGAAACGAACCTCCTGCTCTGCGGCGAGACCGGCACGGGCAAACACGCCTGCGCCGTCGCCCTCCATCGCGTCGGCCCGCGCCGATCGCGGCCGTTCTCCATGCTCAGCCTCGAAGGCCTGAGCGACCTCCGCATCGACGAGCGCCTGTTCGGAGCGTGCGGACCCCTGAGCCTCGCGGCGCGGACCCAGCTCGCCACGGTCTTTCTCGACGGGATCGAATCGCTATCGCGCCGCCACCAGCTGCGCCTCGCCGCGGCACTCGCCGAGGCCGAGCCCCCGACCGTGCGCATCCTCGCGGGCTCGGCGGCCTCGCTCGCCGAACAGGTCCGCCTCGGACGCTTCGAGCGCGGGCTCTTCGATCGCATCGGCACGCTGCAGGTGAGCCTGCCGCCGCTCCGCGAGCGCCGCGAGGACATCGCGCTCATCGCGCCGGCCGCCTGCGAACGCTGGGCCGAGCGCACCGGCCTCCCGGTCAAGCGCCTCGGGGACGGCGCGCTGGCGCAGCTGCAGGCCTACGACTGGCCGGTCAACGTCGACGAGCTCCTGTCGGTCCTCGGTCGCGCCTGCGAGCGCACCCACAAGCCCGTGCTCTCGGCCGACCGCATCCGGAGCGAGATCGGCGGGCGGCCGCGCCGCCGCGTCGCGCGCGGGATCACGCCGCTGGCGCAGGTGGAGCGCGCCTACCTCCTGGCGGCGGTGGAGCGCTGCGGAGGCAACCAGACCCTTGCCGCGCGCCGGCTCGGCATCGGACGGAGCACCCTCCTCCGGCGCCTGCGCACGCTCGGCTACGCTCGACCGGACACGGGTCCGGCCTGCGAGCGCAGCGCGGCGCCCGAGGCCCTCCCGCTGAGCGCCGCAGCGGCGTCCGTCGCTCCGGCGACATGGACGGGATAGGATAGAGCAAGACCGTCGCGCCGCGCGAGCGCTACGCTCCCTCCCATGAATCGCTTCCATCGCTGGTACTGCCGCACCGACCACTGGCGCCGCGTCGTGCAGCGCGAGATCTTGCCGTGGGTCCTCGGCGACGCGGACCTCGGCGCGCGCGCGCTCGAGATCGGCCCCGGGCCCGGCCTCACGACCGATCTGCTGCAGGCGCGCATCCCGGCGCTCACCGCGCTCGAGCTCGACCCGCGGCTCGCCGCCGCCCTCCGGAGGCGCACGCGCGGGGGCAACGTGACGGTCGTCGAGGGAGACGGCGCCGCGATGCCGTTTCCCGACGCCGTCTTCACCGGCGCCGTGTCGTGCACGATGCTCCACCACGTGCACTCGGCGGACCTGCAGGACCGCCTGCTCGCGGAGGTGCGACGCGTGCTCCGGCCGGGGGCGTGGTTCGTGGGCTCCGACAGCACGCCGAGCCTCGTGTTCCGCCTGGCGCACCTCTTCGACACCATGGTGCCGGTCGACCCCGAGGGCTTCGCGACCCGCCTCGCACGCGCCGGCTTCGTCGACGCCGCCGTCGGTCGCGGCCGCGGCGCGTTCCGCTTCCGCGCTCGCGTCCCGGCGGCGTAGGGGCACCCCCGAGCCTCGCCCGCGTCGAAGGTCGGGTCTGGAATCTCACCGTCCGGGTGCGGCGGCGGCACGCGCCGCGCGCCGCGCGCCGCGAGCGCCGCACCGCGCCAGCTCAGCCGGCCGACGCCTCGGCACACGCCGTCCCCGCGAGCTGCCCGCAGGCGGCCGCGATCGCCTGCCCGCGCGGCCAGCGCACGAACACGCGCCGTCCGTGCGCGGCGATGCGGGCGTGGAAGGCGCGCACGCCCTCCGGGGCCGGCGCCCGCAGAGCGCTCCCCGGGAACGGATTGTGCGGAATCAGGTTGATCCGCGCGCCGATGCCGTCGAGGAGCGCCACCAGGCGGTCGGCGTCGGCAGGCGCGTCGTTCAGGCCGGCGAAGAGCACGTACTCGACGAAGTGCTCGCGCCGCGGCTGGCGGGCGGCGGCGGCGCGCAGCAGGCCGAGCAGGTCCGCGATCGGCCAGATGCGGCCGTGCGGCATCAGCCGCGTCCGCAGCGCGTCGGTCGTGGCGTTCAACGAGAGCGCGAGGCTCGCCGTCGATTCCCGCAGGAAGCGGTCCATCCCGGGAAGCACCCCCGACGTCGACACCGTGACCGCCTGCGCGCGCAGCTGCGGCGCCGGCCCTTGCGTCAGCACCCGGACGGCCCGCAGCACCTCGTCGAGATTGTCCATGGGCTCTCCCATGCCCATGAACACGACGTTCCGGAGCGGCGCCTCCGGCGGCGCCTCGCGCGCCGCGAGCATCACCTGCAGTACGATCTCGTCGGCGCGGAGCTGGCGGGCGAAGCCGAGCGCCTGCGTCGCACAGAACACGCAGCGGCGGGTGCAGCCCGCCTGACTCGACACGCAGACGGTGCTCCGGCCGCGTCCCGGGATGCGCACCGTCTCGACGCGCGCGTCGCTGAAATCGAGCGCGTACTTGGCGGCGCCGTCGGCGCTCGTCCGCCGCTCCCGCACGACAGGCGGCCGCCAGCCGGCCGCGGTGCGGAGCGCCGACCAGGGCCCCGCGGCGACGCCGTCGAGCCGCGCCGGCAGCACCGGCGGCAGCGTCGGCGTGGCATGCAGCCAGCGCAGCACGGCGCGGGCGCGAGCGGCGCTCCCGAGGACGCCGGCGAGTTCCTCGACGGTGAGCGCGGGAAGGCGGGCGGCCATCCCCTGCCCTCTACCCGTCCCGGCGTCGGGCCGCACCTCGGCCGCGTGCCGCAGATCCGCGCGCGGAGCGCTCATCCGCGCCGCACCGCGAAGCCGACGGCGAGACACATCAGCACCGCGCCGACGAGGCTCGCCGCCGAGAGGCGCTCCCCGAGCAGCAGCGCTTCGAGACCCGCCGCCGTGAAGACCCCGGTCGCGCACGTGAGGCTGCCGAGCGACGCCGACGTGAACCCGAGCCCGTGGTGCAGCATCCACTGGCCGCCGGCGGAGGTGACGATCACGCCGGCGAGGGCCGCGACGCCGACGGCCGACGGCGCGGCCGTTCCGAGCAGCAGCGCCGGGGCGGTGAGGAGCGCCCCGACGCCCATGAAATGGATCGTGATCAGCGACGCGTCCTCGCTCGCGCGAAGGTGGCGCGCGGTCGCGACCGCGCCGCCCGCAAGCATCGCCCCGGCGATCCCGATCGCGAAGCCGCCCGCCGCGACCCCGCCGGCCTGCGCCCGCGAACCGACCACGAGCGCGAGCCCGGCCAGGTTGAGCGCGAGCGCGCCGACGAGCCGCCACGATCCGGGCTCGCCGAGAAAGGCGACCGCGATCAACGCTGTGGGGATCGGATACATGCAGTGGAGGAGCGTCGCCCGTCCCGCGCCGATCCGCTGGATCGCGACGAAATAGCAGATGATGGCCGACGCCCCGAGGAGCCCGCGCAGCACGACCCCCGGGAGATTTCCCGGACGCGGACGCAGGCGCTTCCCACGCGCCAGAGCGAGCAGCAGGACGAACGACCCGACGAAGCGCACGAACGCGATCTGCAGCGCCGGCATCTCGCGTCCGGCGATCCGCACGCAGACCGCCATCACCGAGAACAGCAGCGACGACCCGGCCAGCACCGCGATGCCATGCCGCACCCGCCGCCGCTCGACATCCGCCGCGAGCGCGATCTCGAGCGCGTCCTCGGCGGCCTCCTTGGGCGCGGCGGCGACGGACATCGCGGCACGATGGCGAAGCGGCGGCCGCGACGCAACCGCGCTTGACGCGGCCGCACGAAGCGGCGACAAGCTCCCGATGATGCGGATCGGGTCGGACGCGCACCTCACGCTCCTCTGCCGCGAGTTCATCGACACCCACGATCCGTTCGAGCCCGCCAAGCTCCCGTGGCCGGACCTCGACGCAGCGAGCGTCGCGAAGCTCCGCGGCCTCCCCTTCTGGGACGAAGCGATCCGCACCGAGCGCCGCACGGGCGCCAAGGTGACGGCGTACGCGGCCGAGGAGTCGCCGGCGCTGCTCCGCGAGGCGGTCGCGCTCCAGGGCTTCGAGGAGATGCGGCACGCGGCGCTCCTCGACGCGCTCGTCCGACGCTACGACATCCGGGTCGATCCGGGTCCGGAACAGCCCCTGCCGCCGAACCTCGAAGCGGCGTTCACGCGGACCGGCTACGGCGAGTGCATCGACTCCTTCTTCGCCTTCGGCATGTTCGCCCTCGCGCGCGAGACCGAGTTCCTGCCGCACGCGCTGTTGGGCCTCCTCGAGCCCATCGTCCAGGAGGAGGTCCGGCATATCCTTTTCCTCGTGAACTGGGTCGCCTACAAGCGGCGGCAGCGAGCGGCGCTCCTGCGTCCGCTCCACCGCCTGCGCTGCCTCGCCGCGTTCGCGGGCGCAGCGTTCGACCGCGTCCGCTCGGCCGGAAACGTCGCGCGCGACGCGAGCGGCGGCACCAAGGGCGGCGCGCCGGCGGCGGAGGCGATCGCACCGCCGGTCTCGAAGGACGGCTTCACCGCGAGCGGAGCTTCCGCCATCGCGGGCGACTTCTCGGTGCGCGCCTTCGTGGCGCTCTGTCTCCGCGAGAACGCGCGCCGCTTCGCCGCCTACGCGCCCGAGCTGCTGCGCCCGCGCGCCGTTCCCGCGATGGCGCGGGCGTTCCTCGCCGTCACGTCGTTCGGCAGACCGATCCCGCCGCTCACCTCGCCCGCGGCCTGAGGGCAGCGCGATCAGCGCCGGGTCGCGCGCGAGATCGGCGCGGCGGCGAGCGGGTCAGCGGGCCACGGGTGTTTCGGGTAGCGCCCGCGCAGCTCGGCGCGTACCCGTGCACAGGTCGTCCGCCAGAAGCTCGCGAGATCGTCCGTCATCTGCATCGGCCGTCCGCTCGGCGCGAGGAACTCGAAGAGGATCGCGATCCGGCCTCCCGCGAGGCCGACGACGCGGCGAGCCCGAAGAGCTCCTGGATCCGGGCGGCGACCGTCGGCGGACGATCGGTCGGATAGGCGACCGGAACGCGCCGGCCGCTCGCGCGACGCCCGGTCGCGACGCCGTCGCCCGCGTCGCCGGGCGATCGGGCTACGGGCGGCGGCCGCACCCCCATGCGCCGCCGCCCGTGGAGCCCTCCCGAGCTCAATAGGGCTCGAGGAACTCGCTCTTCTTGCCGAGGCGCCAGCTGGCGCCGCGTTGCTCCCAGACCCCGCGAACGGCCCACGCGTGCCCGCCGCCGGAGATCTCCGTCTGCATGTCCGGCGCGGCACGCGAGGCGTCGCCGTAGGCCTTCAGCTTCACGGCGTAGTAGCCGTAGCAGACGCCGCTCGCGCAATCCGCCCCGTCGACGCACGGGGCTCCGTTGTCGCCGCCGCCGGCGCAGCGCTTCTTGTTGGTCTTCCCCTTGATCTGGATGGAGTACAGGCCGCCGCCGGTCTTGGCCGCGACGTTCCGATACCGCCACCGGAACGCGTTGTTGTTGACGAGCCCTTCGCCGGGCACCTCGACCTCGAACACCACGGCCCCGCCGCCGCTCGCTGCGCAGGTCGAGCCCGACGAGAGCGCCTCGCAGTCGGCCGAACTCGCGCACGGAACCTCGTCGTCGTGCGCACACACCTGGCGCGAGATCCGGACCCGCAGTGGGCCGTCACGGAAGTCGATCGCGGTGGTCGTAATGAGCCGGCCGTGCGCCTCGATCACGTCGAGGCCGCCCGCATCGACCTTGATCTTCGACGGATCCTCGCAGATCGGCTCCTGACAGTTGTTCAGGCACCCGTCGAGCGGCACCTGCGGCTTGTCCGTCCGGCAGCCGCTCACGAGGTTGCCGTCGTCGCAGCTCTCGAGGTCGTTGGCCTGGGTGACGCCGTCCCCGCACCGCGTGCAGTCGGTCCGGCACACCGGCTGCCCGTTCGGACCGAGCGTCGGATCGGGCGGATCACAGGTCTCCGGAGATGCCACCACGCCATCCCCGCAGCCCGGGGTCGGCACCGTGGTCGGCGCCGCGCTGACCGTCGCGGTCGGCGTCGACGTAGGCGTACCCGTCGGGGTCGTCGTCTCCGTCGGCGTCGGCGAGACGGTCGGCGTCGCCGTGAGCGTCGCCGTGGCCGTCTCCGTCGGTGTCGGCGAGACGGTCGGCGTCGCCGTGAGCGTCGCCGTGGCCGTCACCGTCGGTGTGGCCGTGAGCGTCGCCGTGGCCGTGACCGTCGGCGTCGGCGAGATGGTCGACGTGACCGTGACGGTCGGTGTCGCCGTGAGCGTCGCCGTGGCGGTGACCGTCGGCGTCGCCGTCACCGTCGGTGTGGCCGTGAGCGTCGCCGTGGCCGTGACCGTCGGCGTGGCCGTCACCGTCGCCGTGGCGGTGACCGTCGGCGTCGCCGTCACCGTCGGCGTGGCCGTGACCGTCGCCGTGGCGGTGGCCGTCGGCGTCGCCGTCACCGTCGGCGTGGCCGTGACCGTCGCCGTGGCGGTGGCCGTCGGCGTCGCCGTCACCGTCGGCGTGGCCGTGACCGTCGGCGTGGCGGTGACCGTCGGGGTCGGCGTCGCCGTCTTCGTCGGCGTCGGAGTCACGGTGAGCGTCGGAGTCGGAGTGACTGTCGGCAAGAGTACGTACCCGAAGTCGGCCGTGAGATTGCACTGGCCGCCGGCGAGCGTGATCGCCTTCGGATCGTTCGCCGTCGTGAGCCCGTAGCCGGGCGGTCCGCTCACGACATCGACGATGTACTTGTTGGCGAGCAGGCCGAGGAACTTGTAGCCGCCGCTCCCGTTCGTGTTCTGACTGGCGACGAGCACGTCGCCGCCGTCGAGGAGCCCGTCGCCGTTGACGTCGCGGTAGAGGTCGAGCGTGATTCCCCCGATGCCGCTCTCGGGACCGCCGTCCTGGACGGCGTCGGCATCGAGGTCGTACCAGACGAAATCACCGATGCAGCCGTTCAGGGGCGTGACGTCCTTGCACTTAACGGTCACCCCGACGGCCGTGGCGGTACACTCGTTCACGATCTCGCTCGTCCCCGGGGTCAGGGAGCCGAACGCGTCGATCGTGACCTTGAACGTCACCTGGTAGGAGCCGCCGACCGGCAGCGCGGTGATCGGATCCAGGATCACGCCGGCGCCGTCGAGCGGGAACGCCGTGCCGACGCCGTCGTCCGGGATCGGCGTCGTGACGTTCGACGCGTTGGTGAAGAACGTCGAGTTCGGCACGTACGTCGTATCGGGCGGAAGCACGTCCTTCAGCAGGATGTCCGGCACCGGCGCGCGGCTGATGTTGACGATCGGGATCGTGTACAGGAGCACGTCGCCCGGACTGATGAAGCCGTCGCCGTCGTTGTCCGTGAAGAGCGTGCCGTTCTTGCCGGCCGAGAAGAGCGGCAGCGGCGGAACGCCCGTGCCGACGTCGAGTCCGGGCGCCGCGACCGAAGCCGTGACCGGATCCTGCCCCCAGGCCGCCGCCAGCTCGACGCCCGGCGTCAGCGTGTAGACCAGCATCCCGGTCTGGTCGCGGTCGTTGGTGTCGTAGACCTTCGCGCGCTCGAGCTCCTTCAGCGAGAGCGCCACGTCGTACTTGCTCCCGTTCGGATCGGTGAGGGGACCCGTCGCGGGGTTGGCGTCGAAGTCCACGTAGATCGTCGCCGCGGTATCGCCGTTCCCGACCGGCGTTACCCACACCGGGTTGCCGTTCTCGGTCGGGTTCGTCCCCGACGTCGGGTCGCGGCCGATGCCGAGCCCGATCAGCACCTGCGGTGTCAGCGAGTCCTCGGGAACGAGCGTATACGCCCAGTCCCACGCCTGGTTCCCGTTCGTGCTCGAGTCCGTCGAGTTGGTGGTGGAGAGCGCGTAGAACGGCGACAGCGCCGTGAAGCTCGCCCCGTAGCCGTCCGGCACGACCTGCGCCCGATAGCCCCCGGCCGCGCCGCCCGGGACGACGAGCGGCGTGGTGGTCAGGTTCCCGCCACCGTCGCGGGTCGTGTACTGCACCGTGAGACTGCCGGCGCCGGGGTTGTAGAGCCAGACGGTCGTCGCCGTCCCCGCGACGCTCTGGGCGGTCGCCACCGTCGACACCGGCGTATAGTAGCCCTTCGACCAGAGGCTCGTCGGCAGGAGTTGCGAGTCGCGGCTCTCGTAGTTCGACGCGATGTCGCCCGTGAGGGTGTGGACCTCGACCGGCTTGTCGGAGGTCACGTGCCCTCCCGCGACGACGCCCCCGTTCACGAAGTAGTTCTCGCCTTCGTCGAGGACGATCGTCGTCTCGAAGGACCCGTTCGCGTCCTTGTCCACGTTGACGGTCGTGTCGTTCTCGGCGGCGAGGATGAAGAGGCTCGTGTACTCGAACATCTGGTGGTCGGTGCCGTCCGGGATGTCGGCGCCGACCGGCGCGCGGTAGTCGGTGCCGTAGCTGTTGGTGTCGAAGACCTCCACCGATCCGGCGAGCAGCGTCCCGGAGCCCGCTGCCCATCCGGTCTTCGACACCGCGACCGTCTTCGTCGCCGCGATCTTGTCGCGCCCGTCGAAGTCGATGGTGAGCATGTTGGTGGTGTCGATGGTGTTCCTGAGGACGATCACCTTCCCGGCGTTGATCACGTCGCTCGTGTCGCAGGTCCCACTCGGACATTGCGAGTTCACCGTGCAGCTGGCGCCGTTGTTGCTGCCGCCGACGCACACCGACGGCGGCGCGCCGTTCGACGGATCGCCGTCACCCCAGATCTGCGTGCCGCCCGGATTGCCGCCGCTGTACAGGTTCGCGGGGTTGGCGATGTCGGCGTCGTAGCCGTTCTCCCACTGGTCGTAGTAGACGATCGTGCCGTTCGCGACAGCGGCGATCGAGATGTAGCTCGTGACCGGGTTCGTGGGCGTGGTGCCAGATCCCCCGCTCACGATCGCCTGCAGGCCGGTCAGCTGCTCGTTCTCGGGGAACGGCACGTAGAAGAGTTGGACCGGCGCGGGATTCGGAAGCGCCGAGGCATCCGTCGCCGCGAGCGCCGTCATCAGGAGCGCGGCCCAGACCGCGACCGGGAGCCGGCGTGGATGAGGATGACGGGACAGATAGCGCATGGGTCGGCACCTCCGGGTTGACGCGGATGGTCACGCATACCCGAGGGCCCGTCGTCAGGATCAATTCGCCGTTCGCACTATATTACGTACGACGAACGAATGACCCGCATCTACGTGATCCAAGATCGCTCGATCATCCGGGTGCGCCGTTTCGGGACATGTTTCCGGCTTCTGCTGCATCGGTGCGTCACGGATTCCGCCCCGCGAGAAGCGGCGCGACCGGAACCGCTCCACGCCGGACCGGAACGAGCTCCGCCACCCGCTCCGTCCTGACGTCGGGTATTGCCCTGAGCACCGGCCCCGGATCGCGTCGGTCGTTTCTCGCGCAGGATCCCGGCGCTACTTGGCGCCCGCAACGAGGCCGCATCGCGATGCGTAGAGCGTGAGACCGATGCGGCCGCGGACACCGACCTTGCGGAAGATGCGGCCGAGGTGCGTCTTGACCGTCTGCTCGCTGATGAAGAGCCGGCGCGCGATCTCCCCGTTGCGAAGTCCGCTGGCGACGTGGATCGTGATCTCGCGCTCGCGCGCCGTGAGCCGGGCGCGCGGCTCCTCGTGCAGCATCTCGGCC
>WBZR01002217.1_pt1 | contig 20797 bp, 13 predicted proteins | sample 5204231 | NCBI WGS metagenome assembly WBZR01 (sample SAMN12412403, study PRJNA552823) | activated sludge metagenome | isolation source: activated sludge from anammox sidestream of wastewater treatment plant... | place: USA: Virginia | collected 2017-08 | reverse complement strand
CCTGCGGCAATTTTATTGCTGTAGGTTGCCAATGGAGTAGAGCTAAATGTTATTCCCGCATTTATAAAAGTGGAGCCGCCGTTTGAGGAATAAAAAATACCTCCGTTACCTGCCAGAAATATTAACTGGGGGCTTAAATAATCATACAAAAGTGCACTTCTGCTTATATAGCCGGAAGATACAACGCTCCAATTTAAACCTCCGTTAGTTGATTTGTGTACAGGACCGCCTGTAGAGGTTGAAGCTGTTACAAGTGTAGAAGAATCTAACTGTATTATACCATAAACATTGATACCGGAGTTTGTATTAGGAGAAAATGCTGCTCCGTAATCTGTAGATTTATAAAAACCGTTTAACCCCCCGGATGTTGCACCAGCACCTGCATAAATTATCGAAGAATTATATCTATCGGCAGCAATAGTAACTATTTGCTGTGTTGTAAGAGTAGTTGGAGCCCAGTTTACACCAAAATTGGTGCTTCTGTATAAACCGCCTCCGTTTGTGCCGGCAAATACAAATCCATTTTTACCGCAGCAAACTGCCATAAGGTTATGCCCTCCAAATACAGAAACAGGGATTGTAGTAAAATTTACACCACCGTTAGTTGAAATCATGAGACCATTTGCATAGTTAGCAGCAAAAATTCTTCCGGAAGAGTCAATTGCAATATCAAAAATAGTTTGTCCATTACCCGAAGTAAGAGTGCTCCAGTTCATACCGAAATTTGTTGATTTATAAACTGTACCCGAAGATCCAAGAGACCCGGCATAAAACGCACCGTTAAGGTCACTTGCAAGTGACCAGATAGAGGTACCGTTTAAAGTCTGATTCCACTGAGAAAAAATAAAACTGTTTAAAAGAACAATTAAAATTACCGATGTTTTTTTCATTTCCAAAAGACCTCCAATATTGCAAAAATATAATAAACCAAAAATATAATAAACTTATTTAATTTAAAATAATGTAAAAAATCATATAATTTATAAATTTGACCATTGTAATTCAATTATTGGGGCAGAAAAATTATTTTTGATGCAAAAAAACACGGATAAATTTTATTAATTGTTTGAGTTAGCAACATAAAATATGTTAAGTAAAATTCATATAAATTTAAAAATTTTGAAAAAATCAGATAATATCAAAGAATATCTTAGAGAAATGTTTCTAAATCAGATAAATATTTTAGATACAAAAAATGATTAAAAATAATTATACTCTTTGAAATAACTTAAGGAAATTGTATTTTTGTTTATTAATAAATTAAAAATCAATAAAAAATATGGCAGATTTAAATGAACAGCTAAATGCTGTAAAATCCAAAGAAAATTTTCTTGAAAAAATAACAAGGATAATTCCCGGATATGACGGGTATGTAAACAGGGATAACTCCCGTGAGCTTGATACAATTTTAAGAAACACATTGGCACAAAAGCTTGACGCTAACCATGTTATACTTAAAAACGTTACATTAAACCTTTCACAGCGGGGAAAGCTGTTTGAAACAGATGGCATTGATAAATTAGATAAAAAACTGCAACTTTGTACTGCAAAGTTCAAATCAGCAGCAAGAGGTTACAGCGGAGCATTTGATGTTGTAAAAGTTAAGGAAGATAAACTTAATCAGCTATACCAGTTTGATGCAAGTTTGCTTAACAATGTAGATGCAGTATCAGGTGCATGTACAGCAATGGATAGCAACTCTAAAGCCAACGTTGATATTAAAGCAGATATGGAAAAAGTAAGCCTGTTGCTTGATGAAATGGTTAAAATGTTTGACCAGCGAGAGCAGATATTAAACGTAGTTTAAAAAAATTGAATAAAAAATACAGGATATCGAAATTAGAATGGGAATTACTTTCCTTTTTTGGAGGTAATTCCTTTTCTGTAAATATTTTGCTTATGCTGTTTGTTATTTTTTTTACTGTTGCAGGCGTAGATTTAAGCAGTGAGTTAGCAAAAGATAAACATGAGATAGATTTTGTATTAGATTCATTGGAAGACAGCTGTAATATACCGCAGCTTTTTCCAAAAGGATTAGAAGAGATAACAAGACCCTTATTAGCAGCAATTCCAATAGCAGAAACATATATAAGTTTTGAAACCCGGGAATCAACAAATGATGACCGTGGTCCCCCTTCAGCTTAATTAATCATAATAAATATTTCCAATAATTTTTCTGCTGATTATATATCCGCTGAAAAGCAATATATTTTTCCTGCAATTATATAGACACAGGAAAAGATATATACATTTTAAAATTAAAAATATTACAAAAATGAAAAAATTAAGCATTCTATTTTTTATATTCATATTAACAACAGCAGTTTCTGTATTTGCACAGCCAAAAGTTACACTAAATTTAATTGGCGGATACGGTGTTCCGCTTGGCGATTTTAAAGTGGATGTACCAACGACAGGGAAAATTGACTCTGATGACCTGCCTTACTATACAAAACAGCTTATAACCTTTGGAGCTGACGGGAAATTAGCCATAGGCAAAAAAGGAAATTTCAGGGTTGTGTTAGGTTTAAATTACAACATGTTCAGCAATAATAGCGCTACCGGTACTTTTAAGCTTGATACAATTAACGGCGGAGTATTAGGAGAATCAGGTTTTAAATCAAAAGTTAACATACTTTCAATTAATTTAGGCGGTGAGTGGGCATTTTCACCTAACAAAAAAATAAATCCTTTTGTTGGTGTTAGATTTGCAGCCAACTTCTTCAGCGGTAAATTTGAATTTGATAAACAGATCTATTCAAGAGATGCTTTCCGCTCAGGGTTTGATATGAAATCAGAAACACGTATCGGGTTCATTTTTGATGCAGGTATTGATTTTAAATTAAGCAAACAAGTTGGAGCTATTGTTGGTGTAAATTACCACATGATAAACCCGCTTGGCAAAGGCGCTGATGATGAATCTGAAGTTGGCAGAGATGAAATTGACCTTGGTGATAAAGAGCATGTAAGAGATAACGGAACAACATCACCAAATAAGAGCTTAAGCTCTATAAACGGTTACGTAGGTGTTTCTTTCTATTTTGGCACACCAAAAACCGTAAAGAAGAAATAAATTAATTCAAACTTCACCCCGCAGCCCCCTTTTTAACATTAGAGGGGGCTTAAGGGATGAATTTAAAACAATGAAATTTTATCTGAACAAATTATCCTTTGCAGTAATTATTATTTTATTAAGCGGAAATTTACATTCACAAACAATAACAGGCAAAGTAACTGATGCTGTTACGGGCGAGGGTATTTCGCGCGCAGATATTTATATTGCAGATATTAACAAAGTAGTTTCATCAGATGACAGCGGAAAGTTTATACTATCAGGGCTTCCAAAAGGGATAATACATCTTCAGTTCGAGATGCTTGGTTATAAATCGTATTATTTAACACTTGAGTCAGATAAGCTGAATGAGCCATTGGATATAAAAATGATTTCAACGGAGCTTTCAACAGATGAGATTATTGTAACTGAAACAAATATTGAGAAATCATATCAAACAGAAAAGATAAAATCAAAGGATTTGCTGAGGTATGGTTATATGAACATAAGCGAAGCAATAACAAAAATTCCGGGTGTCTGGCAGCTTTCAACAGGTACGGGAATTTCAAAACCGGTTATACGCGGACTATACGGAAACCGAATAGGAATTATGGTGAACGGAATAAGATTTGATAATCAGCAATGGCAGGATGAGCACGGGCTTGTTATGAGCAGTGACGGAATAGATAATATTGAAGTTATAAAAGGTCCACGAAGTTTATTATTTGGACCCGAGGCAATTGGAGGGGTAGTAAGTATAACAGATGAACATCCGGCACCGGTTGGTGCAGAAATTGCTGATTTAAACCTTAAGTTTTACACAAATACACTTGGAATATTAAGCGATATAGGATTTAAAGGTGCAGGCAAAAGATATAACTGGCTTATTAGATTTGGCGGAGAAACACATGCAGATTATTTAGACGGTGAAGGAAACAGAATACCTGAAACAAGGTTTGGCGGATATACAATTAAAACAGGATTAGGTTATCATACAGGTCTTTGGGCAGGCAGATTAAATTACAGCTATACTGCATACACATACGGAATACTTGAAGCACGTGAGTTTGAAAAGGAATTTATGAAAATAAACGAAACAAGGTTTGACAGAAGCTTTACAGGACCAAATCATAAACTTAATGTTCATAACCTTGTATTTCAGAATACATTTATTAAGGAAAGATCAAAATTTAATTTAAATTTTGGTTATACATATAACCGCAGGCGTGAAAAAGAAGGCAATGATGAACGATTTCTGCCGGACTCACTGCAGTTTGGCGATTTAAATATGCTGCTTAATACATATTCAGCAGATGCAAGCTGGATATATACATTTAATAACACAAGTGAGCTTACAATTGGCACACAAAGTTTTCTGCAGTCAAATACAAACTCAGGTCAAAGGCGGCTAATACCTGATGCAGATGTAACATCGGTTTCGGGAACAGGGATATTCAGATACCAAAGTTTGAGGTTTGGATTTGAAGCAGGTTTACGGTATGACATATTTAATTTAAAGACAAAAGAATTCGGAGTAAAGGATTCTATAGAATATTTTGCACCGCTTAGTCTTAAATTTAATTCCGTAAACGGTTCAATTGGCGGCACATATAAAATTAACGAATACATTACCGGAAAGCTAAATGTATCAACAGGTTTCAGGGCACCAAATCTTGCGGAGTTAACATCAAACGGACTTCATGAGGGTATTTTTCAATATGAAATTGGCAACAGCAATTTTAAAAGTGAGCAAAGTATAGAAGCAGATGCAGGAATTGTTGTTGAAAGCAAGTATCTATCATTGGATATATCAGCATATAATAACAAAATACAAGATTATATATATCTTGGTCAAACAACCGACAGTCTAAGAGGGTATCCGGTTTTCAGATATTTCCAAAGTAATGCAACGCTCCGCGGAATTGATGCAGAAGTATCAATAAAGCCGGCAGATTGGCTTACATTAAAATGGACATACAGCACAGTATTGGCAAAGCGTGAAAATTTAAGTAACCTGCCATTAATACCCGCAGATAAATTAACGGCAAGCATACATGCTGAGCTTAATAGCTGGAAGTATATATACTCACCGTATATTGAACTTTCAACATATTCGGCATTTGGTAAAACAAGACTTGCGGAAAACGAAATTTCAACTCCGCCTTACACATTGCTAAACGCAGCTTTAGGATGCGACCTTAGGTTTGAAAAGCAGAAGTTAAGTATTTCAATTTCAGTCAATAATATTCTGGGCAAAGTTTATACAGATTTTATGAGCCGTATAAAGCTATTAACAGCCGTTTACAACGGCAGAACATTCTACGCTAATAATATGGGAAGGAATATAGTTATAGCTGTTAAGATACCTTTTAAGCTCTCGTATAATTGAGGAAATCTTTTGCACGGTCATTTAACATCTGTTTATGACACACTAAATTAGCATTAAGGTAAGAGCAACAGGAGAAAGTCTTAAAATAACTGAGAATTGCGTAATAAAATGAATATATAAATTAATGCCTTTTATTCATTTTAATATATATATATATATTAAAAATAAAACCTGAATTTATGTTTTCAAAAACCCAAATTCCAGGGGCATTTTCTGGAAGTTTCTGTATAATTTCCCCTTCAAAAAATTATAAACATTTTCTTTTTAAAACATGTGCATTAATATTATTATTAATGCTTGCAGATCATTTTTCATACACTCAAACACCCACTCTTGAATGGACTTCCAGCTATTATAACCCGCAAAGTTTTTCCTATTCTATGAGTAAGGATGCCATAGGTAATATTTTTATTTGCGGATACCAAAGGCCATTCAGCTTTTATAAATATCTGACATTAAAATTTAATAATTCTGGAGATTTTAACTGGGCTAAACTTTATCATACAGGTGATTCTACAACATGGGGAATTGCAAAAAAATGTATAGCCGATGGAATAGGGAACGTATTTGTAGGAGGCACTTATTCATTTTCAAATGACGATATTTTCATTATAAAATATAATAACCAGGGAGACAGTATTTGGGCAGTCAGATATAACGGCAGCAAGAACGGATTAGACCAGTTTGCAGATATGGTAAAGGATAAATTTAAGAATGTTTATGTAACCGGCCTAAGCGCACAGTTAAATACGGGTATTGATTTTTTAACTCTAAAATATGATTCAACAGGGGCACTGCTTTGGAGCGCAACTTATAATGATATATTCGGCTCAACTGATGAACCACAGGCAATTGCAATAGATAGTTTCCAGAATGTTTATGTTACAGGATATGGTTTAGGTCCAAATTTCAGGAATGAGTTCATAACCGTCAAATACAACTCTGCCGGAGTTGAACAATGGGCAGTAAAACACGATGCCGGAACAGGTTCAAGAGCATATAAAATAGGAGTGGACAGGCAAAATAATATATATGTAACAGGGATGGTGGATTCTCTAGGCACTCCAAACCATACTAAATACAGAACATTGAAGTATGACCAGAATGGTAACATGCTGTGGTACAAAGATTTTAACAGTATGATATATTTCATGAATATACCTTTTAATTTCCTTATTGATTCATCTAATTCACCTATTGTGGTTGGTACATCAATTGTAAAATATAATTCATCAGGTTTATTTATCTGGGCAGATACAGTAAAGAGAGGGTATTGGGGCTCACTGGATGAGAAGAATAATCTTTATATAGCAGGTGTAAGAGCAGATACAGCCTTACATTGGTATTTGCAGAGCATTAAGTATTTACCTGATGGAACAAAACAATGGATATTAGACTTTGGAGGGGTACCTAATGAAAATTACGTACCGTCTGATATTGTTTATGATAATAACAGTATCTATATTTCAGCTAATTATGAATATAATGGTCAAAGCGGCCTGGATTCAATAGTGCTTTTAAAATATTCTATACCTGTTGGCATAATTAACAATAATAATCAAATTCCTGAGAAATTTAAGTTATTTCAAAATTTTCCAAATCCATTCAACCCTGTTACTAAAATAAAATTCAATATTCCCGGTAAATTAACAGGCACAGAAAGTATAGAATTAAATATTTTTGATATTTCGGGTAAGTTTGTAAAATGTTTAATTAATGGAGAACTATTGCCGGGAAAATATGAAATAGAATGGAATGCAGGCGGCTTCGCATCAGGAGTTTATTTTTACAGGTTAAAAACAAGTAATTATTCAGAAACAAAGAAGATGATGCTGATCAAATAAATTTATTCACTTCCTCTGCTGTTAATATTGCTGAGGCATTATTTTCATGCAATAATATTCTGGGCAAAGTTTATACTGATTTTATGAGCAGGATAAAGCTATTAACTGCCCTTTACAACGGCAGAACATTCTACGCTAACAATATGGGCAGGAATATTGTAATAGCAGTGAAGATTCCGTTTAAGCTTTCGTATAATTGAGGAAAATTTAAATTACTTAAAACTTGCTATCACAAACTAAAGTAACGTCATTTCAGGCAGAATATATTCTGCCTTTTTAAATTGTTATAGTTCAATTAACTTTAAAATTATTAAATTCATTAATATAATTACTGTGAAATATTTACATTTTTTATTATTTTTTGCTATTGTTTTATACACATTGCCAATTATTTCTCAAGAAAATGATGATGAAGAATATGAGATGAAAGGCGAGATTAAGGATACAACAAAAAAGAAAGTTACTGCTTTAGAAGAAATTGTTGTAACCGGAACCAGAACAGAAAAAAAGATCATAGATATCCCCTACTCTGTATTCAGGGTAAATAAAAAAGAGTTCACCTTTGGACGTGACCTAAATGCAAAGGATATATTACAAGATGTGCCGGGATTATTCATACAAACCCGTTACGGCAGTGAGGTGCGTATTTCAATACGCGGCTTTGGAACCAGGTCAAATACAGGTGTGCGGGGTATAAGGATACTTCAAGACGGAGTACCTGAATCAGACCCTGATGGTGAAACAACTATGGATGCAATAGATTACACATCACTAGGCGGAGTTGAAGTTGTTAAGGGCAACCTATCATCGCTTTATCCAAATTCACCGGGCGGTGTGGTAAACTTTCTTTCAGATATGAATTTCACACATAACTTTATAAAACTTGTAAGTATTGCAGGCGAATATAAGTTATATCAGGGCGGATTGCGTTTGGGATTGGTCGGGAAAAACAATAAATTTTTCCTTTCACACACATATAAAAGTTACAGCGGTTTCAGACCGCATGGTGCAGAGTACTCTCATTTAATAAATGCAAATTATATAGCATACCCAAATGATAAATCTTCAGTAGCAATACTTGGAAATTATACACGCGGACTTGTACGCTTTCCGGGAGCACTTACAGAAGAAGAGTATAATAAAGACCCGTTCCAGCCATACTTCCAGTCAGTTGCAAGTGATATAAGGCGAATGACACAAAAAGGCAGACTTGCCGTAAAATACAAATCAAGCTGGGGAAAGTTTAATGCAAATGAGATTGAATTTTTAGGGTATGGTGCCGTAAAAGACCTTGAGTTTACTACCAACACACTGTATAACATAAAATCAAAATATGTACTTGGCTCAACTCTCAGATACACAAGCAGGCATCCCCTGCTTAAGCGGGAAAACGAGTTTACTGCAGGCGCTGATTACAATTATGTAACGGGACCGCTTAGCCAATACACAAACCTGGGCGGTGTTAAAGGTGATGAACTTCAGGCACAGATTTTGGAAACACAGAGCAATTACGGTTTCTTTTTTGAAAACCAGTTTAATATTACAAAAGGCAAACTGTATCTGCTGCTTTCCGGCAGATATGACAAGCTGATATTTAAAACAGATGACGAGCTATTGGCAGTAAGAAATTCAACTAGATCATTTGACCAATTTACACCGAAGGCGGCATTAAATTATAAACTCACCCCAACAGTATCAGCATATACATCTTATGGCTTTGGGTTTGATTCGCCTTCGGCAACAGAGCTTGAAAATTTTCCTTTCAGCAGCAATAGCGGATTAACGACATTAAATCCGGATATCAATCCGCAGAAATCACAGAATTTTGAAATTGGTATAAAGGGCAATGTATTTAACCGCGGAGCAAAATTCCTAAAGAAAGCATTATTTGAGTTCACATTTTTTAATACAATAGTAAAGGATGAAATAGTACCGTTTATTGTAAGTGACAGGGTATATTTCCGCAATGCAGCACAAACAAACAGACTTGGGCTTGAATGCGGAACAAAAATAGAGCCGGTTGAAAAAATGGATGTGATTATTAATTACACTTATACAAATTTTAAATATGATAAATACATCTCAAGATCGTATAATGCAATTGGCACTCCGATTGATGTTGACTACAGCGGCAGCCGGGTACCTGCAGTACCGCAGCATCTTGTAAATTTTATTGTTGAGGCAGAGCCGGAATTAGCAAAACATTTAGAAGGCCTGTTTATATTTGACTGTGATTACGCAACAAGAATGTTTGTAGATGACCAAAACACAGAGGCAACAAGTCCGTACTTTTTTGCCAATTTAATGGCGGGGGTAACATATAATACTGAAAAATTTAACCTGCTTCTTTCAACGGGAGTGAAAAATATATTCAATAAGCGTTATATAGGATTTATTAATATTAATGCAAACCCAGAGTTTCCCCGGGGACAGAGGAGATATTATGAACCGGGTGAGCCGCGGAATTATTATGTAACGCTAAATGCATCATTAAAGTTTTAATAAAACTTGTAAATTTACGGGTTTAATTGCTTATATTTACCGTTTGGTAGTGGGGTATTTTGAAAATGTGAGATAATTTGCAATAATGCGGTAACGGTAACTGGCAAAATATCTTATTGGGCGGTTTTGCAACCTTGAAACTAAAACAAAATAAAGACAAATTACAGAAAATTATTTATAATTGCCGATATGGATATTTTCAAGAAGGGTAAATATGAACTAATACCTACCGAATTTAGAACTCTTGGTTTAGTGTCATTACAAGAGCTTTCAACATTTCAAGATAAATTTAAAATGTATGATACGGATACTACGATTAACACAATTAGGGATTCAATTATTGCTAATTATTTAGGTTTTGATTTATTAAATTTTGATAAACACGGATTTGATGCTAAAAAAAGTAGTAAAGATGAATTTCTTGAAGTTAAACAATGTTCAATTACCTCTAGGAGATTAGGGGGAACATGGAATGATACCAATGAGGAAAAAGCAATAGCTTTTAGTGATAAAAGATTATTTACAACCGTTGCAATTTGGAAGGGAGCAAGTGATTTAAAATTTATGATTTATGGACAGCACAAGGGATTGGGGAAATACTTACTTGAGAGAGTGAGAAATAGAAAAGATGGTAGCCGTTCAACTCAAAATATATCGATTGAAAATTTGATTAAAAAGTATGGATTTAAAGTCATTTGTCCTCCTGATAAAACAAAAAAATATGTTTTAAAACTAATTGTAAATTATAAAAGAGATCTATATCGTTATGTCAAATTACCAGACATCAAAGGAATACAAGATTTTCAATAAAAGTTGTTATGGTTTAACGGAGCTAAAAGAAAACTCCATTGAAGCATTAATAACAGACCCCCCTTATGGAATTTCTTATCAAAATAATTATTGGGATAAGGATTTACCTAATAAACAAATTTGGCAAGATAGTTATAAAATATTAAAATTTGGTTCTTTTGGTGCAGTTTTTTCTTCAATCCGCTTAATGCACAGATTAATGGTAGATTTGGAAGATTCAGGCTTTTTAATTAAAGATGTATTGTTTTGGGTTTATTTAAATGGTATGCCAAAGAGCAGAGACGTAGCCCTTGATATAGATAAGGAATTAGGAATTGAAAGCACGAAGGTTGGATCTTACAAATATGTTCAAGGATATAAAAAAGAAGGGGCTGAAAGTTATAGAACAGAACAAGAAAAACATAAATTTGAACCTCTTTCAGCATTGGGTAAAAAATATAAAGGAAGCGGTTTAGGAGTAAAACCAGCATACGAACCAATAATTTTAATACAAAAACCGTTAGAAAGAAATTTAACAGTAGCGAAAAATTTAATAAAATATGGGACAGGGGCATTAAATATTGAGCAAACACGCATACCTTATGAAAAAGGGGAAACTAAAGTTGGGCATAACCCTCATAAATTAGGGAGAGTAACATCAAACATTCTACGAACAGACGAATTTAAAGATGGTTATGATAAATTCTTTGTAGTGCCAAAGGTTAGGCAACACGCAGAAGATTTCAACAATCACCCTACCTTAAAACCAATAGATATAATGCACCATTTAGTTAAATTATTAACTTGGGAAAATCAAACGGTATTAGACCCCTTTATGGGTAGCGGAAGCACAGGAATTTCCACTCTAACTTTAAAAAGAAATTTCTTTGGTTATGAAATTGACAAAAATTATTTTGATATTGCAGAAAAAAGAATAAAATATATTATTGCTAAACCTACATTTTTTGATACTCGCGAATCACATAAAAAAGCTATCTAAGCCACTTGTAAACCCGTTTTATTTTAATAATACAAATATATGCTAAGTATATGTTTTAAGGGTATCATAGTTTGATACTAATTACTGAAATAAAAATCAAATCTTGACGTGTTATTTAAGTTTAAAACCTTTATGTTTTTGGTGAAAAATCAAAATATCCCACTACCTACCGTTTTAACAGATAAATATACATTTGTAAAGAGGAAAATAATTAGTATATTTATTTACTTGAAAAATGTAATTAAATACTTAAAAAGTATCGTGGAGAGAGTTTTATATTCTCCTTTTTTCAGATATAACACCCGCGCACAGAATTTAACTATTTTGCTGCTTGGCGGATTATTTATAATAGCTGCATTTGATTTAAGCAGTGAACTTGCCAAAGAAAAAGGTGAAATTGATTCCGTAATAGCCGTTATGGAGAATTTTGATCAATGGCTATCATTCACCGATTTAACAGCATTTAATTTCCCATTAGAAACTACAGGTATCATACTCAGTTATGATACACCATTCCAGACAAATGACGTCTTAAACTTACCGCGAAACCGGGCTCCTCCGTTATAATTCCAACACATATCATTTCATTTGTGATTTAAGTTCATTGCAGGCACAGGCATTTTGTGTATTGCATTGGTGTACATTTTAGAATGTACTTAAATAACCATGTACAGAAAAAGTAAGAAATTATCTAAAGACGGCATCATCCTCCGTTGCTGTAAGATGATATTATTTCTAAAAAGTTTTTGGCACATTTGCTTCTGCCTGCAGTGATAAATTATATTTATCACAAATTGGAAAATATTTAAATAACAATTGATTTAACAACAGGCAAATTTTGCCTGAAATAAAATTTTAGGAATTATACCAATAATTAATATGAAATATATATTACTAGTAATATTATTGGGCTGTTCTGTTATTACTTATTCGCAAAAAGTAACAGTTGTGGATAAGTCATCACTACAGCCCGTAGAAAACGCAGTATTAAGTGATGGAAGCAATGCAAAGGTAACAGTTACAACAAATCAGCTTGGGCAGGCAGATATCACTAGTTTGAAAGATGCAGCAACAATAACCGTAGAAGCTGAAGGGTACTTAAGTAAAACCATCACGTACAAAAGTATAGAAGATTCAAAATTCACTATCAGTTTAACGGATAAAAGTTACTCAACAGATGAAATAATAGTTTCAACAACAAAGTTCGGAACAGATAAATCAACACAGCCGCAGGATATAACAGTATTAAGTTCAAGTGAAATTTCATTTATGAATCAGCCAACAACGGCAGAGTTGTTAATGAATTCAGGTGAATTAACAGTACAGAAAAGCCAGCTTGGCGGCGGTAGTCCGGTAATGCGCGGATTTGAAGCCAGCCGTGTGTTAATAATGGTTGATGGTGTACGATTAAATAATGCAATTTTTAGAGGAGGACATTTGCAGAATGTATTAAGAATAGATGAGAATATATTACGAGGGGTAGAACTTGTTTTTGGACCGGGATCATCAATATATGGCAGTGATGCATTAGGCGGAACAATGAACTTTTATACTAAAAATCCAATGCTTTCACCAAACAAAAAGACTTTCTTTAAAGTTGGTGCATACGGAAGATTTTCCAGTGCGTACACTGAAAAGACAGGTCATTTGGATTTTAATGTTGGGACAAAGAAATTTGCATTTTTAGGAAGCTTTACATTCAGTGATTTTGGTGATTTGGTTCAGGGTAAAAATGTTAGTCCCTATTTAAAAGGCGTATGGGATAAATCATATTATATTGAAAGAATTAATGGCAGAGATACTGTACTTTATGATGATAATCCTGCAAAGCAAAGAACTTCGGGATACCACCAATACGACGGACTTGCAAAGATTCTGTTTAAACAAAGCAAAAATGTAAGCCATGTATTAAGCTTCAGGTATTCAAATACCGGAGATGTACCAAGATATGACAGACTTACAGAAATAACAGGCAGCGGATTGCCAAAAAGTGCTGAATGGTATTACGGTCCTGAAAAATTTATGATGGGTTCATATAATCTTACTTTAAGTAACATGAAAACCTTTTTCAATGAGGGTAACATAGTACTTGCATATCAGGATTTTGAGGAAAGCCGTCATAACAGGAACTTTCAAAGCAAATTCAGAAATGACAGAACTGAAAAGATCAAGGTTTACGGCGGAACAATAGACTTAATGAAGAAACTTAAAAATAATGAAATAAGTTTTGGAGCTGAGTTTTATTACAACGATGTTAAATCAGAAGCACATAAAGTAAATATTGATACTGATTCCACCGCAGCATTGGATTCACGCTATCCTTCAGACGGCAGTAACATGATGACATTTGCAGGTTATTTAACCGATAATTGGAAAGTTCATAAATTTGTGAATATAAATGCAGGTGTTCGTTTTAGTCATGTTAAAACAAGTGCCGATTTTCTGGATACAACTTTCTTTAAGTTCCCTTATCAGAAAATTGAGCAGAGCCAGAATGCAATTACAGGAAATCTTGGTGTAGCAATAAATCCCGGTTACGGCTGGAGAGTTGCACTATTGGGAGCAACCGGATTCAGGGCACCTAACATTGATGATTTGGCTAAGGTATTTGAAAGTACTCCGGGCGGATACATAGTTGTTCCAAACCCTGATTTAAAACCTGAATATGTTTACACGGGAGAACTTTCACTAAGTAAAGTATTTGATAACAGAATACAAATTTCAGGTAATGCATATTACAGTATGGTTAAAGATATAACTGTTCTTGCGCCATTTAAATATAACGGAGCTGACTCAATTATGTATGATGGTCAATTGACAGCAGTTGTTGCTAACCAAAACAAAGAAGAAGGATATATAATGGGATACAGCCTGAATGTAAATGCAGATATAACGGATTGGTTCACAATTTACGGAAATGTAAATTATACATACGGCAGAGTTAAAACAGATTCAACAAATCAGCCGCTTGACCACATAGCTCCGGTTTTTGGAAAGACCGGAGTAATTGTTAAGATGGACCGCTTTCAAGGAGAGTTTAATGTACTCTATAACGGCTGGAAACATATTTGGGACTACAGTATATTGGGTGAGGATAACATTAAATCTGCAACACCGTATGGTATGCCTGCTTGGTACACACTTAATCTTAAAGCATATTACCAGATAAACAAATATGTGCAGCTTCAGGCAGGTGTTGAAAATATTCTTGACCAAAGATACCGTATGTTTTCATCAGGTATAAGCGGTGCAGGCAGAAATTTTACTGCAACATTAAGACTTAATTATTAGCTTAGACCTGCCACACTCATAAATACTGCATAGGCAGTTAGGTTGAAAGACCTCACCCCCTGCCCCTCTCCTAAAAGGAGAGGGGAGAAGATTTAGAGGCAACCTCAACTTTACAAGTCAGGACCCACTGCCCCTCTCCTAAAAGGAGAGGGGAGAAGATGAAAATGCTTAATGTTTTCTTTAAATGTTTAACGTGTTCTTTAAAATGTTTTAACAAATCAAACCAAACTTTCCTCCTATCCACAAAGGGAAAGAAGACGTCATTTAGTTTGGTTTTCATTTGTGATTAGATTGGGCGGGTATTGACCGAATCCTGTTAAGAGCAGGATGGATGAGGATGCTCCCCGCCCATTTTATTTTATTTATACATATTAAAAAATTATTTAATAAGTTAAATTAGTAAAATATTTTGAATGTGCGTATAAAATTTTAAAGTTTACAGTAATTGATTTGATGAAACGGTATATAATTTTAGTATTAAGCATTATTTCACTTTTTTCTGTTGAATTTAATTTTACCAATGAAACAGCGGAGAGCAGCAATGCAGAGCAATTTGCATGTGTAATTGTTAATTTTATTAAGAAAGAAACAGTTAAAAAGAAAACACCTGATTTTAAAAAACCGCACACACCAAATAAATTTTATTCACAGCAAACTACATCATTTTACGGGGATAATGTAAACTCAAAACTTCATATCCGCCCTCCGCCCCGCATTTAATAATCACGCAAAATAAATTCACATAAATTCATTTTTATATAACCTGCAGTATTTGCAGTTATATTGGTATTTAACATTTAAAATTATGAAAAGAATAAAAAGAATATTTCAATTGTTGATCCTTTTTCCTTCAATAGTTTACTGCCAGGCAGATGATAATTTATTGAACAATAATAATTCAGATACAACTGAATTTAAAACTGATGAAATAATTATAACAGGAACCAGGACAGAGAAAAAAATTATTGATATCCCCTATTCAGTTCAGAGATTTGATCAATCGGGCTGGATAACCAGCAGAAGAATTGGAGTTCAGGATGTACTTACAGTGGTCCCGGGTCTTTTTTTGCAGCCACGTTACGGCAACCATGATACAAGAATAACAATCAGAGGATTTGGCAGCAGAAGCAATACCGGAATTCGCGGAGTAAGGATACTTCTTGACGGAATACCGGAGTCAGAGCCTGACGGTCAGACAAGGATAGAGTCAATTGATTTTACATCTATTGGCAGAATAGAATTAGTTAAGGGAAATTCATCATCACTATACACCAATGCACCCGGAGGGGTAATAAATTTTTTAACAGATAAATACTTTCCGGTATCATTTGTAATGAGTGATAATGAATTTGGTTCTTTTGGATTACGTAAAAACGGCATTAAGCTTGGTATCAATTCAAAGAACTCCAGATTTATGACAGTTTACAGTTATCAGAATTATAACGGTTATCGCCAGCATAGCCAAGAATATCAAAACAGGTTAAACACATTATTTGAAGCAGATTTTACAAAAAACTCAAAAATCTCAATTTACGGATATTACGTAAACGGAATAATAAAACTACCGGGAGCATTAACATTAGAACAATATAACAATAATGATACTGCAGCAAATTCATTAAGTTTAAGCAGAGATGAAAAACGTGTAACCAAAAAAGGCAGAATTGGAATTAATTTTCTTGGCAATTACGAAACAAAGAACATGAAGCATACTGTAGAAGTAACAGGATACGGCACAATAAAATATTTCAACAGAACAGCAAGAACATTCAGGGTATTTAACAGGTACGGTTTAGGCGGAACAATTAGATATGTAAACAAAATTAATTTTGGAAAAGGGAAAAAATACAGCAACGAATTTTCAATTGGTGCAGACGGGTTTTATCAGGCGGGACCAATAGATGAATTTACAAATTTAGCGGGAGAGCCGGGAGATGAATTAATAAGCAAGGCAGATGAAATATTAAGCAATGTAGGTGTATATGCGCTTAATCAAATAGATATAATACCGGGCAAGGTTTCTTTTTTAGTTACAGGCAGATATGACAGGGTTATATTTGAATTCAGAAATTCAATAGCACAGTTTCAGGATACAAGCAGACTATTTGATAAATTTACACCAAAGTTTGCACTTAACTACAAGCTGACACCTGAAATAGCTGCTTATGGTTCATTTGGATTGGGATTTGACTCCCCTGCCGGAAATGAAATGGATAACTATCCGTACACATCAGATAACGGTATGCATTTATTGAATCCGGATTTAATGCCGCAGCGCTCAAAAAATTTTGAGCTTGGAATTAAAGGTGAAGTAAAAAACAGAAAGGGATCTGAGTTTTTTAAGAGCATATCTTTTGAAGTTACAGGTTACCATAACAAGATAGAAGATGTAATTGTTCCGTTTATAGTTGATGGCAGTGCCTTTTACCGGAATGCTGCGGCAACAAACAGACTTGGTTTAGAAGCCGGTTTTAATGCTGATATATACAAAGGTTTAAACATAAAGGCAGCTTATACTTACCAGCGGTTTAAATATGATACATACAATGCAGGAACAATAGATGCAGGAGGAAATATTTCGTACCGTGATTTCAGCGGAAATACAGAGCCATCAAATCCGGAGATGTTTGCTTCTGCGGAAATAATGTATAAGCATATTTTTAAACAAAAATATACATTTTATATTAAAAGCAATTTTCAGTATGTTGGTGAGATGTTTGTTAACGATGCAAATGATGACAGTTTAAAAACCGCTGCATACAGTCTTTTGAATGCACAGCTCGGCATAGATATAAATTTCAGCAAAGTGCGGCTGCTTGGATACATAGGCATGAACAACATTACCGATAAAAAATATGTTGCGTATATACAGATAAATTCTGACAGAAATGCATATTATGAATCAGGTGCAAGAAGGAATTTTTTTGGTGGTATTACTTTAGCATATATGTTCAGGAAGTAAATATTTATTTAAACGGCATTGAATATATAGTTCAGTGCCGTTTTTATATTTAATTTTCGGAATTTTAATCATATTTTACCCATTAGTATTATAAAAGCAATACTTAAATTAAACACAGATGAAGAAATTTATCATATTTTACGCCATATTTCTTTTTTTCATTTCAACAGGGAATGTAAAATCGCAGTACCCAAATTACAGGATATTTCCTTCCAATTATAACCAAATAGAACCATCAATTGTAAAGCATCCGCTGAATCCGCAAATTTTATTTGCAAGTGCATATACAATTTATTTAAGTTACCGAAGCGAAGGAGTTTATGTTTCAACAAACGGGGGGTTAAATTGGACAGGAGTTGATTCAGTAAGAGGAACCATACCGCAAAATCACGGCGGAGACCCGGGTCCGATAATTGATAAAGACGGCAGATTTATTATTACTCACCAGGGAGGTTTTGTATCGGGTATGTACAGCGATTACTCAACAAACTTGGGAAATACATGGACATCTACTGCAGGACCTATAGCTACAGGAGATAATGATAAAGGAGCACCTCAAACAGATGATGTTTCTTCGAGTCCTTATTACGGCAGAACATATCTTGCATGGACAAGGTATGTTAATCCGTTTCCGATTGTATTATCTTATACAACAAACGGTGCAGTAAACTGGTCGAGCATTATACAGATAAATACCAGATATTCAAATAACAATTCCTACGGTCCGTATGTATCGGTAGGACTGGGGGGAGAAGTATATGTAAGCTGGGCTTCATCATTGCATGTATCACCTTTTACTGAAGATGTAATAGGGTTTGCTAAGTCAACAAACGGTGGAGTTAGCTGGCAGGTACAGGAAAATGCATTTGACTGTAACGGAATAAGAACAACTCAATTAAATCCGTGGAATATACGGGCAAATAGTTTTCCTGTAATGGATGTGGATAAAACAGGCGGTTCACGCAGTGGCTGGATATATATAGCAACAGCTGAAAAAAACCTTGCGCCTGCAGGAACTGACCCTGATATAATATTCCACAAATCAACAAATAACGGCAGTACTTGGTCACAGGGTGTAAGGGTAAATCAAGATCCGCTGAATAACGGAAGGAATCAATTTTTTCCGGCAATAACTGTAGATGCAGACGGAGGGATAAACATTATATATTATGATAACAGGCATGTAAATGATTCGGCAGATGTTTATCTTTCAAGATCAACAGACGGAGGCAATACATGGTCAGACCATTTAGTTACATCACAAAGGTTTAAACCAAGAGCAGTTGCAGGAGCTATAGGCACAGGCAATATGGGAGATAATCTGGGTATAACTTCAGGGAACGGGAAATTATATCCGGTATGGATGAGCAATCAGCCAGATGATATATTTCATGTATGGAGTGCAATTATAGATTACGCAACAATTGGAATTGAGCAGATAAGCAGTGAGCTGCCGCAGGAATTTTTATTAGAGCAAAATTATCCAAATCCATTTAACCCTGAGACAAAGATAAATTTCAGCGTAGCAAAAGCCGGAAATACATCTATAAAAATATATGATATAACAGGAAGATTGGTAAAAACACTTGTTGAGCAGGAAATGAGACCGGGTAAATATTCAGTTAGCTGGAATGCAGTAAATGAGCCGAGCGGTGTATATTTTTACTCAATTGAAACGGCAAGCTTTAAGCAAAGCAAAAAAATGATGCTGTTAAAATAACAATTTTAATTATTGCAGCAGGTATTCCAGTTCAGCGGGAATTTTAGTATTATTTTTTTTAAGCAGTTCCAACTGCTGCATTGCTTTTAATTTTTCTCCAATAGCTGCGTAAAGTTTTGCCAGATATGTAATTGGCTGCATGTTTTGCGGATTTAATACTGCTGCGGTTTTAAGATATTTTTCTGCTTCAATATAATCTGTTTTCTTATAATTAATTATTCCCAAAATTAAGTTAGCATCAAAATCATCAGGGAAATATTTTAAATATTTCGTATAGAATACATCTGCTTCATCTGTTCTGTTTAGCATAAGGCAGCAGTAAGCAGACTTTGAGTAATATTCACCTCTTGCGGGATTAAGTTCAATAGCTTTTTTATACTCTATCAAAGATTCTTCATATCTTCCGTTTTGAAGGAGAACCAGACCCATACCTGCAAAGGAAAGATCGAGTGAAGGAGAATTTTTACGTGCATTATTCCAGAAATTTATTTCATTGCTGTAACTATTAGTATAAATATAGCTGATAATAAGAAATATTACAGCAAAAGCAAAAGCGGATATATACAAAATACTGACATTTAATATTTTTTTAATGGAACTTTCAATTGAGGCGAGCATAATAAAAATACCAACTGCCGGCAAATACAACCTTGACTCAAGCATTATGTTACCTGTAAATTCCGGATTTTTATTTACAAGTGCCGGGATAAGGAATATAATATAGAACAGAACTCCAAAAAAATAAAGTTTACGTGAAGTTTTATCAGAATAAAAATATAGCAATATGGTTATTAAAGTACCGGCAGCGGCAGGAAATATCTGCATATCTTTAATAACAGGCAAAACACTTAAATTAAACGGCATCAAAATCAGCCCCGGAGCAATAAATAGATACAGCAGATTAGCAGTAAATTCAGCTTCGGGTATATTTTGTATTGCATTTTTTCTGGCAATATACCATATAACAACCATTAAGAGCCATACAAGAATTTTATATAAGCTGAACTTTTTATTATAATTAAACAGAAAAATAAAAATTATAAATACAGGAACAGCAAGCAAAGCAGTTTCTTTTGCAAAGAAAGAGATAAGCAGAAGTAAAGCAGATATAATAAAATAAATTAATTTATTTTTTTGAATATCAAACAACAGAAACAAAAAAGCCCCCAGAATAAACATTGCAGCAAGAGAATCATTTCTGCCGGGCAGCCATGCAACTGAATTAACTGCAAAGGGAGCAACTGCAAA
>WBZR01001247.1_pt1 | contig 20802 bp, 19 predicted proteins | sample 5204231 | NCBI WGS metagenome assembly WBZR01 (sample SAMN12412403, study PRJNA552823) | activated sludge metagenome | isolation source: activated sludge from anammox sidestream of wastewater treatment plant... | place: USA: Virginia | collected 2017-08 | reverse complement strand
TCGCGATCTTGATCAGGATCTCGTTGTCGCCCTGATGGAGCTGAACGATGACGCGGTCTGAGTCAGGCGTGACCCCGCGTGTCACTTTCCTGCCGAGAACCTGCTTGCGATCCAGCCAGACCCTGATCGCGTCATCGCTGCCCAACGACAGCAAGTACGGGGCGTCACGGTCGACATGGACCACGCGGCGGAAGTAGAAGGCGGTGTTGTCGCCGTTGAGTGGATGAACTGCTCCGTCGACAAGCTCCGGTCGCTCGATCGCCTTGCCATCGCGTCCAATTTCAGGGCCGAACTCCCGGGCATACGCGTCGTCGAACGATGTGCCGAAATAGGTGCCCACCTCAACCCAAGGTGACACTCGGTACGCGACGTTCGCGAGCGCGTCTTGCACCGTCTGCCGCCACCTCGAGAACTCGCCCTTGAACGCCGAGCCATTCATGTACGTCCGTTCAGCCGCCTTCGCTTTGGTGACGCCCGCCTCTAGCTTCGCAAGCGCCGCCATCTCGCTCGGCGTGCCTGCATACACCCAGGGATCGGCGATGCGATACTGCCCGCTGCCCGACGGGACGCCGGTCTCCGGCACCTTGTTGAAGTACGCCATCATCGCGTAGTAGTCGCGTTGGGTCAACGGGTCGTACTTGTGGTCGTGGCAACGCGCACAGCCCATCGTCAAGCCTAGCCAGGTGGACGACGTGGTGTCCACCCGGTCGAACAGGTTGACGAACCTCTGTTCCTCCGGGATCGCGCCACCCTCTCCATTCAACATGTGGTTGCGATTGAATCCGGTCGCGACGAGTTGGTCGAGCGTCGGCTTGGGAAGCAGGTCGCCGGCGAGCTGCTCGATCGTGAATCGATCGAACGGCATATTGGCATTGAGCGCCCTGACCACCCAATCGCGCCAGACGTACTGGTGGGTGTCGCCGTCTTGCTGAAAACCGTTGCTGTCCGCATAGCGGGCGGCGTCGAGCCAAGGCAGCGCCATCCGTTCGCCGTAGTGCGGGTTGGCTAACAGGCGATCGACGACCTTCTCATACGCGTTCGGGGACAGATCGTCGAGGAACGCCCGGACCTCTGCTTGCGTTGGGGGCAGGCCGAGGAGGTCGAGGGTCACCCGCCGAATCAGGGTCGTCTTGTCGCCCGGCGGTGAGGGCTTGAGGCCCTCACGGCGAAGTCGATCGAGGATGAACCCATCGATCGCGTTGACGGCCCAGGGTCCGACTTTGGGAACAGGGGCCTTCTTGGGAACGACGAACGCCCAGTGTGTGCGTCCGACACTGGCCGGAGGTTTCGCCCCCGCAGCGATCCAAGCCTGGATGGTTCGAACGTCTTGATCCGCAAGCGGCTTGAAGCCCATCGGCATCCGCGGCAAGCCACCTTCACCAAGGATCCGCTGGACAAGGACGCTGGCCTTGGGATCGCCCACCGTCACGACCCCCGCCTTGATGAGGGCTTCGTACGACGCGAGCGACAGCCCCCCCGACGACTGATCGCCGGTGTGGCATGGGGAGCAATGGGCTCGGAAAATCGGAGCGACGTCGGCAGCGTAATCGGGAACTGCGGGGGCCTGTCGACCAAACACGGCGACCGCCGCCCAAGGCATGAGCGATGCCGCGATCGTCAGTCGAGTAGCCGATCCTCCCATGGTTTCAGCCCGAGGAGTCCATTATGCCCCCCTGGGCTTTCGCCTACGGCTGCTTCGTCACGCGAAGATAGGGCTTGAGTTCCTTCCAGCCCGCAGGGAACATCTCTTTCGCTGCCTCATTGCTGACCGAAGGAAGGATGATCACGTCGTCGCCGACGTTCCAGTTGACCGGCGTCCCCACCTTCTTCGAGTCGGTTAGCTGAAGCGAATCGACCGCTCGCAGGATTTCCGCGAAGTTGCGCCCGGTCGGAGCCGGGTAGGTGAGGGTTAGCCGAAGCTTCTTCTGGGGATCGATCACGAAGACCGACCGGACTGTGAAGACGTTGTCCTCGTTCGGATGGATCATGCCATAGAGGTTCGCGACCGAGCGATCGTGATCCGCGATGAGGGGGAAGTTCAACTTCACGCCCTGCGTCTCCTCGATGTCGGGTACCCAACCCGCATGGCTAGCGAGGGAATCGACGGAGAGCCCGAGCACTTTGACGCCTCGCTTGTCGAACTCTGACTTGAGCTTCGCGACCGCACCCAACTCCGTCGTGCAGATCGGGGTGAAGTCCTTTGGGTGGGAAAACAGGATCAGCCATTGATCGCCCGCGTAAGCGCAGAGATCGATCGGCCCCTCCGTGGAGTCCTGGGTGAAGTTGGGAACTGTGTCGCCGAGCTGAAGTGCCATTGCCACCATTTTGGCATGGCGGATAGCCATTGCAGGTGCTCGGAGTCCCTTATCTGCGCCCTGTCACACTCAGTGAATGCTCGCCCTTCTGCTTGTCATGGCCGCGTCCTCGCCAAAGCTGTCCGAATCGGTCGTGATGGGGGTCCCAGTCCGATCGATCGCCGTCGACTTGCTCGACCCGACGCTACGCCTCGATGTGGTGGTGCCAGCCGGCTTTCCTGGAACGGATGCACCGTTTTCTGAACTGGCCAAGGGTCCCGACGTGCTCGTCGCCGTCAACGGCGCCTACTTCGACAAGGGCACGAAGCGGCCGATCGGCGACATCGTGTCTGAGGGAAGGCTCCTGCACAGCGGGAGGATGGGAACGGCGTTCACAGTCTCGGAATCGGGAGACCTCGACATCGAGCGCGTCGTCAGGCATCGAACGATGCGATGGGAGGGGAAGCGCACGGTGTTGCCTGCGGCCCTGCCCTCGTGCTCGACGGTGAGCTTGACGTCCAGTTCGCCGCCGAGGGCTTTCGCGATCCTCATGTGACTGGCAGCGCTCAGCGCATGGCAGTCGGTTACAAGCGGGACAAGACGGTTCTCTTTGTGCACATCAAGAAGCCGGTGACATTCGATCAAGAAGCAGCCGTGATGAAGGCGCTCGGATGTTACGAGGCGATGAACCTAGACGCAGGAGCTTCCTTGGCGATGAAGTTCAACGGCAAGTTCGTCACGCCGGAACCGCGGAGGCTGGCCAGCGTCATTGTGGTGAGACGCGTCGAGGTGTCCCGCATTCCGAACCTATGACCACGGTCATAGCGCACTGCGACCGCATGGACGACAATCGAGACCGATATGGCTCGTATGTCCATGCTCATCGACCTCACCCGCTGCATCGGCTGCGACGCATGCACGGTTGCCTGCAAGCAGGAGAACGGCACCCCGATGGACGTGTTCTTCGCGCGGGTCTTGAATGTCGAGGCGGGACGCTATCCGGACGTGAAGCGGCTCTACATTCCCGTGCTCTGCAACCACTGTGAAGACCCACCCTGTCTGAAGGCATGCCCCAACAAGGCGATCGTCAAACGTCAGGACGGCATTGTGCTGGTGGACCAGGACCGCTGCCGGGGCACGGGCGCCTGCGTGTCGGCCTGCCCATACGGCAACATCATCCTGCCTCCTTCGGACAGCTGGTATCTGAACGAAGACGAGCCGTACGAGCGCGACCATGTTCGACCTCGACTGAAGGCCGGGGTCGCACGGAAGTGTACGTATTGTGCCCACCGGGTCGATGAAGGCCTCGATCCGGCCTGTGTCGTGGCATGCCCGACGACGGCTCGCATCTTCGGCGATCTGGACGATCCAGAGAGCCGGGTGAGCACCTACATCGAACAGCAGAAAGCTGAAACCGGTCGCGAGCCGTTCAAGCTTCTGCCCCAGGCGGGCACGAAGCCGGCGGGATGCTACTTGGGGCCGATGGCCTCACAAGATGTGTCGACGCTCGGACAGGCCGCAGAGCCGGTCGTCGTCGAGGAGGTGTCGGCATGATGCGAGCGCTCTTGAGCTGGACGCCGAAGGCGTTTGTCGCGACCACCGTTTTCCTGTGCGCGGCGCTGGCGGCACCTCAGGCCCCACCTGCCAAGGGCGATGTCTTTGGCACGAGCTCGTGCATGGGTTGCCATGGTATCAACGCCATGGGCGGACTCGGCCCGCCGATCGCAAAGACCACCCTTCCCGAAGACCAGTTTTTCAAGACCGTCCGCGAAGGCAAGGGCATGATGCCAGCGACGGGCCAGGCGCAGCTGTCAGACGACGACGTCAGGGCCGTCTACCGCGAGGTCCAGGCGAAGCCTTGGAACGCGGCTGAAATTCCGATCGCGTACAAGGTTGGCGCGCTCCTGACGACGCGAAACGTCGCGCTGATCTTCCTCGCGGTCTTCACCTTCAGTGCGATCTTTGCGTTCCGATCGTGGCTGTATTGGATTCGACTGGCCGGTCTCAGGCAAATGAAGCCGGCGCTTCAGAAGTTCGGTTACGGCAAGGCGTTGGGGATCGCCCTCAAGTCGCTGGTCGTCGACGGATTTTGTGTGGCGTCGCTTTGGCGCAAGAACAAGAAACGTTGGGTCATGCATGGGCTGATGCTCTATGGAATGTGCGGCCTCGCCTTGGCCGACATCCTGATGCAGATCTACAACCCCACTCGAGCCGACCTCGCGCTCACTGACCCCCTGAAGATCCTCCCGATCGCGTGCGGATTGATGGTGCTCGCCGGCGTGCTCTACGTGATGTGGCGCTACCGGACTGACGGATACATCGACAACGGCCTGACATTAGGGCGCGACTACCTGTTCGTCACGCTGCTTTTCCACACTGTCCTCAGCGGCATCTTCACACTGGCGATCAATCGCACGGCCGCCCACGGCTGGGTCATGCCGATCTACATCTACCACTTGGGCTCGATCTCGGCCCTCATCATCTCGGCGCCATTCACCCGCTTCCAGCACGCCTGGGTGGCCCCGACGATGGTGGCGCTGACCCGGGTGACCGAGGCGGTGACGGCGGCCGGTGCGGACATCGGCTTCACCCGTGAGCCCTCCCCCGGCCGCCATCACAAGTCTCAGCGGATCGCCGAAGACGTCATCGCCCGGGTCGCTCCCGACCTGGCCTCCGAAGTGAAGCTTCGCTACTACCCCTAACAGACCATGAGCTACGAACAAGCAACCGAAGAACTCGCCCCCGAAGCCGCTCCCACCGCGCAGTCTCGGCGCAAGGTGCTCGGCTGGCTCGTGACCGGAATCAACCTGGCGGTCGGCGCGGCCCTCGCCGTCCCTGCGGTTAAGTTCGTCGTCTCGCCCCTGGGGCGGCGCTCGAAGGAGACCTGGGTCGACGTCTTGGCCGAGAGCGATCTCCAAGTTGGACAAACCAAGGAGGTCACGTATGCGCTGACCGTACAAGACGGCTATCACATGGTCGATCGTAAGTACACGGTCTATCTCCATCGCGACGCGAACGGCGTCAAATGCTTCGACCCTGCCTGCACCCACCTTGGGTGCCGGATCAAATACCAGGACGATCAGAAGCGCTACTTCTGCCCATGCCACGGCGGCGTCTTCGACGACAACGGCAAGGTCGTCTCCGGCCCGCCTCCGAAAGGACTGGTCGAGCACGGAGTCAAGGTCGAGAACGGCCGCATCCACGTCAGCCGGAAGGTGTAACGATGATCAAGGAACCACCCACCTCATCCGAATCGGCGCAGGGCCGAACGCCCTCATCGGAGACGCGCGAGCGCCCGATCGTCAGCGTGACCCCGGATGCTGAGCCACACGAGAGAATCGCCCGTGAACGTCCCGGCTTGAAAGACTGGATGGACCTGCGCCTGGGTTGGTGGGGGTTCGTGCGCAAAAACCTGGACGAACCGATGCCGCCCGGCGTCGGTTGGTGGCAGACCCTCGGCAACCTTCTGCTGACCCTCCTCGCGTTCCAGTTCACAACCGGCGTGTTGATGGCGATGTACTACAGCCCATCTCCGACGTCTGCTTACGACTCGGTCAAACACCTGACCTTCGAGGTGAGCGCGGGTTCGATCATTCGCGGGCTTCACGTATGGGGCTCGACGTGCATCGTCATCGCGATGGTGATGCACACGCTACGGGTCTTCTTCTGGGGTTCTTACAAAAAGCCGCGCGAACTCACGTGGGTGTGCGGCGTGCTGATCTTCCAGGTCATGCTGGCTTTCTCGTTCACCGGCTACCTGCTGCCGTGGGACCAGAAGGCGTACTGGGCGACCGTCGTCGGGACCCGCATCGCGGCGACGGTGCCGTTCATCGGCAACGAGATGATGGTCTTGATCCGCGGGGGCGAAGAGGTCGGAGCGCTGACACTGACCCGCTTCTACGCGTTGCACGTGATGCTCCTGCCGGCCGCCCTGATGGCGCTGATCGGCCTCCACCTCTACTTGGTGCGGCGACATCACATCGCTGGCCCAGTCATCCCCCAAAAGGGATCGCCCCAGCCGTTCTTCCCGAACCAGTTGTTCAAGGACGCGATCGTCGTCGTGGTCGGCTTGGGCCTCGTGTTCGGCCTCGCGACGGCGTTTCCTCCAGCTTTGGAGGGCATGGCCGATCCGACCGGAATCGACTTCACGCCTCGCCCAGAGTGGTATTTCCTCGGGCTCTACGAGCTGCTGAAGATCATGCCCCCGGGTTGGGAAATGGTGGCCACATTGGTCATCCCGGGTCTCATCACGATCGGCATGTTCTTGCTGCCCTGGCTCGACCGCTCAAAGTCTCGTCACCCTGCCAAACGGGGGTGGATCATGGTTGCCGGCACCGCAGTGATCCTGCTGATCGGTCTCATGACGCTCAAGGGCATCCTCGAAACGCCCCCAAACGTCGAGCACAAGGCGCCGGTGGCGACTCGGTAAATCGTCATGACGGACCTCGTAGCCGCATGAGCCGTAGGCGATTGCGTTTCGCGCCATCGCTGTGCTCAGGCGGCTACAAGTAAGGCGTTCGTCGGCCTAGATGACCCCTTCCGAGCGAAGCGTCGGATAGTGGCAAGCCTTGAACTTCTTACCGCTGCCGCATGGACAGGGGTCGTTGCGGCCGACCCGCTTCCAGTCGATGTCGCCAAGGTAACCGTTCGGCTGGCCGACGGTCACGACCGGAGACACCGCCGACGTGGCGTCCTCGGTCATCTCCAGAGCGGCATTGCCGACGTCCTCACCTTCTAGGCGCATCATCGCGGGGGGCGGAGCTTCCGGCTGCGTTTGAACCTGTGCGTGGAAGATCATGCGTACCGCCTGATCCCTGATCGCTCGGAGGGTTCCCTGGAAGAGATCGAACGTCTCGCGCTTGTAGGCGACGAGCGGATCAACCTGCCCGTAGCCGCGAAGGCCGATGCCCTCGCGAACGTATTCGACCATCTGAAGGTGGTCCATCCACTTATCGTTCACCGCGCGCAGAGCGACGTGCTGCTCGAGGTATTTCATCACCTCTTCGCCGTAGCGCTCGGCTTTCTCCTCGTATGCCTTGTGGGCGACGCCCTGCACGAACGCGACGAGATCGTCGCCGGGTTTGAACTGCTCGAGCTCGGCAAGCGTGCAGTAGTCGATGATCGGGAAGTATTCGGCGAGGTCCTCGTAGAGCACTTCGTAGTCGAACACGCGTCCTTCCTTCTCGTCGATCATCCACGCGTTGTCGCAGACTTCAGCCATCAGCTCGTCGATCTGGCCTTTGAGGTCCTTGCGGACGTCTTTCTCGCCGATCAGGATTTCGCGACGCCAAGCATAGATGTGCTCGCGCTGGGCGTTCAGGACGTCGTCGTATTCGAGAACGTGCTTGCGGGCTTCGAAGAAGTGGTTCTCGATGCGCTCCTGAGTCTTCTCGATCATCTTGCTCAGGAACTTCGTGTCGACCTGCTCCATCGGGGGCCAGGCGCGGAGCAGCGGGTTCTCGAGCATGTTCGCGTTGAAGATCTTCCAGAGTTGATCCTCGAGCGCCACGTAGAAGCGGCTTTCACCGGGGTCGCCTTGGCGTCCTGCTCGGCCTCGGAGCTGGTTGTCGATGCGTCGACTCTCATGGCGCTCGGTGCCGAGGATATACACGCCGCCGAGCTCGCGCACGACCTTGGCGAGTTCGAGGCGCTCTTGATCGTCGAGCGGCAGCGGGGGAGCAGCACGCTCTTGCCCGCCTCGGCGATAGGAAACGTAGGTTCCCGTGTACTCGTCGTACTCGTTCTCGTCCATCGCCATCGCCCGCTCCACAAGCTCGTCTTGAATGCGGCCGCCGAGCAGGATGTCGACGCCGCGGCCGGCCATGTTGGTCGCGATCGTGACCTGGCCCTTGCGGCCGGCCTCGGCGATGATCAGAGCTTCTCGCTCGTGGAACTTCGCGTTCAACACGTTGTGCGGGATCCCGTGCTTCAGTGCCTCGTCGAGATATTCGATGTTCTCGGCAGGCAGCTTCCACTGTTCGAGCGCCCAGTCTCTCAGCGCCGAGTCCTTGAGCGGATCGGTGGGCAGCCCGGCCTTTGCCATCAGCCCGGTGATCGTCTGACGCGATAGGGCGGCAAGCTCAGTGTTGATCAGCTCTTGGGCTTCGTTGCGAAGGTCCTTGGGAAGGTCCTTGGCGACTTCGAGCGAGTGCCGCAGACGGTTGATCAGCATCAGCCGCTGGAGCATATCGGCGGTCAGCCTGGTCGAGACCTTCTCGGACATCTCGATCGATCGCGTGCCGACGAGGACTGGCTGCTGCTTCGTGTAGAGCCTGAGAATCTCCCAGGCGATCGCCCTGAACTTCGCCTCTTCGGTCTTGAAGATCACGTCTTGCTGGTCGGTTCGGATCATCGGACGATGGGTCGGGACCGAGACGACGTCGAGGCCGTAGATCTTCCGAAACTCGTCTTCTTCGGTCTTCGCGGTACCGGTCATTCCGGCGAGCTTCTCGTACAGGCGGAAGAGGTTCTGGAAGGTGATGACGGCGACCGTTTGGCTTTCTCGCTGGACTTGGACGCCTTCCTTCGCTTCGAGCGCCTGGTGCAAGCCGTCGGAGAACCGGCGGCCGAACATCATACGGCCTGTGTTCTCGTCGACGATCACGACTTCTCCGCCTCTCACGACGTAGTCGACGTCGCGGTCGAACAAGGCATAGGCCTTGACCGATGCGTTCACGTGATGGAACATCTTGGGGTCGGCGGCAATGTTGGGGATGCCCAACAAGCGCTCGACCTCGTCCATTCCCTCCTCGGTCATGCTCGCGCTGTGGTTCTTCTTGTCCGCCGTGTAGTGCGCTTCCGGCTGCAGCTGCTTGACGATGCCATCGACGATCTTGTAGACCGAGACATCCTCAGCTGAGGGTCCGCTGATGATGTGGGGGGTACGGGCCTCGTCGATGAGGATCGAGTCGACCTCGTCGATGATCGCGTAGTTCAGCTCGCGCATCGAGAGGTCCTCGAGCCCGAACGCCATGTTGTCGCGCAGATAGTCGAAGCCGAACTCGTGGTTCGTGCCGTAGGTGATGTCGCAGAGATAGGCCTCGCGCCGGGTGATCGGCACCAGCTTCATGTAGCGCGGATCTTCGTTGGTCGCGGTCGGGTCGTACCGCCACGAGCCACCGAGCTCGTCGGAGTCTTGGGACTGGCCCTGAATGATTCCGACGGTCATCCCCAGGAAGTGGTAGATCGGCCCCATCCAGACCGCGTCGCGGCGGGCGAGGTAGTCGTTGACGGTGACGAGGTGCACGCCCTTGCCGGTCAGCGCGTTGAGGTACATCGGCGCCACCGCCACGAGCGTCTTGCCTTCGCCGGTCTTCATCTCAGCGATGCGGCCCTGGTGAAGGACCAGCCCGCCAACGAGCTGGACGTCGAAGTGGCGCATGTGGAGCAATCGCTTGCTGACCTCGCGAACAACGGCGAACGCTTCAGGGGCGATCTGGTCGAGGGTCGCACCATTGGCGAGCCTCTCCTTGAAGGCGGGCGTCATCGCGCGCAGCTCGTCGTCGCTCATCGCGGCGACCTCTTCTTCCAGAGCGTTGATGCTGTCCACGGTGGGCATCAGCGCTTCGACATCCTTCTTGCTGGTGTCGAACAGCTTTCTCAGAAATTGCATGGGTTTTGGTTCTCAGACGGCCGGGGCCCCATGCCTCGGTAAGCACACAGAACGTGCGCGAAGGCATCAGGGGCGAAGTGCGACTAGACTGAGTAGCCTGGACCGTCGCGCGAACGCTGCGAATGCGCGAATCCCTCGGCTAGGCGATCGACGCGCGCGGCCGGTCTCGGCCGCGTCGGCTTGCTCTCCAGATCATTCGATGGAGGAGCAACCTCATACTTCGGCATGAAGAGCCGCAGCAAGGCGCAGACCTGCTCTAGCGGAGGGCGAGCGCCCCTCGCATCCGAATCTCGTTGGTGAGCGACGACCTGCCAAGGCAACCCGTCCAACGTCGCCGGCACACGCCCGCGTTCCAACGGCGCTTGGCCTTGGAGAAACAGCAGGAGCAGTGCGGGAATCAGCGGAAACATCGGTCGCTCACGCAATTATAGAACGTTCGGTTGATCCCAACGCGACTCAGCGCGGGACGATGGTCCAAGCTGCAGGCGGCGACCTGATTTGCGCAACAATGAGTCATGGCTGACGAACCTGTTGAGAAGCCTGCCGACAAGAAGGACGAAAAGACGATCCCGCTCGACGTCGACAAGGCGCCAGTCGTGACCGAGCATAAGCTCGGGAAGCTTGAATACACCGCGAAGGCGGGGATGCTGCCGATCCTCAACAAGCTCGGCGAGACCGAAGCCGGCATCTTCTATGTCTCGTACAGCAAGAAGGGGGCCGATCCTGCCAAGCGGCCCTTGATGTTCAGCTTCAACGGCGGCCCGGGCTCGTCATCGGTATGGCTCCACCTCGGAGCGGTCGGGCCGAAGCGGGTGCGGATGACTCCCGAAGGCCTCCTCCCCCCGCCTCCATTCCAGCTGGTCGACAATGAGCACTCTTGGCTGGAGGATGTGGACCTCGTGTTCATCGATCCCGTCGGCACCGGATACAGCCGCCCAGCCAAGCCCGAACTGGGCGAGAAGTTCTGGGGGCTCAAGGGCGACATCGAGTCGGTCGGCGAGTTCATTCGCCTCTTTCTCACGCGTGAGAAGCGGTGGTCCTCCCCCCTCTACCTCGTCGGCGAGAGCTATGGAACCACCCGAGCGGCCGGGCTTTCGGGTCACTTGGTCGACCGCGGAATCGCCTTCAACGGGATCGTGCTGGTGTCCTCGATCCTCACCTTCCAAACCGCGGATTTCACGCCGGGCAACGACTTGCCGTTCATCCTCTTCCTGCCCACCTACGCCGCGACCGCGCATTACCACGGCGCCTTGCCAGGGCGAAGGCGAGACCTTCGGGCCTTCCTGCGTGAGGTCGAGTCCTTTGCCAACGGGGAGTACACGCTCGCCTTGCAGCGCGGTGACGCGCTTCCGCCCGCCACCCGAAGGAGGGTCATCGATAAGCTGGCCCGCTATACCGGACTCAGCCCCGAGTTCATCGACAACACCGATCTGCGCCTCAACATCCACCAGTTCTGCAAAGAACTGCTTCGCAAGCGCAAGGTCACGGTCGGTCGGCTCGACACGAGGTTCATCGGCCATGACCGCAACGCAACCGGCGATCGCTATGCCTACGATCCGAGCATGGCGGCGATCTTCCCACCCTACACGTCGACGCTCAACGACTACGTCCGGCGGATTCTTGGCTACGAGAACGACGCTCCCTATCACATTTTGGGCGGGGAGGAGGAGCTCTACAAGAAGTGGGACTGGGGCTCTGCTCGCGAAGGCCATCCCGACACCAGCGAGGCGCTCCGGTCGGCGATGGCGAAGAACCCGTACATGCGCGTGTTCGTGGCCTCGGGCTACTACGACTTGGCCACGCCGTACTTCGCGACCTATCACACGCTCGACCATATGGGCTTGACCAAGGAGCAGCGGAAGCGGATCGTGACCGATGAGTACTCGGCGGGGCACATGATGTACATCCACGAGGACATGCTCGCGAAGCTGAAGAGCGACGTTTCGGCGTTTCTCGCGAGCCCGTAGCCCGAATGGATCGAAGGCCGCGCATCGAAGAGCTTGGGGAGTCCGCGTTCGTCGTTCGGAACCTGGCGAGGCCCGCGTACGAGCTGGCGCACGAGTTGAACACGTCGCCACCACCAGGGTTGGTGGAGGCGGTGGCGTCCTATGAGACCCTCGGCCTGTACGTCGAGCCGGAGGTGTTCGACGTCGAAGCCTGCTTGGCCTGGATGGAACGATCGGAAGCACGGAGCGTCGAAGACCGCCTGATCGAGATCCCGTGTCGGTACGACGGGCCAGACATCGACGAGGTCTCGAGTCGGACGGGATTGAGCGCGGCTGAAATCGCCCAGCTGCACGCGGGCCGGGAGTATCGGTGCTATGCCATCGGCTTCTGCCCCGGATTCCCTTATCTAGGGTTTGTCGACGATGCCCTGGTGCTGCCCCGCAAGGACAGGCCACGCGAGCGTGTCGCTCCCGGCTCGATCGCGATCGCCGGGAGGCAAACCGGCATCTACCCGCTGGAGAGGCCAGGCGGCTGGTGGCTGATCGGCACGACTGAGACCCAAGTCGTCGACCTTGCCCGGAACTGGTTCCTGCTCAGGGCCGGCGATCGGGTCCAATTCGTCCCCCAGTAGGCGGGCCGGTACAATTCCGAACCGTGGCAGCCAAAGAGTTCTCGTTCGACGTCGTTTCCCGCGTCGACCAACAAGAAGTCAAGAACGCGGTTCAGCAGGCTCAGCGCGAGCTCGACAATCGCTACGACTTCAAGGGCTCGAAGTCGGAGATCCGCTTCGACAAAGAGGAGATCACCCTCGTGGCCGACGACGAGTTCCGGATGGAGCAGCTCAAGGACATCCTCTTCTCCAAGCTCATCAAGCGCGGGATCGACGCGAGGCAGATCGGCTATGGCAAGCAAGAAGCCGGGACCGGGTTGACGATCCGTCAGAAGGTCGAGTTCAAAGTTGGGATTCCCCAGGATGAGGCGAAGAAGCTGATCAAGCAGATCAAGGATAAGGGGCTCAAGGTCAACGCCCAGATCCAAGGCGAAGAGCTGCGTGTGAGCGGGAAAGACAAGGACGACCTCCAGAAGGCGATCGCGTTCATGAAGGGTTTGGACCTGCCGTTCCCCGTGAGCTTCGTCAACATGCGCTGAGTTCCGCATTTTCTGACCGCCGTCATGTTTTCGATTAGGCCCCAGGGGCTAAACTGACCGCATCGGCACCGAACCATTAATCATTCAGGGCGGCATGGGTGTCGCCGTCTCATCGTGGCAACTGGCGCGAGCCGTCTCGTTGCATGGCCAACTCGGGGTTGTGAGTGGTACGGGAATCGATACCGTGCTGACGCGTCGCCTCCAGATGGGCGACGTCGGCGGCCATATGCGCCGAGCGTTCGAACGGTTCCCGATCCCCGAGATTGCCGAGAAGGTCTGGGAGCGCTACTTCATTCCGGGGGGCAAGGCGCCCGATCAGCCATTCAAGTCCAAGCCCGTGCCGACGCTGCGTCCGTCGCGTGCGCTCAATGATCTGATCGTGCTCGCCAACTTCGTCGAGGTCTTCCTTGCGAAGGAGCTTCATGATGGCAAGGTCGGGATCAACCTCCTCGAGAAAATTCAACTTCCCAACTTGCCGAGCCTGCTTGGCGCGATGATGGCGCGCGTCGACTACGTGATCATGGGCGCCGGGATTCCTCGGGCGATCCCAGGGATCCTCGACCGGTTCGCCGAGGGCCGGGTCGCCGAGATGGAGATTGCGGTCACTGAATGCGACGGCGAACCTGGTCCGCCGGCGAAGGTTACGCTCGATCCCAAGCAGTACGACGTGCACGACGCACACCGCCCCAAGTTCCTGGCCGTCGTGTCCTCTGCCCTTCTAGGCCATGTGCTCGCCAAGAAGTGCGATCCGCCCGTCGACGGTTTTGTGATCGAGGGGCCAACTGCCGGGGGCCACAACGCGCCGCCGCGGGGCGAAGTCAGATTGAACGATCGGGGAGAGCCGATCTACGGCGAGAAGGACATCCCCGATTTGGAGAAGTTTCGATCGCTGGGATTGCCGTTTTGGCTGGCTGGGTCGTATGCCGGACAACTGCGGGAGGCGCTCGCCGCCGGCGCGGCTGGCATCCAAGTCGGTACCGCATTCGCGTTTTGCGAGGAGTCGGGAATTCGCGACGACGTCCGCCGCCGCGTTATCGCGGACAGTCTGGCACGACGCTTGTCCGTCCGGACCGATCCCAAAGCATCCCCAACTGGTTTTCCGTTCAAAGTCGTCGAAGAGTCTGGGACGATGGCAGCTGCCGACGTCTACAAGAAGCGACAGCGGATCTGCGACCTCGGCTACTTGCGCGAGGCGTACCGCAAGCCCGACGGCTCTTTCGGCTACCGCTGCGCGGCGGAGCCGGTCGAGGACTATCTGGATAAGGGCGGTCAGAGCGATCAGACCGCCGGGCGGATGTGCGTGTGCAACGGCTTGCTCGCGACCGCCGGTTTTCCGCAGGTTCGACACGGTGACGCGGAGCTTCCTCTGATCACCGCGGGAGACGACGTCGTGAACGTTAGCCAATACTTGAGGGCTGGACGTAACTCCTACACCGCCGCGGACGTGCTCGAGAGGCTTCTTGACGGAGTCGTTGCCAAGCCCGAACCAGAACTCGTCTCGCAGGCGCAATGACAGCCTCTTGACGTCGTCCAGCTCTTGAACCACCTATGACGCCGATCATAGATTGGCGGACCTCCGTGGCCCTAAGCTCTTATCGATGGCGCGGCCACACTTGCACCAACTCAGAATCCTCCCTTCTCGGTTGACCCCCTCGAAGGCCGAGGATCGTGCGTCGGTCGAGGTCTACCGACCGTTCTTTACGGCGGGAATCCTCACCGTTCTCACCGCAGGGTGCATGCTCGGGGCGATCGCCCTCTTCGGCATCTCCCGCGCGGGGTCGTACACGACCTCCGCTTGGACGCCGCACATCCTCGCTCACGCCAACTCCCAACTGTTCGGTTGGGTCGGGTTCTTTGTCATGGGTTTCGCGTTGCAGCAGCACGCACCCAGCATCGCAAAGGCCCGGACGTTCCACGTCCTTGCGTGGGCCTCCCTCGGGCTCATGGCAGCAGGCATCGCTCTCCGCTTCGCCGCCGAGCCCTTGGTGGGTATCGATCGCACCTTGGGCATTCCCCTTGGGGTCTTCGCAGGCGTGCTGCAACTCGTCGCTGTCGTCTTGTTCTTGACGAATACGACCGTGACCCGACATCGTGGTTCGAGCAAGCTCGGCTGGGAGTCGATCTTCGTCTTTGGAAGTCTCTTCTGGATGTTCGTGGTCGCAGTGGCGGAGCCGTTTGCATTTCTGGGCTCCCACCAAGCCGATCGGATGAGCGCGATTCAGTTCGTTGCCGAGTGGTTCCCGCCGCTTCGCGAGGCCCAGTTCCTCGGCTTCGTCGCATTGATGATCTTCGGGGTCTCGATGACCAAGTTCTCGAGCTGCTTCTGCGCGCAGCCGGCGGACAAGACCAACGGATTGACCGGGTTCGGCTGGTGGACGATCGGCCTGCTGCTGCGAATGTTCGGTTGGGTCTATGCCTTCAGGAACGGGATGCAGGGGAACACCGAGAGCGTGTACTTCGCCGGCGGAGTGTGCCTTGCGATCGGCGCGGTCTACGTCGCCTCAGCGACCAAGCTCTTTGGCGAACTCTCCGAGTCGATTCGATCGCACAAATTTGTGCGGACCGCCTATGGCTGGCTCGTCGTGGCGGGCATCCTGATGGTGGTCGAGCCGATGGTTCTGCGGGTGCTGGGCCAGCCGTTCAGCCACGCCTACACCGGGGCTATCCGTCATGCGTTGACAGTGGGTTTCATCAGCCAGATGATCATCGGTGTCGGTTCTCACGTCGCGGCCCGCATGAACGATCTTGAGGACGCGACGCTGCCTCAGTTGTGGCCCACTTTCTGGCTTCTCAACATCGGAAATCTTCTGCGTGTGGCGTGCGAGATTGCGACCGACTTCACGCCGGCGGCGTTCGCTCCGATGGGATTCACCGGCTTCGTCGAGCTCGTTGGACTCGCGCTCTGGGCCGCAGTAATGGCTCGAGCGATGTACCCCCGACTGCGACGTCGCATCGCGGGGGCGCAACATGCACGCTAAATCGTTTATGATCAAGGGCGAAATGGCGAATACGCCCGAAAAGCCCTCCACCCTGGCGGTTATCGAGGCGTGTTCATTGATGAACGCACTGACTCAGGACGAACGCACACGGCTCGCCGAGCGTTCGTTCATGGCCTATGCTCAGCGAAGCGAGGCGATTTGGCTGGCCGGCGCCGCGTCCGAGTTCTTTGGGGTCGTCGGCAACGGGTTCGTCAAGATGACGCGGACGACTCCGCAAGGCGCCGAAGTCGCGGTCGAACTCCTGGGTCCAGGCCAGTGTTTCGGTCTACTGGCCGCCCTCGAAGGGCGGATCTTTCCCCTGTCCGCGATGGCGGTCACCAACTGCTGGTACCTCAAGGTGCCGACCCGCATTCTCTTGGAGATGTACAAGGAGAATGCCATGCTGCGGGACCAGATGCTGCGAACTCTCGCGCCCCGACTTCGCCGCGCCCACGACATGATGGCGAGGATGAGCACCGGCAAGGTCGAGCAGCGGATCGCCGCGGTGCTGCTCATTCTCATGGACTCCTACGGACGGAAGGGATCGCTTGGTGGCGTTCGGCTCACCGTTCCGTTGACGCGCCAGGACGTCGCTGAGATGGCGGGAACGACCGTGGAGACCGCCATCCGCGTGATGAGCCGGTGGCAGAAGTCCGAGATCGTGACGACGGATCACCAGGTCATCACAGTGCGCAAGCCGGATGCGCTGAACGCGCTGATGATCGATTGAGGCACACCATGTCGAAACTCCCCAAGCGCTATCTCAAGTTCTTCGAGCGGTATCCGGATGTCGGAGCCGCCTATCGGACGCTCGGCGATGCGGTCGCCGATGCGGGGCCGCTCGACGCCAAGACCCGCGCCCTCGTCAAGCTCTCGATCGCGGTGGGAGCCCGTATGGAGGGCGCGGTCCACAGCCATGCTCGGCGGGCTGTCGAAGCGGGCGCAAGCCCCGAGGAGATCCGTCACGCCGTCCTGCAGGCGACGACGACGCTCGGATTTCCGGGCATGATGGCCGCCCTCTCGTGGGTGGACGACGTTCTAGATCCAAAGACGTCGGAGTAGGCCTCAAGACCTTCGAGCTTCACGCCGACAATTCGCATGGCGATGAATGTCTCGAGCGCGACCCAAGCTGCGACCCAGGCTGCCCTTCAGGCCACCGGCGACCTGGAAGGCGTCGACATGCGGCGTGCCGAGCTTCAGGTCGCTCTCTTGAAGAAGGCGCTTCAAAGCCAGCAGGACCAGGCCTCCGAGCTGCTCAAGATGATGAGCGGCAAAGGCCAGACGATCGACCTTAGGGTCTAGCTCACCGCAGCGCCTTGATCGGCGAACGCAGTCTCGAGCGCCATCTCGAGGTCCTCGATGAGGTCTTCGACGTCTTCGATTCCAACGCTGAGCCGAATCTGAGTGTCGGTCACCCCCATGCTCGCGCGCTCTTCCGGCGACAGGCATCCGTGGGACATCAGCGGCGGGTAGCCGACGATCGACTCGACCCCGCCAAGGCTCTCCGCCAGCTGAAAGACCCGCAGCGCTTCGGCAAACCGCTTGGTCTGTTCCGCGGTGCCGGCGACCTCCAGCGAGACCATGCCTCCGAACGCCCGCATTTGCTTCTTGGCAATCTGGTGGGCCGGGTCATTCGGGAGGCCAGGGTAGTAAACGTGGGCGATTCGGGGGTGAGCCGCCAAATACTCTGCCACCGCCAACGCGTTCGAACAGTGTCGCTCCATCCTCAGCGCGAGCGTCTTGGCGCCTCGAACACAGAGCCAGCAGTCGAACGGACTTGGGACGGACCCGACCGTCTTGATGTACTCGCGCAGCGCCTCATAGATCCACTCGTGGTTGGTTACGACCGCGCCCCCGATGATGTCGCTGTGCCCCGAGATGTACTTGGTGGTGGAGTGGACGACCACGTCGACGCCGAGCTCGATCGGGTTCTGCAGATAGGGCGACGCGAACGTGTTGTCGACGACGCTCAAGATCCCGAGCTTCTGACATGTCGCCGCAAGGGCCTGGATGTCGAACACTTTGAGGGTGGGATTGGTCGGCGACTCGAAGATGGCGAGTTTGGTGTTTCCTCGGGTGGCCTCCGCCAACGATGAGGGGTCCGCCGCGTCGAAGGTGTCGACCGCAATCCCTTGTTTCGGGAGCAGCTTCTGGGCGAGCCGATACGTGCCTCCGTAGATGTCGGAAGCGATCAGCACGTGGTCGCCCGCCTCCAAGAGGCTGAACGCCGCCACGATTCCCGCCATACCGCTGCCGAATGCGACGCAGTAGCGTGCGTTCTCCAGTTCCGCGAGCACCTCTTCGAGCGTGCTCCGATTCGGGTTGGTCACGCGGGTGTAGTCGTGCTTGGGCATCGTGTCGAGGTTCTCCCAGGCGAAGGTGGCGGATTGATAGATCGGGTTGATCACCGCTCCGTGCTCGCGATCTGGCCGTTGGCCCACTCGGATGCTACGTGTCGAAAACCTCATATTCTTAGTATAGCGCCCCACTCTGCGAGGTGCTGACTAAGATTATTTTGTGTGTTGCGGATTCAATTTCAACTAACGTTGTTAGGGCTTGGTAGCTCGAGAGTAGCCGTTTCCTCGGGGAGGCACTCTGTCTCCGTGCAGGATTGCCAGGCGATCCACAGTCGCTCGAGCAGCTCGGGGCTCGAAAACGACACGATCACCTTGTTCGGTTCGACGTCCTCCAGCAGCTCGAAAGGGACGTCTGCGACGTCCGACGTCAACCTGAGTGACCCAGGTTGAAGGTGACAGCCTGGGCGCAGTTCGAGGGTGAACCGCCCAGCTTGGCCATCCCACTGGTCGAGGTGGACGGCCCTGGCTTGGGGGGATTCGTCGAGGCTTTCGAGGAGCGCGAGATGGAGTGCCTCGGTCGCGGTGGGGGCCCGCTCCAGCCAACCCCTCAGCGCGGTGAGGGCCCTGATTGCTTCATCGGTGTGTCCCGTATGAAAGAGCAGCCGACAGGCGAGGGCGTTCCCGCTGGGGCCGGGCTGATCGAACGGAGGCTTCGTCCTACCGAACAGGTGTTCATGGTCGAGGCTCGTTCCGTAGAAACCTCCGCGCTCCCCATCGTCAAACTTCTCGATCAGTGCGGCTGCCACGCGGCGAGCAGCGAGTGCCCAAGGTCCCTCGGGGTCTAGCTCAGCCAGTCTGGCGAGCCCGTAGCCGAGAGCCGCGTAGTCGTTGAGGAAGCCAGGGCCGACAGGTCGGCCATCCACAATCTGCCGGGGGACGGAAGGCAACTCGATCGCGTCGAGCAGCGCCGACCCAAGATTGCGCGCGAGATCGATCTTGCCTGCCGCGCAAAAGCCCGCGAGCAGGAGACCGTTCGGCTCGATCAGAACCTTGTCATCCGTTTGCGGACGCGGGCGCCGTGACCGAGCATCGAGGAGAGTGGAGCGCTCGTGCGCGAACTCGCGTTCGATGCGCGCGAGCTCCTCCCACGACGGCACTGCCTGAAGCACGTTCGCTCCCGTGCGGACCCCCAACGCCTCATCTGCGAAGTTCCCGTTCGGAGCGAATCCGTAGGCCTCGAAGAACGGCTCGGCGCGCTCGCCAAGGAGAGCTCTCACCTCGTCCCATCGCCAGACGTAGAACGCGCCCTCGACGCCGTCCGAATCTGCATCGAGGGCGGTGGCGTACAGGCCTGACGCACCCCGCATCTCGCGCTCCAGGAACGCCACCAGTCGCTCGACGATCGGTGAAGCCAGGTCACCGAGCCGTCCGTAGGTGGCCAAGAGCAAGGCGTTGTCGACGAGCATCTTCTCGAAGTGCGGGAGCCCCCACTCGGCATCGGTGGAATAACGATGGAATCCTCCCCCGACGTGGTCGTGGATTCCACCGGCCGCCATCGCGAGAAGCGTCGCCTCCGCCATGTGACGCGCGAGATCTCGCTCGTTCTGGTCGAATCGATCGCAGTCGGCGATCGCCAGCAGCATTTCGATCCCGGTGTGCGGGGGAAACTTCGGTGCACCCCCGAAGCCCGCGTTCCTCGGGTCGAAGTCGTGCGCCAGAGTCTCGAGAGCTCGTCGAACGAGACTTGTCGAATCGAGACCGCTCGCAGGAGGGGCTTCCCGCGCGATCGTCGCTTCGATCGCTTGTCCGAACTCGTCGGCCGCCTCCATAAACTCTCGTCTCGAGTCCCGCCACCCCTGGGCGATTCCGCGCAAGACGCTGATGAGCCCTGGGTGGCCGCCGCGGTCGTCCCGTGGAAGGTAGGTTCCGGCGAAGAACGGCTTGCGATCAGGGGTGAGGAAGAGCGTCATCGGCCAACCGCCTCTTCCAGAAGCGAGCTGGACGGCGGTCATGTAGGCGTCATCGACGTCCGGGCGCTCCTCACGGTCGACCTTGATGCTGATGAACGACGCATCGAGCAGGCTGCCCACCTCGGGGTCCTCGAACGACTCGTGGGCCATCACATGGCACCAGTGGCACGAGGAGTAGCCGACGCTCAGCAGAATGGGCCGATCGAGCTCCCGGGCGCGGTCGAACGCTTCGTCGCACCATGGATACCAGTCGATGGGATTGTCGGCGTGCTGCCTCAAATATGGCGACGTTTCCCTGGCGAGCCGGTTGGGCATCTGGCTTCGAGTATGCCGCCGACGCTAGGCTGCTTGCTGGCCGTCTCGACGCTGGGTCGAAGCGACGACGTGAAGGACGATCAACTCCCCGACGACGAGGACGACGAGGGAGATCGGGGCGAGCCACAGCGCAGCCGACCTGAAATACTCCCGTCCGACATCGATGTCCACGCGGGTGAGGAGCTCGAAGAGGCTCTTGCCCCGCTGCCCCTGCTCGATGACGAACCGGTCGAAGGGCTC